>Ga0209719_1000237_pt1 | contig 84758 bp, 71 predicted proteins | sample AD_JPNAS2_MetaG_FD_184421 | JGI IMG/M metagenome (GOLD analysis project Ga0209719, IMG submission 184421) | Active sludge microbial communities of municipal wastewater-treating anaerobic digesters from Japan - AD_JPNAS2_MetaG (SPAdes) (version 2) | ecosystem: Engineered > Bioreactor > Anaerobic...
GCCGTGGAGGGCTTTGTAGGCATCCCACGCGCTGCACGAGCGCAGGACGGCGGACCAGCCGAGGGCGGCATCTTGCGTGATGGAGGGCGGCAGGCCGCGCTCGGGCACGGAGGCGTGGCGCACATCGAGGAGGCGCGTGGTCTTGTCGGCGCGTTCGAGGTAGCGTCCGGCCTGGAGAAAGCACCAGCCCTCGTGGCGCACGGAGGTGGCGTCGGTGATGCCCTGGAGGAGTAGGGAGCTGTTGCGGATCTCCTGGAAAAAATCGCCGGGGCTGCGCCGCCACAGGTCGCGTGCGGCCTGGGAGTGGAGAAACAGGTAGATGCGGTTGAGCTCTTCCCAGTGCTCGGCGGTGAGCTGGTCGCGCACGGTGCGCGCGTTTTCGCGGGCCTGATCGATGGCGGAGACGATGGAGTTGGGGTTTTCCGGCTGGAAAACGAGGAACTCGGTCACGCTGCGGCCGGTGGCCTGCGGGTGGAGCTGGGCAAACAGCTCCTCGTCGCCCGTGCTTTGCACGATCGGCTGCCAGTGCCCGGCGAGGGCACGGTCGTCGAGGTTGCTGAAATCGAGCAGGAGCTGGAGGTTTACATCGACGAGGCGCGCCGTGTTTTCGGCGCGTTCGATGTAGCGGCTCATCCAGTAGAGGCCGTTGGCGACGCGACTGAGCATGATTATTGGTCTCCGGAAAGCACCCAGGTGTCTTTGCTGCCGCCGCCTTGGGAGGAGTTGACGACGAGCGAGCCCTTGCGCAGGGCGACGCGCGTGAGCCCGCCAGGGATGATGACGGGTTTCTCTCCGTAGAGGATGAAGGGGCGCAGGTCGATGTGGCGGCCGTCGAAGCTGCCGTCGTGGTCCTGATAAGTTGGGTGGCGCGAGAGGGCGACGACGGGTTGGGCGATGAAGTTGCGCGGGTCGGCCTCGATCTTGCGGCGAAACTCCTCGCGCTCGGCGGCGCTGGCCTGCGGGCCCATGAGCATGCCGTAGCCGCCGGCCTCATTGGTGGCTTTGACGACGAGCTGGTCGAGGTGCTCCAGGATGTACTTCCGGTCGTTCTCCTCGTTGGCGAGGTAGGTGGGGACGTTGGGCAGGATGGGATCTTCGCCGAGGTAGTATTTGATCATCTTCGGCACGAAGTAGTACATGGCCTTGTCGTCGGCGACGCCGGTGCCGATGGCGTTGGCCAGCGAGACGTGGCCGGCGCGGTAGGCGTTGACGAGGCCGGGCACGCCGAGCGCGGAGTCGCGGCGGAAGACGGTCGGGTCGAGGAAATCGTCGTCGATGCGGCGGTAGATGACGTGCACGGGGCGGAGGCCCTTGGTCGTGCGCATATAGACGTGCTGGTCGCGGACGACGAGGTCGCGGCCCTCGACGATCTCGATGCCCATCTGGCGGGCGAGGTAGGTGTGCTCGAAGTAGGCGGAGTTGTACGCGCCGGGCGTGAGCAGGACGACGGTCGGATCGGAGACGCCCGTGGGCGCGACGTGCTGGAGCAGTTTGAGAAGCTCGTTCGGGTAGCTCTCGATGGGGCGCACGCCGATGTTGCCGAAACCCTCCGGGAAGGTGCGCTTCAACGCGCGCCGGTTTTCGAGCACGTAGCTGACGCCGGACGGGCAGCGGCCGTTGTCCTCAAGCACCAGATAGCGGCCGTCATGGTCGCGGATGATGTCGGTGCCGCAGATGTGGATGTAGATGTCGCGCGGGACGTCGAAGTTGACGAACTCGCGGCGGAAATGTTTCGCCGAGAGCACGTAGTGGGCGGGGATGGTGCCGTCGCGCAGGATGTGCTGCTCGTGGTAGATGTCGCGCAGGAAGAGATTGAGCGCGGTGATGCGCTGCACGAGGCCGGCTTCGAGGTGCTCCCACTCCTTGGTGGGGATGACGCGCGGCATCAGGTCGAAGGGGAAGATGCGCTCGGTGCCCTTCTCGTCGCCATAGACGTTGAACGTGATGCCCTGGCGGAGGAAGGCGAGGTCGATGGCGCGGCGCTTGTCGTTAAAATCGGCTGCGTCGCACTGGTTGAGACACTCGATGAACTTTTCGTAGTGCGGGCGGACGGAGCCCTGCGCGGTGAGCATCTCGTCGAAATAGCTGGGCGAGGCGTACGGCTGGAAAAAACCGCGATCGGCAGCGGCGCGTGATGCGGGAGGGGTGGGTGCGGCGGTGACCATGAAGTGGAAACAGAGAGTGCGCGCGGGATGCGTGCCCGGCCTGCCTGTTGCAGAACTCGTGCCAGCGCGCGCACCTATGGTGGCCCTCACGCTTACGCCTGGCCCAGTCGCTGCGCCCGTGCGCCGGCGAACGTGTGCTCGCGGGACTGCCGACAACCCTTCGCGGAGCCATGGAGCCACACACGCCGCTCGCTTTTGGAGGGGAAGCTGTTAGGCCGTTTCGCACGCCGGCCCTTTATTTCCATTCACCCAGTTCGGGTCGGTGCACCTACCTATGAATAAACTACTCCTCGCCAGTCTTGTTTGTTTCACCTGCGTGCCCGCGTTTGTCGCGGCACAATCGACCTCCGATTCGGCTCAGCCGCCCGTGAATGTGGTCGTCACCTCGGAGGCCAGAGAGCTCGCCCTCGGCTACGCCGCGGCGTTTGCCCAGATCAAGGGTATCCCCGTTCACCTCATCCTCCAGAAGGAGGGCAAGTCCTACACGTTGACCGACGTGAAGAGTCTGAAAGCCGCCGGCGGCGTGCTCGTGGTCGAGACCGGCCGCGGCCTCACGTACCTCGTCAACGCCAAGGACGTCGTCTGGATCACCGACGTCAGCGAGGGTAAAACGCCCTCGGGGCAGTAAGGCGGGCCTGCAAACCCGGGCGCTGGGGGTGGCAGATGTTTAGCGTTACCACGCGCCCTTGTCGGAAGGTGGCTTGGCTCCTGGTCTGCCCGGGCCGCCACCCCCCTTGGCGTGTCGCGCTCTTTTTCCCTTGGGCTAACATGGTGGCTCTTCGGAGGCGGAGCGGCGCGGGGGACTGAGGATTTCTGTACTTGAGGGCCGGCGTTTGACTTTGAGGCTCTTGGTGTATCTATGTGTAGGCATGTCGACTGCCGTCACGCGTGCCAAATTGTTTCGCCATGGCGGTTCCCAAGCCGCTCGGTTGCCCCGCGAATTCCGGCTGCCTGGTCATGAGGCGGCGATTTCGCATACAGCTTCTGGTGGGGTGCTTCTGGAACCGTTGGATGCCGATTTCGAAACACGCCGCAAACGATTTTGCGCCTTGGCGGGTTCGTGCCCTGATCTTCCAGACGTTCCGCCGCACGTCACACCCGATATCCCTCGCGACGAATGAAATACTTGCCCGATGCCAATGCTGTTTCTGCTTACATGCGGGGAGACAATGCGCCTCTTGTTGCGAAAATGCAGGAGCATTTCGGCGAGCTATGCCTCTCTGTCATTGTGCTGGCTGAGCGGGAGTTTGGTGTCACCAAAGGCACGAGTGCACATGCTCGCCTAAAACTCGCCGAGCTTGCGCAAGTGTTACCGGTTGAACCGTTCACCCGGGACGACTCCACGCATTACGCAGCCATCCGCCACGACTTGGAATCTCGTGGGCTTGGCATTGGGCCGATGGACACGCTCATTGCGGCGCAAGCGTTGCGCCTTGGCGCCACCCTCGTCACTCGCAACGTAGGGGAGTTTAGCCGCGTCGCCGGTTTGCGAGTAGAGAACTGGCAGACTTGAGCGAAGGCCGCGACGTCCCTTTGGAATAGCTGGAGTCGGGGCGCAAAAGCAGATCCGGCTCGAAACGGTGGAGCGACTGGCAGCCCCGTACGGACTGGCGGCGTGGCAGTTCCTGGCACCCGAGCGGCCTACCGACACCCGGATCGGGCAAAAGGTCGTCAACAGCATGGTCCATTACGAGCGCCGCAAAGGCCCGTACAATAAATCGTCCAAGCGCACCGCTCGGCCTTGATGGCGCGTCCGTCTGTGCCCACCGCCTCGGCGTGCTTGGCGGCGTTTCCTCCCCGCACGTTTGGCTTCGCCTGAAAATTCCCCTTTCATCCGAGGCGCGCCCGAGTTTCACTGGCCGCTCGGATGACTTTTACCGAACAAGAACTCGATGCCGAAGCGGAGCGACTGTTGCGCGCGCTCATGCACGTGGAGTGCGATGCTCGCCGCCAGTGGAACCTGCCCACCTGCCGTTCCATCGCGCCGCTCACCCTCGAGATCAACCGCCTCAAAAAGGAGAAGGGCGCGATCATCCTCGCGCACTCCTACGTGGAGCCGGAGATCATCTACGGCGTGGCCGACGCGAAGGGCGATTCGTACTTCCTGAGCCTCGCCGCCAAGAAATCCCAGGCGCCGCTCATCGTGTTTGCCGGCGTGGTCTTCATGGCCGAGACGGCGAAAATCCTCTGCCCCGACGCCACGGTCGTCGTGCCCGACCACGGCTCCGGCTGCTCGCTGGCCGACTCGATCACGGCGGAGCACCTGCGCAAGTTGAAGTCCCTTTATCCCGATGCCGTCACCGTCTGCTACATCAACAGCACGGCGGCGGTGAAGGCCGAGAGCGACGTCTGCGTGACCTCGGGCAACGTGTACGACATCGTCGCCAAGCTCCCGCAGCGGCGCATCCTCTTCGTGCCCGACCGCCTGATGGCGCAAAACATCCGCACCGAGATGAAGCGCCGTGGCGTGGACAAGGAAATCCTGTCCTCCGACGGCACCTGCATGGTGCACGAGGAGTTCACCGTGGCGCAGATCGCCGAGGCGCGTGCGCGTTTCCCCGGACTGAAGGTCGTGGTGCACCCCGAGTGCACGGCCGAGGTCGCCGGCGCGGCGGACTTCGTGGGCAGCACCGGCGCGATGATGAAATACGTGCGCGCCACCACGGCCCCGTACTTCCTCATGCTCACCGAGTGCGGCCTCGTCGGTCGCCTCGAAGTCGAGGAGCCCGGAAAGAATTTCGTCGGCGGCTGCCGACTTTGCCCGTACATGAAACTCAACTCGCTCGAAAAGATCCGCGACGTGCTGGCCGCTCCACGGCCGCACCAAGTGGTGACGCTCGACGACGACCTGCGCCGCCGCGCGGCGCGCTGCATTGAAAGGATGTTCGAACTTGCACCCACGGACTGAACACTTGATCGACCTCGCCCTCGAAGAGGATGCCGGCCTCGGCGACGTCACCAGCCGCGCGATCTTCGCGCATAATCACCGCACCAGCGCCTACATCGAGGCGAAGCAGGATCTCGTGATCTGCGGTCTCGAAGTCGCCGCCGGCGTCTTCACCCGCGTCGATTCCGCGCTGAAGGTCGAGCTGACCGCGCACGACGGCGATTTCGTGAAAAAGGGCGGCATCGTCCTGCGCGTCTCCGGGCCCACGGCCTCGGTGCTCACCGCGGAGCGCACGGCGCTCAATTTCATCCAGCGCCTCTCCGGCATTGCCACGCTCTCGCGCAAGTTTGCCGAGGTCGCCAAGCCGCTCGGCGTCCGCGTCGTCGACACGCGCAAGACCACGCCCGGCTACCGCGAGCTGGAGAAGTACGCCGTCCGCACCGGCGGCTGCCACAATCACCGCTACTCGCTGGGGGAACACGTTCTCATCAAGGACAACCACATCGCCGCCGCCGGCAGCCTCACCGCCGCCGTGCAACGCGTGCGCGATGCCGCCCCGCACACCGCCAAGATCGAGGTCGAGACCAAGACGCTCGCCGAGGTCCGCGAGGCCGTGCGCGTCGGCGCCGAGGTCATCATGCTCGACAACATGACGCCCGACCAGATCCGCGCCTCCGTGGCCGCCATCGCCGGCGCCGCGATCATTGAGGTGTCGGGCGGCGTGCGTTTCGAGACGCTGCGCGATTTCGCGGTGCTCGGCATCGACGTGATCAGCATCGGCGCGCTCACGCACTCGGCGCCCTCGGTCGATCTGAGCCTCACCGTGCCGATGCCCAAGCCCGCCAAAAAGCCGGCCGCGAAGAAGCCTGCGGCCAAGAAACCGGCCGCAAAGGCCAAGGCGAAGAAGCGCCGCGCGGTCTGATGACCATGCTTTCCTCAGGGCGTTTTTCACGGAGGTGCTGAGCGAGCTGCCGGCACTCCTCCGTGCGCTCTGTGCCTCGGTGTTTCATCCTTTTTTTCAATGAACGTCATCCGTACCGATTGCCTTGTGATTGGCGCCGGCCTCGCCGGCTGCGCGTACGCGCTGCAGGCCGCGCAACGCGGACTCGACGTCCAGTTGCTCTCCTTGAACGGCCCGCTCTCCGCCAACAGCGACTGGGCCCAGGGCGGCATCATCTACAGCGTCAACTCCGACCCGGCGCTGTTCGCGCGCGACATCATGGATGCGAGCGACCAGCTGGCCAACCCGGCCGCCGTCGAACACCTCGTGCGCGAGGGCCCGATCGCCGTGAAGGAGCTGCTGCTCGACACGCTTGGCATTCCCTTCGACCGCACGGAGGACGGCGGGCTGGAATTCACGCGCGAGGGCGGGCACCACGAGCGCCGCATCATCCACTCGAAAGACACCACCGGGCACGCGATCCTCGCCTCCGTGGCCGCGCGCGTGGATGCGACGCCCAACATTCATCGTCGCCTGGGCTGGGTGGCGATCGACCTGCTCACGCTCTCGCACAGCACGGACAACCCGGCCGACAAGTACCAGCCGCTGACGTGTTTTGGTGCCTACGTGCTCAATACCGAGACGGAGGAGGTCTGCGCCATCGTGGCCAAGAAAACCATCCTCGCGACCGGTGGCCTCGGGCAACTTTTCCAGCATTCGACGAACCAGCCGGGCAGCGTCGGCCACGGCGTGGCGATGGCCTACCGCGTCGGCGCGCGCGTGATCGATCTGGAGTACACCCAGTTCCACCCGACGGTGTTTTTCAAAAAAGGCGCGCCGCGTTTCCTCATCACCGAGGCGTTGCGCGGCGAGGGCGCCGTAATCGTCAACGCCAAGGGCGAGCGCTTCATGGACGCCGTCCATCCGCTCGGCTCGCTGGCGCCGCGCGACGTGGTGTCGCGCACGATCCACCTGGAGCTGGCGGCGAGCGGCGAGCCGTGCGTGTTCCTCGATCTCTCGGCGATGAAGCCGGAGTTTGTGCGCGAGCGTTTCCCGAGCATCTACGAACGCTGCCTGAAGTACGGTATCGACGTGACGCGCGAGCCGGTGCCGATTGTGCCGGCGGGGCATTTCTCCTGTGGCGGCGTGCACACCGATTTGCAGGGCCGCACGAATGTCCGCCATCTCAACGCCATCGGCGAGACGGGGTGCACGGGCCTGCACGGCGCCAACCGCCTCGCGAGCACCTCGCTGCTCGAGTGCCTGACGAGCGCGAAGTTTGCCGCGCAAGCCGACGCGGCCGAGATCGCTTGCAACGTCTTTCACCTGCCGGAGCCGCGCGTGTGGGAGAGCCCGGTGCGCGAGGCGGACCCGACCTTAATCGCGCAGGACCTCAGTCTGCTGCAAAGTACGATGTGGAACTACGCGGGCGTGATCCGCTCGCCCAAGCGCCTTACGCGTGCGCGCCGCATCCTGCTGGAGTTGCGAGAGGAGATTCAGTCGTTCTACCGCGGCTGCCGGCTTTCGCGGCAGTTGATCGAGCTGCGCAACGCGGTGCAGACGGCGCTCCTCATTGTGTACGCCGCCTCGCTCAATCCGCGCAGCAAGGGTTGCCACTACGTGATCGACCGCGAGGAGTGAGCGGCCGTCAGAAGCGTGGGATCAGCTGTTTTTTCCAGGCGAACCCGATGTAGTCGAATTCCTCGGCAAACTGGGGGGCGCAGCGCGACGGATTCTTGATCTGGCGCTCCATGTTTTTGCTAATCTTGCCCGTGAAGAAGAAGGGCATGTACGGCGCTGCGAGCAGGAGGCTTTCGGTGATCGTGCGTTGGTAGCCGCCCATGAACTGGTCGGCGAGGATCAGCAGAAACGCCGGGCCACCGCAGGCGATGAAGATCATGGCGAGGTACATTTGTGCCCGCACGAAGTCCCTGTAGTGCTCCATGTCGGCTTCGCTTTGGATCCGCGGGTTCTCGCGCAGGTACCGGCGTTGTTGGGCCATACCCACGATCGAGGGGATGTAGGCGGCGCCCACGAGGAAAAACTCGGCGGTGGTGATCGGGGTGAGGATCATGGGGGTTCAGATGATGCTGATGGCGTGGGGGTGGCCGACGGGGAGGCCGGGTTTACCGGCAAAGGCGAATTCCCAATGCGCGAGCTGGCGATCGATCACCTCCTGCACGGCGGCGATGATGCGCGCCGGCGGCGGCGCTTCAGGGTGGCGGAGGCAGTGTGCGACATCGAGGAGCAGCTCGGGGAGCGGTGTGGCGTGTGCCTCCCAGCATTCGTGAAGATAATGCCGGCACCAGGCGGGGGCAGCGAGCGTGGCGATCTCGTCGCGCCAGGTGCGCACGAGGCGGCAGGTGTTTTCCTCGTCGCGCAGTTTGCGGTTCACCGAGGCGCTGACGTGGTGGCGGATGGCGCTGGTCAGCGCCACGTACACTCGCAGTCCGTGGCGGCGCAGGCGGAGGCAGAGGTCCACGTCTTCGCCGCCGTTGCGATAGACTTCGTCGAAGCCGCCGAGTTGTTGAAAGACGTCGCGGCGCAGGACGACGCAGGCGCCGGTGGCGGCCGCCACCTCGTGGTACGGGCGGCGGGTGTCGGGCAGCGTGCGCAGGTGCGCCGGCTTGGCGTGTTCGTCGAAGAAAATGCTGGCGTGGTCGAGCGCACCGGTGGCGACGGCGTATTGCACGTTGCCGACGAGTCCGGCGTTGAGGCCGGAGTGGGCGAAGAGCTGGAGCATCGGCTCCAGCCAGCCGGGTGTGAGCACGAGGTCGTTGTTGAGGAGGGCGAGAAACTCGCCGCGGGCGATGGCGGCACCGCGGTTGTTGGCGCCAGCGTAGCCGAGGTTGCGCTCGTTGAGGAGCACGCGGATGTCGGGGGCGTCGAGCGTGCCCAGCCATTCGCGCGTGCCGTCGGTGCTGCCGTCGTCGATGAAGACGATCTCGTACTCCAGATCGCGCGGGAGTGTGGCGCGCAGGCTGGTGAGCATCGCCTGCGTGAGCGGCAGGCAGTTGTAGAGGGCAGTGATGACGGAGAGTTTCATGCGCCGCGGCGGCGTGTGCAGGTTACTTCCGGGCGTAGTCGCCGCGGCTGAAATACTTCTCCAGCCACACGTACATGCAGATGAAGAAATACCGGCTGCCCATTTCCTTGATCTTGAGCTTGGCGACGCCGTGTTTGCGGTTTTCCCAGGAGATGGGCGTGAGCGTCCACGAGTAGCCGCGGACGATGGCCTTCAGCGGAATCTCGACGGTGAGGTTGAAGTGCGGCGCGAGGAACGGGCGGCAGCCGTCGATGACGGTGCGGCGGTAGGCCTTGAAGGCGTTGGTGGTGTCGTTGAGCCCGTGGCGGAACATCAGCCGGATGAAAAAATTGGCCATGCGGTTGACGGCAAGTTTCACGCGCGGGTAGTCGATCACGCGGCCGCCCTTGATGAAGCGGCTGCCGAAGACGCACTCGTGCCCCTCGTTGAGCAGTTTCCAGTATTTGACGACGTCGGCGGGCGCGTCGGAGGCGTCGGCCATCACGATGGTGCAGGCGTCGCCGTGCATGTGGTTGAGCCCGTAAACGACGGCGCGGCCGAAGCCGTGCGGTCCGGGGTTTTGCACGGGGGCGAGCGTGGGAATCTCGACCTTCAGCTCCTGCAACACGGCCCAGGTGCGGTCGCGGCTGCCGTCGTCGACGACGACGAATTCATGCGGGACGCCGGCGGCCGTGAGCGCCGCGTGGAGTGCGCGGAGCGTGGGCGGCAGCGAGGCTTCTTCGTCGCGCGCAGGAATGACGAGGGAAAAAAGAGCCAGCGGTGGGAGCACGGCGGGCGTGGCGGTGGAGCTCATGAAAAACGTGGGAGCGGTGTTTGGCGCGGCCGGCTCAGAGCGGCGCGGAGAGGTCGAGCCAGTCGGGATGCGCCTGGGCGTGGGCCGCGATCTCGTCGAGGATGGCGGTCGTGGGCGTCTGCGGCTGCCATTGCCAGAGGCGCGTGGCCTTGGCGTGGTCGAGCACGATCCACGGGATGTCGAACGGCCGCGGCGTGGTGTCGGCCGCGACGGCGTGTTTCCCGAATCTTGCGTCGCACCAGTCGGTCAACTGGCGCAGCGAGCGCGCGGAGGCGGCGCCGCCGCTGACGTTGACGATGCGGTCCTCCGCGGCGAGGGCGGGCGCGGCAAATTGTTTTTCCAACAACGGCGCGAGGTCGCGCGGGTGCAGGCAGTCGCGCACCTGATGTCCGTGTCCGCCGAAGCCGATGTACTTGAGCGGGCGGCGGCGCAGGTGGCTGTTGAGCCAGTAGGCGAAGATGCCCTGGTCGGCCCGCCCGAACTGGCCGGCGCCGGCGAGCACGCCGCAGCGGTTGACGAAGACGGGCAGGTTGAACGTGGCGCCGTACTCGAGCGCGAGCGCCTCGCTGGCGAGTTTCGTCGAGCCGTAGAGCGAGATCGGCGCCATGGTGGCAAAGGCCTCGGTGACGCCGGCGGCGCTCAGCCCGGCGGGCAACGCGGCGCCGGTCGTCGGGCGAAACGCGCCCTCGTGCGCCTCGACGGGCAACGCGGCCAGCGGGGCGATGCTGTACACGCGGCTCGTGCTCAGCAGGACGAAGCCGGCGCGGTGCTGTTTGCAAAACTCCAGCATGTTGACGGTGCCGCCGAGGTTGTGCTCGACGAGCTGGCGCGAGCTGGTGCGGCCGTCCACGCCGGCGAGCACGCTGGGATTGGCGGCGGCGTCGATCACCCAGTCGACGGCGGGCAGGGACTCCAGGTCGCTGGCGTTGCGCAGGTCGCCGTGGAAGAGGCGCACGCCGAGCCGCTTCAGCTCGGCGCGGTTGGTCTCGCTGCCGGGGCGGATGAAGTTGTCGAAGCCGAAAAGCTGGTGGCCGGCGCCGCTCTGCGCGAAGGTGCGGGCGAGGGTGCTGCCCACGAAACCGCAGATGCCGGTGATAAGGATACGCATGGCGAAGGCTTTTGGGTGAAAGGGCAGCCCTCGGCAAACGCTTTCACGCCGCCGCGCGCGTTTCGATTTCCGCTGTTGCCGAGTCGCGCGCGGCGCGCACGGTAGCGCACATGTCCGAATCGACTCCGCCCAACCTCTCCGACGCCGGCCTCGAGGTGCGCACCTACTTCGTGCGCAGCCGGCAGACGCTGCTGGCGAAGGCAGACTTCGGTCCGCTCTTCGTGGACTATTATCTGCATCTCGCCGATCAGCAGATCCGCCCCGACCCGGCCCATGCCGCGCTCTTCAAGCGCGCCCTCGCCGCCCTCGTCCTCCACGCGGCATCGCGCCCCTGGGATGAGATGACGGCGTGGACACTCCATTTTCAGGACCCGTTGGTGAATCTGTTTCTGTCGAGCGACAACGAGGTCGGCACCATCACCGGCCGCGTGCTGGCCGACAACGTGCGCGAGATGGAGGGCAACTTCTTCTACGCCGACGTCGTGCGCGGGCGGCAGCCCAAGCGCCGCAGTTCCGTGCAGTTCACCGGCGCGGACCCGCTGGAGGCGGCGAAGACCTTTTACGCGCAGAGCGAGCAGCGCGGCGCGCGGTTTTTCCAACTCGCCGAGGAGGAGTTTGCGCTCCTCTCGGAACACCCGGATTGCGACCTCGCCTGGTTTGGCGCGACGACCGCCGAACAGGTGCGCGAGCTCGAGAAGACCGAGACGCTCGTGCCGATGGAGACGCGCACCTACCGCTGGCACTGCGGCTGCAACCAGTCCCGCATGCTCCAGGTGCTCGCGCCCGCGTTTAAGGACGATCCGACGGGGCTTTTCGGAGACGCGCCGAAGATCGAGATCCGCTGCCCGCGCTGTGGCGCCCGGCACAATGTGACGCGCGAGGCCATGGAGGCCTACATGGCGCAACAGAAGCCGGGCTCCTCCGCATGAGCGCCGTGGCTCGTCGGGCAACGTCAGTGCCGGCCGTGGTGCGCGCATGAAGGAAATCCTGCTCAACATCCGCGACGGCTTCGCGGGCTCGACGCCGCTCGATCTGCTCAATCTCGCGCTCGGCGTCGCCGGCGTGGTGCTGATGGTGCGCCGCAGTCTGTGGGCCTTTCCCATCGGACTGCTCGCGGTGTCGGTGCAGGGCGTGCTGTTTTTCGAAAACCGCTTTTATGCCGATGCGACGGTGCAGGTATTCTTCTTCGCGGCGCTGGCGTACGGCTGGTGGCACTGGGTGCGCGACAAGGGTGCGGCGCCCGAGCTGCCGGTCACGCGGCAGAGCTGGCGCGGTCGTGCGTTGACGCTCGCGCTGGCCGGTGCGGCGACCGTGTGCGGCGCGCTGGTGCTGGCGCGCTGGACGCCATCGGTCATGCCGCGGCGCGATGCGTTTATCGCGGCGTTCAGCGTGGCGGCGCAGGCGCTCCAGGCCCGCAAGCGGATCGAAAACTGGCCGCTGTGGACCGTGGTCAACCTCGTCGCCATCGCCTCGTACTGGCAGGCGACGATGGCATTTACGGCGTTTCTCTACGGGATCTATCTGGTGCTGGGCCTGCTCGGCTGGCGCGAGTGGTGGCGTGCGATGAAAGGCGCGACTCCGGCGCGTGGCTGACGTGAAACGCATCGCGGTCTTCGGACCTGAATCCACGGGGAAAACTTCGCTCGCGCGGCGCCTGGCCGCGCATTTCGACGAGCCGTGGTCCATCGAATATGTCCGGCGATACTGGGACGAGCACGACGCCACGATTCGGCCGGCCGACCTTGATGCCATCGCACGCGGGCAGATCGCCGGCGAGGATGCGGCGGCGGCGGCCGCGCGGCGCGTGTGTTTCTGCGACACCGAGCTGCTCACGTGCGTGCTCTGGGACGATTTGCTTTTCCCCGGTGCGTGCCCGCCTTGGGCGCGCGAGGCGGCGGACCGCCGCGCACGTCAGTTCACCTTGTTCTTGCTGTGTGCGACGGACGTGCCGTTTGAGCCCGATCCGCAGCGCTGTTTCCCCGATCCCGACGGGCGGGCGATGTGCATGCGGCTCTGGCGGGAGACGCTGACGAGCCGCGGCTTGCCGTTCGTGGAGCTGCACGGCGGCGACTTCGAGGCGCGCGCGCTTCAGGCGATCCGCGCGGTGGAGTCGGCGCTGGGCGCGTAGTCAGCGCCGCGCTTCGGTGGGGCCGGTGAGCAGGTCGTCGAGCCGCAGCTCTTGCGTGGTGCCGTCGGGCTTGGTGGCGCGAAGGAGGAGCGCGCCGTTTTTGTCCGTGCTGGCGGAGAGCTGCCCGACATCGGCGCGAGCGGGCGCGAGCAGCCAGACGAAGCGTGTGGGGCGTGCGATCCGGGCCGTGCAGGTGACCTCGGGCGCCGGGAGTTTTTCGTTGTAGCGCGGCGAGAACCAGCCGGCGGGCTGCGGCTCGAAGACAGCGCAGGCGACCTGCGTTTCCCACGTCTGTGTGAGTGCGGGCGTGAGCACAAAGGCGCGGCCTTCGGCATCGCTCGCGCGGATTGTGCCCCCGCGCGGTTCGAGGTTCAGGCCGGGCGCGAAGTGCCAGAGCGCCTCGACCTGCGTCGGCCCGTAGGCTTCGACCTCGTCGATCACGATCCAGCCGATCGCATGAAAGTAGAGCACGCCGCGTGTCCAGCGCGGGTGGCCGCGCCAGAGGCCGGTCGGGAAAATCGTGCCGGCGGCAAAGTAATCCCAGTCGGACGTCTGGCGGACACAGGCGGGCATCGGGGTGCCGTCGACGACGCGCGGCGGCGGCAGCGAGCCCTGGCCGTCGAGGAGCAGGATGTTGTGGCCGCGCGGGCCGTTGAAGAAATCGAACCACGGGCCGGGCTGGTAGGTGTAGCGGCCCGGATCGATGAGGAGGTCGCGGCCCTCGGCGAAGACGGCGAGGTTGAGCCGGTCCTGGTGCTGGTGGTCGGAGCCGTGCGGGCCGATGTCGAAGAACGCCCATTGGGCGCGCGGGCCGGTGTCGCCGCGCATGATCGCGTGGCCCGCCCAGGGGAAATACTGCGAACGCGGCGGGCGGTTGAAGCCTTCCTGGACGAGCGAATCCGGGAGGCCGGGCACGCGCGTCTTTTTGCCGTCGGCGTCGAGGGCGATCAGGAGGTTGTAGTCTTCGTCGGAGGCGCTGTTGATCGGGCCGCAGCCGTCGGGTTTGGCGATGCCGACGAAGTAGCGCCACATGGCCTGGATGCGTGCGGTGAGCGCCGGGTACTCGTCGGCCTGGGCGGAGCTGCGCAGGAGCACGTCGAAATTCTGAGCGCTGAGCAGGGCGACGCGTTGGTAGTGGTTGGTGAGTTCCTTGAAGGCGCCGTCGGGGTAGGTCTGGTCGAGGAGCTCGCGCTCGACGGCCTCGGCGGCGTGGCGCATCCACGAGGGGGCGTCGCGAAACTCGGGCCAGACGGCGGCGAGGCGGGCGAGGGAGACTTTTTCGGTGAGCAGGTGGTTGCCGCCCCAGAATGAGGCGTGTTTTTCGAGGAGCGCGGCGTGGTCCGGGATGCTGGCGAGCATGCGCAGGCGCGCTTCGTCGGAGAACTCGGGGGCGGCCTGCAGATCGGTGAAGACGACGGGCCAGGTGTCGGCGGAGCGGCGTGCGGCCTCGAGTGCGCGCCAGGGTGGGGAGAAGGTGATGCGCCCCGGATAGGGCTGGGTGCGCAGCCAGTCGACGAGCCATCGGGAGGCGCAGTCGGCGTAGCGCGGGTCGCGGGTCTCTTTCCAGACGGTGACGAGTGAGAGCAGCGGGCCGTGGCGGTTGATCATCCACGCCCACTCGGGGTCGTCGGCCGGGCCGCGCCAGAGCCAGTCGATGCCGCCGTCGGGCAGGCGGCGCAGTTTGGCGGTGAGGCCCTGGATGGTGACCTCGTCGCGCAGGAGCGCATCGGCGGTGAGGCGTGGTTCCTGCCGCGGGAGCGCGACGTGCCAGCCGGCGACGATGTCGCGGTGAGGCGCGGGTTTCTCGCGGTAGTAGCGGAGCAGTTCGGCGCAGGCGGCGGCGAGGTCGCCGGCGCGCCAGTGCGCGAGCGCGGGCTGGAGGGCGGGCTGGCGTTCGTCGAGGCGGGAGAAAAGTGCGTCGAGCCAGGCTTGGTTTTCTGCGACAAAGGCGGCCGACGGTGCGGCGGGCGTGCCGCCCTTGTCGGGCTGGGGCGGGGCAGATGCGGCCAATGTCGCGCACAAGAGCAGCGCGCCTGTGGCCCGGCAAAAATGGCGGGCAGTGTTTTGCCAGCGGGGCATGGCGGCTCAGGAGCGGTCGAGGTCGCGCGTGAGCCGGCGGGCGAGCGGGCGGCTGGCGGCCATGAGTGCGGCGCCGAGGAGGGCGGCGATGGCCGGGCGGAGGACTTCGCTGCAAAGGAAATGGACTGCGTAGGTGGGGCTGAATTCGCGCCAGGATTCGACGAGATTGGAGAGGCCCTGCCAGAGGGCGAGGACGAGCAGGGTGAAGCCGAGCAGTCGGAGATAAAGCGTGGCGTGATTTTGCATGCGGCGGGAGTCGTGGGTGCCTGATCGGCGAAAACAACGTGCCGTGCGCGGGGCGACAAGCGGCAATTCGGGGCGAAAGGAGCTTTACGCGTGTCGGGCGGGGCCGGTAAGCCGGAGCGTTTCCAATATGGAGAAGGACTATCTCGATCGTTTTGGCGGAGTGGGGCGCCTGCTGGGGCGCGAGGCTTTGGCACGGCTGCATGCGGCGCATGTGGCGGTGGTGGGCGTGGGCGGCGTGGGTTCGTGGGCGGTTGAGGCGCTGGCGCGCAGCGGCGTGGGTGCGCTCACGCTGATCGACATGGACGATGTGTGCATCACCAACGTCAACCGCCAGCTCCCGGCGCTCGACGGGCAGATCGGCCGGCCGAAGGTGGCGGTGCTCGCCGAGCGGGTGCGGTTGATCAATCCGGCCTGCCGGGTGACGGCCGAGGCGGAGTTTTTCACTGAGAAAACGGCGGAGCGGCTGCTCGCGCCGGGCCACGATGTGGTGATCGACGCGATCGACCGGATGACGAACAAGGCGCTGCTGATCGCGGAGTGCGTGAAGCGCGGGCGGCGTTGCGTGACGGTCGGCGGCGCCGGTGGAAAATGCGATGCGACGCTGATCCGCGCGGGCGATCTGGGCGAGGCGACCGGCGACGAGTTGCTGCGCCTGGTGCGCAAGAAGCTGCGCCGCGACCATGGTTTCGCACATGGCGAGGGCAACCGGTACGGCGTGCGCTGCGTGTACTCGGCGGAGAAACAGGTTTTCCCGTGGGCGGATGGCTCGTGCAAGACCGAGCCCGAGCCGGGGACGAACCTGCGGATGGACTGCGCGAGTGGGTTTGGCGCGGCGGCGTTTGTGACGGCGCCGTTCGGCTTCGCCGCCGCCGGTGAGGCCGTGAAGTGGATCGTGGGGTGAGACGGACGCCGGGCGGTGCGGCATGACGTGCGGTGACGCGGCGCGGGGTGCTTCCGGTGGCGGAAGTAACTTTGGTGCGCGAATCGGCAACGGCGCTTAAATTTTTCATGAAAGGCGTCGGTTCTGCCTTGTTTGTAGGCATATCTGACGTTCAGTCTTTCTCCACTTCCTCTGGCCGAAGGCCGTTTCTCCAACCCCAAGTGTGCCTGCCCCGATCTACGCGTTGCGCGTGGAAAACGCGTCGTCACATGGGGGCCGGCCCAAGGTGCGCTTCAACCCATCAGCCCAACCTCCCCCCGCATGTCACCACGTATCCCCGCCCTCATCCTGTGTTTCCTAGGCTTCTTGTCTGCCGTGCCGGCGTCGCTTTGTGCCGATGTGGGTGTGCCGACTCCCGCATTGGGATCGGCAGTCGGCATTGCGAGTGGGTTGTCGGGGCGTGTGGTCGATGCCAGGAGCCACGAGCCGCTATCCGGGGCTTCCGTGAGCATCCCCGGGGCAGTCTCTAGGCTCACCGATGAGCGGGGCTGTTTCTCGTTTACCGGGGTGAGCGTGCAGAGCGGTACCGTGGTGACGGTGATGTCCGGCAACTACTACGAGACGCGGACCGTGACGGTGCCCGTGGGGACGAAGACGGTCGACATGGGCGACATCTCCATGGGGTTGCTGGGGGCGGTCCAAGTGACGGAGATCAAGCCGCAATACGACGGCTTTTTCCTGCAAGGCGTGACGCTTTCCAACCGCTACACGGCGCATGTCAACTGGGGCGGCCGCAAGCCGGGCACGGTGAAGTGGTACGTCAACGGAGTGTTTCGCACGCGCACGGAGGCGACCGGCAACGAGGTATCTGTCACCTTCAACATGGGGACTGATTTTTCGCCGCGCCTGCTGACGTCCAGTGTGCTGGAGGCGGTGGCTCTCGTGGACAGCCCGCCGGACACGGCCCGTTGCTCGATTCCGGTGCGCGTGTTGCCAATCAGTGCTTGGATGAGCGCGCTCCCGGGGTCGGGGATGGGTGTCTTCACGGATGCGACGGATGTCACCTTCTCCTATGAGGGGACGTTTCCGACCGATCCGGCGGAGAGCTCCAAGACGCTGCCCTTCCTCGGGCAGTTCGGGGCCGATTTCAGCCTGACGGTGGGCATGGACTACACGTTGAGCAGCGGAGAGTGGACTCTTTCGCTGGGGGCCAAGGCGAAGAAGACGATCAAGGCGAAGCCGTCGTTTATTATAGGCAAACAGAAGCTGACCTTTGGCGTGGAGGGCAGCCTGAGCGGCGTGGCCAATCTTTCGAAGGGGCTGAAGCTGAGCGAGGCCGCCGTGGTTCTGACGATGAACTACAAGGGTGAGCTGATGACGTTTTATTTCTCGGATTATGTGCCGGGCGGACAATGGGCGCGCGCGGTGGACAAGCTGGCGCAGAAGGTCGGTCTGGACCCCAACTCGATCCAGCGGGTGCGGCTCTACGCGCTGGTCGATGCCAAGCTGAAGCTGGTGGCCGATCTCGATCCGGCCTTCCAATACAAGGATGGCACACTCAAACTCGGCGTCGGCCTGGAGGCCGCCTACGAGCCGGATTTGGGCCTGGCCAAACTGGTGGTGCGTGCGGGCGGTCGCGTGGATGCCACGATCTCCAAGCCGTCTGGCGGTTCGCTCAGCCTCAAGAAAATCGAGGGCAAGATCTATGCGGCGATCAAGGCCGAGGTCCTCTCGATGGAGGTCCTCAACGAGGAGTTTGTCCTCCTGAATTACGAGTGGAACAACACGGCGGCCGGGGCGATGGAGGACCCTCTGGCGGCGTGTGAGCATGTGGAAATCGACGGCGTCGAGTACGTCGCAGTGCCGGTGGTGAGCCTCGACGAAACGCGTCCGGCGCCGCGCCCGCAACTGGCGCGCGGGCCGGAGCGCTTCGTCAACGCCACGCCGGAGGCCTTCCGCCAGCTGGGCGGGCCGTCTGTGCTCGCCGGGGCCTCTGAGGAGGGCGCCGCGCCCGAGCGCGCGGCCGGCGTGTCCCAGGTGGACGTCGAGTTGATCTCCAACGCCTATCCGACCGCGACTCCGGCGCTGTCAGCTCACGGGAACGAGTTGATGCTGCTCCATGTGACCGACAATGGCGGCGCGGATCTTCAGTACGCCGACATCGCCTGGTCGCATTTCGATGGCAGCGCGTGGAGCATGCCGGTGCCGATCGCCACCGACACGCGCGCGGAGTTCGCGCCGCAAGTGCGCTTCGACGGCAATGGCGATGCGATCGCCGTCTGGCAGCGCGTGAAGGATCCGGCCTTTGCGACCGTCGATCTGACGGCGATGGCGGAGCAAATGGAAATCGTCTGGGCAAAGTGGGATCGTGCCACCGGTGTGTGGACGACGCCCGCAGCCCTTACGGACAACGCTTACCTCGATCAGAGTCCCCAGCTCTGCGGCCCGATGACCGGTGGAGATCTGCTGCTCGTGTGGACGGCCAACGAAGCCAGTCAGCTCACCGGGACTGGTGAGCCGGGCGCCACGACCAACAGTCGTTTCATGGGCGCAACCTGGAACGCCGCGAGCGGCGCGTGGGGGAGCCCCGCGGTGCTGCTCGATGATGTCCGTGGCGAGATGTCGCCGGTCCTCGCCGGGCGCGGTGACCGCGCCGTGCTCGCGTGGAGCCGTGATGGCGATGCCGATGTGTCGGCCACCGCCGACGCAGAGATCGTCTATTGCGAATGGAGTGCGGGCGCGTGGGGCGCGCCGGTCCAGTGGACCAGTAATGTGAGTCGCGACACGAATGTGCGCGCGGCGGTCACCGCGGTCGGCGACGTGCACCTGGTCTGGCATGCAGGCGCCGACCTGATGTGGGCGAAGAATTTTGGCGCGCCGACGCTGGTCCGCTCGGAGTCGGACACGGCGGGTTTTGCAGACTACTCACTGACGGTGGGACCACAGGACCACCTCGTGTTACTCTGGCTGGAAAGCAGCGCGAGCGGCTCCGACACCCACTACCGGGTCTACGATCCCGTCTCTTCGACCTGGGGTCTGGACGACCTGTTCACCCGCGATGCTGCGCTTGAGCGCTCGCTCGCCCCGGTCTGGGACTCGGCGGGCAACCTGACCATCGCCTATCTCAAGGTGCAGATGGAGAAGGCTACGAAATCCGTGACGCTGGCGGACGGGTCGGTGCTGACCGTCGATAATGTGCCGGAAAACGGGCAGGTCGATTTGTACGTCTCGAAGCGAATGCTCGTGCAGGATGCGGCGCTGGAGACCGGGGCGTTGACTGTGGAGGGAAGCAACTACCTGCCGGGCGATGCACTCACGCTCAAGGTGCGCGTGCGCAACGCCGGCAATGTCGCGATCGACTCTCCCAAGGTCGCCTTTTACCAAGGCGACCCGGCGTCTGGTGGTTCGAAGATCGGCGAGGCGGAGTCGGCGGGCTGGCTCGCGGCGGCCGGCGAGGTGGAGCTGTCCACTTCGTGGGTGTTACCCGACTCGGCGACGGAGGTGGAGCTCTATGCGGTGCTCGATCCGGAGGACTCGCTTGCCGAGTTTTCCGAGACAAACAATCGACAGCAGATGGTCGTGGGTGGGACCGATCTCGATGTCTCCTATCGCTCGTGCTCGATCGGAGCTGACGGCAGCATGCGCATCGTAGCCTCGGTGCAGAATCTCGGCATGCCCGGGGCTCCCGCGACGACGCTTCAGGTGAGCCAGGCTGGCGTGCCAACCGTCCTCGGCCAGGTCGCGGTGCCCGCACTGGCACCCGGCGAGATCGCGCAGGTGGCGCTCGACCTCCCCTCTGGCTCGCACCCTGGCGGCGAGGTTCACTTCGTCATGACCGTCGATCCGGCGCTCGAAGTGGACGATGTTTCCCGTGAAAACAATCAGTGCGAATTTGCCGCGGCGGCCTACGCGCCGACCCTGATCACCGTCCAACCGGAGGCCACGGAAACGCGTGCCGGGGAGACCGCCACTTTCCGGGTAAACGCCGCGAGTGCCCTGGTGCTCTCCTATCAGTGGCAGGTCTCGCTGGACGGCGGGGCGACTTGGATCGACCTGTCAGATACGGCCGCGTATGCCGGGCTGGGTACCGACACGCTGACGGTGCTGAATCCGACGGCCGCGATGCAGGGGCAGCGTTACCGCTGTGTGATTTCGGATGCCAGCGGCAACTCCTTTGCGAGCGTGGGTGCCCCGCTGTCGGTGCAATGGAGCCAGTTTGCGGCGCTGTCGGCGCGAGCATCGTCCGGGCCCGACGACCAGACTCTGATCCTCGGATTTGCGTTCTCCGGCGGAGGCAAAGCGATGTTGTTGCGCGGTGTCGGCCCGGGGATCTCGGGCGCCGTGCCCCATGGCTACATGGCGGATCCGCAGCTGCGTGTGTTTAGCCGCGAAGGAGTGGAAGTGGCGAACAACGACAACTGGTCCGGTGGTGCCGGTCTCCGCGAGGCGTTTGCGCGTACGGGAGCGGGGACGCTCGATCCGGCTTCGCGCGATGCCGCCTTGGTGCAGACACTGACCGAAGCCCTCTACACCGCCCATGTCAGCGATGTGAACGGGACGACCGGCGTGGCGCTGGCGGAGGCCTACGATGCGGATTTCGCCGACAAGACCCGCCGGCTTTCGGCGTTGTCGGTGCGCACTCAGGTGGGGCTGGACGATGCTTGCGTGATCGCGGGCCTCGTGATTGCGGGTGATGCGCCCAAGCGCGTGATCGTGCGCGGCGTGGGCCCTGGCGTCGCCGATTCGGTGGCCGGCCATCTCGTCGATCCGTACCTGCACGTGCGGCAGCTCGATGCCTCCACAGGCGAGTGGTCACTGGTAGGCGAAAACGACGACTGGGATGGTACCGCGCAGACGGCGGCGCTCTTTGAGTCGGCAGGCATGGGCGCGCTTGCGAGTGGTTCGAAGGATGCGGCGCTGGTGCTGACACTGGAGCCCGGGATTTACACGATTGAGGTGACGGGCGTGGAGCGCACGACTGGCGTGGCGCTGGTCGAGATCTACGAGGCTCCGTGATCCGGCCCCATCAGTTTGGTTGATTGAAAACGCCCGGCGCGATGCCGGGCGTTTTTGCGGACACGGGCGGCGGGTTGCGTTGGGTAAGAAGCTGAGTTGCCTGTCTCGAAACGCGCGCGGTGGGGCAGACATGCCGGCCGCGCGTCACCAGTTGTCCATCGCTAATCCCTGTAATCATGAAACTGATCCAATCCGGTCTTCGCAGCGTTGTTGTCGTGAGTATGGCCGCCAGCCTGTTCGTTGGGGCTGGCTGTGCGAAAAAAGAAGAGGCCCCTCCTGCGCCCACGCCCACACAGGTGCCCGAGCCCAAGCGCGAACAGACTGCACCGGTCGCGCCCGTGGCTCCGACCGAGCCGAAAGCGGCTGCCGTCGTGGCAGCGCAGCAATCGGTCGCCGAGGCTGTGGCTCAGCCGGCGCCCGTCGTACCGGAGCCCGCGGCGGTGCCCGCAGGTGATCTCGTTGGAAAACTGGCCGGCGTGCAGGCCCCGACCGGCGACTTGCTCACCCGTTATTCGGGCGAGCTGTCCATGCTCAAGTCGGGTGTGCTGGCGGTGAAGGGCTATGTCGATCAACACCCCGAGGTGCTGCCGGCATCGGCCAAGGCAAAATACCAGGAGCTCAATGCGCTGATGCCGGAGCTGACTTCGTTGGTGCAGTCGTTGAAGGAGGCGAAGGGTGCGGATCTCGTCACGCTGGCGCCCAAGCTCGGGACGAGTTTCACGAGGGCTAAAACCCTCTACACGGAAGTGCGCGCCCTGCTACCCGAAAAACTCTGAGTGAAGTGTCGCGCTTGCTTGCGCCGCAGGTCCCGCGTGGGACCTGCGGTTTTTGACATCTGAGTCGGCCGCGCACGCGGAGGCGTCGTTGCGAATGGCACTGGCGGGCTGGACGCGTTTTCCAGGCATAAAAAACGCCGCGTGTGAAGACGCGGCGTAAGGGGCGTGGCGCCTAGCGTTGTGGCGCGGTCTTTTCCTTCGATTTGTCCTTGGGCTTGGTCTTGGAGGTGCCTGGCTCCTGCTGCTGCGTAGTATGGTAGGCGCCTTTGCTCGGGAAAAATTCGGCGAGGGGCTCAATAACGGGCGTCATGAACTCGGGTTCGTTGCGCTCGTAGATCCAGTTGAACCCGATGATCGCGCAGATGAGGAAGATGATCACGCTGAGCCAGATTTTGTTCATCTGATGGATAAACCTCCAGATGACGACGGCTGCGATGATGACGCCGACGAAGATGCCGACGTTGATCCAGAATTTGGTGGGGAGATTCTGGAGCTTTTCGAGTGTCGCACTTGCAATAAGTAGTAACATGAAGGACATGATAGAGAACTGTTGCACCGGGGGCCAGCGGAAATCAGCGGTCGATGGAGGCGTCAGCCGGCGAGCAGCCACTGGACGCTTCGCCGGGCGGCTTCGCCGAGAAAGGCGAAATAGCCAAAGCCGGAGAGAAACACGGCGTAGGCGAGGGTGATGCAGAGACCGTCGCGTGTGGCGAGTCCGTTGGCCATGAGAAGGACGACCCAGGCGGGGAATGTGTTGGTGAGCGGAATGGGGAGAGGGAGGAGTAGCACGAGGGCGGCTAGTGAGATGGCGAGTGCGTGGAGGGATCGGAGCAGGCTGGTGTCGGTGAGGGCCAGCCATCGGGGTCTGAGGAAGCGCTCGAGCCCGGCAAGCACCCAGGCGGTGAGTCGGAGCACCTTGCCGAAAAAACCTGTGGGAATGGCTCGCACGGTCATGCGGCGTGGGAGCCATAGGGGTCGTTTGCGGGCGAGTTGCAGGGCGATGAGGAAGATGCCGAGCCCGAAGGGGGCGGAGAGGCCTGGGAGCGGGAGCGGCGTGAGAAAGGGCAGGCAGAGGAGAGTGAGCGCGAGGGTGTGCGAACGCGTGCCGAGGGCGGAGATGACTTCGGCGAAGGTGACGGGTTTCGTCTCCAACCGGGCGATGAGGGCCCGGAGCAGCGCGGAGGCCTTGGGGGGGGCGCTGGATTGGGGTGCTCGGCGGGGCATGGGCGCAGTGTAGTGTGGGCCGACGAAGGGCGCAAATGCGTCTCCGGCCCAGAGTGTATGTGGGGCGCTTAGCGGAAGAGGGGCATCATCCGCATTTCCCATACTTCGAAAGCTTGGGGCGGGACAGCGCCGAACTTGTAGGGGATGAGTCCGTAGCGGTGGCAGTAGAAGCCGGCACCGAAGTCGAGTTGCATCGTGGCGAGCCAGCGGCAGGCCGGGCGCTCGATTCGTGCGACTTGTGCAAACCAGTCGGGGGTCAGGCGCCGTACGGATGAGTTGTGCAATGGGAGGATCACGTGGTCGCCGAGGTGGGCGGGCGCCATGGCGATGTCGAAGGGCTGGGCGCCGTGCTGCTCCATGTAGTATTGGAACCCCCAGTGTCCTTGAAACCAAAGTGTGCTGTGGCGTGCGGGGCGGTACTGCGCCGCCAGTTCTGCGGCGGCGGCTCGCGTGCTGTTCGCAAAGGCGGTGTCGGCCCAGACGACGGCGGCGCCGAGGGCGGCCGCGGGGCCGACCGGCCAGAGCGTGCGCAGGGCGATCGGCATCGGACGCCGCTCCAGCTGGCGGACGAGTAGGATCGCCACGGCGGGCGCGAGCGGGAGGATCGAGCGTCCGTTGACGGTCCAGTTGATGGTCCCGGTGAAGACGAGAGTGCCGAGCGTCCACAGTGCGAGGAGTGTGGAGTGGCGGTCGCGGCAGCGCACCCAGTCGTGGACGACGAGTGCGAGGATGCCGAGCCCGGCAGAGACGAAGAGGGCGATCTGGGCGATTTCGCCCCATGAGCGCTGGCTCAGGATGGGGAGGTGGGCGAGTGTCACTCCGAGGATGGTGGTGCCGGCGAGCGCGATGGGCACCCAGCGCCAGTGCCAAAGCCGGTGCCAGAAGAAGATCAGCGCGACGATGCCGCCTCCGGCGAAGGCCATGGTGCTGAGGACCGATTCCCAGACCATCATCTGGGTGCGGTGCTCTCCGGCGTAGTTGGCCGCTTGGGAAATCATGCGGATGCCGTAGCGGGCGCCGGTGGCCCAGTCGTAGGCAAAGAGGGTGGCCAGCGGGAGGAGGAGCCAGAGGGCCGGCCAGCATCGCCACCGTTTTTGCATGATGGTGTAGGCGAGAAGGAGGGGGATAAGGGCGGCGCCAAAGTATTTGGTCAACGCGGCCAGGGCGACGAGTCCGGCGGCGGAGGCGAGGCGGAGGTGGCTGTCGCGCTCGATGCCGCGGGTCCACAGGACGACGGCCCAGAGCCAGAGCGCGAGCATCGAGACATCGCACATCAGAGTCGTGGCGGAGACCCAAAACACGGGCGAGACTAGCATGATGACTGCGGCCGCACTGGGGTGCGCGCAGAAATCCCGGGCGAGGGCATAGGTGCCGAGGACGGCGAGGACGGCGGGCAGGAGAAATGCGAGGTGCAGGGGCACCTCACCCCATCCGAGTAGCGTGCCGGCGGCCGCGAGGTAATAGCAGGCAAGCGGTGGGTTTTGGGTGACGACTGAGAGCGGTTCGTCGATGCCGTTCCAGTTGACGACGATTCCAAATGGATCGGCGGGGTGCCCGACGATGTGCTGTGCGGAGCGGATGAAGAGGTAGTCGTCGACGTGGACGGCTTTGTTGAGAAAGGGCGCCAGGCAGAGGAGCGTCGCGAGGATGAGGAACAGGTGGGTATGGCGAGCGGGCGCGGCAGAGCTGGATGCGGACTGGGACACGTGGGTGGCGAGGTTGCGGTTCGTGGCGGCTTGATGGGCCGCGCGAATCATGCGGAGAGCCCGGGCGGTCGCGCAAGTCCGGCGTGGCGCTCGCGCGCGTGCAGTCGTGACTGCGGCTTAGCGCCGGCGGAGCGAGCACAGCTCCCGGCTGATCCAGTGGGTGGTCTGCGCCACGGAGGAGAGGGTGGCGACGAGCTCGGCCTCCTCCAGCGGGAGTGAGACGCCGCGGTCGTGGAGGATATGCCAGACCGGGTGGTCCTTGTTTTCAAAGTGTTTGAATATCTCCTTTCGCAACGTCTCGGTGGGGGCGGCGGCGGCGTGCGCAAAGAGGTTGGCCATGTGCACGACCGCGAGGGTGATGGCGTGCTCGGGATTGTCGGTTTCGAAATTATCGGGGGTGGTGTGCAGCGAGGCGGTGTCGCGGAAGAGCTGGTCTGCGCTGGCGAGTTCGAGGATGCGTTTCCCGGCGGTTTGATGGTCCACGCCGAAGATGGCGACTTCGCCCTGCTCCTGGGTCGAGCCGTCGGATTGGGTGAGGCTGAGGGCGATGGCGTACAGGCCGGGCTCTCCGACCGCGAAAAGCCATTTGCCGATGTCGTGGACGAGTCCGCTGGCGGCGAGGAGGTGCGGGTTGGAGAGCCGGAGGAGGCGGCCGGTCTCGAAGGCAAGAAGGGCGACGGAAATGGCGTGGGTGAAGAGTGGCTCGATATCGATCACGCAGGAGGGGCTGAGAGATTCGGCAACCCGACCGGCGGCCCACAACGTGGTGGTTTTTGAGATGCCCTGGCGTTCGATGAAAAGGCGCGCGGAGCTCGCGGTGATGACGGCATCGCCGAGCGGGTCGATGTGGTCGAGGATGCGCTTGTAACACGCGGCGAAGTGGGGCTGAGCGACGAGGTCGGCGGCGAGCGTGTCGATCGCCAGGTCGGGGGCGCGCTGGATCTGCCGGGCGGCCTCCAGGAGGGTGGAGATCGGGGCCTCTTTGATGAGCTGCTGGCTGAGCTGGTCGAGCTCGTCGGACGTGATGAACGGGATGCCGCGCAGACGGGTGAAATGTGCGCCGAGACGCCAGATCGGCGTGGCGGCCACACGGCGGCAGTAGTCGATGCTGATCGAGGCGGGCGGCCCCGCCATCGGTTTGATCTTGGGCTCAGGCGCGGTGTCGGCCGGGGCATGAAATGGCGCGATCGCGTCCTCCATGCTCAGGCTGCCCATCGCGCGTTTGCGCAGGATGCCGAGGAGCGGCTCGATGACGCGCAACGCGGCCGCGGCGCGCACGTGTTCCTCGTTGCGGATGGCCTCCATGGCGGCGTCGACGATCACGCTGAAGATGCGGATACCGAGCGGGGCGCTGCGGAGTTTGATGTTTTCTAGCTGCGCGTGCAGCATGGGATCGTTGACCGAGGTCAGGCGGCGGCGGATGTCCTGGAGGCTTTGCTCGATCAGGGGGGTGGCGGTATTGAGCAGCCCGCAATAATCGGTCGGCGTCACCTTCAGGCGGGCGCAGACCTCGCTTATGTTTTCGAGCAGGCCCGCGGCCCAGCCGGTTTTGAGTGCGCGGGCGACCTCCTCCAGGACGACCTCCCCGCGATAGGGTTTCACCCGGAGGTTTTGCACGCCAAGCTCGACGTAGCGGACGAGCAGGCTGCGCTCGGTGTGGGCGGTATAGACGACGACGGGGATGCCGCGGAAGATCGGGTCCATGCGCAGCTCGCGCAGGAAATCCCAGCCCCACTCGTTGCCCAGCTGGCTGTCGAGGATGACGAGGTCGACGAGGATGTGTTGCCGCAGGAGTGTGCCGGCCTCCATCAGGTTGGTCGCCGTGAGCGCCTCGTGGCCTGCGTTGCGCAGGACTTTGGTGAGGATCTTTTGAGAGACGCGATCGTCTTCGACAATCAGGACAATGGCCATGGGGGGAGTGGGCGCCGGTTGGGGACGGAGCAGTGGGGGTTGCCGTTTATCCCGAGGGCGCCCGATGCAGGCAAGCTTGCAGTGGCGGGGCCGGCTCGCCGTGCCGTGGCCTGGCTACACGCCGCGCTTGTTTCCCCAGAGCTCGATGTGCAGGCGGTGGGCGTAGCGGTAGCCGCGGGTCTTGCAGAGCTCGGGCAGCCAGGTGGCACGCTGGCGCATCGTGTCGAGCGAGCGGGCCTCCGGCATCAGCAGGACTTGGTGGCGCGGGATCTCGCGGCCGAGTTTTTTCAACATGCCCTCCAGTTCGTCCACGTCGGTCGGCGACGAGACGACGAATTTAAACTGGTACGGGTAGCGCTCGATCCACTGGCGGATGACGTCGGGCTGCCAGCGCGTGGCCTCGTGGCGTTTGTGCCAGACGGCGTGTTCGACGGAGTTGGGTGCGGAGTTGAGCAGTTTCGGCGAGAGCGACGCGAGGTCACACGCGATGCCTTCGGGCGGGACGGTGCCGGCCGTCTCGATGGTGATGTGGTACCCGAGGAGTTTCAGCTCGGCGGCGAGTTCGCGGATGCCGGCGGCGATCATCGGCTCGCCGCCCGTGAGTACGACGTGCTCCGTCGGGTGGCGGTCGATCTCGGCGATGAGTTCGTCGATGCTCCGGTTTTTCCCTTCAGGATTCCACGAGGCGTAGGGCGTGTCGCACCAGGCGCAGCGCAGGTTGCACCCGCTGGTGCGGATGAAGACCGACGGCACGCCAACCAGCGAACCTTCCCCTTGGAGCGAGTAGAAAACTTCGGAGATCAGCATGGGCAGACGAAGAGTGAAGGGGGAGGGGTGAAAAGTGAAATGAGACGGAAAACTTTGTGAGGTGTTCGGCGGCGGGCGTGTTTCACCCTTCAATTTTCACTCTTCGGTTTTTCAGGTAGCGGGCCGGTGGTTTCGTAGAGCGTGGGGTCGGGGAGGCCGGCGGAGAGGAAGGCCTCGCGGCGCTCGACGCAGGTGCCGCAGCGGCCGCAGTGGATGTCGCCGCCGCGGTAGCACGACCAGGTGCGCGAGAAATCCACGCCGAGGGCCGCGCCGCGCGCGGCGATGCCGCCCTTGTCGAGATCGATGAACGGGCGCAGGAGCTGGATGCCGGCGTAGGTGCCGGTGCGCATGGTGTCGGCCATGGCGCGCATGAATTCCTCGCGGCAGTCCGGGTAGATGGCGTGGTCGCCGTGGTGCGCGGCGATGACGAGCCCCTCGGCGCCGATGCTCTCGGCGAAGCCCGTGGCGACGGAGAGCATGATGGCGTTGCGGAAGGGGACTACGGTGAGCTTCATGTTCTCCGCGGCGTAGTGGCCGTCGGGGATGTCGCCGCCGCCGGTGAGCAGGTTGGAGGCGAGCAGGCCGTTCATGAAGCCCAGGGAAACGGTCTCGTGGCGCAGGCCGAGCGCGCGGGTATGCTCGGCGGCGAAGGGGATCTCGCGGTGGTTGTGCTTGGAGCCGTAATCGAAGCTGATCGAGGCCGCGACGGTGTGCTCGCGATGCGCCCAGTAGAGCGCCGTCACGGAATCCATCCCTCCGGAGCAGAGAACGACGACCTTCATGCGCGTTTGTTAGTGGACGAGGGGCGGGCGGAGGTCACGGCGGAAAATTGGCGGGGGCGCGCCGTCGGCGGGATTGCGCTTGAGGCCGGCCGGGTGGCGACCAACTTGGGCGGGCGTGAAGCGCCTGCTCCGTTCGCTCAATCCGCTCGGCACGCTCTGGCTCCTCCTGCGCTGGACGGCGCTGGCGGCGCCGGTGGGCGTGTTGTCGGGCTCGGCGAGCGCGCTGTTTTTGTGGTCGCTCGACCAAGCGACGCAGCTGCGCTGGCAACACGGCTGGCTGCTGTGGCTGTTGCCCGTATCGGGCTTCGTGGTCGGCTGGGTGTACCACCGGCACGGGCGCGGCTCGGAGGGCGGAAACAATCTTTTGATCGATCAGATCCATGCGCCGGGCGGAGGCGTGCCGGTGCGCATGGCGCCGCTGGTGCTGGGCGGCACGCTGCTTACGCATCTGTGCGGCGGCTCGGCCGGCCGCGAGGGCACGGCGGTGCAGATGGGTGGAAGTCTGGCGAGCTTGCTCGGGCGGATGTTGCACGTGAGCCAGGAACACTGGCGTGTGTTGCTCATGTCGGGCGTCGCTGCGGGCTTTGGCTCGGTGTTTGGCACGCCGCTGGCGGGCGCGGTGTTTGCGATGGAGGTGCTCGTCGTCGGGCGGATGCAGTATCAGGCGCTCATCCCGGTGTTGGTGGCGAGTCTGGTGGGCGACGCCACGTGCTCGGCGTGGGGAGCGCACCACACGGTTTACCATATCGCGATCACGCCGGGATCCGGTGAGCATGCGGCGCTCGATGGCTGGCTGCTCGCGAAAGTCGTGGGCGCGGCGGCGCTCTTTGGGTTGGCGAGTTGGTGTTTTGCGGAGCTGACGCACGGGTTGCAGGCGCTCTATCGGCGGCTCATCCCGTACGCGCCGCTGCGGCCGGTGGCGGGCGGTGTGGCGGTGATCGCGCTGGTTTATTTGCTCGGCACGCGCGACTACCTCGGGCTCGGCGTGTACGGGCAGACGCCGGAGTCGGTCTCGATTCTGTCGGCGTTTACGGTGGGCGGGGCGACGCCGTGGAGCTGGCTTTGGAAACTCCTTTTCACAGCGGTGACGCTCGCGGCGGGCTTCAAGGGCGGCGAGGTCACGCCTCTGTTTTTCGTGGGAGCCACGCTGGGCAACGTGCTCGGCACGCTGGCGGGCGCGCCGGTCGATTTGTTTGCCGGGCTGGGCTTCGTGGCGGTGTTTGCCGGGGCGACCAACACGCCGCTGGCGTGCACGCTCATGGGCATCGAGCTTTTCGGCGGGCACTACGCGGTCTATTTCGCGGTGGCGTGCTTCGTGGCGTATTTTTGCAGCGGCCACACGGGCATCTATCTGGCGCAGCGCATCGGCGTGGCGAAACACACGCCGGCTGCGGGCGACGGTCGCACTACGCTGCGTCAGTTGCGCGAGCGGAGGTGAGGTGATTCCGTTCCGGCGCATTTTCGGTTAACGCAAAATACCTCCGGAAAATCCACCCTCAGCTCGCCCCCGGTGGCTCAATTCGACGGGGCTCGGCATCGGACTTGCGACCGCGTTTCTGCTCTTGGGGTGCTCGGGCTGGGCTATCGACACTGATGCCGGGGCTGGCGGCGGTGGGCTGTCTCGTCTTTCTGGTGAAAGAGCGCGCACGCACGACGGTTGCGCGCGTGTCGTTTCGCGATGGGCTGAGGCAGTTGCCGCCGTGATGGCGGTGGGGATCATTGTGCTCCCGCTCGGGCTTTGGACGCTCGGGGCCGTCTTCGTTGCGGGTGGGATCTATGTCGCCATCGAGGAAACGTTGGAGGATTCGCTCTGCGCGGAGCTCGTGCCGGCCGAGCAGCACGGGATGGCTTTTGGCGTGCTGGCGACCGTCAACGGCGTGGGAGATTTCCTCTCCAGTGTGATTGTGGGGGCACTTTGGAGTGTCTGTGGTGTGGCGACGGCGTTCGGTTATAGCGCGGTGCTCTTTGTGTTGGGTTCGGTTTTGGTTCTTCGCGTGCCGAAAGAATTGAGCTGGAATCGGTAGTGGCGTGAGGGCTGCTCGGGGCTCGATTTCTTGGATGGGGCGATTCTGATGAGGCGTTTTGGGCTCATCCACCACAATGTCTGCCGCGGCCGCTCCAGTGCCGCCAGCGATGCCGGCGCCGCGCGATCTGCGGTTCGACACGGTGCGTGGGACGTTGCTGCTGATCATGGCGATCAACCACGTGGGCTCCGACTTGAGCCGGGTGCTCGACCAGCCGCTGGGTTTTGTGAGTGCGGCGGAGGGATTTGTTTTTCTTTCGGGCGTGCTCAGTGGGCGCCTGGACCATGTGGTGGCCGATCCGGGCGAGCTGCGCCGGCGCGCCGGGCGTCGGTCTGTGCGAGCCTACGCGTGCCACGCGGTGTGCCTGGTGGGCGTCTGGCTGTGGGTGCGCGGCTGGATGGCGATGGACCTGGGGCGGCCGTGGGCGCTGCCGTATTTGTTTCATGAAGGGCAGGGGTGGACGGGGCTTGGGAGCGGGCTGGCCCTGTTGTACCAGCCGGGGCTGCTCGACATCCTGCCGATGTATGTCGGGTTTCCCTGGTTGGTGCCGTTGGTTCTGAAATGGCATGCGCGCGGGCGCGGGCTGACCATCTGGCTGATTTCCGGGGCGGTGTGGGCGCTGGATCAATGGCTCTCGCCCTCGCACCCCATCGTGTGGGGGCCGGTCAACACGGGGGCGTTTCATCTTCTCTCGTGGCAGTGGTTGTTCGTCACGGGGGTATTGCTTGGGGCGGAGCCTCGCTGGGAGCGGAGGGCGATCCATGAGCCCCGACGCTGGATGTTGCTGGCCGCAGGTGCGGGCGTGTTGTTTTTGTGGGCGGTGCGCTGGTCTGAGGTCCCGGACTACTGGGATCTGGAGACGCTCGAACGGCTCACTCAAAAAACTCCGCTGGCGCTGTTGCGCCTGTTGAATTTCGGCCTGCTGGCTTATCTGCTGGCGGTGTGTGGAAGCTGGCGTCCGGGGTGGTTGTCGGTGCGCCCGCTGGCGATGTTGGGGCGCCATTCGCTGGCGGTTTTTATGGCGAGCATCTGGTGTGCGCAGATCGCGTTGAGTTTTCCCGATGTGGCGGATTCCGCCGCCGGGCGCTGGGTGCGGACGGGGTTTACGGCGGCGAGCGTGATGTTGATCGGGCTCACGTGCGAACTCCATGCGCGGTACAGGCGTCGGCAGACGGTGGGCGCGAGGCGCCGGACGGGGAACGGAATGGCAACGTGAATCCGCGCTTGCGGGGGACGGCGCGAATGCACCACGGTGCGTCGGTACTTTTCACGTTTCCGCGATGATCATCCTTCACGATCCTCAGTGCGCCGATTTCGGCTCCGAGACGCGGCCGGAACAGCCCGCTCGAGTGCGACGAGCGACCGAGTTTCTGCGCGCCGCCCATCCGGGATGGGAATGGCGACTGCCGCGGATGGCCGACGAGTCGGTGCTGGCGCTCGCGCATGCGCCGGAGTTGTTGCAACAACTCCAGAATCCCGAGGGGGATTTCGACGAGGACACGCCCTACGTGCCCGACATCTATGCGCACGCGCGCCGCTCGGTCGGCGCGGCGCTGGAGGCGGTCGATCTCGCGCGCGCCGGGCAAAAAGTCTTTTCGCTCATGCGCCCGCCGGGCCACCACGCGACGTACCGCGAGGCGATGGGATTTTGTTACCTCAATCAGGTGGCGATTGCGGGGCTCGTGGCGCGGCAACAGGGCGTGGCGCGGGTGGCGATCTGGGATTTCGACGCTCACCACGGCAACGGCACCGAGGATATTCTGAAGGGACGCGAGGGGTTTGCCGTCTGCTCGGTGCACCAGTTCCCGGGCTATCCCGGCACGGGCACGCAGGACACCATCGGTTGTCGCAACTGGCCCATCGCGCCGCACGCCACCCGCGAGGTGCAGATGCAGGCGCTGCGCCAGGCGTGGGACCACCTGCTGGCCTTCCAGCCCGAGCTGATGCTGATCTCGGCGGGCTTCGACGCCTACGCGCACGATCCGGTCGCCACGCTCTCGCTGGAGATGTCCGACTTCGGCGAGCTCGGCAAATGGGTGCGCGAGGCCGCGCTGCCCACCGCCGCCGTCCTCGAAGGCGGTTACAGCCCGGACCTGCCGCAGTTGATGGACGCGTTTCTCTCCGCCTGGGAGGGCTGAAAAGGGGTTCGCGCTCCACCGCCACATCGCTTTTGCTCGTTTCTCGTTTCGATGATTTCCCGTCTTATTCCGCACCCGGTACGCCGATTGTTCGGCGTAAAAGTGAACCCCAGCGCGCCCTCGTACACGTTGATCGACCAGCCCGGCACCCTCCAGCCGTTGCTCGATGCGATCGACCGGGTGGACGAGGTGTTCCTCGATACCGAGGCGGACAACATGTACCACTACCGCACGCGCGTCTGCCTCCTGCAGATCATGGCGGATCGGGAGATTTTCCTCGTCGATGTGCTCGCCCCCGGTCTGAAACTCGACGCCCTCTGGCCGCGCCTCGCCAAGACGCACCTGGTCATGCACGGCTGCGATTTCGACCTGCGCCTGCTCCAGTCGCACTGCGGCTTCAAGGCCAGCAGCATCTTCGACACCATGCTCGCCGCACAACTCCTGCACCGCCCGCGCATCGGCCTGGCGGCGCTCATGGAGGAGCATTTCAGCCTGAAGCTCAACAAAGAGGGCCAGAAGGCCAACTGGTCCAAGCGCCCGATCACCCAGAAACTGCTCGACTACGCCGCCCTCGATGTCCTCCACCTGCCCGGCTTGCGCGACCTGTTGCGCAAGGACCTCAAGCGCCTCGGCCGCCTCGACTGGTTCGAGCAGCAATGCCGCGCGCAGATCGCCGCCGGCGCCGAGGGCTTCGCCCCGCCCGACGAGAACGACTGGCGCATCGGCCAGGCCGACCGTTTCCGCGGCCGCGGTCTGAGCGTGCTGCATGCGCTCTACTACTGGCGCGAGGAGCAGGCGCAGCGCCTCGACACGCCGCCGTTCAAGGTCTGCGGCAACGAGCTCCTCATGAAAATCTGCCACGCGGCGGAAGAGGGGCGCTCCTACGACGACATCCTTTCCAACATCAACCTCGGCAAGCGCCACCAGCGGCTCGCCGCCTCGCTCGCCTCCGCGCTCCGCGCCGGTTTCGAACGCGACCCGAAGACGCTCCCGCGCCGCAAGCATCAGCGCAGCGCTCCGCTCACCGCCGAGGAGCTCGCCCGTCAGGATGCGATCAAGGCGCAGCGCGATCGCGTCGCTGCCGAGCTCAAGCTGGAGGCGACGCTGATCGCCAACCGTACGCAGCTCGCACAACTCGCGCGCGAGCCCGAGAAACTCGACGAGCTGCTCCTGCCCTGGCAGGCCGAGCTGTTGCGCCCGGCGGTGCATTGAGCCGCGCACTTCCCGCGGCTCCGCTCCGACGCTCATGCCCGAAACGGTCGTCAACATCGCCCGGCACCTGCCGCTGATGGCGGGCGCCCGCCCGTCCTCGCCCGCCATCAAAATCCCGCGCGGGCGCACGCGGCGCGGCGACATCGACTACCTCACGCTGAGCTTCGCCGAGCTCGAAGCCGAGGCCGCCGCCTGGCAGACGCGCCTGACATCGGCCGGTGTGCAGCGCGGCGACCGCACGCTTGTCATGGTGCGCCCTGGCCTGCCGCTGATCGCCTCCGTCTTCGCTCTGTTTGCGCTCGGCGCCGTGCCCGTGGTGATTGACCCCGGCATGGGCCTGAAAAGTTTTCTCTCGTGCGTGGCGCGTTCGCAGCCGCGTGCGCTCCTCGGCATCCCGATGGCGCAGCTCATCAGCCGCGTGGCCCGGCGCTCGTTTCTCGGCGTCAAGGTCCGCGTGACGGCGCGTGGCGCGCTCGATGCGCGGCTCACGCGGCCGGGCGCGGCGGGGAAACTCGCGCTCGCGCCGACGGAGGCCAACGAACTCGCGGCGGTGCTTTTCACGAGCGGATCGACCGGCGCGCCGAAGGGCGTGTGCTATGAGCACGGCATGTTCGAGGCGCAGGTCCGCCTCCTCCTGCGCACGTACGAGATCGCGCCGGGCGAGGTCGATCTGCCGCTGCTGGCGGTCTTCGCGCTCTTCAATCCCGCGCTGGGCATGACGACCGTCGTGCCCGAGCTCGACCCGCGCCGCCCGGCGAGCGTCGACCCGGCGAAGATCGTGCAGGCGATCCGCCAGGAGCAGGTGACCAACTCGTTTGGCTCGCCCACGCTCTGGCGCAAAATTGGCGACCACTGTCTCGCGCACAAGATCGCGTTGCCCACGCTGCGCCGCGTGCTCTGCGCCGGTGCGCCCGTGCCCGCGAGTCTCTGGGCTGACGCGCCGCGTTTTCTCACCGGCGGACAATTGCACAGCCCGTACGGCGCCACGGAGGCGTTGCCCGTCAGCTCGATCTCGGCCGCCGAGGCGGCGCTCGCGTCGGTGAACGGCGCCTGCGTGGGAAAACCCGTGCCGGAGATCGAAGCGCGCATCATCGCGATCGACGACGAGCCGCTGCCCACGCTCGCCGCCGCGCGCACGCTGCCGTCCGGCGAGATCGGCGAAATCATCGTGCGCGGCCCGGTAGTCACCGAGCTCTACGACGCGCTCTATCAGGAGACGCAGGCGGCCAAGATTGCCGATCGCGCCACTGGCCAGGTGTGGCACCGCATGGGCGACACCGGCTACCTCGACGCCGAGGGCTGCCTCTGGTTCTGCGGGCGCAAGGCCGAGCGTGTGGTGACGCCGTCCGGCGCGCTCTTCACCGAGCCGTGCGAACAGGTTTTCCGCCGGCACCCGCAAGTGCGGCGCTGCGCGCTCGTCGGACTCGGCCCGCGTGGGCAACAGCGTCCGGCAGTCGTCGTCGAGTCGTCCGCGCGTGGCGCGGCGGCGCGACGGCTCGTGACGGAGCTGCGAGCACTGGCGGCACAGCACGCACACACGGCGGCCATCGAGATGTTTTTCCTTCGCCCGAAATTCCCGGTCGATGTGCGGCACAACGCCAAGATCCACCGCCTGACGCTGGCCAAGTGGGCCGCGACGGCGCGGCCGGTTGCGTGGGAGGCGCCGGTGGCATGAGCGCGCCGCTGACGACGCCCGTGCTCGTGACCGGCGGCACCGGGTTTCTCGGCTCGCGCATCGTCGAGCGCCTGCTCGCGCAGGGGCGTCAGGTGACGGTGCTCGCGCGGCATCCGTCGCGCGCGCTGGCGGAGCGCGGCGTGCGGTTTGTGACGGCGTCACTCGACGACGCGGACGCGGTGGCGTCGGCGTGCGCGGGTGTGGAGACCGTTTTCCACGTCGCGGCGAAGGTCGGCGTGTGGGGGCGCTACGAGGATTTTTATCGCACCAACGTGCTCGGCACACGGGCGCTGCTCGCCGGCTGTCGCAAGCATCGCGTGCGGCGGCTTGTTTACACGAGCACGCCGAGCGTCGTGTACAACGGCCGCGATCTCGCTGGCGCCGATGAGTCGCTGTCGCTCACGACTTCCTGCCCGAGCGCGTATCCGCTCACCAAGGCGATGGCGGAGCGCGAAGTGCTGGCGGCCAACTCGGCGACGTTGCGCACGGTGGCGCTGCGGCCGCATCTGATCTGGGGCGCGGGCGATCCGCACCTTGTGCCGCGCGTGCTCGCCGCGGCGCGCGCCGGGCGGCTGCGCATCGTCGGCACGGGCCGCAATCGTGTGGACATGGTGCATGTGGATAACGCCACCGACGCGCACCTGCTCGCCGAGTCGGCGCTGGCTGGCGACGTCAGCGCGGCGGCGGGCCGTGCGTACTTCATCACCAACGGCGAGCCGGTTTACCTCTGGGATTGGACCAACGCATTGCTGGCGGCGCTCGGCGAACCGCCGATCACCCGGCGCATCTCGCTGCGTGCGGCGCGTGCGGTGGGGGCGTGTTGCGAGGCGCTGTGGCGCACGCTGCCGGTGAAAGGTGAGCCGCCGATGACACGTTTCGTGGCCGAGGAGTTGGCAAAGGACCACTGGTTCGACCTCGCCGCCGCGCGCCGCGACCTCGGCTACGCCCCGCGCATCAGCATGGCCGAAGGCACCGCCACGCTGGTGGCGTCGCTCTTGACCGGGAAATAAACGGACGGTCGAAGCGTCGCCGTTATTTTTCAAACATCTCCGCGAGGACCGCGAGGACGGCGTCGCTTGCGGTGGCATCCAGGTGGCCGAGACGTTTCACCAGTCGTGTTTTGTCCACCGTGCGAAGCTGATCGAGCACGATTTCGCCGGTTTTGCCCTGAAAGGTGCACGGCACGCGCGTGGGGTAATTGCGCCCCTTGGTCGTCATCGGCGCGATGATGACGGTGGAGATGTGGGCGTTCATCTCGTCCGGGGAGACGACCAGCGCTGGGCGCGTTTTCCGAATCTCGCTGCCGACGGTCGGGTCGAGCGTCACGAGCCACACGTCGAAGCGTTGCACTACCATTGCCACTCCTCCGCGTCGAACTGCGTGGCGGCGGGCGTGTCCTTGTGCACCATCGCGTCGTCTTTTGCCGCCGCCATGTCGCCGAAAGCCTCCGCCCAACCGGCGCGCGGCGTGTTGACCGGACGCAAAATCAGTGCGCCATTTTTCGCCTGCAACTCCACCTCTTCGCCGAAGCCGCAGTGCTCCAGCATGGCCTTGGGGATGCGGATGCCGCGCGAGTTTCCGATGGGCACGATCTTGGTGAGCATGGCCACAATGTAATTACCGGCGTGCTCGGGGCAAGCGAGGAGCGTGCGCGAAGACCTTAATGCTTAAAATGGCGACGGGTTGCCGCCTTGCGTGCTTTAGCTCCGCTGGCGGACGGCTTCGAAGAGGGTGATGATCGTGGCCATGGCGACGTTGAGGGAGTCGGCCTGGCCGGCCATCGGGATGCGCACGGGGAGGTCGGCGTTTTTCAGCCAGAACTCGCTCAGGCCGTACTGCTCGCTGCCCATGATGACGGCGAGCGGGCCGCGCAGGTCGGCGTTGCTGTAGAGCTCGGTGGCGGCGGGCGTCGTGGCGATGGTGCGGATGCCGCGGGCCTTGAGCCAGGCGTGCACGCGCTGGCTTTCCTCGACGATACAGGGCACGGAAAACAGGACGCCGGTGGAGGCGCGCACGACGTTGGGATTAAAAATGTCGGTGACGGGATCGCAGACGATCACAGCCTGGCAGCCGGCGGCGTCGGCGCTGCGCAGGATGGTGCCGAGGTTGCCGGGTTTCTCGATGGCCTCGACGACGAGCAGGAACGGCGCGGCGGGCAGGGCGAGTTCGTCGAGGGTGCGGCGCCACTGCGGGGCGACGGCGAGCAGGCCGTCGGGGCGCTCGCGGTAGGCGACCTTGGCGAAGGCGTCTTTGGAGAGTTCGAAAAGTTTGGCGCCGGCTGTTTCAGCCTGGGCGATGAGGGCGGGCTCGTTTTCGCCGAGGAACCACTCGGGCGAGAAGTAGAGCTCGCTCAACGCGACCTGTTTTTCGAGGGCGCGGCGGATCTGGCGGTAGCCTTCGACGAGAAACACGCCGGCTTCGTCGCGGGGACGGCGGTCGCGCAGCTTGACGAGCTGTTTCACGCGCGGGTTTTGCAGACTGGAGATTTTCTCGGGAGGCATGGGACGCGGTGGATAGAAGCGCCGCGGTGGCGGGAAACAAGCCTAGGCGTGAGCGCGGGGGCGGGCGGCGGGGTGAATTTAGTCTTCCGCTCGGGGCGGTTCCCGGTGTGCTGTGGGGCGTGGCCAAAAAGAAAAAGTTCAACGACCGTCCCTTCGCCTATCACCAGGAGATCGAGCTGGAGATTTCCACGCTGACCAATCTCGGGTCGGGGCTCGGGCGCGTGGCGTTGCCGGAGACGGAGGCCAACCCGGTGGAAATGCCGACGGATGCGGGTGAAGTGTCGGCGGACGGGAAGCCCAGTGGCTGGGTCGTCATGGTGCCGTTTGCGCTGCCGGGCGAGCGCGTGCGCGCGCGGGTGTTTCGCAACCACAAGAATTTCTCCGAGGCGGATCTGGTCGAGGTGCTGACGCCGTCGCCGCACCGGGTGGCGCCGCGCTGCGCGCTCTACGGGCGCTGCGGTGGCTGCCAGTACCAGCATCTGGACCATGCGGAGCAGTTGCTCTGGAAACAGCGTCAGGTGGACGAGCTGCTGCGGCACATGGCCGGAGTGGAGTTTCCGGTGTCGCCGGTGATCGGGACGGACGAGACGTTTGGCTACCGCTCGAAAATCACGCCGCATTTCAACCCGCCGTATGGCGACCGGACGGCGGCGGAGTTGCCCATCGGATTTCTGCGGCAGGGCACGCGGTTCGACATCGTGGACGTGCCGCGTTGCGAGATCGCGACCGATGCGATCAACGCGCGGCTGACGGAGGTGCGCGCCGAGGTGCGTGCGCGGGCGGAGGCCGGCGAGTACAAGCGCGGGGCGACGTTGCTGCTGCGCGAGGCGAGCGGGCAGGTGACGACCGACTACGACGCGACGATCGTCGAGACGGTGGGCGACGTGAAGCTGCGCTTCCTGGCGCGCGATTTTTTCCAAAACAACCCGTACATCCTGCCGAAGTTCACCGGCTACGTGCGCGAGCAGGCGGCGGCGAGCGGGGCGCGGTTTCTGGTCGATGCGTACTGCGGCAGCGGGCTGTTTGCGCTGACGGCGGCGCCGGCGTTTGAGCGCGTGGCGGGCATCGAGATCAGCGCGACGTCGGTGGCGTTTGCCACGCAGAACGCGGCGGCCAACGGGCGCACCAACGCGACGTTTCAGGCGGGCGACGCGTCGGCGATTTTCGCCGGGCTGGCGTTTCCGCCAGCGGAGACGGTGGTGGTGATCGACCCGCCGCGCAAAGGCTGCGACGAGTCGTTTTTGAGCCAGCTCTTTGCGTTTGGCCCGCGGGCGGTCGTGTACGTGAGTTGCGATCCGGCGACGCAGATGCGCGACCTGAAGAGTTTCCTGGCGGCGGGCTACGAGCTGACGGCGGTCCAGCCGTTCGATCTCTTCCCGCAGACGCGCCACTTGGAGTGCGTGATCACGCTGCGGAAATCAGGTGCGGCGCAATGATGTCGGGGGCGGCGCTCCCACTGGGGCGTCGCCATGTGCGTGTTCCCGGTCTGGCCGGTTGTGCGGGGAAATTGGGCAACAAAAAACCCGTCGCGGAGAGCGGCGGGTAAAGTGTTGAGCGAAGAGCTTTCGCGCCTAGGGGCGCGGAAGGCTTACTTCTGCCACGTACGCTTCTTGTGGCGGTTGGCCTTCAAGCGCTTGCGGCGCTTGTGCTTGTTCATCTGGAGGCGGCGTTTCTTCTTCAGGTTGCCCATGGTGGTAAAGAATTAAGGGTTGGAGAGCGTCGCGCGGGGCTCAGGCCTTTTTAGGCTGAACGAACTTGGCGATGTGGCTCTTGACGTGGTTGGCGGCGTTTTTGTGAACGATGCCCTTTTTGGAGGCCTTATCGACGGCGGAGGCATATGCGATGCCGGCAGTCTTGGCCGCGTCGGCGTCACCCTTTTCGGCCGCTTGAGCGAAGGACTTGCGGAGGGTCTTCAGGCGGGAGATGGTGGTCGAGTTGCGCGCGGCATTCCGGACGGATTGGCGAGCGGCTTTGATGGCGGATTTGGTGTTGGCCATGATGTATTCGGGCGTTTTAAGCCGGGCAGAAACTCAGCCTAGGGCGAGCGAGTCAAGGGTGAATTCGCGATAAAGCATGGGCCGAGTGTTGGCAGGGCATGGAAAGGGCCTACCCTAGGGCATGAGTCTAAAGCTTCGTCTGCTGCTGTTAATGGGCCTGCTGCTCGGGCTGATTCTGGGGGGGCTAAGTTTGTTGCAATTGGTGGAGCGGAGGCAGTCGGCCGAGTTGCTGCAGGATGTTCGGCGTGAGCGGATGGAAACGCTGGAGCGCGCGATGGAGATGCAGGGGGATGCGTTACAGCGTTTTGTGAACGACTACACTTTGTGGGACGAGATGGTGGATTTTGTGCGAACGGGAGATCGGGCGTGGGCGAAGATCAATATCGATGTGTCGCTCGAGACGTTTGAGGCGGTGGCGGTGTGGATTTTCCGGCCGGATGGCGATTTGTTGTATGAGGCGCATCTGGGGGATTGGCGTGGGCTCACGCGCCCGCCGCTGGGGACGGCAGAGTTGCTCGGGTGGTTGTCTCGGACGCCGCGTGGGCGGATATTTGTCGAGAGCGAGGCGGGGGTGCTCGAGTTGTGTGCGGCACCGGTGCAGCCGTCGGCCGATGCAGATCGGGAGACTCCGGCGCAGGGCTGGATGGTGGCTGCGCGGTTGTGGAGCGAGGCGCATCTGGAGACGTTGGGGAAGCTGGTGGGCGGGCAGTTACGGTTGATGGAATCGGAGGGACGGGAGACGGGGGAGTCGGAGACGACGATGCGGCTGTGGCGTCCGCTGGCCTCAATGGATGGGCGCGCGGTGCGGTGGTTGGAGTTGAAGTACGACGTGGCGATGTGGGCGCAGGTGTTGCGCAACGATCGCAGCGAGCTGTGGGTGTTTGCGGGGTCGGGGCTGTTGATGTTCGCCTTTTTGTCCGCGGCGCTGGTGGCATGGGTGTTGAAGCCGCTGGGGCTGATCGACCTGAGCCTGGCGCGCGATGATGTGGGCGTTTTGCAGCCGCTGCTGCGGCGCGGGGTGAGTGCGGAGCTGGCTCGGGTGGCGAGGATGATCGAGGCTTCGGCGGCGCAGAAAGCGGTGCTCTGTCGCGAGGTGGTGGAGCGCCGGAAGGTGGAGCAGGCCCTGCGCGACCGGGATGCAGAGGTGCAGAGGGCCTACGCGAATCTCGCCGAGCTGGGGCGCAACTTGCACGACAGCGTGATCCAGTCGTTGTACGCGACCGGAATGGGGCTTTCCAGCGTCGCCAAGCTTTGCCGTACCCGGCCGGTGGAGGCGGTGGCCCGGCTGGAGCAGGCACAGCAGACACTCAACGAGACGATCGCCGAGGTGCGTCGATTCATCGCCGGCATGGAGCCGGAGGCCTTGAAGGATCGTACTTTCCGGCAAGCGGTGGAGGAGCTCGTCAACCGAATGCGTGCGGTGTATCCGTGTGCGGCGACGATCGATGTCGCCGACGGCGACGCGCAGCTGCTCACGTTGCCCGTGCAGGCGCACGCGTTGCAGATTGCCCGGGAGGCGTTGAGCAACGCACTCCGTCACGGGGCGGCAAAGCATGTCCGTATCGGGTTGGTGCGGGAGGATGGGCGGCTGGCCTTCACGGTTGAGGACGACGGTCGTGGTTTTGATCCGGCGAATCTGCTCAAGCCGGGGTTGGGTTTGACGAATATCGATGAGCGTGCCCGTGAGATCGGTGGCCGGCTCACGGTGAGCTCGACGCCCGGCAAGGGGACGATTGTAAAACTCACACTTCCCAGACCCGTTGCATGAGTGCCTCCCATCATCCCGTTTCGCATCCAAAAGGAATCCGGCTGCTCATCGTCGATGACAGTGATCTGGTGCGGCGCGGCATCAAGACGGTGATCGCCGACCAGGAGGAGGTCGCGATCACGGTGGTGGGGGAGGCTGCCACCGTGGCAACTGCCGTCGCCGAGTGTGCACGACTCAAGCCGGACGTGGTGCTCATGGACATTCGCCTGCCGGATGGGACCGGCCTGGACGCCTGCCGGCAGATCCTCGAGAAACACCCCGAGGTGCGTGTGTTGATCCTCACGTCACATTCGAGCGACACGTATGTGTACGAGGCGATCGTCGCGGGGGCGCAGGGGTACCTGTTGAAGGACATCAATCCGAGCGGACTGATTCAGGCGATTTCGGACGTCGCCGCCGGCAAGTGCATCTTGGATACGGAGGCGACGACGCGTGTGATGCGCCTGGTGCGTGGGCAATCGGCCGGAGGGGCGCAGGGCGACCTTGCGGCGCTCTCGGCGCAGGAGCTACGCGTGCTTTCTCTGGTGGCGGCGGGCAAGACGAACAAGGAGATCAGCGAGGCCCTGGGGCTGAGCGACAACACGGTGAAGCACTATCTGGGCAACGTATTCGAGAAGCTCCAGGTGAAGCGGCGTTCGCAGGCGGCGGCGTTTTTCACGCAAAATACTGCAGGGCAGGGCAAGTGACGGGCGCCTGCTGCGGGCGCGCTTGATTTGGGGCTAAGGCGAAATCCTCAGCCCATATTACCAGAGGGGGCGTGGATGGGCCCGTTTGGGCGTTAATGTGGGCCCGTCGCGCGACCCCCATCTACGGCGATGTTGGCCTCTGCCGGATTTTGTGGGGCCGGGGTATCCTTGGGACATGATGAAAACCAGCTTTTCCACTTCCCAGACGAAACCCCGATCCGACGGCCGGCGCCGGGGGCAGAGGGGCTTCACTTTGATCGAGGTTGCCATGGCTTCGTTCATATTGGCATTTGCGATTGGCTCGTCGCTCACGGTGATGATGCAGGGTTTCAAGACCATCGATGTGGCGCGCACCATCACCCTCTCGTCGCAGATCGCGCAGAGCGAGATCGAGCGCCTGCGGCTGCTCAACTGGGGTGGCATCGAGGCGCTCCCGGCCTCGGCCCCCGTCGATCTCGCGGCATCGTTTTCCGCCGAGGGCGCCTATGCGAACCGGTTCACCGTCACGCGGGTGGTCGCGGACGTGCCGGGCATGGCCGGCGAGATGAAGGATATCACCATCATCGTATCGTGGCGCGGGACCGATGGCCTCGTACGCGATCGCAAATACCATATGCGGTATGGAAAGGACGGCCTTTATGATTTCTACTACACACTCGCACGCGCGTGAGCGCGGGCTCGCGGGCACGGATCGTGCCGCGCGTGGCATGACGCTGGTCGAGCTCATCATCGGCATGACGCTGGCGTCGGTGCTGATGACGGCGGTGCTCTCCAGCTTTCTATTTCTAGGGCGCAGTGGATTTGCCCTCTCACACTACAACGAGATGGAGCTTCAGGCCCGGTTGGGCTTGGAGCGTTTCGCCGAGGATGTGCGGCAGGCCTCCGATCTGGCTTGGGACAGTGATACGCAGGTCACGCTTACGGTGGGGACTGCCACAGTGATCTACGGCTACGATGCCGCACGGAAATCGGTCTACCGCGAGACGGGTGGAGTCCGGCACACGATGCTCGAAGGGATCGAGACCTTTGTTTTCACGGGGTACGCGATCACTGGGGCGCCGATCGTTTTCACGGCCAGCAATCCCGCGAGCCGCCTCCAGGCCGGTCACGACACGAAACAGCTGCAGATCTCCATGCGGGCGGTGCGCACACGTGCCACCATCGCCACGACGACCAACACCGTGCTCTCGGCACGGTTCATCCTGAGAAACAAAAAAGTCACCGCTTAACCAAGGTGTCGTCATGAACTCCCATTCATTCCATCCCCGTACGCAGCGCGGCTCCGTGCTGATCGTCGCGCTGCTTTTCTCGATCATCATCGCGATTTCGCTCGGGAGTTATCTCTCGTTGAGCCAGTCCACGCTGAGGATGGCCAATCGGGCCTTCTATTATAACGGCGCGCTCAATCTCGCCGAAACCGGCCTGGAGCAGGCGATGTGGTCGATCAACAAAGCTGTCGCACAAAACGCCTCCGCCTGGGCCGATTGGACGACGGAGGGCAGCACGGTCCGCCGCAAGATCGACGGACTTGACTACGGCCATGGGGTGACGGGCCAGGCCCGCGTGCGTGTGTACGACTACACCGGCTCGAACACCCCGTATATCGTGGTGCGGGCCACGCTGGCCTCTCCGACGATGCCTCCGGTTGAAAAGTGGCTTCGGGTGGGGCTCATCCGCGGTTCACGTTTTGCCAACGGGCTTGTCGCCAAGGAGAGCATCACTTTCTCCGGCGGCAATGTGATGGTCGATAGTTGGAACTCCGATCCGGATCGCAACCCGGCGACGGCTGCGATCCCGTTCAGCAATGCCGTGCGCAACGACAAGGGGAGCGTGGGCAGCGTGTCCATTCAGGCCTCGGCGATCGATATCAGCAACAGCGCGATCTGGGGCTCTGCGGCGACGGGTGGCTCGGCCCCGCGCGTCGGCCCCAACGGCTCGATTCTGAACGAGGACTCGGCATTGGCGGACAAGACGGGCTGGTCGAATCCCAATGTCGACCCCTCGCTCGTTTCCACTGATTTCACGGCCAACTTCGACCCGGTTGCCCAGCCGACTGCGACCCCGATAGCGAGTGTGCTCGGCACGGGCACGATCGGTGCGGCTGGCACGAGCACCACGCTGTGCTACACCGCGCTGAGTCTCTCGGGCAACAGCTCCAAGGTGCTGACTGTCGAGGGGCATGTGACTCTCATTCTGAATGCGCCTGCCGGTACGGATGCCATTTCGATGAGCGGTCAGGCCTCGATCCATATCACGGAGGGCTCGTCTCTGACGATTTATACCGCCGGAGATGTGGCGATCACGGGTGGTGGGTTGGTCAACGACAACCCCGCGCCGATCACCTTCCAGTTGTGGGGCACGAGCACGAGCACCACGACGAAGCAGGATATCAAGATTGCCGGCAATGGTGTGCTCAAGGCCGTGGTCTATGCGCCCAACGGCACGGTCACCGCCACCGGCGGTGGCAGCGCCGGCGAGGTGATGGGCTCCATCGTTGCCAATGATGTCTCGCTCACGGGCGGCTCGTCGTTCCACTACGACGAATCGCTTGCCGACCTTGATGCGAAGGCGCCGTTCCGGATTGGCTATTGGTCGGAGATGCTGAACGTGACCGATCGTGCGGCGTATGCGGCGGACTTCGAGTTCTAGACTCTTCAATCACGGGCCGCCGCGGGATGAGTCGGTGGCCTGCGTGTGGGGCGGAGATCCTTAGTCCCGGGGCCGTAAGCCGGATTTTGTCGCACGCCTTGCGGCGTGGTGGTCGTCATTTCTCTCAGGCCCGAAGGCCTGCCGGTGCGCTGCGCGTCGATCTTGCGACCGCCGTCGCGCGCTCCGATGCGATATACCCGCAGCTGATGGGCGGGCCGCCCAGCTGCCTATTTTACCTTGCACCGGAAGGGGTTTTTCGTGCCGCCGCCGTTGCCGGAGGCGCGGTGGGCTCTTACCCCACCTTTTCACCCTTACCGGACGGTTGCCCGTCCGGCGGTTTGTTTTCTGTGACACTGTCCGTCGCGGCGGGATTGACCCGACGCGCCCGTGCTTGGCGTGAGCCTCGCACGGCATCCTGCCCTGTGGTGTCCGGACTTTCCTCTCCGGGGTGTATGTGCCGGCGCGGCATTACCCGCGCCTTGTGGATCAAAGAACCCCGGAGCGACAACCTGGCCCCGAGACTAAGGACGGGGATGGTGTGAGGGCGGGGTTACCCGATGCAAGGATGGTCTTGCACGGCGGGGGCTGTCAGTCGCGTCAACTCTCCCACCAGACGATGCGGCCGCACTGGTCGCAGGTGGCGAGTTCGGCCGCTTTGCCTCGGATGGCCGACTCGATCTCGCCGGAAATCTTGAGGTGGCAGCCGCCGCATTTGCCGTCGTGGGTGGGGACGCAGGCGGGAAAACGTTGCGCGGCGACACGGTCGTAAAGGCGTAGGGCCGCCTCGGGGACGGCAGGGCGGGCGGCTTGGAAATCGGCTTCGGCCGTCGCCAGCTCTGCCCGCAGGACTCCGTCGCGGGCGCGCAGATCGCGGAGGCGTTGTTCGTAGCCGGCGATGTTTTGTTTCAAGACGGCTTCGGCGGCGGCGAATTTCTTTTTCGCTTCGTCAATGGCGTACATAACCGCGAGCTCCTGCTCTTCGAGCCCTTCGATCTGCTTGACGAGGTGTTCGATCTCGTTGCCGATCGCGCGGTACTCGTCGTTCTTGCGCACTTCGAGCTGCTGGGTGCGGTATTTGGCGGCCTTCTGTTCGGTGGCCGTGATCTCGCCTTCGATGAGTTTTTTCTTGGTTTCGAGCTCCTTGAGCTCGGTACGGGCCGTTTCGATGGCGTTTTTCTCGGCGTTGATTCTGGCCTCGACGGCGGCGATGTCCTTGGGGTTGGCCTGGATCTGTTGGTCGAGGTCGCGGCGGCGGCGATCTCGGTCTTGCAGGATCAACAACGGGGCGAGGGATGGGGGCTGCATGCGGCCTCTGGCCTAAACGGTGCCCTGCCCGGGACGAGCCTAAATGTAGTACATCTCGTCGGCGCTGCGTGCGGCGAGCTGGTCGAGCGTGTAGCTGCGGAGTTTGTTTTCCAGTTCGGTGCGGACTTCGCGCCAGACTTGTTGGACGCGCCGGGCCGACTGGCCTTTGCTTTCGGCATTGAGCTCAATGATCTCCCCTTCGACGAGTTTCACGATGTCGTATAGTGTGATTTCATCGGGGGAGCGGGCGAGCGTGTAGCCGCCTTGTTTGCCGCGGCGGCTGTTGATCAGGCCGCCATCGCGGAGCTCCGAGAGGATTTGTGCAAGATAGTTGGCCGGGACCGCTTCGTCGCGGGCCAGCGACTCGACGTGCGCCAGCTCGTTGGTGCCATGTTGGCGTGCAATCTGGGCGAGAACGCGGCACGCATAATCGACTTTTACTGATAGCTTCACTAAAGATTGGGTAAGTGACGTGTGGCGGTGGGGCAAATGCAAAGTGCTGCCTTCGCTCGGGTGGGGGGCTGCCCCGAAAAAATGCCTCGCAAGCCCCCCCGTTTTTCTGTGTTCTTTGGCCTTTAAAACCCTCAGCCGTCTATCTGTGGACATGCCCGACAACTCCGATTCGCTCAACAACGCTCACGCTCAGTCTGGTGCCGAGACTTACGACGCCTCAAAAATCCAAAAGCTCGAAGGGCTCGAGGGCGTCCGCAAACGCCCCGACATGTACATCGGAGATACGAACGAGCGCGGTTTGCACCACTGCGTGTTCGAGATCGTCGATAATTGCGTGGACGAGGCGCTGGCCGGCTACGCGCATGAGGTCCATGTGACCGTCCATCTCGACGGCTCCTGCTCAATCGAGGACGACGGCCGAGGCATTCCGGTCGATATCCACCCGCAGTACCACATCCCTGCATTGGAACTGGTACTTACCAATCTTCACGCCGGCGGTAAGTTCGGCAAGGGCGCCTACCAGGTCTCCGGCGGTTTGCACGGTGTCGGCGCCAAGTGCGTCAACGCCGTCTCGGAGTGGTTCGTCGCCGAAGTGCGCCGGAACGGCAAGGTCCACCAAATGCGTTTTGCCCAAGGCAAAACGACGCAGAAGATGACGGTTATCGGCGATACGAAGAAGACCGGTACCAAGATCACCTTCAAGCCCGACCCTGAGATCTTTCAGACCACGCGCGAGTTCCAGTACGACATTCTCGCAAAGCGCTTGCGCGAGCTCGCATTTCTCAACCCCGGCGTCCACATCGAGCTCGCCGATGAGCGTGCGCAGAAGAGCGACAAGTTCTTTTTCAAGGACGGCATCACGGAGTTCGTCCGCTACCTCAACCTCAATAAGACCGTCGTCCACGACAAGCCGATCACCTTCAGCGACAGCGTCCCCAACGAGGAAGACCCCAGTAAGCCCGGCATCGTCGTCGATGTGTCGATGCAGTACAACGATAGCTACAACGAACAGGTTTTCGCCTACGCCAATTCGATCTACAACATCGAAGGCGGCACGCACCTGTCCGGCTTCCGCACCGCGTTGACGCGTGTGGTCAACGCCTTCGCCAAGACCAACAATATCCTGAAGGAAAAAGACCCAGCGATCACCGGTGACGACGTCCGCGAAGGCCTTGTGGCTGTCATCTCGGTCAAGGTCCCGGAACCCCGCTTCGAAGGCCAGACCAAGACCAAGCTCTCCAACTCCGAAGTGGACGGTATCGTGCAACGCATCGTCGGCGAGAAACTCCGCTTCGCCCTCGAAGCCACGCCCTCGATCGCCAAGCGCATCATCGAGAAAACCATCAACGCCGCGCGCGCCCGCGAGGCTGCGCGCAAAGCTCGCGAAACCGTTCGCAAAGGCGCTCTCTCCGGCGGCAGCCTCCCCGGCAAACTTGCCGACTGCTCCGAGCGCGATCCCCAGCATTGCGAGATCTACCTCGTGGAGGGTAACTCCGCCGGTGGCTCCGCGAAGCAGGGCCGCGACCGCCGTTTCCAAGCCATCCTTCCGTTGCGCGGCAAGGTGATCAACGTCGAGAAGGCACGCCTCGACCGCGTGCTCTCCAACGAGGAAATCCGCACGATGATCACCGCCTTCGGCTGTGGCATCGGCGAAGGCGACGAAAACGTCGGCGGCTTCAACGCCGACAAAGCCCGCTACCACAAGATCGTCATCATGACCGATGCCGACGTGGACGGCTCCCACATCCGCACGCTGCTCCTCACTTTCATCTACCGCCAGATGCGCGGGCTCATTGAGCGCGGCTACGTTTACATCGCCCAGCCGCCGCTCTACCGGATCAAGCGCAAGAAGCGCGAGCGCTACGTGGACAACGACGAGCAGCTCAACCGCATCCTCCTGGAGCTCGGCTCCGAGGATGTCACGCTCACCCGCATCAAAGATCAGCGCACCCTCGAACCCGCGATGGTCGACAAACTCGTCGAGACCCTCGCGGCCCTCGAGAAACTCGGAGCGGGCGTCACCCGCTACGGTGCCTCGCTCCCCGAATATCTCGACCAGCACGATCCCGCGACGAAGGAGCTCCCGCGTTACGTCGCGCGCATCCGCCAGGGCAACCAAGAGTCGCATGAGTTTCTCCGCGACGAGGCCGCCCGCGCTGCATTTGTGCAGCTCCACGGCTTGGATGCCGACCTCTTCGAACAGGCTGACAATCCGGCTGCAGGTGAGCCGTCGGCTCCCGCGAGCCCCGTCGTCCCCTCGGGCCCGCCCAAGCGCATCACCATCCACGAAATCTTCGAAGCCTCCGAGATTGCCAAGCTCCTCCGTGCCATCGCGGCCGTCGGTCTGGAGATCAATAACTTCTCCCGCACCGAGCATCCGCGCTACCTCGTCACCGAGAACGCTGGCGCCAGGACCGAGACGAAGACGGAGCTCCACGCCCCGCTCGAAGTGCTCTCGCACATCCGCAGCCTCGGCCGCAAAGGCCTCTCCATTCAGCGATACAAGGGTCTCGGTGAAATGAACCCCGAGCAACTCTTCGAGACTACCATGGATCCCGACAAACGCCGGCTCCTGCGCGTCAACATCGCCGATGCCGCCAAGGCCGACGCGCTCTTCACCCTGCTCATGGGCGACGAGGTGCCGCCGCGCCGCCAGTTCATCGAAGACAACGCCCTCAACGTCCAGTATCTCGACGTCTGAGCCGCGCCCCACCCACTCATCTTTCCGCCCTCCGTCTTCCCGCAATGTACACTGCGAACGAGAAAATTTATCCGGCCAACATCACCGACATCATGCAGACGGCCTACATCGACTACTCGATGTCGGTTATCGTCTCCCGCGCGCTGCCGGATGCCCGCGACGGCCTCAAGCCCGTGCAACGCCGCATCCTCTACGCCATGTCGCGCGAGGGCCTGCTGCACAACCGCCCGTTCGACAAATGCGCCGGCGTCGTCGGTGAAGTGCTCAAGAACTACCACCCGCACGGCGACGCCTCGGTTTACGACACGCTCGTTCGCCTCGGCCAGAACTGGGTGATGCGCTACCCGCTCATCGACCCGCAGGGTAACTTCGGCTCCATCGACGGCGACCCCGCCGCCGCCTATCGTTACACCGAGTGCCGCCTCAACGAAATCGCCGAGGACCTCCTCAAGGATATCGATGAAGAGACCGTCGACTTCGCGCCCAACTACAAGGAGTCCACCACCGAGCCCACGGTGCTTCCGTGTGCGTTGCCCAATCTGCTGATGAACGGCTCGACCGGCATCGCCGTCGGCATGGCCACCAACATCCCGCCGCATAACCTCGGTGAGATCATCGATGCCACCACGGCCATCATCGACAACCCGGCCATCTCGCTCGACGAACTCTGCCAGATCGTGCGCGGCCCTGACTTCCCGACAGGCGGCACCATCGCCGGCCGCGCCGGCATCGAGAGCTACCTGCGCACCGGCCGCGGCATCGTCCGCACCCGCGGCAAGGCCCACACCGAAGAGACCAAGACCGGCATGGAGCAGATCGTCATCACGGAGATTCCGTATGGCGTGAACCGTGCCCGCCTCGTCACCCACATTGCCGAGCTCGTCACCGAAAAGCAGATCGACGGTATCCGCGACTTGCGCGACGAGTCCGATGCCAACACTCGCATCGTCATCGAGCTCAAGCGCGGCGAGCAGTCGCGCGTCGTCATCAATCAGCTTTATCAGAAGACCGAGCTCGAGTCCTCCTTCGGCGTCATCCTCCTGGCCATCGACAAGAAGCGGCCGAAGCAGATGAACATCAAGGAGCTCATCGAGTGCTACATCGAGCATCGCCGCGATGTTATCACGCGCCGCACGAAGTTCCGCCTGCGCCAGGCCGAAGATCGCGCCCACATCCTCGAAGGCTACAAGATCGCCCTCGATAACCTCGACGACTTCGTCCGCATCATCCGCGCTTCCGCCAGCCGAGAGGAAGCCAAGTTGCGCTTGATGGAGAAGTACCCGCTCTCCGACCGCCAGACCACCGCCATCCTTGAGCTCCGTCTCTACCAGCTCACCGGACTCGAGCGCGACAAGATCGAGGCCGAGTACATGGAGCTCATGAAGCTCATCGACGAGTTGCGCGGCATCTTGGAGGACGAGCACAAGCTACTCGCCTTGATCAAAAAGGAGCTCGGCGAGATGCGCACCAAGTACGCCGATGTCCGCAAGACCGAGATCATCGGCGAGGCGGGTGAGTTTCGCATGGAGGACGTCATCCCCAATGAGGGCTGCGTCATCACCGTCTCCCACCAAGGATTCATCAAGCGTACGCCCGTCGCCGAATACCGCAGCCAGAAACGCGGTGGCAAGGGCATCATCGGCACCGAGACCTACGACGAAGATTTCGTCGAGCATCTCTTCACTGCCTCCACGCACGACTACATCCTCTTCTTTACGAGCACCGGCCAGTGCCTCGCGAAAAAAGTGTACGACATCCCGGAGAGCCCGCGCGCATCCAAGGGCAAATCCGTCGCCGGCGTCATCCGGCTGGGCGAGGGCGAAAAGATCGCCGCCATGATGTGCGTGCAGGATTTTGTCGGCGACCGTTTCCTCGTGATGGCCACCAAGCGTGGTGTCATCAAGAAGAGCCCGCTGGCCGATTATGCCAACGCGACCCGCGAGGCCGGCCTCATCGGCATCAATCTGGAAGAAGGCGACAGCGTCATCGGCACCGTGCTCACGACTGGCGATAGCGAGCTCATCCTCGTCTCTCACCAGGGATTGGCCGTACGCTTCCGCGAGCGCGATCCCGAGACCGGCGAGGTGCTCTTCCGCGCCACTGGCCGCGCCACCGCTGGCGTGACTGGCATGCGCTTCAAACTTGAGGGCGATTACCTCGAAGTCATCGAGCTCGTCGACCACGAGGCCAAGTTCCTCGTCGCGAGCGAGGCCGGCCTCGGCGTGCGCACGCGTTTCGAGGATTACCGCCTGATCAATCGTGGCGGCAGTGGCGTGCTCGCGATCGATCTGCCCGACGATGGCTCCGTGAAACTCGCCGGCGCGCTCAGCGTGAAGGATACCGATGAGATCATGCTGCTCACGGCCAAGGGCCAGAGTGTGCGTTGCCCGGTCAACACGATCCGCGAGACCAACCGCGGCGCCAAGGGCGTCCGCCTCGTCAATCTTGAGGATGGGGACAAGCTCTTGAGCGTGGCCCGCATCGTGGAGACCGAGGAGGAGCAGGAGGCCGCCGGCGATGAGCAGGAAGCCGGCGCGGTGCCGCCGCCCGCTTCCGAATAAGCCAAGGCCCGGAGTCGCTCCGGGCTCGCTGTTTTCGAAACCGTCCGGCCATCACGCCGGGCGGTTTTTTGTGCCGCGGCGCGGCACTTGGCTCACGGCTCTTCAGCGTAACCGTGCTTGATCGCGTAACGGACGAGCGCGGCCGGCTCCTGGATGCCGAGCTTTTCGCGGATGCTGCTCATCAGATTGTTCACGGTTTTCACATTGATGTTCAGCCGGGCAGCGGCGGCTTTCATGTTTTCGCCGCGTCCGTAGGCGCGCAGCACCTGACGTTCGCGAGGGGAGAGATTGCTGGCCACCATGGTGCTCTGGCTTCGCATCGCGTTCATGTAGAGCTGGGCGCATTGGGGGCAGTAGTAGGTCCCACCTTCGAGCACTGTGTTTACGGCCTTGCGGAGTGTTTCGACATCGGCGCGCTTCAGGACGAAGCCCTGCACGCCGAGTTCGACGGACTCTTTGATCATGTGCTCCTGCTCGTTCGAGGAAACGCACAGCCAGCGCGTGCGGCGCAGCTGTGGCCCTAGGGCATGCACGATGTCGAAGCCCTTGCCATCGGGCAGCGCCCAGTCGAGCACGACCAGGGTCGGCTCGGTCCGGCGGATCGCCTCGATCGCTTCCGCGACGGTGCCGCACTCGGCCACGACCTCCAGCTGCATCTGGTCGCGTAGGAGGGCTGCGAAAAACTGGCGCATCATGAGGTGGTCTTCGACTAAAACAATACGCGGAGCCATGCGGATAAATCGGTTAGGGTTCGAATCTCGCGATAGTGTAGCAGGTTTGCACCCGGGAAACTCGGGAAATCTTCCCCTGTCTTTAGGCGAAGTTCCCGTGCGCGTGTGGGGATATCTGGGGTAGGATGTGCACCGCGAATTCATCCATGTATCCGCCCAAATTTCCAAGCGCCATCATGAACGCCCCCTCCTCCAATCCTGCGCCTCAGGGCGCTGCGGCGCGTGCGCCGCTGCATATGGTATGGCCGGCGGCTTCGGCGCAGCCCGCCCGCCCGGTTCCGGCCTCCTCAGGCGCCGGCACACCGGCTGCTGCCTCGGCAGGCATGAATCTCGGCGTCACGGATTTTCTTGGACTGGCCCAGCATCCGGATGTACGGCAGACCGTGCAGGCGGCGGTTTCGCAGTTTGGTGTGCATGCCTCCACCTGGTCGCCCTTCGAAGGGTTTCGTGACGCCTCCTCCATGCTCGTCTCTGAGCTGAGCGCGTTGCTGCGGATGCCGGCTGTCTCGATTTTTCAGTCGGGGTGGTCGGCCGGCTTTTGCGCGGTGCGCGCGTTGGTCGAGCCGGATGACCACGTCGTCCTCGATGCGCTTTCTCAGATTGGATTGTACGAGGGAGCTGCCGCGGCGACGCGTCAGGTCCACTTGTGCCGACACCTCGATGTCGAGCACATGCGGACGACGTTGCGCATGATCCGCCAGGGCTCGGGGCGGAAGCACTCGATTCTGGTGGTGACCGAGGCACTTTTCGCGGCCGACGCCTCCTCGCCGGATCTTCGTGCACTGAAGGATGCGTGCGTGGAGTTCGATGCGAAGCTGTGTGTGAGCGTGACGCACGACCTGTGCGCGCTTGGGCCTGGAGGCACTGGACAACTCGGTCTGCAAGGCCTCCTGGGCCAGGTTGACCTCGTTGTGGGCTCGTTTTCTTCGGTGCTGGCGAGCAGTGGCGGCTTTGTCGCCGCAGCTGATCGTAGTGTGGGCGTGCGACTTTCGGAGGACCCTAGTGCACGGAAGCTCGCCGGCAGTGCCGGCGCCGCACAATTGGTGACGGCGCTCGCAGCCCTGCGCATCGCCCGTTCGGGCGAGGGCGAGTCACTCCGGAGGGATTTGCTCACGCGTGTCGCTTATTTGCGCGCGGAGCTGGCGACGCATGGCGGCGTGGTGCTGGGGGCTGCGGCTCCCATGGTGCCAATCCTCGTGGGTTGGGAGGACGCCTGCCAGCTTGCAGTGAAGTTTTGCGCGGAGCAGGGGGTGCATGTGCAACTGCTAGAACATCCGGAGGTCCCGGTGGCGACCGCTCGGTTGCGCCTGAATGTCTCCGCGACGCACGACGTCACCCGCTTCCAGTCGGTTGCGAGTCTTATCATGGAGGCGGTGCACGACGCCGAACACCACTTCGATGCCCTCAGCCTGCCGCGGGCGCAGGTGACGAGCTGAGGGGTGCGTCTCGACCGCCTTTTATTGGCTATATGCAAATATATAGCCGACAAATGTCTTGGCGGTTCGTTCGTCCGGATGCAGTTTCCTCGCAGGCATGGCCCCTTTGCTTTCTTGGCTGGAAACGTGGACTGCGTACCAGGACTACGGGTGGTTCCTCGCACTGCTGGCGTGGATGACCGTGGTCGGTGGTGCCTGGCTCCGTCGCATGCCGGATGGATCGCGTGAAGGCGATGGATGGCTGGTGGCGCTGGGTTTCTCGATGATGGCCTGGCCCGTGCTTGAGCTGTCGTTGCTCGTATCGAATCTTCAGGCACCGTATCGCATACACGATTTTTTGATGGGGCTGGTGCTAGCCGCCGCAGGCGGCATATTGGCATGGCGTCGATGGGGAGCCGGATTGCGTGGGCTGCGGCGGTGGCTTTTGCTGTCGGTTGTGATAGCCGGAGTGTTGGCGCTGAGCGTGGTACGGGCTTTTACGGAAATCCGGCTCGTGGGGGCTTGTCTTTGGGCGGGTGCGATTGCGGCGGCGTCGCTGGCGGCATGGAGCCATCGTCCGCTGTGGCGCTCCTCGCGCCGATCCGGAGCCGTTGGTTGGCTGCGGGCCGGCACGTTGTTGGTGGCATTCCTCCCGGTGCTGGCCCCGCATGGGGTGCTTGCAGTTTGGGCGAAGGAGCCGCGGCTCGCCCACGATCTGTCGCATTTCGCATGGCCGGCCGTCCTGCTGCTTTTTACGACGGGTGCGGTGTTTTCCGCGGGATTGTGGCGGCGGCGCCTCTCCCGGGCGGGCGATTTCAGACTCTACGGTTGGGCTCTGCTGGTCTGGGCTTTGCTGGGATTGGGCTTTGTCGTCTGGACTGGTTACGACGCACGACGTGCCTTTGAGGATAATCTGGTGCGCCGTGCAAGCATGGCTGCGGCGCTGCTCGATCAGAAGATTCTGGCCGAAGCGCTCAGAGATGGAGCGCCTGTCGCGAGTGTACGCCAGGACTGGTACACCGAGTCCGAGCGGCCAGGTCGCGGTGGAGTGACGGTCGAGGTGGCGACTTTGCGTGCGGTGGACCGACCGGCGTTTGTCGCGTTGCGAGCCTACCTCAGACAGTTGAAACTTTCCTGCCCCGACGTCTCCTATGTCTCGATCGTCGCCCCTTGGTCCGGGCGCTGGGTGACGGTCGCCACCTCCGCTGATTCCGAGGCGGATGCCGATCGCCAGTTGCTCATCAAACCGGGATCGGTCGATCTGGATTGGCAACCGGGGCAACCGTCCGTCTTTTGCGAAGGGCCGCTGGTCTCATCGAGCGGTGGCTCCATTTTCCGCGCGCGAGCGATTTTGACATTGGATGGGGCGGTCGTCGGGCAATTGTTGTTGCCTCTTGAGGCGGCGGTTTGGGGCCGGACGTTTCTCCGTGCACGCCTGCAGGCGATGGCACTGGTCGGAGTGGGGTTCGTCCTCTGGGGTGTGGCGCTGGCCTATCGGAGCCGACGGGCCGAGTTGCAGGCGGTGCAGGCTGCGGCCGAGCAGGCCACGGCGGCCGATCGGATGAAGAGCGCCTTTCTCGCGAAGGTCAGTCACGAGCTTCGTACCCCGATCCAGAGCGTGCTCGGTTATGGAGAGTTGCTGGAGTTGTCGCCGATCAATGCCGAGCAGCGGCATTGGTTGAAGGCCCTTCGTAATCACGGCGAGACCATGCTGCGACTCGTCAACGATCTGATCGATCTCGGCAGTTTGCAGACGGGACTTTTCCGCCTGCAGGTCGCCCCCGTCAGCCTGTCGGTGCTCGTGCCCGAATGCGTGGCCGCCCTGAGCCCCCAGGCGAACCGCAAGGGCCTCAGCGTGTCGTTGACGGTGGCTCCCGACGTGCCCGATTGGGTGGCTGGCGATGCGGTGCGGCTGCGCCAAATACTGGTCAATCTCATCGCCAACGCCGTGAAGTACACGCCTCGCGGCCAGATCGCAGTCTCGGTGCGCTGGGTCGATGAGTCGGCGGTGCACTTCGTGGTGGCTGACACCGGCCCGGGTATCCCGCCTGCAAAACGAGCGGATCTTTTTCGTCCCTTCACTCGTCTGACCTCGGAGCCCGAGATTGAGGGCTCTGGTGTAGGACTGGCGCTCGTCGCGGGTCTTTGCGCTGCGATGGGCGGACGTGTTTACTATGAGGAGGGCGGCCCAGGCGCCACGTTTGTCGCCGCGTTGCCACTTCAGGTGGCTGCGCCGCCGACGGAGCCGGTCGTCGCGACGACGGCTGCGACTTTTGGCGGGATGGATGTGGTGCTCGCCGACGACAATCCGCTCGTGCGTGAGTTGCTCGCGACCTACCTGCGCTCGCAGGGCGCGGAGGTCCGCCCTGTGTGCGACGGGCTGGAGGCGCTCGTTGCCTGTGAAAAGCAGTGGCCCGATGTCTTGTTGCTCGATCTTTCGATGCCGCGCATGGATGGCCTCGCGGCGGCACAGGCCGTGCGTGAACGTGCCGATGGACGCCCGCTACGAATCGTCGGGCTTAGCGCCCACGCGCAGGCGGCCGACGAAGCCCAAGCGCGCCAGGCCGGAATGGACGCTTTTCTTGTGAAACCGGTGAGCCTCGGCCTGCTCTCGGCGGCGATCTCGCCGGGTGGCGGAGCCGTCACGCTTGCCGAGCCTGAGGATCCGATGGCGGCCGTGTTCAAGAAACTACGCCGCCAGTATGCCGAGGAGACTCCCGCCTTGCTGGAGGAGATGCGTGCGGCCTGCCGTGCCAGAGACTGGCCCTGCCTGCGCCGCCATGCACACTACCTAAAAAACAGTGCGGATGTCCTGCGGCTTGTGGAATTGCAGGCGGCCTGCCAGCGACTTTTCGATTGGACCAGCCAGCCTTCGGATCCGTCCGAGGGAGATAGCCTGTTCAACTCCGTTGAGCAGGCTACGAACCGATCCCTTACGTAAGCGCGGCCCCATGGCCGCCGCGCAGAATCAAACGTCGATTACCGCCCCGCTCGGAGACTGGACGTTGCGAGTCGATTTGAAACTTGAACCCAATGCCGCCGTGGCGACGCCCGCCGATGGTACGGAGACGCCGCGTCCGCCCCGCCCGAAGCAAGCTGCGGGTACGGTTGTTGCGCCCCCCCTTGAAATTCGCGCGATCTCGCTCTCGATCGGGTTTTCTGCTCCGGGGGGCACCATTGCCACTCCGGCGGATGGTACGGAAACGCCGCGTCCGCCCCGCCCGAAGGATGGCACGGAGACGCCCCGTCCGCCTCGTAAAAAGTGAGTCCGCATTGAGCCATGCGGAACGTGGAAAACCGTCCGTCAGGTAAGCCGCGCGCTTCCTCAGGGAAGTCGATCACGGTGGCATCTGCGGAGGATGTGCTGGCCATCGCCTGGGCCAATCTTGGCCCCCTGTGGCTTTCGGGTGCGCCGCGCATCTTGTACCCGGCTGACGACGAGTACGTGTGCCCCTCGGTGGCAGACGCACTCGCCATCGTACGCGCCAGCAAGGTCGACCGCGACGAGTACTATCCCGGTGGGTTCGACTGCGACGACTTTGCCTATGTACTCAAGGCCGAGCTGTGCGAGGCCGCCTATACCGATGGGCCGACGCGCACGCCGTACTGCTTCGGCATCGTATGGTGCGCGAGTCCGGCCCATGCCCTCAACTGGATGATCAACGACGACGGCATCCTTCGCCTCGTCGAGCCTCAGACAGGTGAGCTGGTGCCTTTGGCGAACTACTCGCAGTTCTACCTTGCGATGATCTGAGCACGCGTCGGAAACGCTGCATCGTGCGATCGCCGGCCAGAAGATGGCCGGCGATTTTTGTCACTGGCGTGCCCTTGATGGCGTCGGGCTTGCCATCTGCGTATGGCATGATGCAAAACCTTCCGTCATCGCCATGTCCTTCCGTGTTACCAAAGCCCTGATCACTGCCGCCGGCCCTGCACAGCGTCGTCTCCCTCTGCAAACGCTCACGGACCGCAATGGCGACCAGAAACCTGCCCTCGCGCTTTTGCTCGATGAGATGTTCGCCGCAGGCATTGAGCAGGTCGGCTTGGTTCACGCAAAGGGTGACCGCGCCGCGTACGAAGCCGTGCTCGCTCCCTACGCGGAGAAGCTGACGTATATCGAGCAACCCGAGGCGCTCGGCTATGGCGACGCGGTGCTCTGTGGCCGCGAGTTTGCCGACGGCCAGCCGATTCTTTTGCAGGTGAGCGACCACCTCTACGTTTCCCAATCCACCAAGAGCTGCACCCGCCAGTTGCTCGACGTGGCGGAGGCTGAGGCTTGCGCCGTTTCTGCCGTGCAGCCGACGCATGAGAGCCAGCTTCAGTACTATGGCACCGTCGGTGGCGCGCAGGTCCCAGGCCGCCGCGGGCTCACGGCCATCGAACGCGTTTTCGAAAAACCCACGCCCACCGTTGCCGAGCAACACTGCCTGCTCCCTGGTCTGCGCGCTGGATACTATCTGTGCTTCTTCGGCATGCATGTGCTGACGCCTTCGCTCTTCGCTCTGCTCGCCGCGGAACGGCAGGCCAACCCGACCGCGCGCATCGGGCTTTCTCCCGCACTCAACGCACTTGCCGCCCGCGAGAAGTACCTCGCCGCCGTGTTGGACGGGCGCCGCTCCAATCTGGAAGCCAGCTTCGGCCTCTTGCGCGCGCAGATTGCGCTCGGCCTCAGTGGAGCGAGCCGTGCCGATATTCTCGCACTGCTTGCCGAGGAGCTCGCGCTGGCCGCCGAGGTCAACCGCACTGGCGATCAGACTCGGAGCTGATTTTCGACACCCCCTGCGCCACGTCCTCCTCTCCCGTGTCTCCCATTCTCCTTTCCCTCGTCGAAGGTGGTGCGTTTGCCGGCGCACCGCAGTGTTTCGAGCAAGTCTGCCGATCCGCGAGCCGTGCCGAGCTCGAACACATGGCGGCCGACCTTGAAGTGTTCCGCCGCGAAACGCCGAATTTCTACCATCGCGTCCGTGCCATCTTTTTTCTGGAGGCGATTCACCGCTATTTTCTCCCGCCGCACTATCCGGCGGACGGCGCGGGCTCGATCCCGTTCGAGGGGCACCAGCATACGTTGGAGCGGCGATTCGAGGAGGCGATCGACACCTACCTTCGGCACCAGCGTGAGCACGGCGCCAGCGACGCGCTGAGCAGTGCACTCGCCGCCGCCTATCACGGGCTCGAGTTCAAGACGCTCGCGCAACAGGTCCAAAAGACTGTGCGCGCCGTCCGCGGCAACCAGTGGATGTTCCGCACGGGGCACCCCCTCGACTATCCGCTGCGCTTGCGGCCCGAGATGCTGCCGCGTGGCGGCGATGTGCCGGCGCCGATTCTCTTCGAGGAAACGCCTGTACGTCTCGATCTCAGCCATGCGGGCTGGAGCGATATCTTTTTCCTCGGCATGGATTATCCGGAGGGCGCGCGGGTGCTCAACCTGTCGGTGGATTTGGGCGTTTTCGGACGCGACCAATCCGTGCGCCCGCCCGTCTGCGCGTTCCTGCGCGTGATCGACGAGCCCGTGCTGCGCCTCGTCAGCGTCGATCTCGGTGCGAGCGCGGATGTCGCCTCGCTCGCCGATCTCTTCGACTTCGCCAAGGACTACCTTGGCCTGCTCAAGGCCGCCGTCATCGCCTCCGGCGTCGTCCCGTCGGGCCTTGAAGGATCCGGGCACGACCTCGCGGATATTCTCGCCCGGCTCGCCGGCCCCGGCCGCGGTCTGGAGATCGTCTCGCAGGTGCGCGACATCCCGAAGGGTTCTCGCCTGGCCGTTTCGACCAATCTTCTTGGCTGTCTGATCGCGCTGCTCATGCGCGCCACGGGCCAGACCGATTCGCTTACCGGCGAACTCAGCGAAGCCGAACGCCGCACGGTCGCCAGTCGCGCGATTCTCGGCGAGTGGCTCGGCGGTTCCGGCGGTGGCTGGCAGGATTCCGGTGGCGTCTGGCCCGGCATCAAGACGATCGAAGGCGAGCTGGCGCAGGTCGGCGACGTCGAGCACGGCGTCAGCCGCGGGCGTCTGCTTCCCCGTCATCGTGTGCTTGGCGAGGCCGAGGCCTCTGCGGCCACGCGCCAGGCGTTGCAGGACAGCCTCATTCTCGTCCACGGCGGCATGTCGCAAAACGTCGGGCCCATCCTGGAGATGGTCACCGAAAAGTACCTGCTGAAGCTGGAGCGCGAATGGCACGCACGCCTCGAAGCCGGCGGGATTCTTCGCGACATCCTCGGGTGCCTGAAATCTGGTGACATCGCGAAACTCGCCGAACTCACCACGCGCAATTTCTTTGGGCCGATTCAGGCCATCATCCCCTGGGCGTCCAACGCCTACACGGAGCGGCTGATCGCCGAGGCCCGCCGGTTGCTCGGCCCCGCCTTCCGCGGCTTCGTCATGCTCGGCGGCATGTCCGGTGACGGCATGGGCTTCTGGGTCGATCCTGCGGAGAAAGCGCGTGCACGCGAAATCCTTCTCGATCTCATGCGGCGCACCAAACGCGAGCTCCAGCACGCGCTCCCGTTTGCGATGGACCCGGTCGTGTACGACTTCGCGCTCAACCCGCGCGGCACGTTTGCGCGACTCCTCACGGGCGAGCAGGCGCTTTTTTCGCCCGAGTACTATCTCTACCGAGTGCCCGGTTGGGTGCGGCAGGATCCGCGTTCCCTGCCCGCCGCCTCGCGCCGCGACCTCGATCGCTTTCTGTCGCGGCAACTCGGCTCTACGGACAACCCCACGCTGCCCGCCGCGTTGCTCCAACGTCTGTTCCCGCAGCAGGCCTCCGGCGCCAACGGCTCCGCGGCGCAGTCGCTGCGCCAGTTGCTCGACGAAAACGGATTCGACCAGGTCCAGCACGAGCAGATTCGCGCCGACCTCCTCGCCGGTCACATCGGCCTGCCGCAAAACCGCCTGCCGGTCTCGGCCACGATCGAGGATGTGCGTCCCGGCGATGTCGTGCCGATGTATGCGCCCGAAAAGGCCGATGCCGCCCGCGGTGCCGAGCTTTTGCGCGCCGGCTCCGTGGCGGTGATCACGCTCGCCGCCGGCGCAGGCAGCCGGTGGACGCAGGGCGCAGGCACGGTGAAGGCGCTGCATCCGTTTGCCAAACTCGGTGGTCGCCATCGCAGTTTCCTGGAGGTGCATCTCGCGAAAAGCCGTCGCGCCGGACGCGCGGCGGGCGTCGAGGTGCCGCACCTGTTCACCACCAGCCATCTCACCCACGAGCCGATCCGTGCGTTCTTGGAGAAACACGGCAATTTCGGCTACACGGGACCGCTCCGGCTTTCGCCCGGTCGCTCCATTGGTCTGCGGATGATCCCCACGGCGCGCGATCTGCGCTTTCTGTGGGAGGAGACCGCACACCAGGTGCTCGATGTGCAGCAGGAGAAGATGCGTCAGAGCCTCCGCAAGGCGCTGCTCGAATGGGCGGTGACCACCGGCGAGGGCCGTGACTACACCGACAACCTTCCGCTCCAGTGCCTGCATCCGGTCGGGCACTGGTTCGAGGTGGCGAATCTTCTGCGCAACGGCGTGCTCCGCGATCTCCTTCGCGACCGGCCGCAGTTGAAACACCTTTTGCTGCATAACATCGACACGCTCGGCGCCGACCTCGATCCGGCGGTGCTCGGCCGGCACGACCGCGAGGGGCGTCCGCTCGCCATCGAGGTGATCCGTCGTCGCATCGAAGATCGTGGCGGTGGCTTGGCGCGCGTCGGCGGCCAGCTCCGGCTCGTCGAGGGCATGGCGCTCGCGCACGAGGAGGACGAGTTCAAGCTCACCTTCTACAACACGCTCACCAGTTGGATTGCCATCGATCCGATGCTCGCGCTTTTCGGGCTCGACCGTGCCTCACTTGCCGACGACGAACGCGTCTCCTCCGCCGTGCGCACGCTTGCCGCGCGCATGCCGACCTACGTGACGCTCAAGGATGTGAAGAAACGCTGGGGCAACGGCCAGGAGGATGTCTTCCCCGTGCTTCAGTGGGAAAAACTCTGGGGCGACATGACGACGCTGCCGGAGGCCAACACGCTCTTCATGGCGGTCCCGCGCGCACGTGGCCAGCAGCTCAAGGAGCAGGCGCAGCTCGACGGCTGGTTGCGCGACGGCTCCGCGGCACACATCGAGTCGCTCTGCGCGTGGGAGTAATTGCCCGCTCCGGGTTGCCGCTGTGGCAGCCCGGCTTGGCGGTGGTTGCCTACGCGAGCGTTTTTCGGAAGCGGGAGATGGCGATGGCCATCACCGCGATGCCGAGCACGAGGAGCGCGGCGCATTGCGGCCAGAGGATTTCGAAGCCCACGCCTTTCAGGAACACGCCTCGGATGATCACGAGGATGTAGCGGATCGGGTTGACGAGACTGAGCCACTGGAAAAACGCGGGCATGTTTGCGATCGGGAAGATGAACCCGGAGAAAAGCATTGCCGGGAAAAAGAAGAAGAAGGTCGTCATCATCGCCTGCTGCTGGGTGTGGCAGACGGTCGAGATGAACAGTCCGATGCCGAGCGTGCTCAGGAGGAAGAGGGCGGCGCCGAGCAGGATCAGGGCAAAGTTTCCACGGAATGGAATATGAAACCAGAGCAGCGCGATGGCGGTGACGAGCACGACGTCGATAAAGCCGATCACGGCGAAGGGTGCGGACTTGCCGAGGATGAACTCCACGGGCCGGATCGGCGTGACCATGACCTGTTCGATGGTGCCGACCTCCTTCTCGCGCACGATCGCCATGCTGGTGAGCATGAGGCTGATCAGCATCACCAATAGCGAGATGATGCCCGGCACGTAGAAGTGGCGGCTTTCCAGGTCGGCGTTGAACCAGGCCCGCGGTTGGAGATCGACGCTGCCGACGGGCAGTGTGCGCCCGGCGAGGCGGAGCGTCTGGTCGAGCGTCGTGGCATTGCCGGCGGTGGCGGCGATGATGCTGGCGTAGTTGACCACGTAGCGTGCGGTGTTCGAGTCGGCGCCGTCGACGATCAGTTGTACGGGAGCGGGCTGGCCGGCGTGGAGTCGGCGCTCGTAGCCGGCGTCGATCTGGAGCACGGCGGCGGCGCGGGTGGAGTCGATGAGCGCACGGGCTTCGTCGTCATCGAATGTGCGCGCAACCTCGTCGAAGTAGGCGGAGCCGGTGAAACGCGTGACGAGCTCGCGGCTGGCGACGGTGTTGTCGCGATCCACGATGGCGAGCGGCACATGGCGGACATCGAGCGTGACCGCATAGCCGAAGATCATCGTCTGGATGACCGGCAGTCCGAAGATGACCAGGCGCATACGCGGATCGCGAAGTACGGAGCGGAACTCTTTTCGTAGGAGGGTGAGGATGCGTTCCCACATGGCGGCGGTGGCGTTTGCGAGCGGTTTAGGCGAGGCGTTTGCGGGTGCGGGCGATGGCGAGGGCGAGCATGAGCCCTGCAAATCCGAGCAGGCAGAGCGCGTCGCCCCAGAGGATTGTGAGACCGGTGCCGCGCAGGAAAATGCCCTTCACGATGGCGACGAAGTAGCGGGCCGGCACGATGTAGGTGATGCCGCGGACGACGACGGGCATGTTGGCGATGGCAAAGGCAAAGCCCGAGAGGAGAAACGCCGGGAGAAACGTGGCGATCATCGCCACCTGGCTGGCGAGCAACTGCTGGCGCGTGATCGTGCTGATGAGGATGCCTTGCGAGAGCGTGGCGACGATGAAAACGGTGCCGACACCGAAGAGCAGGAGCACGCTGCCTCGCAGCGGCACGTCGAAGAGAAAGACTGTCATCGACACGGCGATGGCGAGATCGACCAGCCCGATGGCGAGGTACGGCAGGAGTTTTCCGAGGATAAGCTCCGGCGCGCGCACCGGCGTGGAGATGAGTTGCTCCATCGTGCCGGTCTCCCATTCGCGGGCGATGGTGAGCGACGTGAGCAGTGCGGAGATCAGTCCCATGATGACCGCGAGGATGCCGGGAACGATGAAGTTGCGGCTGGCCAGATCGGGGTTGAACCAGACGCGGGTGCGCAGATCGAGTCCGGTGCCGGCGGCCTGGCCGGTGCGGCGGCGGATCTGGTCGAGCGCGAGCTGCTGGTTGAAGGAAAGTGCGATGGCCTGCGTGTAACCGAGGACGATGCCGGCGGTGTTGGAGTCGGAGCCATCGACGATGGCTTGCATAGGGACGGTGCGGCCGGCGTCGAGGTCGCGGCCGAAGCCGGACGGGATGACGAGTGCGAGCATGGCTTCGCGCGAATCGATGGCGTGCTCAAGCTGCGGGTAGTCTTCGACCGTGCCTTGGAGGCTGAAGTACGGCGTGCCGGTGAACCGGGCGACCAGTTCTCGGCTCTGCGCGGTGCCGCTCTGGTCCCAGACGACGAAGGGCACGCGGTCCACGTCGAGTGTGAGCGCGTAGCCGAAGGCGAGGAGCATCAGCAGCGGCACGCCGATGGCGAGACCGAGGCTGCGCGGGTCGCGGCGGATGTGAAGGGCTTCCTTGCGGGCGATGGCCCAGAGCCGGCGGAGGTTCATCGGCGGAACTCCTGTTGCGCGCCGGCGGCGCGGTCGCGGGCTTCGATGAGCGAGACGAAGACATCTTCCAACGTGGGCGTGATGCGCTCGATGCGTGCGAGTCCGATCCGCTCGGCGGCGAGTGCGGCGCGGATGGCGGCGATGGCGGGCTCGGTTTCTGTGGCGACAGCGTGGAGGCCTTTTCCGAAGAGGGCGGTTTCCTTCACGGATGGGATTTTCGCGAGGACGGCCATGGCGTCGTGCGGGCGCTCGCAATCGATCTCCAGGACGGCGTCGGTCATATGCGTGGTCTTGAGATCGCGCGGGCGACCGAGGGCGATGAGCTCGCCGCGATAGACGATGCCGAGGCGGTCGCAGTACTCGGACTCCTCCATGTAGTGTGTGGTGACGAAGACGGTGACGCCCTGCCCGGCGAGCGCGTTGATGAGATCCCAGAATTGGCGGCGGCTGTTGGGATCGACGCCGGAGGTGGGCTCGTCGAGGAAGAGAATGGGCGGCTCGTGGAGTACGGCACAGCCGAGCGCGAGACGCTGTTTCCAGCCACCGGAGAGCGTGGAGGTGCGCGAGCTGCGGTGCGCGGTGAGGCCGGCCATTTCGAGCACCCAGGCCTTGCGGGCGGCTTTTTTGTCGGCGGGCACGCGGTAGATGCCGCTGTAGAAATCGATGTTCTCCTCGACGGTGAGCTCGTCGTAGAGGGAGAACTTCTGGCTCATGTAGCCGATGCGCGTCTTGATGAGCTCGGTCTGCGTGCGGATGTCGAAGCCGGCGACGCGGCCGGTGCCGCCGCTGGGCGTGAGCAGGCCGCAGAGCATGCGGATGGTGGTGGACTTGCCGGCACCATTGGGGCCGAGAAACCCGAAGATCTCGCCGCGCGTGACCGAGAACGAGATGCCGGCGACGGCGCGGAAGGCTCCGAAGCGTTTCTCCAGATTCTGCACCTCGACGACGGTGTCGGCGGCGGGCGCGGGGACGATGGCTTCGGCGGTGTGCATGTCGGCGCTTACGCGGCAGCGTCCTTTGGCGCGGCAATCACGGAGATGAAGACGTCTTCGAGCGAGGGCTCGATGGGTTTGATGGACAACAGCTCGAAGCCGGCGTCGGCGACGAGGCGTCGCGTGTCCGATTCGACGGCGGCGGGCTCGCGCGTGGCGACGTGGACGCGGTCGCCGAAGAGGCCGACGGTGGCGCCGTGGAGGTGCTGCCGCAGGAGCGTGGCGGTGCGGCGCGGTGCGGAGGTGCGGATTTCGAGGAGGGCGCCGGGCATGAGGCGCTTGACCTCGTCGGGCGTGCCCAGTCCGAGGAGACGGCCCTCGTGGAGGAGCGCGAGGCGGTTGCAGCGCTCGGCTTCGTCGAGGTAGGCGGTGGAGACGAAGAGGGTGACGCCGTCGCGGACGAGTTGGTAGAGGATGCGCCAGAAGTCGCGTCGGGAGACGGGATCGACGCCGTTGGTGGGCTCGTCGAGGAAGAGGACGCGCGGGGTGTGGATGAGCGCGCAGGCGAGGCCGAGTTTCTGTTTCATGCCGCCGGAGAGGTTGCCGGCGAGGCGGTGCTTGAACGGCGTGAGGTTGCTGAAGCCGAGCAGGCGCTCGGTGCGTGCGGCGAGCTCACGGCGCGGCACGCCGTAGATGTCGGCGTAGAAGGCGATGTTTTCGGCGACGGAGAGATCGGGGTAGAGGCCGAAGCGTTGGCTCATGTAGCCGATCTGGTCCTTGAGCTTTTCGGAGTCGCGGGCGACGTCGCAGCCGGCGACCTCGGCGCTGCCGCCGGAGGGCGGGAGGATGCCGGTGAGCATGCGCATGGTCGTCGTCTTGCCGGCGCCATCGGGGCCGACGAGGCCGAAGATTTCGCCGGGCTGCACGTCGAGGTCGAGGCCGGCGACGGCGACGCGCTCGCCGAAGGAGCGGCGCAACTGGTGCGTGCGGATGGCGGACATGGCGTGCGGAGTCGCGGTGCGGGTCAGCGCAGCACGGCGTCGGCGGGCATGCCGGGCTTGAGCTCGTCGGCCGGGTTTTCGAGGTCGATCTTGATGCGGAAGACGAGTTTCACTCGTTCCTTTTCCGTCTGCACGGACTTGGGCGTGAACTCGGCTTCGGAGGAGATGAAGCCGACGGTGCCGCGGTAAATCTTGTCCGGGAAGGAGTCGGTGCGGACTTCGGCGGGCTGGCCGTGGCGGAGCCTGCCGAGCTCGGGCTGCGGCACGTAGGCGCGGACCCAGACGTGGGCGAGGTCGGCGACGGTGATGACGGGCGTGCCGGCGGAGACGAACTCGCCGGGCTCGATGTTGTGCGAGAGGACGACGCCGGGGAGCGGGGCGACGAGGCGGGTGTTTTCGAGTTGGGTCTCGGCGAGGGCGAGCGAGGCGCGGGCGGACTCGACGCGTGCCCGTGCGGCGGCGACGGCGTCTTTGCGCGGACCTTCTTCGGCGAGTTTCAACGCTTCGGCGGCGGCGGCGGCTTTGGCCTCGGCGACGGTGCAGGCGGCCTCGGCGGCTTCGAGCTCGCGGGCGGTGATCACGCCGCGCTGGCGGAGCTCGCGGCTGCGGGTTTGCTCAAGATTGGCGCGGTCGCGGTCGGCCTCGGCGCTGCGCAGCGAGGCGCGTGCGGAGGCGAGTTCCTGGGGGCGCGAGCCGGCTTCGAGGTCGGCGAGGGTGGCCTGGGCGGTGGCGAGCTCGGCTCGGCGCAGCTCGATTTGCTGGCGCTGTTCGATGTCGTCGAGCCGGGCGATGAGTTGGCCGACTGTGACGCGTTGCCCCTCGGAGACGAGGCGCTCGGCGACGCGGCCGGGGATTTTGAAGCCGAGCTGGGCGTCGGTGGCCTCGATGTTGCCGGAGACGCGGAGCTCGCCGGCGCGGTCGGCCTGTTTGTGGCAGGCGGACACGGTGCCGAGCAGGAGTGCGGCGAGGAGCGTGACGAGGAGACGCGTGCGGAAGGCTGGCTGGATGTGGTGGGCGTTCATGGCGTGGCGGGCGGCGTAGGCGTTACAGTAAGTGGTGTTTGAGTGCGCGCGAATGGCGGGCGGAGATCACTGCGGCGTCTGGTGGGCGGCGCAGCGTGCCGCATGGGCGGCGTAGTCGGCCTGGCCGGTGGGGGTGAGGATGCCGTTGAGGAAAAGTGGCGCGGCCTTGTCCAGGGTCTGCTTGAGCGTGAGGCCGGTGCGGTCGAGGGCGTCGGGCTGCATGAGGCCGCGGATTGCGTGTAGCCAGAATTCGGTGGCGAAGGAGATGTCGATCTCCGGGCGCACGAGGCCGGCGTCGTGGCCTTGCTGGAGGAGGCGGCCAAAGACGTAGGGGATGTTTTTTTGCCGGAGCTCCTCGATTTTCTGGTACAGGCCCGGGGCTTCGCGTTGGAGATCGCGGAGCATCAAGGGGCTGATTTTCGAGATGTTGGCTCCGATGACCTCGACGATGGCGCAGAGTTTTTGCGAGAGGGACAGGGCGGGATCGTCGAGGATCTTGTCGAAGCGGCTGCGCATGGCGCGGCCGATGAAGTCGATGATTTGCTCGGCGATGGCGCTTTTGCTGGGGAAGTGGACGTAGAGGGTCTTTTTGCTGACGCCGAGGTCGTGGGCGAGGTCGTCCATCGTGAGCGCGCGCAGGCCGACGCGGAAGAAGCGCTCTTTGGCGGTCGCGAGGATGCGCTGGGCGAGGTGATCTTGCGGAGTTTCCATCTTCTGAAACGATGGAAACTGGAAACGTGTTTTAAGTTTCCATGGCGATGGAAATCTTTTCGTTCGTTTCTAATATCCTAGCCACGAGTGGCTAGCGGCGGACGTTTTCCGGAGGCTGGTCAGCAGACCAAGTCGCGGAAATCCATGAAATCGGCGGTGAGGCCGCCGGGCAGCCCCTTGCAGATGACGCTGACGGCGTCGTGCGAGTGGAGCGATTCGAGGTGCGTGCAGGCGACCCAGAAGTCGTGGATGCGGCGGTCGCCGGCGAGGCGCGCGTGGACGAGTCGGGCGGCGTCTTCGACGAACTTGATGTGCGCGCCGTTGAGCTCGGCGAAGGCCTGCTCGTCCTCGCGGCGCACCATGACCTGTGTCTCGGTGTGCAACGCTTCGACGCAGTGGGCCTGCAAATCCTCGATGGTGAGGCGGGCCTTGGGCGCGAGCTCGACGAAGAGCCGGGCCTTGCTGCGCTGGCTGTGCGCGATCGCGTACGCGTTGCGCTTGTCGCGGGCGTGTTCGGAGAGCTCGGCGCTGCACGGGCAGGCGGACGAATAGACGAAGTCGAACTGGATGAAGCGGCGGAAGGTGCCGTCGGCCTCCATGCGGCCCTCGTAGGCGACGGCGTAGAATTGGTAGCCTTCGAGCCCGCTGCGCAGCGAGCGCTGCACGATCGGGTAGGAGAACGAAACACGCACGCGGGCCTGGAGCGCCGGGATCTTGCGGCGGTACTGCACGAGCACGCGGCGCAGGGCATCGAGCGAAAAGACGGCGTCCTTGTTCTCGTAGAAGGTGCGGACGATGCGGCTCATGTTGATGCCCTTGAGCCCGGCCTCGACGGAGACGGTGCCGGTGATGCTGGCCTCAAGTGTGCGCACGCCGCCGCCCTTGGTGGCGAAACGTAGCGGAAGCCGGAAATTGGAGACACCGACCTGCTGGATCGGGCCGGCCAGGCCGGGGATGGGTTCACCGGTCTCCATCATGTCGGGCAACGAGTCGCGATAGGCCGGCGTGATCTTCAACTTGGCGTCGTAGCGACGCTTGATGGCAGGCGCCCTCCCCGCGGCGGAGCGGTGAAGGTAGAGCGGAGCGGCGATGTGTTTCTTCATGTTCGTTTTTATTTGGCCCGGAGCGGGGGACGATAACCGCTCGGAAGATCGGACGAGCCTGCGCTTACAACATCCGGGGCCGGGGGCTGTCAAACCTTGTGTCCTGCGTAGTCTCCACGCGGCGGCGACCGGCGGGCAGGCGCGGAGGGATACTTTCCACGTGCGCAGTCGCCGCTGGCGTGCTACAAGCGGAGCCATGCCGCATCGCGCCTTTTCACTCGAAGAAGTGGCAACCTATCTGCACCTCAACGTCCCCGACGTCGAAGAGCTGGTGAAATACCACGAGATCCCGTTCGTGATGCGGGGGGGGCGCGCTGTATTCCAACGTGGCGAGATCGATGCCTGGGCCTCCCAGCGCATCCTCGGTCTGCCGGAGAATCGGCTCGCGATCTACCACCAGAAGACGCTGCGCGGCACGCGCGAGATTTTCGCCGACGGCGCCCTGATCCCGGAGCTGCTGTCGGTGGAGAACATCGAGGCCGAGCTGCCGGCGAAGACCAAGAACTCCGTGATCCGCGAGATGGTGGCGCTGGCGGAGAAAACCGGTCGCGTGTTCGATACGGCGACCCTGCTCGCGAGCGTCGAGGAGCGCGAGGCGCTGTGCTCGACCGCGCTGCCGGGCGGCGTGGCGTTGCTCCACTCGCGGCACCACCAATCGTACGAGTTTGAAGGCTCGTTCATGGTGCTCGGCCGTACGGTGCAAAAAGTCCCCTACGGCGCGCCCGACGGCTATCCGACGCGCCTGTTTTTCCTGATCTGCTGCGACGATGACCGCTTGCACCTGCACACGCTCGCGCGCCTCTGCCTGATGGCGCAGAAGACGGACATCCTGGAAAAACTCTACACGCTGCCCGACCGCACCTCGATGTACGAGGCGCTGCTCTATTCGGAGCAGACGGTGTTGTTGGGGAAAAAGCCCGAGCCGCCAGCGGCTTGAGGCGGCGCACGGAGAAACCCCTTGCGCGGCATACCGGCGGGCGCTTCATCGCTTCGATCATGTCCATGCGTTTTTGCATCCTCGGCAGTGGCAGCTCGGGCAACAGCGCCCTGCTGGTCACCGAGGGCGCGCGCGTGCTGGTCGACGCCGGGTTCTCTGCGAGGAAACTCGGGCAACTGCTCGCCGGCGTGGGCGAATCGCTGGAGCGGGTCGACGCCGTTTTCCTCTCGCACGAGCACAGCGACCACGCGGAAGCGCTGCGTGGGCTGAAGAAGTTCCCGCAGGTGCGCGTGTTTGCCAACCATGCCACGGCGCGCGTGCTCCAGGAGAAGCTCGAGTACCAGCCCAACTGGCAGTTGTTCGAGACGGGCTCGCGTTTCCGTTTCGCCGATCTGGAGGTCGAGACCTTTTCGGTGCCGCACGATGCGCAGGACCCCGTGGGCTTTCGTTTTACCAACGGCCACGAGGGCGACCTGCTCTCGCCGTGCCGATCCCTGGTGTATCTGACCGATCTCGGGCACGCGCCGCAGCACGTGCACGAGCGCATCCGCGAGTGCGAGGTCGTTGTGGTCGAGTCGAACCACTGCCCGCGCCTGCTCCAGGCCGACCCGAAGCGCCCGTGGGTGACGAAGCAGCGCATCGCCGGCCGGCACGGCCATCTCTCCAACGACCAGTTGCGCGATCTGCTCGCCGAAGTCGCCAGCCCGCGCTGGCGGCGCATCTACCTCACCCACCTGTCGCGCGACTGTAATTCGTCGGCAGCCATCGAGGAGGCGCTCGTGCCGGTGCGCGCGCGGCTGGCGTGCGAGTTTGCCATCGTCGAGTCGGGGGCTGGCGCGCCCTTTTACGACCTGACGTGAGTGGCGTGCGGGGGCGGCGGAAAATTTCTTTCCGCCATGGTTTGCTTTCAATGGTTTAAGCAGCATTCCATGCTGGCGTCACTCTTGCTGCTGTTTTTCTTTTCCCTCCTCTATGCCTTCCACCATCCGCCGCACGAAGATCATCTTTACGCTCGGTCCCGCCACCGAGAGCGAAGAGATGCTTGAAAAGCTCATCCGCGCCGGTGCCGACGTGGTCCGCCTGAATATGGCGCACGCCAAGCACGATTGGACCCGCGCGGTCGTCAAGCGCGTGCGCGAGGTCAGCCGCCGCGTCGGCCGCGACGTCGCGATCATGATGGACATCAAGGGCCCGGAGATTCGCACCGGCGACGTCGCCGCCCCCATCGAGCTGAAGGCAGGCGAGACTTTCGATTTCACCGTGCGCCCGGGTGTGGCTGGCGAGGGCAGCGAGGAAATCCGCTCCGTCAACGTCAACTACCAGGATCTGGTCAACGACATCAACGTCGGCGACATCGTCCTCGTGGATAGCGGCCTGCTGCGGTTCGAGGTCTTGGAGCGCAACGACCGCCACATCCGTTGCAAAGTCCTGACGCCCGGACAGCTCACCTCGCGCCGGCACATCAATCTGCCCGGCGTGAAGGTCAACCTGCCGTCCTTTACCGACAAGGATCGCGGCGACGCGCTCGTCGGCCTCGAAGCCGGCATCGACTTCATCGCGATGTCGTTCGTGCGCGAGGCTGCCGACATCGAGCAGCTCCGTGAATTCCTCCGCTGGCACGACTCCCGCGTGCAGATCATCGCCAAGATCGAGGACCAGTCCGCCATCGCCAATCTCGACGAGATCGTGCGCGCCTGCGATGCCCTCATGGTTGCCCGCGGCGACCTCGGCATCGAGTGTCCGTACGAGGAGCTGCCCATCATCCAGCGCCGTGCCGTGCAGACCTGCCAGGCCCTCGGCCGCCCCGTCATCATCGCCACGCACATGCTCGAGTCGATGATCACGCAGCCCATGCCGACGCGCGCCGAGATCACCGACGTCGCCAACGCCGTTTATGAACTCGCCGACTGCGTGATGCTCTCCGGCGAGACGACCGTGGGCCGCTACCCGCTCGAAAGCGTGTTGATGCTCGACAAGATCTCCCGCCGCATCGAGGCCGACCAGCTCCAGCAGGGCGAGACGCCGCGCCCGATGATCCTCACCTCCGACAAGATGAAGGTGCTGCGCTCGGCCGTCGTCATGGCCAACGAGCTGCCCGGTTCCGCGATCCTCACTTTCACCCGTCGCGGTTTCATCGCGCAGGGGCTGGCGGCGCTGCGCCCGTTGCAGGCACCGATCCTGGCCTTCACGCCGCACGAGGAGACGTTCCGCCAGATGCGCCTGCTTCGCGCCATCGAGCCGTGGTACATGCCCTTCGCCTCCGATCCGGACACCACGATCGAAAACGCGATCAACGTCCTGCGCAAGGAGGGCCGCATCCAGGTGGGCGCCCGCCTCGTCGTCGCGACCGATCTGCTCTCGCAAAACCGGCTCTTCGACAGCGTGCAATTGCGCACGGTCAAATAAACGCGGTCGGTGCCTCGGGCACCTGCGACTCTCCTGGCCAGCCCCACATCGCGGGCTGGCCTTTTTATGTTCCTATTACAAGCACCGCCAGATAATCCGCTTGCGGCACCAAGGTGGCAGCCCTAGCCCGTGTTTACCCCTCTGTTCCCCATGAAAAAACTCAGTGCTTTGATAGGACTCGCTTCATTTCTGCTGCTGACCACGGGCTGCGTGACCGGCCACCGCATGGTTTCGCTCACGCCGCCGACCGCAGCGCACCCCGCGGCGAAGGGCAGCGCCTCCATCTCGCAGGTGAAGGACTGCCGCCAGTTCGAAAACAAACCCTCGTCGCCGTCGATTCCCTCCATCAAGGGCGATGTGAATGCTGTTTCCCGTGAACAACTCGGCCAGTACATCGGCCGCCAGCGCAACACCTATGGCAAGGCGATGGGCGACATCATGCTGCCCGAGGGCCAGACGGTCGAGGGCTGCGTGCGCGACCTCGTCACCGAGGCACTTGCCCGCCGCGGCTATGCCGTCGCGGATGCGAAGGGAGACGCCACCTTCGACGTGCAGGTGAAGATCGGCGAGTTTTGGGCGTGGTGCACGCCCGGCATGTGGTCGATTCCGTTTGAGTCGCGCCTCTATTGCGAAGTGACCATTCGGCGCGGCGACAAGGAGTCGAAGTTCAACATCCAAGCCGAGGGGAAGAACCCGGGCCAGGTCGCCAGCGATGCCAACTGGCGCGAGGCCTACCGGCGCGCCTTCGACGATTTCCTGCTGCAACTCGACGGCGTGCTCAGCCGCGAAGGGCTTTGAGGTCCGCCACCTGTTTTCCCATCGGCCAGCCTGGGCTCCCGGGCTGGCCTTTTTATAGCCGTCAGTCGAGACGCGTGCCTTCGACCCGCTTGCCGTTCTTGTTGCGCCCCTCGATGCGCTGGCCGTCCGGCGAGAGTTTCACCGTGTCGACAAAGCCGCCCATCGCGTGCGTGAAGCGGATGCTGTCGTCGGGCAGACGCTCCCACTGACCCGAGTTGATCTGCCGGTCGCCCTCGTAGACCGAGAGTTTCCCGTTGGGATAGACGACCAGGCTCTGTCCGGCCGACCAGCTCCACGTGCCTACGATGCTCGCCGAGAAACGCTCCGTGCGCGTGCCGCGCAGATCCTTTCCGCGGTTGTTCTTCCCAAAAATGCTTTCGCCGTCGTCGCTGAGGCGGACGGTGTCGATGAAGCCGCCGCTCTGATAGGTGAAACGGAAACTGCCGTCGGACTGTTTCTCCCATTTGCCGGAGTTAATCTGCCGGTTGCCCTCGTACACGATCAGGGTGCCGTCCTCTCGTGCCTTGATCGTCTGGCCTGCGGCCCAGTCCCAGCTGCCCACGATGGTGCGGCGCGACTGCCGATTGGGGCGGGCGTGTTCGCGCTCGGGGTACGATCTCTTTTGCTCGTACGGCCGGGCCTCCGTCTGATGGGCGTACCAGCCGCCGTCGCGCTCGCCGCGGCCCGAGTAGGTGCCAGCCATCGTCGAGGCATCGCGCGCAAATAGAAACCCGCGGTAGTGCTGTTCGCCCCGGCGCTGGTCGCCGACGCGCGTGAATTGCACCTCGCCGTTTTGGACTGTCCCGCGGAGGACGCACTCGCCGTCGTTGGGCGAGAGCATGCGGTAGTAACCGGTGAGGCTGCTGCCGTCCTGCTCGATGATCAGCACGCCCTTGTTGCCGCCGGCGTTGATCTCCCATTTGCCGGCGATCGATTGCGCGAAGCCGGCGACGGTGGCGAGTGTGAGGGCGAGCGCCGCACGGAGCGGGCGTAGGAAAAAGAGGGGAGTGTGCATGTTGGAAAAGCTGGATTTGGGGCGCGCCACTGTGCTTTGGGGATGCGCCCTGTGCAACTTCATTGCAGGGCGGCGTTAGTTGTTTTTCCGCGATGGCTTGCCGAGGTAACTATTGCGGACGCCCCGTGGCCCGGCATCGTGGTGCCCATGATCGGCTCCACCAGCCTCCGCCGGTCCGTGCCCCGCATTTTCCGTGGGCTGCTGCTTGCAGCGGCCCTGGTCGTCGCGGTGCGCGCGGACGAACCCAACCGTGAAACTGCCGAGTCTGCGCGCGCCCGCATCCGCGAGTTGCGCACGGAGATCGCGGGCGCCGACGACGCCTATTTCAAGGCCGCCGCGCCCACGATGAGCGACGCCGCCTACGATGCGCTGCGTCGCGAACTGGCCGAGTGCGAACGCCGCTGGCCGTCCGAGGCCGCCGCCGTGCCGCCGCTTTCCGCCGTGGGCGACGACCGCACGGACGGTTTTGCCAAGGCCGCTCATCGTGCGCCCATGCTCGGGCTGGCCAAAACCTACGATCTGGCGGAACTGCGAGATTGGTTCACGCAGATCGCCGGCCAGCTCGGCGTCGCGTCGCCGCGCATGGTGGTCGAGCCGAAGATCGACGGCGTGGCGGTGAGCGTCGTTTACGAGAAGGGAAAACTCGTCCGTGCAATCACGCGGGGCAACGGCCGCGAGGGCGACGACATCACGGAAAACGTCCGCGCGATCCGCTCATGCCCGGCGACGCTGCGTGCCGCCGATGCGGTTGGCGCGCCCTCGGGGTTGCCGGAGCTGATCGAGTTGCGCGGAGAGATTTATCTGCCGCGCGCCGAGTTTGTCCGACTCAACCGCGAGCGCGCCGCCGCCGGCGAGGAGCCGTGGGCGCATCCGCGCAACGTGGCCGCCGGCACGATCAAGTCGCACGATACGCGTCTGGTGGCCGCCCGCGGGCTGACCGTGGTGTTTTATGGCTGGGGCGCGTGGGAGCCGGCGGCGTCCGTGCCGGGCTCGCAGCAGGCGTTTCACGCGCAGGCGCGGGCCTGGGCGCTGCCTGCACTGGAGCGCGTGTGGACGGCCGACAGCGCCGAGGCGCTTGGCGCGCGCGTCGAGGAACTCGGGCGCAAACGCGATGTGTTTGCCGCTCCGCTCGACGGCGCAGTCGTCAAACTCGACTCCGTGGCCGGGCGTGCGGTGTTGGGCGATGCCGAGGGTGCGCCGCGCTGGGCGATTGCCTACAAATACGCGCCGCTGCGCGTGGCGACGGTGCTGCGCCGGGTGGTGGTGCAGGTGGGGCGGACCGGTGTGCTCACACCCGTCGCGGAGTTTGATCCGGTGGCGCTCGGCGGGAGCACGGTGGCGCGCGCCACGCTGCACAACCGCGATTACGCCACGCGCCTGGGGCTGCGTGTCGGCGACCGGGTGACGGTCGAGAAATCCGGCGAGGTCATCCCGAGCATCGTCGCGGTGGAGCATGGGACCGGCGGCGAGAGATTCGTGTTTCCCTCGACGTGTCCGTCGTGCGGCGCGCCGGTGGAGGCGGGTGGCGCGGTGGCGCGTTGCACGAACCGGGTCGCGTGTCCGGCGCAGATCGCGGGCCGCATCGAGCACTTTTGCGGAAAGCATGGCGTGGCGATTTCCGGCGTGGGCGAGGCGCTGGCCGGTGCGTTGGTGGAGACGGGCCGCGTGCGCTCCGTGGACGCGTTATACCGGTTGCGCGAGGCGGAGTGGATGGCGCTGCCCGGCGTCGGCCGCACGACGGCGGTGGCGCTCCTGGCGGAGGTCGAGCGGAGCAAACGCGCCGAGCTGTGGCGGTTTATCGCGGGGTTGAGCATCCCGCAGGTGGGGCCCGCGACGGCGAAGCTACTCGCGCGGCATTATGGCAGTCTGCCGGCGCTTGCGGCGGCCACGCAGGAGACTTTGCCACCGGCGCTCGGCGAGTCGGCGGGGCGCGCGGTGCTGGCGTTTTTCGCCTCGGCGGAAAACCGCGCCGTGGTGGACGGGCTGCTCGCTGCCGGAGTGGCACCGACGCCGCCCGCAGTGGAGGTGGGCCGGCTGGCGGGCAAAACTTTTGTGCTCACCGGGCGTCTGCCGACGCTCTCGCGCGAGGATGCAACGCGACTGATCGAGTCAGAGGGCGGCAGGGTGGGCGGCGTGGTGACGGGAGAAACCGCCTATGTGGTGGCCGGGCGCGATGCCGGCATCAAGCTGGCGAGGGCGCGCGAGCTGCAGGTGCCTGTGATCGACGAGGCGACGCTGCGGCGGATGCTGGAGGAGACGGCTGGCGTTGAGTGATGGAGCCGCTACGCTGCGGCGAAACGATTCCCCATGCCGATCTACGTTTACCAAGTCATCACGCCGGAGGGCGACGGCGAGATTTTCGAAGTGCAGCAATCGATCACCGATCCGTCGCTGACGAAGCATCCCGAGAGCGGGCAGCCGGTGCAGCGTGTGTACACGGCGCCGAATCTGGCGTTGAAACACAGCGGGCCGGCGCAGCGCTCGAAGTTGTCGGCCGACAACCTCGCGCGGCACGGCTTCTCGCGGTACGAGAAGGCCGGGAAGGGCCAGTACGTGAAAACCGCCGGTCAGGGTGGACCGGCGGCGATTCGGGCGGAGGGCTGAGGCGAGGCGCGTTTAGGCGCTGAGCGAGGCGCCCTTGCTGGCGTTGTTGACCAGCTTGCGGTAGCGGGCGAGCCAGCCGGTGAGCTGGTGCTCGACGGGTTTCCACGTGGCGCGGCGCGCTTCGAACTCGGCCTTGTCGACGAGGATGTCGATGCGGCGGCCGGGGAAGTCGATGCGCAGGCGGTCGCCATCCTTGAGCAGGCCGATGGGGCCGCCCTCGGCGGCTTCGGGCGAGACGTGGCCGATGCAGGCGCCGGCGGTGCCGCCGCTGAAGCGGCCGTCGGTGATGAGCGCGACCTTGTCGCCGAGGCCCATGCCGACGATGTAGCTCGTGGGCGAGAGCATCTCCTGCATGCCGGGGCCGCCGCGCGGCCCTTCGTTGCGGATGATGGCGATGTCGCCGGCCTTGACCTTGCCGGCGAGGATGCCGGCGCAGGCGTCGTCCTGGCTCTCGAAGATGACGACCGGGCCTTCGAAGACGAAGCCGGGGCCGCAGTTGGCTTTGAACGCGTCGGAGATGCCGGCGGTTTTCACGACGGAGCCCTCGGGGGCGAGGTCGCCGTAGAGGATGGAGAGGCCGCCGTCCTTGGTGTAGGCGCGCTCCGGGGTGCGGATGCAGTGCTGCGGGTCGAAGCGGAAGACCGGGTCGTGCGGCATGAGCCCGGCGGGCTTGGCGACGGCGAAGTTCTTCGGGTCGTAATCGTGCGCGGCGCGGGCGATGGTGCCCGCGGCGTGGAGACGCGGGGCGCGGAGCAGGCAGGCGATCTTTTTCGCGCCGGTCTTTTCGTACTGCCAGACGATCAGGGCGGGCGTGCCGCGCACTTCGGCGAGCTCGGCGCGGACCAGGCCGCGGAACTCGGCGAACTTGGGCTTGAGGCCGGCCTCGATCTCGGCGGCGCCGTGCCAGGTGGTGTCGGCGTCGACTTCGAGTTCGCCCTTGGCGCCGAAGATCGCGCCGCATGCGGCGGCGTCGTTGGCGTTGAAGGCGGCCGCGAAGCGCCAGAGCGCGATGGCGCGGTCGTCGGCCGGGTGGAAGAGCATGGGCTTCGGCACGAGGTTGCCGTTGGCCGCGCGGGCGGCGGGGCCCATCTTGTCGTTGGGATCGAGCACGAGCGCGGAGGCGCCGGACACGCGGACGATGCGCGCCTCGTCGGTGACGGTGGGCGAGCGCAGGTCCCAGGCGTCGATGTTTTCGCCGAGGGTCTTGCCGGTGACGGTGAGGCATTCGTTCTTGAGGGCGCCGAGGCGTTTGAGCTCGCCGAGGATGGTGTGGATGCCGCCGGCGCGGTGGATGTCCTGGATGTGGTAGTCGGAGGACGGCGACACTTTGCAGAGGCAGGGGATGCGGCGCGAGATGGCGTCGATGCGGGCGATGTCGTACTCGATGCCGGCCTCGCGTGCGATGGCGAGGGTGTGGAGCACGGTGTTGGTCGAGCCGCCCATGGCGACGTCGAGGCAGAGCGCGTTGTCGAAGGCTTCGAGGGTGGCGATGTCGCGCGGCTTGAGGTCGCGTCTCACGAGCTCGAGGATCTGTTTGGCGGCGCGGCGGTAGAGCTGCTCGCGCTCCTTGGAGACGGCGAGGATGGTGCCGTTGCCGGGCAGGGCGAGACCGAGGGCTTCGCTGAGGCAGTTCATCGAGTTGGCTGTGAACATGCCGGAGCAGGAGCCGCAGGTCGGGCAGGCGGACTGCTCCATCTTGAGCAGTTGCTCGGCGGAGACGCTGCCGGTCTGGTGGGCGCCGACGCCTTTGAAGACGGAGATGAGGTCGCTCTTTTCGGTGGCGGGGCGCAGGTGCGCGGGCAGGTCGCTGGTGGCGTCGGTTTGCGCGATGCCGGCGGCCATCGGTCCGCCTGAGACGAAGACGGTGGGGATGTTGACGCGCAGGGCGCCCATGAGCATGCCGGGGACGATCTTGTCGCAATTCGGGATGCAGATCATGCCGTCGAAGCAGTGGGCGCGCAGGACGGTCTCGACGCAGTCGGCGATGAGCTCGCGCGACGGCAGGGAGAACTTCATGCCGGAGTGGCCCATGGCGATGCCGTCATCGACGCCGATGGTGTTGAACACGAAGGGGACGCCGCCGGCCTCGCGGACGAGGCGCTTGACGAGCTGGCCGACCTCGTTGAGGTGCGCGTGGCCGGGGATGCAGTCGATGTAGCTGTTGGCGATGGCGATGAACGGCTTGTCGAAATCGGCCTCGGATTCGATCACGCCGGTGGCGCGGAGGAGGCTGCGGTGGGGGGCGCGTTCAAAGCCCTTCTTGATGGTATCGGAGCGCATGTTTGAAAAAGACGGATGCCCACTAGAAACGGCCCGAAGCGTTTTGGCCATCTTGGAAAACGGATTCGTGGGGCCGAGGGGCAGTCTTGTCGTGCCCACGGTCGTCGCCCGCACTTCGCAGGCTCGAAGTAGCGCAGGCCTCCGGCCTGCTTTTCGGAGCAGACTGGAAGTCTGCGCTACGACGGACCACCGCGCGCCCCTCCTCCCGGCGCCCGATTTGCCCTTGCACCGCCGGAGTTTACGGGCCTTTACTCCCCAGCATGTTGCCAGCCCCTTCGTGCCGCCCATGTGGGTTGTCATATGGGGACAGTCCGCACAAAATTCAGCCAACCTATGACCGACTTGGAAAAGAAGCTCCACGACAAGATGGTAAGCATTCCGTTTGAGTATGTCCCAGCTGTTCCAAAATCTGATTGGCCGCGCTATGCCCAAGTATGGGCAGAAGGTCAGATGCAGTCACTCTACGAGACTTGGATCAATGACCTCAAAAGGAAGAAACAAGAGATTCCGCCGCACGATCCAGACACCCAGAAAATCGAGCTCTTCCTGAAGAAGCCGTACTCTACGATCCTGATTCTGGAGGATCCGAATAAGAGAACGGAGGCCTAACTAGGGCTTCATATGGCGACAGACCCTACAAAAAAACCAAAAACCATTCGGCAACGATTATGACATACTCTGTTAAACTGGTTGGTTCCGACCGTAAAATAGAATTTCAAGCAGCCTCGTTCTCAGAGGCAGTCGCTGCTTACTCCCACCAAGTTTCATTGCCATCAGCCGGCTGGCTAATTGCGGAAGCAAGCAGCGGTGCCTTTAGGCAGTTTCAGGTTCGCGATGGTGTCGTATGCTACGACATTGGGTCCGATTCTCTGGGAGAAACTGGTGCAGATCAGATCAGAAAACCTGAAGTCACGATTGAGAGGGCGATTGCTGATCTGAGATGCGAGTTGGTCCAGATTCGAGAAGAGTGTTCGAAGACGAAGTGGGCTGCTCGCGCTATAGCGTTGATTATAGTCAGCGTTGTTATCTCCGGCTTCGCAATTCGGATGAAATGAATGGACTGCAGGAGGATTGGTTGAAAGTGACCTTTTAGGTCACTGATCATAAAGTTATATATGAGGACTGACTCGCAGGAAAACGATTAACCCTCCATAAGGATCATTTATCTATGAACATCACGTTTGACAGCCTCGTGTCGGGGATCCTCGGTGCTTTGCTTGGCGTATTGTCCACTATTATTCTCTACGCTAACGATCATCTGCGATCGGCCCGGAGTGCCCTCAGGGCACGCTTGATCGATTTGAAGGAGGTCCAGCCTATCCGTGCTTCTGGCTGCAATCCGCCCAGCGCCGTTGAGCGATATGAAGCAACTTACAAAGAGATTTGGAGCCTCTTCCTGGTTTATCGCGAATCTCTGCTGCTTTCCCGCCGGAAGAAAATCGACGCGGCATGGTCTGCCTATAACGGGAATAATACAGGGTTCCTGAGCGGGACTTTCATCGCCCCAAATGGTGCTTCCGATGTTCAGAAACGGGTTGATAGCCTCCTTGATGCCATTGGCTGCAAAGAGAAGTGTCCATAGTCGTTGGCATGGGCTCGTAGTAGGGACGGGTCAAAAATGGCTTTGTAAGTGACGGCCTTCGCCAAGTGCGAGCTGCCTGCGTGCCGCTCGGCCCTGGTTTCGCGTGATGGGCCGGGCCATTGGGGCCACGTGCGATTATGCGCCAGAGGCGTCTTGTCGGTAGTGTCCGTCAAGTTTCGCACATTTAATTCTGGTTGGATGGGAGCGGAGGAAGGTTTTTGGGATGGGGGTATGGGGGCAAGGGATTGAGTCCCTTTTAGGATAAAAGGGACGGTTCGGCAGCAGCCGAACAATCCCTTCCCCCATCCATTGAGTTTGTCAGGCGGTGTTGGTTACAGCTTGTGGCTGTTCTTCGGGATGACGGTCGAGTCGGCTCATATCCATGTAGCGTTTGTCGCCCCAGTTTTTGCCGGCGATGTAGCGCAGTCGGGCACACACCAGGATCAACGCCGAGTTTCCGTCGGGGAACGCTCCGACCACGCGGGTGCGGCGGCGGATCTCGCGGTTGAGCCGTTCGAGCGGGTTGTTGGTGCGCAGGCTGCGCCAGTGTTCGCTGGGGTAGGCGTAGTAGCTGAAGGTCTCGGCGATGTTTTGCGCGAGGTGTTCGGCGGCGGCAGGCAGTTTCATCTCGCGCAGTTTGATCGCCACTTGCCGGGCTTTTTCCTCGGCGGCGGGTCGGTCTTCGGCCGCGTGAATGGCTTTGAGCATTTGCGCGACGGGGCGCACTTTGGTCGCCGGGACGTACGACCAGACGTTGCGGTAGAAGTGCACGACGCAGCGTTGATAGGCCGCTTCGGGATAAAACTCGGCCGCGCTTTCCACCAGGCCCAGGCAGCGGTCGCCAACAATCAGGCGCACGCCTTGCAGGCCGCGGGTTTTGAGGTGGCGCAGGAAGTTTTGCCACGAGGCTTTGTCTTCCTTGGTGCCTTCACTTACGCCGAGCACTTCGCGGTGACCGTCCTGGTTGACGCCGATGGCGACCAAGATCGAGACGTTTTTGACTTCGCCGCCCCAGGAGCGCTTGAGCCACAGGCCGTCGAGGTAGATGTAGGCGTGTTTTCCTTCTATCGGTCGGTTGCGCCAGGCTTCGATCTGGCCGGCGATCTTCTGGTTGAGTTCGCTCACTGTCGAGGGACTTACCCGGGTGCCCCAAAGCGCTTCGGTGATGTCTTCGACGCGGCGCACGGATACTCCAGCGTGGTACATCTCGATGAGTGCTTCCTCCACACTGGTCTCTCGGCGGCGGTAGCGTTCGATGATTGCGGTCTCGAAGGGGAGCTTGCGCAGCTTGGGCATCTTCAGGGTCACCTCGCCCGCTTTTGTGTGCAAAGAGCGTTCGTAGTGCCCGGCCCGCGTGTCGACCCGCTCTGGGCTGTGTTCGTAGCGTTTGGCTCCGCAGAGTTGATCGGCTTCTGCCTCCAGCATCGCGTTGAGCGTCTCCTCCACGGTCGTGCGCACCACTTCGCTCAGGTGCTTTTGCACCAGCGTCTGGTCAATCTGGATCACTTCGCCCATCGGCAATGCGGGTTTGCCCTTCGCGCGGCTTCCCGCGTCCGGGTTCTCGTTGTTGCTGTTCATGTCGGCTTCTTTCTGGTTCGGGTTATCGGGTTACCCGTTCCCGGCCAACCTTCCAAAAATGTGCGAAACATGCCGGACGTTATCGTCTTGTCTGGCGTGCTTCGAGTGGGCGCTGGGGCTCGCGCCGAAACGTTTTTTGAAGCGCAGGGAGAAGTAGAACGGGTTGTCGAAACCGACCTTTTGTGCGACTTCGGCGACGGAAATCGTCGTGGTCTTGAGGTAATAGGCGGCCATTTCGAGGCGGCGGTCCTCGACATATTGCTGGGGCGTGCGGCCCGTGCCGCGGCGGAAAAGCAGCGTGAACTGCGAACGCGAGAGCCCGGCCACGCCGGCGAGGACGTCCACGCCCGCAGGGGCGGCGATGTCGCAGTGGAAGTGTTCGAGCGCGTGCTCGACGCGGGTGTCCACGGCGTGCGTGGCCATGGTCTCGCTCCCGGCGGCGATTTGCAGGATCACGGCTTCGAGCATGGCTTCGAGGAGCGGCTCGCGCAGTTTGAGGTCGGGGTTGGTCAGGTTGATGCGGTGGGCTTGTTCGAGCGCCTCGGCGATGCGCACGCGCAGGGGGGCATCGTGCACGGTGTGGATTTGCCACGCCCGGGCGGGGCGGAACCAGTCGAGCTGCGTGCGCAGGCGCTCGGTGGCGCGGAAGTGCAGCCAGTAAAACTCCCAGCCCTGCGCGGGCTCCGGGATGCGGTAGGATCGGCCGATGCCCGGCGCGAGCAGCATGAAGTCTCCCGCGCCGGTGCGCACCGTGGCGTCGGGGTACACGGCCTCGCCCACGCCCTGAAGTGTGAAATAGGCGTTCCAGTTCTCCAGGTTGCCCTCGATCCACGTCAGCGGCTCGCCGCGGCTCATGAAGTAGCCGGTCATCGGCATCATCGGAGCGGCAGAACCATTGATCGAACGCATGCGCCAAAATTATATGCGAACCGGCCTGCGGGCGATTCAGAAATGGATCGCGCCATGGTATCGTGCCACCGCCGCCCGTGGTCCTCCCACCGCGAGGCGGCCTGCCCGCTCATTCTTATATCCACCTCACACCCCGGACTCACATGCGAAAGAGCCTCAAACAATCGCTACTCATCACCCTCGCCGGCGCGTCGCTCGCCTGCCTCGGGGTACTTCCCCTTGCCGCGGACACCGCGCTCGCCGTCACCCAAGCCGCCCAGCCAGGCGCGCAGACCCTCGAACAGCGGGCCGACGCGCTCCTGGCGCGCATGACGCTTGCCGAGAAGGTCGGCCAGCTCTCGCAGATCGGCCCCAACTCCCTCGGCGCGGGCTACGAGCCGGAAACGCTGATCCGCAAGGGACTGGTCGGCTCCGTCCTCTGGACGATCGATACGGACCTCATCAACAAATACCAGAAGATGGCCGTCGAGGAGACGCGCCTCGGCATCCCGATCCTCTTCGGCTTCGATGTCATCCACGGCTACAAGACGACCTTCCCCGTGCCGCTGGCGATGGCCTCGTCGTGGGACCCGGAGCTGCTCCGGCGTGCCTCGCAGGTCGCGGCGGCGGAGTCGCTCGCCTCGGGCATCAACTGGACCTTTACGCCGATGGTGGACATCGCCCGCGACGCCCGTTGGGGGCGCATGGTCGAAGGCGCCGGCGAGGACCCGTACCTCGGACGTGCGATGGCCCGTGCGCAGGTGCTGGGTTTCCAAGGGCCCGCGCTCGGTGCGCCCGGCGGCATCCTGTGCAGCGTGAAACACTTTGCCGGTTACGGTGCGGCGGACGGCGGGCGCGACTACGACAGTTGCTACCTGTCCGAAGTCGAGCTGCAGAATGTTTACCTGCCGCCCTTCCAGGCTGCCATCGACGCAGGTTGCGGCGCGGTGATGTCCGCCTACATGACGCTGAACGACGTGCCCGCGAGCGGCAACGCGCACATGCTGCGCGAGGTGCTCCGCCAGCAGCTGGGCTTTAAGGGTTTTGTCATCAGCGATTCCTACTCCGTCCTCGCGCTGACGGGGCATGGCTACTCGAGCGACGAGGCCGACGCGGCGCGCAAGGCC
>Ga0209719_1000238_pt1 | contig 84726 bp, 83 predicted proteins | sample AD_JPNAS2_MetaG_FD_184421 | JGI IMG/M metagenome (GOLD analysis project Ga0209719, IMG submission 184421) | Active sludge microbial communities of municipal wastewater-treating anaerobic digesters from Japan - AD_JPNAS2_MetaG (SPAdes) (version 2) | ecosystem: Engineered > Bioreactor > Anaerobic...
CAGATAATCTGGCCGCAGCCTCAATAGCCGAATCTTCATATTTTACTTTATGATGCTGTTCAAATGATTCTTTAAGTCCGGTCAATATTTTAACAGTACCTTCAATGGAAGGTTCTTTTACAAGTACTGTCTGAAATCTTCTTTCCAGTGCAGCATCCTTTTCTATATACTTTTTATATTCTTTAAGAGTGGTTGCGCCTATACACTGAATTTCGCTTCTGGCAAGAAACGGCTTAAGAATATTTGCAGCATCAATTGCTCCTTCGGCAGCACCCACTCCCATTATTGTATGAAGCTCGTCGATAAACAGAATTATATTGGCAGAATTTTTTATTTCATTAATGATTTTTTTTAATCTGTCTTCAAATTCTCCTCGGTATTTCGTTCCGGCAACTATGGAGGCAATATCAAAAGAAAGTATTATTTTATTGATTAATATATCCGGAACATTTTTACAGGCAATTCTCTGTGCAAGGCCTTCCGCAATAGCAGTTTTGCCGACACCGGCTTCTCCGATTAGAACCGGATTGTTTTTTGTTTTTCTTGATAATATTCTGATAACGCGATCGATTTCATCTTCTCTGCCGACAACCGGATCAAGAAGACCCTTAGTAGCTTTTTCAGTAAGATTACTTGTGTAATCAGATAGAGGGAACGCGCTTTTTTTCTTTGAGTTGCCTTCTGAATCAACTTTTGAATTATTGATTTTATCAATTTCTTCTTTAATTACATCATAGGATATTCCGGCTTCAATCAGTCCGTCAATACCTCTGGTTCTTCCTTCTTTGAAAAGAGCAAGAAGAAGATGTTCCGTCCCTGTATACAGATTTCCGCTGCGGTGTGATTCTTCTTTGGCGTTTTCTACTATGAGATTAAATCTCATACTTGAAGGAATAGCTCCTACAACAAAATTTACATCCCTGTTAAGCAAAGACTTGTCAATTGTGCGTTTCAAAAGATCAAAATTTATACCAAGTCTGCCGAGAATTTTCATTGCTGTTGAATCATGCTCTTTCAGTATTGCTAATAAAATATGTTCAGGATCAATTGTTTCATTTCCAAGTCTTACTGCTTCTGTCTGCGAAACTGAATCAATAATTTTTCTGGCTCTTTTGGTGAACTCAAATATCATTATTCCTCTTTGTAATCAATTTTCTGATTATATCCGCACGATAACAATTCTCTTCAGTTAAAGGGATACCTAAAGCTGGCATTTTATACTTTAAATTGTTGTGACCTAATGTAAAAAATAACGGATTAATATCATCCAATGAAATTGTTTTTATAACAGATAAAATGATACCGCATCTTATATTCGATAAATGTTCGAGAGATTCCTGGTGAGAAAGCATTTTTGCTCTTTCAAGAATACCGAGCGATTTCATAATTTTATCTTCGAAATCAACTTTATTTTCTGAATAATATTCTTCACGGGTTTCATTTTCCATTTGAATAAGTGTTGAAGATATATCTGTTATTTGAGAAGAAATATCTTCTTCGGATGAACCAAAGGAGTATTTGTTTGAAATTCTATAAATGCCGATATTATTTGAAGCAGTTGAATTGTTATAATTTTCAAATAGTATTCCGGTTTTACTCAATCGTTTTTGAATTTCAATTGTTGCCTTTATTAAGGACAATACCGGCAAATGAAGAAATGTATAAGCGAATGAGGCTGAGCCCGATTTCTGCAAAGAGGACATCACGTGACCGAATTTCTCAGAAAAAGAATATGCTGAAACAGAATTTATTATTTTATCAATTTTAACTGCTTCTTTCAAAGCTGATTTTATTGCCAAACCGTTTTTAATTATATTAATGCACAAATGCTCTGAACATAAAAAAGTTAACGAATAGCCTTTGTTTGGATTTACAAGAAATGTCGAATTATCTGTTTTATCTGATTGAATCAAGCCCGTTTCGGAGAGATAATCTACATAATCAGAATCACTGTCATTAGTCAAGGATAACAGAGATTTGGATTTTAAACTGGGCTTAATTAAATCCTGTTTTTGCTGCATTCTTTCAAAAAAAATAGAATCATCCTCTGTCTGAAATGATAAATCTGAAAACGTACGGTATAATAACAGACCGCTTGAAAGTGCTGATTCCGGTTTTATTCCTGGCTTTAGCCATTTGATTGATTCTTGCAAATTATCTTGCCGCCTGTGAAAGAATTATGTTCATCCTGTCCCTTATAAGCGCGGCTTTTTCATAGTTTTCTTCCATTAGCGATGTTGAAAGCAGTTTTTTCAGGGAATAAATATCATCTGTTTCGATATCGTCTTGTGAGAGAATATGTTCATAATTGTCGCATCTTTCATAATTTTCGGGAACTCGACCTGTATATCCGTTAAAATTTGGTTTTATATTTCGAATCATCTGTTCAAGAGCATCAGAAAAAACACTATAACAATTCTGACATCCGAGTTTATTTTTTCTGCTGATGTCTGCAAACGTATATGAACAGCTCGGACATATCTTCACATCCTCACCTTCCTGGACAGTTTCGCTGTCAAGAAAAGATAGAATATCGGGAATAGACAGCGAAAAAGAGCTTAGCTTGGAATTCAGACCGATCTCTCTTGCGCAAACTTCGCATAAATGAATTTCACTTTTGACGCTTTTAATAATCTCAGTAAGATGTACTGAGGCCTCATTCTTTTTGCATCTTTCACAAATCATTACCAACTTCCACTCATATATGATTAGTTACATTTCATTAATATCAAAAAAAACATATTTTGTCCATAAAAAAACGCTGTTTCAATCTTTAAGCAAAACGATTTATCGTATGTTAAATAAAAACAGCGCTTTGTAAATCAACAACGGATTATTTTACAATAATTTTAATTTTCTTGTCTTTATAAGGATTCTCTTCTTTTTTCCATGGTTGATAATATTGTAGAACAATTTCACCTTGACCGGATTTTACTGCTTTTATTTTAAAAATCTGATAATCAAATCCGCCTGCCAATCGAGTATCGTCAGTAATCACTTCATTTTCAGAAACAATCTCTATGACATCCGGCTTTTTTTCAACAGACCATTTATATCCGGTTGACAGCTGAGACTTAACAGACAATGATATTGTTTCTCCGTTATTTAATGTAACAGTATCCTCCTTATCACCAATTTTAATTATTCGAGTATCGGAAGCACAGGATACCATTATACCAAAAAAAATTAAAAGAAGATACTTCATTCTATTTACCTACCGTTATATAAGATGCACCGCGACCGATATTATTGCATCCATACTCAATCCACATATAACCTTTCTCTCCCCAATCTTCACCCCACGAATTTTTTATGAGAAAAGATTTTTTTGAATCATCCCATCCGACTATAACTATCGCATGATTTGTATCATATTGATTGCTGACCTTTGCAAATTCATCAAATATTCCGCCGGTATAAGCCTGAAATGCCGGTGTAACTTTTACACTGGCGGCAACAGGACCATATTTCGCTACAGCTTCTTTTATTTGCTTAACAGTTGGGAATTTTCCATCATTTATGGCTTTCCATTCAACAACACGGTATTTTGATGTAAGAACTCCTCCGCATGAAGAATTTTTTGCTTTGTAGGGTTTCATTTTTTCTTCAACTGCCCCGTTATCCAGTAGAAATGCAAAAACACTCCAATAAGAACCGCCGTCACAACTGCCTGCATCACGGCCGTCAGACAATACAGCGCAATCAACAATATATTGTTCAGACAAATCAAGTGCTGTTTTATAATTAATTAAATAAACACTTTCGTAAACCGCCATAGCGGCGAAAGCCCAACAACTTCCGCATAGTCCCTGAAATCTGATTGGAGTCAGCATTCCCTTATCGCGCCAATTAAATGCTGATTGGTTAGGATCAACAGAGATAATAGGTACAGGAATAATCGGTATAGGATCAGGCTTAAGCGGAGTAACAGGTTTTTCTGGTGTTACCGGTTTATCATTAATTCCTGGTTTAGGTAATACAATCGGTTCAGAAGGTTTCGGCTTTTCCACGGGCTGAACAGGCTTGGGATTGTCGATCGGTTGAACAGGTTTGGGTTTCGGTTTAGGTTTTGGAATATTCGGAAGTGGCTTATCTCCGGTAATTTTTGAAATATTCTGTTTAATCGCCCAGGTAATTCCTACCTGAAATTTTTTATTTTCTGCTATAATCTGTTTCCGGATTTCATCTACCTGCTTCTTAGTCTCTTCAAGAGTCTTTGCATCACGGTTTTTTTGATCCTTAACTGCATTAAAAATAGAATCACGCATATTCTGTGAAAAAATAATCCCGCTTGTAAGCAGGAGAGTTGAGATAACAAAAATTATTTTTTTCATCATTTACCTCTTCTGATTTATTATAAGACATTAGTAATTATATATTGTTACAAATCTAATAAATCCATGAAAAGAAATACTTATACCTAACCGGATATAAATATGCCTTTACTTTCATGAACATAATAAATTATAGACTTATTCGGGGTATAAATCAACTATATATTTTACTCTGCAAAACGGATTCAATAGCATCTTTTACCATCTCTATTGTATAAGGTTTTACTATTATACCGTTAAATCCATAACTTTTAAAATCAGCCATTATTGGGTCGTTTGAATATCCGCTTGAAACTATTGCAATTGAAGACGGGTCAATATCGCGTATTTTTTCAAGAACATACAAACCACCGTGATCTCCAGGAATAGTTATATCCAATATTACGAATTTATATATTTGACCAGATTCTTTTGACGACTTAAACTTGATTACAGCTTCATCACAAGAATCGATAGTATCAACTTGATATCCGATTCTTGTGAGAATCATGCAAGCCGTTTCCCTAACCTGTATATCATCATCAAGAACGAGAACTTTCCCTTCATGAACGAAATTGCTTGTTTCCTTGGAAATGATTGATTTTTGAACAGGATCATCTGATGAAGGCAGAAAAACCATAAAAGTTGTTCCGCTTGATTCGCCTGATATTACACGTATGCCGCCTTCATGTTTTCTTACAATTGAATAAACAGTTGCAAGTCCAAGACCATGACCGTCTGCTTTTGTTGTAAAATAAGGATCAAATATTCTTGAAACATTTTCAGGAGATATTCCCCGGCCTTGATCAACAAAAGAAATTCTTATGTATTTTCCGTCTTTTATATCGGTCAGCGTTTCATTAATAGCTTCATAATTTTCAATTCTGGAAGTTAATACACCGCCGCCAGGCATAGCCTGCCTTGCATTAATGATCAGATTGTTAAAAACCTGGCTGATCTGCGAATCATCATATGAAACAGTAAAAAGATTTTCTTCGGCCTCGAAGACATAACGGATATTTGAACCTCTGAGCAAAAATTCAAGAGACTCCTCAAGTAATAACTTTATATCACCGGTTCTTCTTATCGGTATTCCGCCCTTTGCAAATGTCAAAAGCTGCTGGGTTAAATGACTTGCCCTTTTTGTAGCATTTTCCGCTTCGGTAAGATATTTAACTGTCAATTCGTCAAGTGAGTTGTTTAAGCGTGAAAGATTTATATTTCCCATTATTGCTGTAAGAATATTATTAAAATCATGTGCGATTCCACCGGCGAGAACACCGAGAGAATCAAGTTTCTGTTTCTTTAATATTTCTTCTTCCAGAATTTTCTTTTCTGTAACATCTCTAAAAACCAAAACTACTCCGATTATCTGACTTCTTCTGTCAAGTATCGGGGCGGCACTGTCTGCAATGGAAATTTCATTGCCGTATCTTGATATAAGAATGGTATTTCCTGATAATGCTTCAATTTGTCCTGTTTCAAGAACTTTCAACACCGGCGAATCCACAACCGATCTTGTAACTTCATTGATAATGTTGAATACTTCTTTTATTGGAAGACCTTTTGCTTCCTGGCTTGTCCATCCTGTTAATTTTTCAGCTATTGAATTCATGAAAACGACATTAGCATTAATATCCGTACTTATTACCGCATCACCTATACTTCTCAATGTTACCGCAAGTCTTTCTCTTTCATCCGCAAGTTCTTCTTCTGTAAGTTTTTGAATAGAAATATCATTTATTAAATATATTCCGCCTGTAGAAAGATTGGCATAATATAATTCAAAATAAGTTTTTTTAACAGAATCATGGAAACACATCTCCACAGGTCGGAAGTATCCAGTTTTAAGATAAATCGAATATGAACCTTCCCACAAATTTCTTATTTTACGGTTTCCGCTTCTGGCTGCTATCGATTCCCAAAGCTGCTGAACAGATTGTATATCCAAATCAATTTCTATATTTTTTTGAAATACATTATTCTTATATATTATTCTACCGATCTTATCTGCTACAATCAGCGCCATCGGCATTGATTCAATAATGCCTCTTAATTCATTTTCATTTGCTTTAAGGGCATGCTGAGCTATTTCCTTTTCCCTTATTTCACGTTCAAGATTAATCGTCTTAAATTCAAGCTCACTCAAAAGCTCTTCTCTTTTAACCATGTATTCGCGTAAAGATGTTGCCATAACATTAAAAGCATTGGAGAGCATTCCGATTTCATCATTGCTGCATGCATCAATGTGAGCCGAAAGATCTCCCTGTTCAAATTTTTTCATAGCAGAAAGAAGTACATATATCGGATGGATGAGCTTGCCCGATATTTTTATTGACATTATGATTGCACCGATAATAGCGAATATGGCAATTGTTATGCTTATTACAAGAGCAATCATTGAACTCTTTTTCAAATGTATAAGAGAGCTTTCAAGTTCTGATTTTGAATTTACAACAGAACGGTTTAAAAGAGAAATTAAAATATCCTTATTTTCTTTAAACTTTTGTGTTGAATCCTTCTGTAAATATATATTACCGTAAGGTGATTTTGCGAGACCAATGCCGACCTGATAATATAATATAAAATTAGAATTTATATCTTTGAAGAATTCTTTCTTTTCGGGATAATCACGGATTAAATCGTAAATTGAATCATAAAAAAGTTTTGCCTTGAAATCCAAATCTTCAATGTTCTGATTTTTCTTTTCCTGTTCGAATAAGATGATATCCCAAATCTCTGCATGAAGCGTATTCACTATTAAAATAGCGTCATTAAAACTTTTTTCTGTTCTAAGCTTCTTTTCAAGAATTTCGTTGATATTATCCGAATTATAGTCAAGATACAGGACATTTGCTATAGTCAAGACTGTAAAAACAGAAATAACCATAACATATCCGATAATAACTTTTCGGCGGAAATTCAATTACTTACTCCTCAATAAATCCAAGTAAATAAAGATCGGGACCTTTCAATTTTTTCGAATAGCATTTGAATCTTTTCCCCTTGTATTCGAAATCAAAAGGTTTTGTAGATTGTATATTCTCTGCAAGCTTCCTTAATTCGGGGGAATTCTTTTGAGAAGAAAGCTTGTACTCTTCGTTTGTTACAGGATGATTGGAAAGCTGATCTAAATAATAAATTAAACCTACCTCATTTATGTCAGAAAAAATTGTTGCCCCCAAAGATTTTGAAATAACCAGAGATTTTTGTGAAACCAACATCAAAATTTCATCTTTGTTTGAAATCGTTGAATCCGCTAAATCTTTAATTCTAATATCAACCGATGCTCCTCCGATAAAACCCTTTTCAGTATAAATTGGAGATATAGCCATAATTATCCAGCCATTGCCTACAAGACTCCCGTAAGGCTCAGGCGACCACATTACTTTTTTTTCAGGATTATTTTTTTCAGAAATCATATTCCACCAAAACATTTGACGCATATCAAGTTTTGGTTTAATTCCGGACATTAAATCCTTATAAGGATATGTTAAAGCTATCGGATCACCTGTCATTATCCATGACTGGGCAGAAAAAGGTGTTAATTTCTGCGCTTTTATCATTTCTGTCTGAGTATTTTCAAGAAGAAGCATTTTTTTCTTAATATCATCATTTACAGGAACAAAACCGCTTGTTGCAATAGCGGCCTTGCCGTCATTTTTAAATTTATAATACTGAGTGTTATTAAAAAAGCGGTAATTTCCGCCGGTTGATTCGTCCATTGAGGAAATATTCAGATTATAATTCTCTGATGTTAAAAGAAGAACTTCCGTAACGTTATCGAGATTTTCAGCATTTCTTTCAGCAATAATTAAACTTGATTCTATTACAGAGACTATTTTATCCATTGTCTGTAAAAGTTCATTATTTTTACTATGTCCGCATGATAAGCAGAAAAAAAATGCTAAAAACAGCAAAAAAGGTTTTTTTATATTGTTCGGAAAATCCATCTAACCAACCCGTATGAAATTGCTCAAAAAATTCAGCTTAACTATTATTATTAATATTGCATTATTATTTGCAATACAAAAATAATGCATCAATATATTTTTTAAAGTTATTTAGCAGGTTTTATGAAAGTATGTATCCCGAAATTATCAGGTTTTTGTCCCGGAGTGAAAACTGCAGAAAATAACCTGATGAATGAAAATAAAAAAAGGAAATTGGTAATAATCGGCAAACTTATTCACAATAACCGGTATATATCGTATCTATCGGATTTAGGAATTCAAACAACAAGCGATTATTCTGCAATTGATTCTGAATCTGTAGTAGTTATACGAACTCACGGAATCAATAGATTTACAGAGAAAGAAATAAGAAAACATCACGAAGTACTTGATTTAACTTGTTTTAAGGTTAAAAATCTTCAAAATAAAATATTAGAAAAATCAAAAGAAGGATTTCACATCATTATAACAGGTAAAAAAAATCATCCCGAAGTTCAATCTCTTCTCAGTTATGCAGAAAATTCCGATGTTATTGAAGATGAAAATCTTGCAGATATTTTTTTTAGAAATAATAGAGATTCATTAATAAATAAAAAAGTTTTTATCTGCTCTCAAACAACAAGCTCAAGAGATCTCCTTGCAAAAACCGAAATATTGGCAAAAAAATATCTTCCTGACACTCAAATAGAGATATTTGATTCGATTTGCTCTATAACAGATCAAAGAGAAAAACAGGCGATTGAACTTCAGACTAAAGTTGATGCTACTGTTGTTTTAGGCGATAAAGAATCTTCAAATGCCATGAAGCTGTTTAATAATCTTCACAAAATAAATAAAAATACATATTTTGCCTCTTCTACAGAAGAACTGCTTAAGATTTCTGAAGTTCTGGGAAATGCCGAGTCTATTCAGATAGTATCTTCATCTTCAACACCTAAGTTTGTTGAAGATGAGGCAGTCAAATATTTTGAATCCATAGAATGAGGAGAAATAAAGATGAAATACTTAATTCTTTTAACTTTAATATTTACCTATAATCACCAGTCAGGTTTATTTGCTCAAGCCGTTGAAAAAAATTATGAATCACTTTTCAATTCCGCCGAAAATACTGTTTTAGTTTCACGAAATGGAATGTATTCAATTATAAATTTTATTAAAAACAGCAATTCCGATGATTTATCTGATAAATCAGAAAAATCAGAACTGCCGGCAGAAAGTAAAAGAATTTGGCTGAAATCGGTATGGACTTCTTTTCTTGATTATTTTTTTACAATTGAATCATTAGAAAACGAACTAAAAACAATTAAGACTTATTCCAGATATTCTGAATCAAGAATTTTCCATATTAAAAAGGCTATTTTTCTGACAAAATACCGTTTTGCTCTTGAATTCATAACTGAAATGGAAAAAGACACTGCATTTCATACCATTCTAAATGATAAAATTCCCGAAGAAGGTTTTCCTTCAGGATTATATTCCAAACTTAAATTCAATTATTTGAATGTGATGACGGCTACTGAGTTTGCTGCATATAATTCTCTTTCACTTAATTATGAAATACCAAAAAATAAACTTCTTATCTCAGCAATGGATGAAGATTCTAAATATTTATGGAATGCCGGCAAAGGGAAAGGAGAAATTCTTACCGCCAAAAATTCATTGCTGATAATAAAAGAAGGATTTAAAAAAGCTATTTTTCCTGTGCAGAAAAATATTTCTGAAACTGCCGGTGATATTAAAATATTACGTCATAACAAAAATCTTATTTCAAAAAAACAGATTGAACAGATTAAAAGTAATTTGTTGCCGGGTGACATTTTACTCGAAAGGAGGGAATGGTACTTAACTAATGCCGGCATTCCGGGTTTCTGGACACATGCGGCAATTTTTATCGGAACAGCTGAACAGAGAAAAAAATATTTTGATGATAATATTTCCGATGTTCTTGAAAATGGAAATTATAACGATTTGGAATTATTGCTAAAAAATAAATATCCTTCCGCCTATTCAACCTCACTTAAACCCGATGAATCAGGTTATGAGCGCAGTGTTATTGAAGCAATAAGCGAGGGTGTACTTTTCACATCACTAGAACATTCTGCAGACTGTGATTCAATTGCCGTTTTGAGGCCAAAACTCCCCAAGAATGAAATAGCAAAAGCAATCATAAAAGCCTACCATTACAGCGGCAGACCTTATGATTTCGATTTTAATTTTTTAACAGATTCTGCTCTTGTCTGCACTGAGCTGGTTTATAAATCATATGAAACAGCAAATAACGGATCAGGCATACCTTTTATAATGGAAAATGTTGCGGGAAGAAAAATGCTTACAGCAAACGGAATTGCTAAAACTTTTGCATCACAGAACGGCAGCAATAAAATATTTGATTTTGTTTTATTTTATGACGGAATAGAGTCAAAAAAAATATCGGTTCTAAATACAGAAAAAGAATTTATAAAAAGCATCAAGCGCGGAAAGTGGCATATCTTTATGCAATAAAAAACTAAGATGTACGCTTCCTTACAGTAACTGATTTTATCGATCTGCTATCTGATTCACTGATAGTAATTTCGCATCCTTCATATATGTATTTCTCTCCGGTTTTAGGAATTTTTCCGGAAAGCCACATTATAAAACCTGCTACTGTGTCATAATTTCTTTTGTCAATTTTCAAAGAAAATATCTTTTCAAAGATGTCAATATCAAGGGAAGCATCTACCAGGTATTTCCCTTTTGTAATTTCTGAAACAAAATCCTTGGACTCGTGTTCTCTAGTCTGAATTTCACCGAATATTTCTTCGGCAATATCTTCTCTTGTCGCAAGTCCTGTTACAGCTCCGTGTTCATTAACAACAAAAACCATCATTATTCCATTGTTTAAAAATTCGTGATAAAGTTCATAAATTAATTTTGTTTCAGGAACATAAATTGCAGGTTTAATAACGCTTTTTATTGAAGTCGGATTCAAAAACAAATCTTTAAAACTAATATATCCAATAATATTATCCACCCTCTTTTCATAGACGGCAATTCTAGAAAAATGAGTTTTATCAATCATGCGGACAACGTCTTTTATGCTGTCCCCGGATTCTATTGAAACTATATCAATGGTTGGAGTCATTATTTCTTTAACCATAACTTCATTCATCTGAAGTATTTCATCAACATACTCTTTGTAATCGCGTTTTATCACACCGGTCTGTTCCCCGATTTTAAAAAAGAGACCAATTTCTTCACGAGAACGCAGAAATGATTTATCCGTAGACGTTTTAAATAATCTTTTTGCTATAGATGACAAAGATAATGATATAAAAACCAGAGGTTTTAAAACCGTTATAACAGCATTGATAACGTAAGAAAAAGAACATATAAAAAAAGAAGTTTTAGCACGAGCAAATATTTTCGGTGTTATTTCACCGAAAAGCAAAAGAAAAATGGTAAGTACAGCTGATATAACAAATAATTCTTCAGGTTCAGTTTGGTAAAAAGTATTTGCAACATAAGCAACAAGAACCGTAGTTCCGATATTCGCAATATTGTTACCAATAAGAATTGCGGCAATAGCATTTTCAGATTTTTCTATTATCTTCAAAGCCATCAAGGCACCGAATTTTCTTTTTTCTGAAAGAGATTTGAGATGAAGTCTATTCGCCGACATCACCGCAGTTTCTGACGCAGAAAAGAAAAAAGACATTAGGACAAAGCAGAGAATTGCAATTTCGTATATTAATTCAATCATTTACTTTTTCCAGCACTTCAATAGTTTCAATTCTCTTTCTTCTGACACTTCTTACTCTCAGAATATGTCTATCTATAGCGACAACATCTCCTCTAAAAGGGAGTCTCTCAAGTTTTTCTATTATAAAGCCCGCAATAGTTTCACTGTCATCTGTTTTAATAGATTCGGCAAATTCTGAATTGAAATCAACAATCTGCATATCTCCGGTTATTACCGAAATTCCTTCACATGAACGGACTTCCGGTTTTATTTCTTCCCTTGATAAAGAAAATTTTTCACCCATTACTTCAGCAATCATGGAGGAAAGAGTTACAATCCCCATCGTTCCGCCGTATTCATCGACTACAACAGCCATTTGAATGCGTTTTTCGATAAATGAATGAAGAAGTGACGACAATTCCTTTGTAGACGGAAAATGATTCGGAGGTGTAAGAAGTTTGTTTATATTTTTTGCTTTTTTCAATCCGTAGTGATACGGAAGAAGATATCTATAATCAATAAAACCGACTATATTGTCTATATTATCCTTGAAAACCGGAATTCTCATGAATTTCTTTTTCATAAAAATCTGCATCGCTTTTTCAATACTTGTACCGTATTCGATTACAGTTATTTCATTCCGCGGAATCATTATACTTTGAGCTGTTTTTTTGGAAAGTTTGATTACATTGCGGATAAATTCAATTTCCGCAGGCTGTAAGGCTCCGTCATCTTTGCTTATATCAAGCGCCGCATCAATTTCACCCTCTGTAATGTTAACGCTTTCAGAAAAATCAATTTTCAGTATTTTTATTACTGAATGCATTATGCCGAGAATAAGAAACCTTATAGGTGTTACAATAAAATGAAAAACATGAAAAGGTGATATAACGGCTTTTGCAAACCGAAGGCTGTTGTTTATTGCTACTACCTTCGGCATTATTTCGCCGAATATTATGATTAAGGGAGTTGCTATAAGCATAGCGAAATAATGTCCATACTTCGGAGAAAAATCAATACATATCTCTGCAATTATTGTTGATACGGATATGTTTACAAGCAGATTGCACAAAAGCAGTGAAATTAAAACTTTTTCGGGAGAAACCAGAATGCGGTATATTTTTTTTTCTTTGGCTGTACCGTTAGACATTCTGAATATATCGGCCTTACCGATAGAAAAAAGAGCTGTTTCAGAGCCTGAAAAAAATGCTGATAAAAAAAATAAAATTGGCAGAATAAAATAAAAATACTCTGGAAAACCGTTCACCCTGCTGCTCCGTCAAAATCCGGAAAAAGTTTATCAGTTTTTTTCCTGAATATTTTAGCACATTCTTTTTTAAACTCATGCGGCGGATCAATTTCACCTTTTTCAATCTTTGAAAGATAAGATGGAGAACATTTAAGCATAGCTGCGAGTTCTCTTTGAGTAATCCCCTTTTTTGTCCTTTCATTCCAAACCATGTTTGAATCAGATTCGACAATAACCTTTTTGGAAGGAGAAAAAAGAACGTTTAATTCTACCTCAAGATATTCAGCACAGCTTTTTTTAAATGATTCAGGTGCATCTATGCTGTCTCTTTCTATTTTACATAAGTATGACGGGGTTACTCCCATGGCTTTAGCCATGTCATTCTGCTTTATTTTACGCATTCTTCTGTATTTTGAAATAGAATTTCCCATATCAGAATTCTTTATTTGCAATAAGAGTAAAATCCTTTACTGTTTCATTACCGGAATAATCAAGAGCCCTTACGGAAAAAGAATTTTCACCATTGTTCCATTTTATTCCGCTGACTAGATAAAAAGAAGAATTAAATATATCCTCGAATTTTCTTCCTGATAATAGAAGCTGACCGTCTTTTGATACGATTTTATCAAATTTGATATCCAGGATAATTTTGCTGTTATGATAAACCTTCAATGCGTAAAGTCCGTGACGGTCACCTTTGTTTATCTCATCAAATGCTTTTATTAAGAGCGGTCTGTCTTTTGTAAGCCTGACAGTTGTTTTGTCTTTCACAATCATAATCTTTCCGTCAATATCAAAAGCAATATCCGAAATTACCGGCTGGCGTTTATCTTCAATCGGCTGAGCTAATGTAAACGGATTTATACTAGCCCAGTCTTTCGGCTGAATAATGCAGAAATGAATATGATTACCGAAACTTCTTCCGGTATTTGCATATTTTCCGATCGGCTCAGAAGTAACAGCTTTTTTTGCGCTATTGGAAGAATCATCAAGATGCAGATATTGAGAAATAAATGCATTGTGTGAAATAAATTTATAATTGCCGCTGCCGGTATAATCATCAAAAGGAAAAAGATCTTTATTCCACATATAAAGAAGTTCACCGTCTTCAACCGGAAATACATCATATGAAGAGCTGATCATATCAACCCCGTCATGAAGATGGTCGGGTCGGAATTCAGCAAAACTTGAAGTGACACGGCCGCTTTTAACAGGCCATGTGAAATAACTGATACAAAGAAGTGCCGGCAATAATAAAAATCTATTCATATGTTAGCTACTCCTCAGAAACAATCTTTTTAGGTTCAGATGCTGAATCGGAATGGATTTCACAATATTCTCCGGGTTCCGTTCCGCTTAAAAATAATTCATCAGTTGCGGTTTCAGGGCAAAAGGCATTATCTTTCGGGACTTTTCCGCTGTCAAGACATATCGTCTGCTGCGAAATTCCGTCTTCGGGAATAATAAAATCAGATGGTTTTTCTTCAGAACATGCTGCTGAAATATATCTGCCCCAGACCGGAGCACAAAGCGAACCTCCGCTTTTGCCGCGTCCGAGAGATATAGCTCCTTTGGTGTTTCCCATCCAAATAGCAGTTACAGAATCCGAAGTATATCCTACAAACCATGCATCATTGTAATTGGTTGAAGTTCCCGTCTTGCCTGCTGCCTGAAAATCAATTCTGTAAGCAGATGTTACATATTGACCCGTACCGCCTTTTTTCAATACATACCTCAAAACATTTACTGTTACTGCGGCAGCTTGCGGTGAAATAATTTTCCCAAGTGAATTGCGTTTCTTCTCTATATATGTTTTTTCTTCTTCTTCTGCGTTCCAAACCATATTTCCGTTAAAATCCTTAACTGATTTTATTCCCCATGGTTTTACAAAATCGCCGCCGTTGACAATAACGGCATGAAGTGTAGCATTTTCAAGCGGTGAAAGCTCATAAGTGCCAAGTGCCATTGATAAAGTTTTCTGAAACCGCTTATCAGTTTCTGAACCTGATAATTCCAGAGAATCCTGAATATATTTTCTTACAGTAGAATATCCAGTTTTATCAAGAACTTTGACGGCAATTGTATTAATCGAACGGACAAGAGCCTGGTGAATTGTTACATCTCCCGAATATGTTCCGCTATAATTTGCCGGAGAATATTTTCCGAATTTAACTTTTTCGTCTTTAATTATTGTTGCAGGTGTAATATCTTTATCTTCAAAAGCAGCACAATACACAAGCGGCTTAAATGACGAACCGGGCTGGCGCCGGCTCTGGCTTACGAGATCAAGCTGATTCTTTGAATTAAATTCAAATCCGCCCACATATGAAATAATTTCACCGGTTGAAGGATTTATTGAAACCAGGGCACCGCTCACAGCTTCAGGATATTTTCCGGAATAGCCGGAACGCAGTCTTGATACACCGTCAACAAGTGCATTACGTGCGATATCCTGCTTTCTTCCGTCTATTGTTGTATAAATGGAAAGTCCGCCTGAACGGAGCGAATCCTCACCGAATTTTTCAACGATTATTCTTCTGACATACTCGTTAAAATATGGTGCTCTGTTTATTCTATACATACTCATTCCGGAAGAAGCAATAAGCGAGGATTGAGCTTTTCCGTCATTATTAAACTTAACATCCCATTTATTAAGAAATTCCTTATAAAGAAAATCCGCTTTTTTTTCAGAAAAGAATCCAGCATCTGCAAGTGAATACAGTATAACATTTGTTTTTTTTACGGAATTGTTCAGATTATTCATCGGTGAATAATAAAGCGGGTTTGAAATAGTTGAAACTATCATAGCACATTCAGCAGTATTGCATTCTATAGCGCTTTTTCCGAAAAACATTTTTGATGCCGATTCTACTCCATAGGCGCCGTTTCCGAAATATATTAGATTAAGATACATCGACATAATATCATCTTTATCATACAGCTTTTCAATTTCGTATGCACAAAAAGCTTCATATATCTTTCGCTTTATACTTTTATCCATATCGGTAAAAAAGTTTTTAGCCAGCTGCTGGGTAACAGTACTTCCGCCTTGCGAAAAACTCAAACTGAAAACATTTTTCAAAACTGCCCTAAATATACCTTTTGGATTAATACCTTTATGTTTGTAGAAATCCCTGTCTTCGCTTGCTACAACGGCATTTATAATATCTTTCGGAATTGAATTAAAAGGAATAAGTTCGCGTTTCTGATTAAAATATTCACCTATGATTTCCCCGTTTCTGTCATAGATTCTGCTCGGGACTTCGACAACCTTTTTGCCGACATCAATATCCGAAGCAGAATAAACAAGCCCGCGGTTGATATCTTCGGTTCTGTCAATAAGCTGTTTGTATTTTGCAAGCCGGTCCAGCGCAAGGGGCCTGTCACTTCGCCATTGCACGTAGACAAATGCGGCATAAGCCGAAAATAAAAGAAAAATACACGAAGGAATGACAACAAATACCAGAATTTTATGACGTTTAATAAAACTTAAAAGTGCAAAAATAAAATTCATTATACCTCAATTATTTCACCGGATCCGCCGGTGTATTTTTTTCCTGCAAGCTGACCGCATCCTCCGGAAATATCAGAACCTAGCGATTTTCTTACAATTATGGGAATATTCATGATCGAACAATACTGCATAAATTTTTCAATATCTTTTTTATCCGGACATTCTGGAGAATTAAGCGGTATTAAATTAAGCATCACGTGTGCAAACTTAAAAAGTTTCTTTATTTCTTCTGCGTTTTTCTTTGAGATATTATCTTTTCTCATGACATATTCAAGAGTCATACGGTTATATCCCGCAGCGGGATTTTTATTTATAAAATCGGCTACCTCTTTAATCGGATATTTATTCTCAACAGGCATGTTTATTTTACGCAATGCCGGGTCGCTGTCATTTAAAGAAATTGCAAGATTGAAAAGGTGTTTTTCATTTACGTATCTCTTGATTGCAGGAAGAATACCGCATGTTGAAATTGTAATTTTTCTGACCGATATATGAAAACCGAAGCTGTAATTCATTATATTAGCGGCTTTAATCACATTGTCATAATTATTGAAAGGTTCACCCATTCCCATAAAAACTATGTTATTATTCAAAAGCCCGGTAGCTCTTCTGACATGAATTATCTGATCAAGAATTTCTGCAACGGAAAGGCTGCGTATAAAACCGATCTTTGCGGTTGAACAGAAGGTACATCCCATTGCGCACCCTATCTGGCTTGAAATACATATAGTCAATCGTCCATCATCGTTTGCCTCATTACGGAGAAGAACCGATTCAATAAAGTGCCCGTCTTCGGTTTTGAACAAAAATTTTTCAGTTCCGTCTATCTTTGAAAGCAGTCTTTCCTCAAGTATCAAAGGAGATACAGAAAATTCCTCAGTCAATTTTGATCTAAGATCTTTTGAATAATTGCTCATTTCATCGAATGATGATACATTTTTCGCGTAAAGCCATGAAAAAAGCTGGCGGGCACGATAACGTGCCTCGCCTAGTCTTTCAAAAATATCTTCAGCTTCTTCGAGATAGTAATTTTTTATGGAATCTTTCATTTATTTGGGATAAACCGCAATCTTTTTGAGATCCGGTTTTTCTTTAATATCTTCTTCAAATGCAGATTTTCTCTGTTCATTAACATATTCTTTCTTCTGAAAAGAATAAATATATTCAGCTGGATCTTTGTATGTTCCATGAAGAAGCGCAACAACGTCTTCTATGAAAACAATTTCTTCATCTGTAGGAATTACAAATATTTTGATTTTTGAATCAGATGCACTGATTTCAAATTCTGCGTTTCTGTTTCTGCAGATTTTGTTTTTTTCTTTGTCAAGTTTCAGCCCGAGACACTCAAGTCCTTCCAGAGCTTTTTCTCTTATTATCGGGCTCATTTCACCGACACCTGCAGTAAAAACAAGAGCGTCTGCTCCGCCAAGTCCCGCGATATATGAACCTATGTATTTTTTCAAACGGTAACATTCCATATCAATCGCAAGCTGACAGCGTTTGTCGCCCTTCTCCGCATTGTCGACCAAATCGCGTCTGTCGGAATATTTACCTGTTATTCCAATGTGTCCGCTTTTCTTGTTGAGAATATTGTTCATTTCTGCAGGAGAGAGATTTTCTTTTCCGATAATGTATTCTACAACAGCCGCGTCGAAATCTCCGGAGCGTGTTCCCATAATCAGACCTTCAAGCGGTGTAAGACCCATGCTTGTGTCATAACACTTTCCGTTTTTTATCGCACACGCCGAAGCACCGTTTCCTATGTGAAGAATTACGGCATTTGTATCTTTAGGTTCTTTTCCAAGAAGAACAGCAGCTCTTTTGGAAACATAAAGATGGCTTGTCCCGTGAAAACCGTATCTTCTAACCTTATGATTTTCATACCATTCATAAGGAAGCGCGTACATATATGTGTGCGCAGGCATAGTCTGATGGAATGCCGTATCCATAATTGCCATATGCGGAACATCCGGCATTACCGCTTTAGCAGCTTCAATTCCTGTTATGTTAGGCGGCATATGAAGCGGACCGAGATCAATAAGATTTTTAAATGTTTTCATTATCTCGTCATCAATAATAACTGACTGCTTGATTACATCACCGCCGTGAAGAACCCTATGACCAACGGCCTTTATCTGGTCAACTGACTGAAGAATATTATATTCAGGATTAGTCATCGTCTTCATCATAAGTTCTATCGCAACTTCATGATTCGGACAGTTATGTTCTATCTTAACCTTGCACTTATCTCTGCATGTAAATTCAATAAAGCTTCTTTCCATACCTACGCGTTCAACAATTCCTGTTGAAATGGTTTCTTTTTTCGTGTAATTGTAGAGCATGAACTTCAGCGAAGAACTGCCCGAATTAATACTTAGTATTATCATTATCTATCTCCAATTATTATAATCTATTTCCCAGCTGCCTGAATCGCCGTAACAGCGGTTACATCTATAATATCCTGAACACTGCATCCGCGCGAAAGATCGTTCACAGGTTTATTAAGCCCCTGAAGAAAAGGTCCGATTGCATGGGCCTTTGCTAGACGCTCAACAAGCTTATATCCGATGTTTCCACTCTGAAGATCAGGGAAAATGAGGACATTTGCTTTTCCGGCAACTTTACTGCCAGGAGATTTTTTCTGTCCAACTGACTCAACGAGAGCTGCATCGGCCTGAAGTTCTCCGTCGATTTCAAGTGAAGGAACTTTTTCTTTTGCTATTTCAAATGCCTTTATAACTTTATCTACATTTGGATGATCGGCGCTTTTTTTAGTCGAAAAAGAAAGCATCGCAACACGAGGCTCCATATCACAAAGAGCTTTCGCAGTTTCCGCTGATGATATTGCGATTTCAGCAAGCTGTTCGCTTGACGGATCCGGATTGACCGCACAATCCGCAAAAACGAAAAGTCCGTTATCACCGAAAGTTGAATTCGGAACATACATGATGAAACATCCTGATACTACACTGATTCCAGGTTTTGTTTTGATTATCTGCAGAGCCGGTCTGATGGTATCCGCTGTTGAATGTTCAGCGCCGGAAACGAGTCCGTCTGCGGCATTTGACTGTATCATCATAGTCGCAAAGTAAATCGGATCTTTCAAGGTTTCGCGGGCTTTCTCGATAGTCATTCCCTTTGCTTTTCTCATCTCAAAAAATTTATTGGAATATTCTTCATATCTTGAATCCTTAACCGGATTTATTATCTCAACACCCTCAAGGGATACACCCTCAGAAGAAGCTTTGGCCTTGATTGCAGTTTCATCACCCAGAAGAACCGGTTTCGCTATTTTTTTCTGCGCAATTTCACTAACAGCCTTAATCGTACGGGATTCAGTTCCTTCCGGAAAAAGAATCGTCTTGTTCAGGGTCTTTGCCCTTTCATAAAATGAATTCATCAAATCCATTATATAACTCCTTTATCTAAAAAAATAAATTCTATATATAGGTCTCTGTTTTGTTACAGAGATCATATGCTAATCGATGAGATAATACACTGAACGCCATATTCTATAAGTAAGTCTTTCAAGCCATCTCAAAGCTTCGATCTGCCGAAAAGCATCTTCAGATTCGATTTCGCCTTTTGAAAGACTTTCAAGTATCTTGGCGCGAACTCTTTTCCTTGATTCTATCATGCGCTCACTTACGTTTTCAATTGATTTGGCATTATATTTTTCATCTTTATTGTTTATCCAAAGAATTATTTTATCGAGTTCTGCCGCCAGATCTTCACGGAGATTTTTAAGCAAATCATATCTTTGGAGGTTTTTCCATGTTTCTGTTTCATCGGCGCAATCTGTTACATAGTCAATATGTTCAACCGCATGAAGCAGTGAAATTTTTCGTTTTCGTTCATAATCGATCCCCTGATGCATCCGCACTCTGCTCATAAACTCGGCGATTTTTGCTGTAGAATTTTTAATTTCAGATGAATTAAAACTCATTTCATTCGTGCGCAGAATCTGAGTACATTTTGTGCATAGATGCGAAACAATTTCAAGTGCTGATCTTCTGGCTGATTCAACAGCAACCGCAGGAAGAGTTTCAACGTTTTTATCAAGATGTTCCGTAAAAGATTTTTTTGACGGAATAAGATAAGATAAAAATGATGAAAAATATTTTATAAACGGTAAAAATAATATAATTCCGACAAAATTAAAAGATGTATGAAAAAGTGATACGGCAATTACTTCTTCCCCGTGTATTACAGAAGAAAATATCCCGGAAATAAATACTATAAATGGGTGAAGAAGAATAAAAAGAATAATTCCCGTGAACAGGTTGAAAAAAATATGTGCTAACGCGGTTTTTTTTGCTGATGAACTTGCACCGAAAGCTGCAAAAGCCGCAGTTAACGTTGAACCGATATTCTGACCTATTACCATTGCCGCGGCATGCTCTACTGAAATCTGTCCAAGATGTACTGCTGCTAAGGTAATAGTCAAAGCGGCACCGCTGGACTGGGCAATTACAGTCATTATAACACCGATTCCGAGAAGTTTAAATCGTGTAAATATTGAATCATCAATATAGTTTGAAATTGAAAAAAGAGATCCGAAATCATTCATTCCGTTCTGTAGAAAATCAATGCCTATAAATATCAAACCGAATCCGGCAATGACAAATCCGAGCTTTGAAAGATAATTTTTAAAAGCAATCTTCATTGTGGCGCCGACAGCAAGTGCAATCATTGCTATAAGTCCGATTTTAAGTTTAAATCCGAGTAAAGATATTATCCAGCCGATTGAAGTTTTGCCGAGGTTTGCTCCAAAAATTATACCAAGTGATTGCTGAAAAGTGATTAAGCCGGCGCTTACAAAACCTATTGTTGCGATAGTTGTAACATGTGAAGACTGGACAAGTACTGTTAGGACTGCACCAAGGGAAATTGAGCGCAGAGAACCGCCGGTAAAGCGCGACAAAATTCTCCGCAGAGAATCACCCGCAAGCATCCTTAAACCTTCGGTAGACATGAACATTCCAAGAAGGAAAAGTCCGATGCCGCCCGCAATATTTGCAACCGACGTAAAATTCATTGTAAAGATCTATATTTTATTAACGCCGAGGTATGACCGGTTAGACATTGGTTCCCGCGAAACGTTTTTTTCTATCTTTTAAAAAATGCTTAGCTTTGCAAGGACTTTTTTAAATCTTTTTTAATTATTAACATGGTGTTAAAAAAAGATTCTTTTTCGATCAGAATTAATTTCCGATTTATTAGTATTGACAAAAGACAAAGCGGGAAAATATTAGTCCTTTATTTTTCGAAGCATCCGGTGAATTATGCTTATAATGAAGAGCAAAATATCAAGTGTGATAAAAAAAGAAAGAGCCAAAGAAAGGGCTGAATGTCTTAAGAAATCACAGGAAGAACTGAAGAAAAAAACTTCAGCTCTCGTAAAAACATATGAAGAGAAGATAAAACTTCTCAATAAAAATTTTGCACTCACTCTGAAAGAAAAATCTAAAGAAGTAGATTATCTGAAAAGCGAAATTGACAAAAAGCATAAAGAATATCAGGCTTTGCGGTTAAGAGAAAAGAATCTTGATGATCTTTCTGCAGAGTTTCAGCATCTTATAGAAGAATTCGGCATTAGAGTACAGGAGGCTATTCAGCCTTTTTACCGCTCTCAGGCAAAAATAAGTTTAATGAAGCGACGATCTGACAAAGAACATGAAAAAATGAACAAAATTTTCAGAAAATCAGACGGAGCAAAATCATGAAAATTAATGAAATAAAAGACTTAGACAATAAATATCTTTTTCAAAATTACGGAGAGAAGCTTCCAGTATGTTTTAAATACGGTGAAGGCTCTACAGCTTATGATTACGAAGGGAAAAAGTATATAGATTTTCTCGCCGGAATCGCCGTAAACACTTTCGGCTATAATGATCCAATACTCTCAGAAACTTTAAAGTCACAGGTTGAAAAGATAATTCATTCGTCGAATCATTTGTATAATCTTGAACAAATTGAAGCCGCAAAACTTTTAAACGAAAAATCTTTTAAAGGGAAAACACTTTTTGTAAACAGCGGAACTGAAGCTAATGAAGCTGCAATAAAGCTTTCCAGAAGATATGGAACTTCGATAAACCCAGAAAAATATAAAATTATCAGTTTCGATAAATCTTTTCACGGAAGAACTTTCGGAAGCATGACAGCGACTGCTCAGGCGAAAATATATAATGGTTTCGGGCCATTAGTTCCGGGCTTTAAACATATTCCCTTTAATGATATTGAGGCCTTTGAAAAAGAGGCGGATGATAATACCTGTGCCGTAATTATTGAAATGATTCAGGGTGAAGGCGGCATAATAAAAGCTGATGAAACATTCGTTAAAAAAATAAGAAAAATCTGCTCTGATAAAAAGATTATCATGATTGTTGATGAGATACAGACCGGTATCGGAAGAACTGGAAAAGCATTCGCCTACCAGCATTACGTCATTGAGCCTGATATAATCACTCTTGCAAAAGGTTTGGCCGGAGGAGTGCCTATCGGAGCGATTCATGCAAAAGATGAACTTGTTCAGCATTTCCCGGGCGGAGCTCATGGAACAACATTCGGCGGAAACCATCTTGCAAGCGCAGGTGCAAAATCCGTTCTTTCAAGGCTGGACAGCTCTCTTCTGAAACATATAAATAAAATTTCAGACATTATTGTTTCAAGAATTCAAAACATCATGAAAAGTGAACCGAGAATAAAATCAATCCGGGGCATGGGTCTTTTGATTGGAATTGAAATGTCTTTTAAAGGAAGACCTCTTGTTCTAAAAGCTCTTGAAAACGGTCTTTTGATGAATTGTACTTCTGAAAATATCATCAGATTTGTTCCGGCTCTGAATATTACAGAAGAAGAAGTCTCTGAAGGACTTGATATTTTCGAAAAAACTCTTAAATCATTCAGCGAGGACTGATATGTTTCTAAAAAGTATACCTTCTATTAAAACAAATGATCTTCTTGTGGATACAGATCTGTCCAGAGAGGAAGTATTATCTCTTTTTGAATTCGCCGCATATCTAAAGGGTATGCAGAAAACCGGAAAAAAACATCACTATCTTCCTGGAAAAACTCTTGGAATGATTTTTGAAAAATCTTCAACAAGAACACGCGTATCTTTTGAGGCCGGAATGTATCAGCTCGGAGGAAGCGGACTATTTCTATCATCCGCTGATATCCAACTCGGAAGAGGAGAACCTTTGTCCGATACAGCACGCGTGCTTTCAGGTTATCTTGACTGCATAATGGTGAGAACATTCGGTCAGGAAAAAGTTGAAACTCTTGCAGAATATGCATCAATTCCGGTTATAAACGGACTTACAGATTCATATCATCCTTGTCAGGCTCTTACTGATTATTTTACTATGTATGAAGATGATAAAAATATTGCCGGCAAGAAACTCTGCTTTATCGGCGACGGAAACAATGTTGCAAATTCACTTCTTCTTACAGGTGCTAATCTCGGAGTTAATGTTGCTGTAGCGTGCCCTAAAAATTATTTTCCTGATCCGAAAGTTGTAAAAACTGCTGAGAAACTGGCGTCTGAAAACGGTTCAACCGTTCTCGTTACAAGCGACATAGAAGAAGCTGCAGAAAAATCCGATTATCTTTACACAGATGTCTGGGCGAGCATGGGTCAGGAGAAAGACGCAGCAAAACGCAAAAAAGCTTTTGCAAAATACAAAATATCAATGAAGCTCATCGACAAATGCGCTCCAAAGGCTTCCGTCATGCATTGCCTTCCAGCTCACCGCGGTGAAGAAATCGACGAAGATGTAATCGAAAGTCAAAAATCGATTGTATTCAGAGAAGCAGAAAATAGAATGCACTTACAAAAAGCGCTGATATGCGCTCTTATGAATAAATAAGGAGATTTTTATGGAAGCGAAAAAAGTAGTCCTCGCCTATTCCGGCGGGCTTGACACTTCGGTTATAGTGAAATGGCTTCTTGAAAACTATAAATGTGAAGTTGTTTGCTTCGCAGCCGATGTCGGACAGGAAGAGGAACTTGACGGACTTGATGAAAAAGCAAAGAAAACCGGTGCAAGCAAATGCTATATTGAGGATCTTCAGGAAGAATTCGCACGTGATTATGTTTTCAAAGCTATCAAAGCAAATGCTATTTATGAAGACAGATATCTTCTCGGAACATCACTTGCACGTCCTGTTATTGCAAAGAAACAGGTTGAAATCGCGTTGAAAGAAGGCGCTGATGCAGTATGTCACGGCGCTACAGGAAAAGGAAACGACCAGGTTCGTTTTGAAATGACATTCAAGGCTCTCGCCCCGAATCTTAAGATTATTGCTCCATGGAGAGAATGGGATTTACATTCGAGATCACTTCTTTATGATTATGCCGATAAAAACGGAATTCCGGTACCAGGAAGCAAGAAAAAACCTTACAGCATGGACAGAAACCTCATGCATATTTCTTATGAGGGCGGAATTCTTGAAGACCCTTATAATGAAGCAGATGAAGAAATGTTCATATTGACTAAATCAGCTGAAAAAGCTCCGGACAAACCGGAATATATCGAAATAGATTTTGTAGAAGGTATTCCTGTTGCAATCAACGGTGAAAAACTATCTGCCGCAAATCTCATGAAAAAGCTCAATAAAATCGCTGGTAATCATGGCGTCGGACGTGTTGATATTGTAGAAAACAGACTTGTCGGAATTAAATCCCGCGGAGTGTATGAAACTCCTGCAGGAACAGTTCTTCTTGCCGCTCACCGGGATCTTGAATCAATATGTCTCGATAAAGACACTCAGCATCTGAAAGATTCTCTTGCAGCGGAATATGCACGATTAATCTATTACGGATTGTGGTTTGCGAGAAAAAGAGAAGCAATGGATGCTCTAATTGACGAAACACAGAGATTTGTTACCGGGACTGTCAAGGTTAAACTTTACAAAGGACATGCTATGGTTGTCGGAAGAAAATCTCAATATTCGCTTTATAGTGAAAATATTGCATCTTTCGAGAAAAGCGAGCTTTATGATCAGACAGACGCATCCGGTTTTCTTAATCTTTTTGGTCTTCAGACAAAAGTTGAAGCTCTTCTTAGAAAAAAATAATTTTAGATTGTTTGTAATAAAAAAAGCCGGTTCTACCGGCTTTTTTTATTACATTCTAAATCAGAATAAATTTAACTTTATGTGTCAGGTGAATACCATCATTGTACATATTTTCCTTTTAACTATTTTGTAATGTGTTAGTATTAACCAGCCTTTCTTAAAAAATCAAAAAATATTACTTAAAAAAAAACTCAGGATTTAAGTATTTATTATTATGCTTTAAAAATAAATTTATATTATGCATATTATTATTAGCATTTCCGACAATTTGACCTCTATTTACTTTATCACCCACTTTAAATTCATTTGAAAGTTTTATATTTTCATAAATTACAGTGACATCACCTTTTTCAAAATATATTGTCCCGCCTTTATTGAAATTGTATGTTATAATTTTTGAATCAAACGGTGCGACTATTATTCGATCATTTTCAATAGGTATACTAATACAATTAGAATAAACAAAAGTATCATTAAATATTGATTTTCTTAAACCGAAATGACCATAATCATTTTTATTATTTTCACTTAAAGAATTCTTTAAAAAAGGCCATGTTATTAAAGAATCATTATTATTCATTTTCATGTAAATGGAAGAGTAATATTCGGCTATATTTCTATTAGAAATATTTTCAGTACAACTAATAAAAAAAGTAAGCAAAAAGATTATCATTATGTAGCTTTTCATTGTCCCACCAAATCATTTTCTAATTGAAAATAATAAACAATATTTTTAACCTTTTATATTTAATATGTTTATTATCATTTAATCCCGTAAGCCTGTCGATGGTCAATTCTGTTCACAGCAAAGCTGGCATTCAATTCATCTCTGCTTCGCGGATGGAAGCAGAAAGGTGTCAGGTGAATACCATCATTGTACATCAGGTGAATACCATTTTGGTACAATTTATTTATTGCTTCTTTTTATCTAACTCGAATATTTCTATTTTTTCTACTTTCAATTTTAAAAATTTTTCAATTTTCCAATTTGATTTATCAGGTATTTTAAATATTCTATAAAGTTCTCGCTCTTTAGTATTTATATAAATGTATATTTGTCTTTTATCATAAGTAAATAAACAACCATTGATTTTACCAGGAGGCTCATCCATAAAATTGTATGAAAGATATTTCTCATTTATACTCTTAAGAAATATTTCAACTTCTTTCCCATAATATTTTTGTAAATCATCATTACTAAGAGCATCAACATGTATTTCAATCAATTCTTCTTCATTTGATATTCTAATTGATTTATTTACCGATTTTTCTTTATTATAATTGTATATAAAAAGATTTGCGATGATAATCAATAGAAAAATAGCTATTGTAATACTTTTTTTATATTTCATCTTATCTCCTTGAGCTTTTTTAATCGTCAAGCTTTTTGGATATGATTCTTTTTCTATCTTATATACCTTCAATCCTGAATATGGAGACTTAATCACTATTAAAATATTACTACATGTTGTTGCAAATGCTTCGAATTTGTTTCTATTTCCCACCTCTAACGCAACTCTTTACAAACCTGCTTCAATAATTGATCTATTCTTCAATATCATTATCAATCATAATTTCTATATTAGGATCTTTAAAATCTACTCTTTTAACAACAGCTGGATCAGTTTTATCTAGTAATCTAAAGCCACCATAATATGTTCCACTTGATGTACGGAGAGAATATGAGTATTTCTTATTAGAATAATATTCAAGTGAACCATAAAATGAAGTAATTTCAATACTTTCAACTTGAACTTTATGATCATACTCACATGTTATAAATAAAGCATTTCCTTGTCCAACAGTAATATCAATTACTATTCGAGGCTTATTAAACTTAATGATGATGGTATCCGATCCTTTTTCCAATATTAAATCATTTTCCAATACTGGTCGCTGACTACAATAATTCAAACTAAATATAGATATCAACAGTATCAATATAACTCTATTTTTCATTTAGTTTTTTCTCCTATAAGTTTATTTATTGCCTCCGAATCAATGCCAGAATAAAAATAATATCCAATTTAATACATTTAAACGGTCTTACCGGCTTTTTTTATTCATATTTTGAAATAAATCATAAATTTCTTCAAAACCGAGCCTATTAGCATAATCAGCCGGGGTCATGCCTTGCGCATCCTTTAATGAGACGTCAGCATTGTATTCTAATAATTGAATTACAATAGCCTTATTATTTCGTATTACCGCAAAATGAAGTGGTGTTTTCTTATCTTTTTTTGAAGACAAATCAACCAAAGCCCCGGAACTAAGAAGTGTTTTTACAGAGTTTTCCGAAAATTCTTCAACAGCGCAGATCAGCGGTGTTTTCCCATTTATATCATAAGAATTGCAGTCAATACCACTTTCAATCATTGCGGAAAGATAAACATTATCCATGTTTCTTGCAGCTTTAACAAGGAGAGTCTCTCCATCTTCATATTCAACGTAAGGATCGGCCCCGTTCTTTAGTAGAATTCTAAATGCATCAATTTTTTTCAAATTGAAAGCCAATTGAAGAGGAGTAAACCCGTTTTTATCACGTCTTTCTTTAAGCTCACCCTTCAGAAGTAAATCAATAATTCTTTGATTATTACCGTCTGAAACCGCCTTATGAAGAAGATTCGCGTTAGATTCGGCATGATCATTATTAAATGAATTAAGATATTTAGTGTCGATATCAGCATAATAAACACTGGTGATTGCATTTTTATCTTCTGTTAAAAAAGTTTCAGATTCCATCACTTTTATTATTTCATTATTTTTTTTGATTTGTAATGGATATTTGACATTTTTGTCAGTCCATCCGATCCACATATATTCCGGAAGAAAACGGACATATCTGTAATAATTTGAAGGATCTACATTTTTATTATAATTTTCTGATGCATCATTATAACCGTCTACCATTATACCTTTTCCGATTTTATAGCCTGAAATTATCGGAATGCAGCCTACCGCCATCAGCTCACCGCTTTCAGCTAATGCACCTAAATAAATTATACCAACCCCGGCAGCTAATCCAGTCGTTATCACTAAAAGCCCGACAGAAACTGCTCCGAGAACTTGTATGGTACTTAATGTTCCCTGAGTAGTTACAGTCTTACCGTAATGCAGATCCTGAACAAATTCTTGTATGGAATTGTTTCTTTCAATATGACGTTTATACCATGCGGAAGAATCGGGACTGATAAATAATGGGATATTTTTCTGGTAAGTGTCGTAAATCATAAGTGAGCTGCGTTTAGTTCTGGAATTAAAACTTATACCTTTCATTCCGGAAATAATTTCTTCATTTGCTTTTTTATCCCATTCCGGCTCAACACCAGGTCCTCCGATAACAAAAAAAAGGTTTTTCGGTTGTTTTTCCATTTCTGAGAGCTTGTTAGCCCAAACGAGAGTTTTATTAAGCTTAAAAGCTGCTCGAAAATCAACTCTAGCTTCATCCCAGTTTCCGCAAAGAGTCCAAACATATGCGAGCATGATACGAATGAGAGGATCGTCAAATTTACCTTTATCGTTCAATTCTTTGGAAAACAAAGCTGCAGCTTTTCTTGCTTCAACTTCAGCTTCTTCATATTTTTTCTGACCCGAAAAACCCCATGATAAAAGAATATGCATCATTATAATTTCATGTTCTGATGCATAATATCCTTCCGGAGTATGCAGATAGAAAAAAGATTTTGCTTCACGGGAGATCTGGTATTTTATTTGATTATCGATATGTTTTCTATATTTAAAAAGTAGTGAAATATCATAATTGCCTGATAAAATATTAAGATAGGTTTTTTCCATCGCAACAATAAACGAATTTGATTCTCCTGAAGGAAAATGCTCCAAGGCAATTGCAGGATTACCTTCACACATACTTCGCATACTCAATGAATAATCATCTTTTGAAAGATATTTGCCGGTACATGCTGTTGTAAAAAAAAGAAGACCGGATAAAAATGCAGAAATAAATTTATTCATATTTTACTCCGATGGTATCAAAAGGACTTCGGTAATAAAGCATTTCCCAATGGTAATGTACGACGTAACAAAACAAAATGGTGTTCACATCCTGTGCGATATACATGTTCGCTTCGAATGCAACCTTAAGTCAATTTAACGCCTCAATCTCCGAGGCATTGCTTGCGTTCTCCCGCTGCGGACTTCGTCCGCCTCGCGGACTGTCGGAACGATCCCGACATACGAGACGCTTCAATATGCGACTGCTCGACTTTTTTTGTGCCATCCCTGGCACAAAGTCTCGTTGCCATCATCGTGATGGCTCAAAGTTCGCACGAAAGCGTCTCTTCAGTTTCCGCCTCCGTGCAAATTTGCTAATGATATCAATAAAATAATTCGTTATCTCCGCGAACTTCCTGTTCGCTCCGAATGCAACCTTAAATCAATTTAACGCCTCAATCTCCGAGGTATTGCTAGCGTTGTCCCGCTGCGGACTTCGTCCGCCTCGCGGGCAATGTTTCTACATCCTGTGCAAATTTGCTAATGATATCAATAAAATGATTCGTTATCTCCGCGAACTTCCTGTTCGCTCCGAATACAACCTTAAATCAATTTAACGCCTCAATCTCCGAGGTATTGCTAGCGTTGTCCCGCTGCGGACTTCGTCCGCCTCGCGGGCAATGTTTCTACATCCGTGTAAATTTGCTATTGGTATCAATAAAATGATTCGTTATCTCCGCGAACTTCCTGTTCGCTCCGAATACAACCTTAAATCAATTTAACGCCTCAATCTCCGAGGTATTGCTTGCGTTGTCCCGCTGCGGACTTCGTCCGCCTCGCGGGCAATGTTTCTACATCCTGTAGAAACTATTTATTCTTTCTATAAAACTCTATCAATCCGTTTGTAGATGAATCATTTGAAAGTGCTGTTGAATCATTCTCTAGCTGAGGTATTATTTTCTGAGCGAGAACTTTTCCAAGCTGAACTCCCCACTGATCAAATGAGAAAATATTCCAGATGATACCTTGAACGAATATTTTGTGCTCATACATAGCTACAAGTTTGCCAAGAACTTTAGGAGTAAGCTTTTTTGCCATTATGCTGTTTGTAGGTCTGTTTCCTTCAAAAGTCTTGTGCGGAATCAGTTCTTCTTTCTCGCCTTCTTTTCGAAGCTCTTCCGCCGTTTTGCCGAAAGCAAGAGCCTGAGGTTGTGCAAAGAAATTGCTCATAAATTTAGTATGATGATCACCGATCTTATTCTGACTTTCTGCAAAACCTATGAAATCACAAGGAATCAGCTTCGTTCCCTGATGTATCAGCTGATAAAACGCATGCTGTCCGTTTGTTCCCGGTTCTCCCCATATAACTGGACCTGTACTATAATCGACTCTCTTTCCGTCTCTGTCTGTATATTTGCCGTTTGACTCCATATCTCCCTGTTGAAAATATGCCGGAAAACGATGCATATATTGATCGTACGGCAGAATCGCATGAGATTCTGCTCCAAAAAAATTATTGTACCATATTCCGAGCAGAGCCATGATCACAGGAATGTTTTTATCAAAAGATGTATTTCTGAAATGATTATCCATTTCATGAAAGCCTTCAAGAAGTTCGTAGAAATTATCGTAACCGATTGAAAGCATAACAGAAAGACCGATTGCAGATGTTAGCGAGTATCTTCCGCCGACCCAGTCCCAGAACTCAAACATATTTGCAGTATCGATTCCGAATTTTGACACTTCTTTTGAATTTGTAGAAAGTGCGACAAAATGCTTAACTACGGATTTTTCATCACCAAGTTTTTCAAGAAGCCATTTTTTTGCACTTTCCGCGTTTGCCATTGTCTCCTGCGTCGTAAAAGTCTTTGAAGCGACAATGAAAAGAGATTCTTCAGCGTTGATCGCACGCAATGTCTCGGCTATATGTGTACCGTCAACATTTGAAACAAAGAACATCTTAAGGTCTCTTTTTGAATAAGGTTTGAGAGCTTCTGTTACCATAACAGGGCCCAAGTCTGAACCGCCTATACCTATATTAACCACATATTTAATCGGTTTTCCGGTGAATCCCTTCCACTCGCCATTTCTAACTTTCTCAGAGAAAGATTTCATTTTTTCTAAAACAGCAAAAATATCCTCAGTTACGTTAACTCCATCAACATTGACAGGAGTTTTCGAAGTGTTTCGCAAAGCTGTGTGAAGAACTGAACGGTTTTCTGTTTTATTGATTTTCTCACCGGTAAACATGTTTTCTATTTCTTTTTTCAATTCGGACGATTCTGCAAGAGAAATGAGAAGCTTGATTGTTTCTTCATTGATTCTATTTTTTGAATAATCTAATAGAATATCTCCCTCATTAATCGAAAACTTAGAAAATCTTTTTGAATCCTTTGAGAACATATCTCTCATATGTTCATTTTTAATGTTATCGTAATGTTCTTTAAGAGCCGCCCACTCTTTTTTTTCAGTCAATCTGCTCATTTTCTGCTCCAATATATTATTTCAAGAAAACAGGAAATTGTCTTGATAATTTTCCCGTCGAAATTAATCTTTTATCAAAGGGAAAAGCGTCAATCAATAAATTATGTCCGGTAAAGATTCCTCTGCCGCAAAAAAAAGCGGATTTAAAGTATTATTTTCGTTAGTTACTGCCTGTGCATTATCATCATGTGCAGCTCCTATGTTTTTTCATACCCGTAATCCATATAAAACAGACTATCCGACAAATGTTACACTTATCTTCTGGTATGGAGATCCACGTTATGTAATGTACTTTAAACAGAAAACTGATTTTCTAAACGGCATCGAGATAGATCCGCTTTACACAGAATACCGCGAGCAGCAGACAAACCGTTTCGGAAAAGATGAAAAAAAAGCCTTTAATACTTTTAATTTTTACATGAGTATCGATTTTTAATATTTTTGTTCAAAGTACTAAGTACACCGTCAATCCTCTGATCATAGGAATTAAGCTCTTTTGCTTTTTTTACGCATTCTTCAGCAAGTTCAAGCCGTCCTGAAGCAATCGCACTTTCTGCCGATTTAAGCCATCCCCCGTAATAATTAGGAACTAGATCAGTAACCTGAATGTAGCTTTTTAAAGCGGATTCAAAATCACCTTCAAAGAAAAAAGCCTTGCCGTTTCGTAGATACGGCCATGGATTTAAGGGAGCAATCTTTGCGGCCTTTGCATAAAAAGATCTAGCTTGAGACATTTTATCACAATCAAGCTTAAAGTCTCCATGTAAAATTTCAGTAACCCACGAATCCGCTCCGATATTTTTTCTGTGAAAATCAAAATCCTTATCCCTATACCATGCCTTTTCTCTTATGATGGATGCGCAATTTAAAATATCATCAATCATATCATTTGATTCATCATCATTACGGAGATAAATTCCTCTTGTTTTTTTAAACCATTCCGAGTCAGAAATAAGTCCTTTTTTTACCGCTTGATTATATAATGCAGTTCCCGGATAATATGCAACAGGAGATACTAGAACATCACCCGGAAGAATCTTCCCAATGAGTTCTTTTGTTTTACGGACATCAGCTTTTGTCTCGTCAAAAACTCCGCACATCAGATAGACGGAAAGATATACTCCGGCACGCCGTACCATTTCAGATGCCGAAATTATTTTTTGCGGGGTTATTTTTTTATCATATAATGAAAGTATTTTTTCAGAACCCGATTCAACTCCGAACTGAATATGTTCCAATCCCGATAGTTTCATCGCGGTAAGCATTTCAAAATCGATAGTATCGACCCTGCTCTGACAGTTCCACATAATATATATTTTGTTTTTAATAAGTTTGTCGCAAAATTCCATTACACGGGTTTTCTTTAATGTGAAATTATCATCTCTGATTCCGAAATAAATAATTCCGTAACGGTTTTGAAGAAATTTTATCTCTGCAATAATATCATCGACAGAAGAATAAGTAACCTTACGTGTCCAGTATGCCGGTGATGAACAGTAAGTGCATGAGTTAGGGCAGCCTCTTGATGTAATAATATATTTAAACTGCTCATTGGGATTAATTCCGATTGATATTCCTGAAAACTTTGACGAAAGCTTTACTTCCGAAAGATCTTCAAGTCTTCGGCATTCGTATATTTTTTTTTCTTTTTTACCTGCTTTTAGATCGTCAATAAGATCAAGAAATGCGTTTTCTCCTTCACCTTTAATTATAGAATCAACCGACGGAAAACGTTTAAGATATTGCTCTGCCAAAAATGAAGCATGAACTCCCCCGATAGTAAGATGAAATTTTTTTCTTCCTTCGAAAAGTTTTATAAGTTTATTGGATTCGTTCTTATTATGGGTAAAAACTGAAATTCCGAGAATATCAGGTTTAAATTTTAATATTTCATCATGCGCTTTTGTACTGCCGACATGAGAATAATTAGCAAGCACGATATCATGTCCTTTTGACTCAAGAAATGATGCGATTGAAAATAGACCTACCGGAAGCAGAGATATATAGTAATCATTTCTGTCTTCATGATCGCATAAATATACAAGCATTATCTTCATTGTTCACCATTGACTCACATAAGCACATTGCACAAAACTTTCAAGATAATTTTGTTTGACATCATACTGCCTAACCTTTTTAGTTCCCATAATAAATACTAAAACAGGCATTTAATGAAAAATATAATTCTCGGACTTCTTGCCGGTGCTCTATTATCCGCAATTCCAATGATCAGATTTGATGAACCCGAAATCATCCTTCCGGAATGGGAAGGCTCCTTCAATCCGTCTCTTAAAATTCAAGCCTCGCCGTATATAAAAGACGGTAGAGCCTCTTTTTCAGTAAAAATCCCATCTGATGTATATTCTCTGAAGACAAGCGGAATATCTTCATCGGCTCCTGTGCCTGAAGGATATATAGCCTCAACAAGCGGAAATGGACAATATTTCGCACTATACCAGAAGATCGGCGAATCTGTCGATTTCTACGATATTACATCAGCAAGATTTTGGCAAAAAAAATCCGAACAGTATCCATTAATTTCACATAATGGTAAAATTGTACTGCTTCTGGTTGCAGATCACAGTGAAGTCAAAATTCTCGACAAGAATGGGAATCAGCTTGAAAACAGAATTGCGGGCAGATTCTGCACAAATATTTCCTTTTCAAAAGAAACGGATTATGCCGTGATTGGATTTCTGGATGGATCATATTACCTGATTGATGAAGACGGTAAAACTATTCACTCTGGAAAAACTGTCGATAATCTTCCAGTAAAAACAGCTTCAGTTAACATAAACGGATCTTTTCTTGCAGTTCATTTTGGAAATGAAAAAAAAGATTATCTCAAGATAATAGATATTAAAAAGTCCAAAGAATTTATTTCACAACTGCCGAATGTAAGCGTTACAAAAACGGCTGTTGATATTAATAATGACGGAAATTCAGTAATTATCAGCGGAGATCAGATTATCTTTTTCTCTAAAAAATGCAAAACTATTGCCGCATATAAAATTCCGGAGATAAGAACTGGCCACACATCCGCTTTAATAACCGGAGATTTCGCAGTACTTTCATGCATGAACAACACAGGTTCTACTGTTTTCATGTTTAGTCTTGAAAACGGATTGCTTTACAACAGAAATTTCCCTGACAAAGCAATAGAACTTAAAAATTCAGGAAACGTTATTCTTGCAAGAGGAACGTCGAATCTGTACTGTTTAAGTTATTCCCGATAGAATCACGAAGATTTTCGAGATGCAGTGCAAAATCAATTCGGCCGTGTTTGATGCATCCTTTTAAAAGAACTTCTATCTTTCGAAAGAGTTCTTCTTTAAGTTTATATTCTTTATGCGATGAAAGCCTTTCGTATGTACCATCTAAAAATTTTATCATCGAATAAATTCTATATCTATCCATACCCCATTTGGATGAAGAAAGCTGATCATGCGCCCCGCCATATTTAATAATCAATTTTTCATTTAACAGACCGAAGGGCTCTCTTGCAGATATTCTCAGCCAAAGATCATAATCTTCACAAACCGGCATTTTTTCATCAAATAAACCATATTGATCAAAAATATCATTTCGAACAACAACAGCAGAAGGAGAAACCAAACATAGTTTTAATGAATTGTAAAAAATATCTCCGAAGATTTTTTGATGGATGTTTTTCGGATTTACTTTTTCACCGCGCCGGATCCACTCTTCATCTGACTGAAATATTCTTATTTCGGGATTCTCAACTATAAATTTTTGCTGGAGAGATAATTTATTACTCTTCCACTCATCGTCAGAATCCAAAAAAGCAATATATTCACCGGAAGCCTTTCTGATGCCGGCATTACGGGCCGAACTCACTCCTCCATTTTCCTTTCTAATTACGATGATATCTGAGCGGAAGATAACATTATCTAAACCGTCAGTCGAACCGTCATCGACAATAATTAATTCATAATCTTGTAAATCCTGCGATAAAACAGAATTCACCGCCCTTTCAATAAACTCTTTTCTGTTAAATACCGGAATAATAACAGAAAAAAACGGCTTATTCCTTGAGAAGAAATTTGAGCGGACGCTTTTTAAGCTCATCAGAAATCTCTTTTATAGTTTCACTTGTCTGTCTTAATGTCCCCATGGTTTTTACGACATCTGCCTGGGAATCATCAAGAATATTGCTGAGTGTTGAGCTTGAAGCGGAAAGTTCTCCCAGAAATTTACGTATATCCTGTTTACTGTCGCTAGAAATATCCTTTATTATATTTACAGTGTCAGTTACAGAAACAAGAAGTTTATGAACATCACCCAACAATGCTTCAATGCTGACATATTCTATACCTTCAACAACATCTCCGGGTTGAAGAGGTTTACCTTTTTTAACAGGATTTCTTAATTCAATAATAGCATCACCAATTACATTTTGATTTTGAATAACCGCTACACAGTCTTCATTTAGAAATATTTGATCGGAAATTCTCAAAGTAACCAGAAAATGAAGCTCAGGCTGATAAACCGGCTCAATAGAAACAACCCTTCCGATATCATAACCTTTTACTTTAACGGCTGTGCCGTCTTTTATCATTTTGATATTGTCAATTTTAAGATAGACATCGATTGTGTCAGTACTGAGCGAATATCCGAGTTTAAGAACGACAAACACTATCATCAATACAATGGGTATTATAAAAAAAAGACCTACTTTTATTTCAAAAACACGTTTTGCCATTTCAGCCTCACACCAACATTGGTCCCTTCGGAGAGAATGTCATATATTGAACCACATATTCATTAGTTGTCGACAAAAATTCTTCACGCGTGCCGTCAAAAACAACTTCACCACGGTAAAGCATTATAAAACGGTTTGCAATATCTGAAAAAACTGCAGGATTATATGCGACTATAATAACAGATTTAAGCGGTGAATCCGCCCATTTTTTAAGAGAACGCATAACAGACATAACATTCAGTACGCATTGTGCTTCAAGAGGATGTTCCGCAAGTAGAAGATCCGGATTAAGGACAATTGCTCTTGCGAATGCGGTTTTAAGTCTTTCTGATTGGTAGATGTCGACCGGACGCATATCCCTTGAAAGATCTATTTCCATTTCGTCAATAAGCTGATTAACTCTGAAATCTATTTCATCTGAAGTCATATTAGAGTGGTATTTGAGTGGAAGCGCTATATTTTCATAAACGGTCATATTGGTAATAAGACCATAACCACGCTGGAGATACACCATATCCTTTCTTATGATATTACGCTCATAATAAGAAGCATTTTTAACATCATGCCCTTTAAAAAAAACTTCACCTTCAAAGTCATCAATTGCGCATGATATGAAAGGACATATTTTATCAATTCCCGAGTTTTCAAGCCCGAAAAAAATAATGTTTTCACCCTGTTTGAGATCAAAAGTTATGCCTCGGAGAGTCGAATGTATATCGAGCATATAAGACATATTTCTAACCGATAAAAAACTGTTTTCCATATCCTCTACTATAAACCTATCATAAATAAAAAAGAAATGAAATCAAGGCATTTACAATAAAAACAGAGAGAAGAGTGCGAACTACGGCTCTTGAAACATAAATTGGAATTTGAAATGCAGTTGAAGGACGGAATCCGTAATAACAGCATATCAAAGGAATAAGAATACCGTACATAAGACTCTTTAGAAAAGTTATAAGAAGATCCTCAAAAGAAAAAGCATTAATTATTGTAGCTAGAAATTGCTGAGGAGGAATAAAAATAAATAGTCTCGAAATCAAATAACCGCCGGCAAGAGCAACAACATCAAAAAGAATAACGAGAGATATAATTGAAAGAATACTTGCAATGATTCTTGGAAATACAATATACAGCTTGGTGTCTATCCCCAGAAGTTCCAGAGAACGTATTTCGTGATTCTGCTTTTGTGTAGCAATTTCTGCGGAAATAGCAGAACCGCTCCGGCTTGTGACAATCATCGCTGTAGCGAGAGGTCCGATTTCACGTATTATGATTAAAACAAGAAGATCCCCAATAAATGAATCAATTCCGAATTTAGGAAATTTTTGCGATGCCTGAATAATTACTGTTGCCCCAAGCATAAGAGCAACAACTGATATTAAAAAAACAGCATCAAGACCGGTGTACTTTGTCTGAAGAAGAACCGTAGAATAAAGTGAACGCAATCTAAGATACTTAAGGGACTTAAAAGAATTAAAGATTGATTTTAGATAATGCTGAAATTCAATATATCCGGAAAAAAATGCAATTACCTTTCTACCGGTAAGAGCAAGAAAATTTTCGATTTTACCCCACAATCTCATGGCTCCTTCTACTTCCCGGCTCTAACAATGTCAAACAAATATGTCATTCTTAATAGAAATAAAAGACGCATCTAAAGTTATGATCATTTTTTTTAAATATTTGCAGAATTTTTGCCGATACATTATATTGACTATGGATATTTTATAAAATATCCTGTCTATCCCCGGAACAATTGGAGTAAGGGATGTATTTTGACTTTAAGGGGTTTATTATGAAATTTATTCAATCAAAAAAAGCTGTTTGCGCGTTTATGGCATTATTTGCTTTTTTTTCCGTTTCATTGCATTCGCAGGAAGCAACAGCTGCTGCATCTGATGCAGAAAAAAAGGAAGCAGTTGCAAAATCAGACGAAGATTCACCTTCCGACATGACAGGTTGGCGAGTTACTGATTTTCAACCTTATATTAAAGCACTTGCTGAACTGGAAAAACTCAGTGATGAATATTCTGAAAATCTTTTGAAAATGGCAATTGATGAATATTCTACCGGTCTTGACATCCTTAGCGATATGGAAGTTGAAGTTAATAAGTTAAAAGCAGTTTTTGCCAAGAAAAATAATTTAAATGAAAGATGGTACTGGCAGGAAATTGACAGAAAAAACCAGGAAAAACGCCAGATTTCTTATTTAAAATATGAAGCAAAAGTTAAATCAATAACTTATTTTACCAGAGCAATCAATCATATGGACGATATACAGTCGGTTAAAATTAAAGCCGATACTGCATATACAAATGCTCAGATTAAACTTTTCCAGGCTTATGTTTCTACGCAGTATGATATACAGAACCTTCTTCCTTGCATTCCTGTTCTTGAACGATATGTGCAGATAAATGAAAAAACCAAAAACGACGTTTGGGCCTATAACTATATGGCAAGCTGTTACGGGTTTATGGAAGCTTCAACTGCAAAGAGCAGAATTATTAGCGAAGAAGAAAAGCTCAAATGGAAACAGAAAAAGAACAGATCTCTTCTTACAGCTGCGGAGCTTAAGTACGGAATCGATACTCCTCAGTATAAACATCTCAAAGAGACTGTTGAACTTGATGAGAAAAAGAGCGCATCAATTAACGATTTCAGATAATACCCGTTTCTATATAAGAATTTATAAGAACTCTCCTTCAAGGGGAGTTCTTATTTTTTTACCATCAGATGCTTTCTTTATCAGTGACTCATACGTTGAATTATAAAGTTTAATTCCAAGCTTATTATGCTCTTCAAGTATCTCTTTCAGAATTGTTTTATCTGTAAGGGGATTAACAGTTACAGCTCTCAAAACTGAAATCTTCTGCGGAGAATATTTAGTCGATTCTAACACTGTCCTTGACACAAAAGAATTATCAGCATCCCGAATTGACCTGTGGAGTTCAATATTCAGTGAATTTATTAAAAGATTTAGATTAAACAGACGGGCTTCAGCATCATCTCCTCCTTTTAATTTGAGTTCAGAAAGTCTTTCCCTGATCTTTTCAGGTATGAAACGGTAGTTTATTATAAAAAGTTCTGGATAATTGAGAAGTTCAAAATTTATATGCGTTTCAATCATAGATCTGTATATAGATGTTAGTTCGAAAGCATATTCAAACAATAACCTGAATCCTTCCGAACCGAATACTTTCATGGCACTCCATGGCCTCAAAACCGTAAATGGCCTGGATCCTTCTACCGTAAATCTTCCAAGATCGACTGAATCAGGTCTTAAAATATAAGTTGAATTGCGTTTAATGTTTTCGAGATCTCTTTCATTTTTAAAAAGAACCATGCCCATTGAGTTCGGTGAAAATAGCAATTTGTGACAGTCGAAAGTAACCGAATCTGCCGATTCTATTCCGCTAAAAAGATGTCTGTATGAATCTACAAAAAGAACAGGACCGCCCCATGCAGCATCTACGTGAAAATGAGCGCCGACAGAATCCGCACATTTTCTAATAGCATTTAGATCATCAATATTTCCTGTTTCAGTCGTCCCGCCAATGCCTACAATCGCAATAACCATTATCTTTTTATCATGTGACGAATTATAATCATTTATAAGACGGCATTCATTTACAAGAGAATCAATTTTCATTTTATTATTTGAATCTACAGGGATTTTTATTACTGAATCTTCCCCAATGCCTATAATTGAAGCAATCTTATCTATTGAATAATGCCCTCTCTGCGATACAATTATTAAGGCTTTTTCACAATTATAGTAATTCATCGCCTCGCGTATTCCTTCTTTGGAAACACCGCCAAAAGAACCTTGAGGCTTAAATAATTTATTTCTTGCGACAAATAAAGCAGTTAAATTAGCAAGTGTCCCGTCTACAGTTACCGCACCAAGAGAAACTGAATGATTCTGAATGTTTTTTTTATAATAAGATGAATTCTTAGAATAAACAAGCCTGTGAATCCATGCGATAAATTCACGCTCTACAAAAGTAGATGCTTTTGCCGTTTCAATTTTTACCTGATTCTGATTCAATGAAGCTATTATCATTTCAACTAAGACAGCAAACCACGGAACAGGACTTGTCATATGACCGATATAATAAGGTGAACCGACCTTTACAGAATGGGAAATTATTTTTTCATGGATTTCCGGAAATATTATTTTCAGAAGTGAAGGATTTCTGGGGATATCTTCCTGAGAAAACATTTTACCGAGATCAGCAATGGATATTTCACTATGAAGTCCGCCTTTTTCAGCAAAATACTTATGAAGCATATCAAGAAGCATATTGCCATACTCAACAAACTTATCCTGAGAATCCGGTAGAATAAACAGCTTTTTCAGGTGATCAAAATCGGCTTTAACTTGTTTTGTCATTATTAATTCCAATAATACCATTATCTAATAATGCTTAAAAATAAAAATCATTTTTTATATTAATGTTTTTTTTCATAAAATTATTTCAACTTTTTAACAAATAATTCCGATACTAACGTTACGGGGGGATAACATGACACTAAGCCAGAACGGAAGCTGGATTTTTCCTGAAAAAATTGAAATAAATGACATACATCATTATTCTGAACAGTTAAGCAGGGTTCGTTTTGACAATAATATCTTTTTTGATCTCAGCAATACTCATACTATTCATTCGTCATTTGTAGGTTTTCTGATCATTGCGAAAAATGAAGCCGAAAGAAAAGGCGGTGAACTTAAACTTGAACTTTCAGATGAAATGAACAAATTGTTTTCACTATTAAATATTGGTGATTATTTTAAAGATTAAAGTGAATATGACATTTTTATTCTTGATGAAATAAAAAATCTTTCTTCATGACGCAGATGACAATATGCATGTATAATAGTCTGCTTTCCTCTTTGAAAAATACCCTTAGCAGAAATCTTTCTCCTCGTTTCATTACCGGTACTGTCGATATAATCAATCATAAATTCTCGTCCCGGTATTATAGTAGATCCCCTGCATTTTTTTGAACGTAATTCTTTTATAAGAGCATCACGAAATGAGGGTCCTGCATAATATTCCAGATCATCAATATACCATTTGCTGTGACTTTTATCTTTTTGAATAGCACGAAGAAAAACATTCATACATGCACTGGCATCCGAAAATGCACGATGATGCTTTAATTCAATCCCAAGATGAGTACAAACTGTATCAAGTTTATAATTCTCAAGTCCTGGAAAAGCTCTGCGCGAAAGACTTACGGTATCATATGCACTAATAAAACGGAAACGTTTTCCGCATCTTCTGTATTCCATTTCAAGAAAAGAAAGATCAAAAGCCGGGTTTTGAATAACAAGAATTGAATCGGATAAAAAAGTATTAAAATCCTGAATAATATCAGAAATCTTATCACATCCGGAAACCATTTCATCAGAAATACCGTGAATCCTGATGCTTTCTTGAGGTATCGGCATGCAAGGATCAATCATTCTTTCAAAAGAATCTATTTGACCATCAAGATTGAATTTCACTGCACCGATTTCGATTATCTTCTCAGTAAAAGGATTAATCCCTGTCGTTTCAAGATCAATTGCGCAGAAAACAGAATCTTTCAATTTTGCATCAAGATAATGCAATTCCTCCATTAAAACTCACCAATCATTTTGATTTCAGTATGCAGTTCGATTCCGAATTTTCCAAAAACAGTTTTTTGAACATGTGATACCAAACTTCTTATATCCGAAGAAGTTGCCTTTCCGGAATTTACTATAAAATTTGTATGAAGCTCAGAAACCTGTGCCCCGCCTATTTTATAGCCTTTTAAACCCGAGTCATTGACAAGTTTCCAAGCAAAACTTCCTTCCGGATTTTTAAAAACTGATCCCGCGCTCGGAAATGTCCATGGATGTTTCATCTTTCTGTCAGATATAATATCATCTATTTTTTTCTGAGTCATAGAAGGATCGCCTTCAGGAAATTCAAAAGACCCTGAAACTACAACAGCGCAACTCTCAATATTTATTCCTCTGTAATGAGCCATCAAAGACTCTGATTTAACAGTATGAAATGCGCCTTTTTTATCAATATAAGTAATTTCCTTCAACCAGTCAATAAAAGTACCCATAAATGTTCCTGCATTCATCACTATGCCGCCTCCGACTGATCCCGGAATTCCGGCCATAAATTCAATGCCTGAAAAAGAATTTGCCACAGCAAATTTTATAAAATCATCTTTCATTACAGCAGCTTCGGAAAAAATCATTCCATTACGTTTTTCGATTATAGGCTCCGGCATAACATCCGAACTTATCCGCATAACAATGCCGCGAATCCCCCTGTCTCCGACAACAAGATTGGATCCTGCACCTATCACAGTTAAAGGTATACCCTCTTTATGACAATATTTTACTGTTTCAGCAGCTTTCTCATAATCATAGGGGGCAAAAAGTACATCAGCAGGTCCGCCCGACTTAAAAGTCGTATAATCAGACAATAAGGCATTTGGGTAAATTTTCCCAATTTTAGATAAATCTTTGCAAACAGCTTCCATATAATATCCGATCAGATTAATTAAGTCTTATTAGACTGCAATATAATTGATAATTATTATGGGGTTATGCTGTCAAATGATTATTTGAAAGAATTTAGTCATGGGAATCCATTAAATCCGCATTTGCATCGTTTAATTCTCTTGTTTTTTTCTCCAAACTTTCTTTGAGTTTCAAGTTTTGAGAATAAAGAGCTCTCGTAAAAGAAATTACAGAAATAGAACCGAGTATTGATATAATCAGAACTATTATTGAACTTATATAGTACGTTTTCTTTAAATCAGATATACTTTCACTGTATTTCAAATCAGATATATCAAGTCCCAATAGACCGCAAAATCTTCCCTGCTCATTATAAACAGGCGAAAAGCACATGAGCGCCCAAATATCATAATCTTTATCATATTTAAACGTTGAATCGGAAACTGTTTTCTTTTCTTTAAAAGCTTTTTTTATTATATCTAAATCGGAAATATTATATATTAATGAAAATCTTGATACCATTTCATCTGCACCGGATTTCTTATCTTCCAATAAATCTGCATCTACCGTGAATCTTGCTTTATTTATATCTGAAGTTGGAATAATCATATATGCATACAGAATAATATCTTTCTCAGCCTCGCGTATTATATTAAGTTGATCTGAAATTTTCTTAAATTCATCTGAATTTTCAATCAAATCAACTTCATTCTCTTCGAAAAGAAGTTCGGATTTTGAATCAATTTGATCATAATAGCCAAGAGCTGAGATTTTGTCATTTATGGCGGAGTATGCTTTTATATCCAGAAGTTTTGCCGACATTTCAGCAACGCTTTCAAGTCTCTCACGCGTTGCCTGGAGAATTTTTTTTTCACTGCTTCTATATGATATAAAAAGTATCGAGGAATTTATAAAAAATAAGAAAAGAAATAAACCGATCATTCCCTGTGAACGTAAAATATTAGGTTTCATAACAACTCCAACATTTTTATATCATAGTTCTAATCAGTAATCAAATAAAAAAACCGTCTTTTAAAGACGGTTTTTTTATTTGAAGATCAAGAATATTCCAAATAATCTTTTAGTTTACGTGCTCTAGACGGATGGCGCAGACGCCTTAAAGCTTTTGCTTCAATCTGACGTATACGCTCTCTTGTTACATGAAAAACATAACCGACTTCTTCGAGAGTATGCGCATATCCGTCATCAAGACCGAAACGCATACGAATGACTCTCTGTTCACGCTGAGGAAGCGTGCTCAATACTCCGCTTATCTGTTCTGCAAGCATTCTATCAGCAGCTGCCACAGCCGGAGAATCAACATCTTTATCTTCGATAAAATCTCCGAGCAATGAATCTTCTTCTTCTCCGACAGGAGTTTCCAAAGATATCGGTTCGCGGGCAACATTTTTAACCCCTTTTACCCTGGCAACAGGCCATCCGAGTCTCTCTGCCAATTCTTCAGGTGAAGGTTCACGTCCGAATTCCTGCTGGAAGAGTCTTGTCTCTCTCGTTACTTTGTTTATCTGTTCAATCATATGAACGGGAACCCTGATTGTTCTGGCCTGATCGGATATTGCTCTTGTTATTGCCTGACGTATCCACCATGTTGCATATGTTGAAAATTTATATCCTTTACGGTATTCGAACTTATCTACAGCCTTAATCAGTCCGATATTTCCTTCCTGAATAAGATCAAAAAAATGCATTCCGCGGTTTGCATATTTTTTCGCAATTGAAACTACAAGTCTTAGATTTGCATTAACAAGCTGTTTTTTAGCGATGCTGATTTTTCTCTGACCTTGAGAAATCTGACTTCCGCATGAAAGAATATCCTCGGCTGAAGCTCCTGCTTCCTGTTCAATACGCCTGATTTTTCTTTCGTTGTTTCTTATATCCTTTACCAGCTCAAGAAGAATAGTCTTATTTTTAAGTTTTAGTTCTTTTACAATCAAATCTACATCTTCATCTTTTTCGGCTTTTCTGGCATAATGTTTTATATCTTTAAGATCTTTCTTAAATCTCTTTTCGATATCCTTAAAAAACACATTCGTTTCTTTAATTCTTGAAACCATAGACTGTATTTTCTGAGACAGCTTAATTATTTCAAGCTGATTGATTCCCATATCAGTAATATGTTTTTTAATATTTTCGCAAACTGCGTCGATTTGTGCTTTCATCTCTGCATATTTAGGGGAATCTTCTTCCAGTTTTTTCAATTTTGTCTGAAGCTGAAGAAATTTTTTATCTTCTTCCTGAATAAGTTTCATATATTTATCATAACGCTTTTCCATGTCCTTCATATCAACTGAAGAAAAATAATAAAGGGCATTTGTTCTAAGAACATCAGTAAGTTTAATCTTACCTTTTTTAACCTTGTCATGATTACGAAGCAGATCATTCAAAAGGAGAGAAGAGCCAAGTACGGCATTTTCAACCATAAGTTCGCCGTCTTCTATCTTTTTTGCAAGATCAACTTCCTGTTCACCGGAAAGAAGTGAAACTTTTCCTATATCGCGAAGGTACAATCTGATTGGATCATCAATTCCGCCGCTATCATCTTTTTTCTTGGGTGATTTTGCACCTTTTTTTGTCGGAGGTGCCTGGGGTATCGTGTCATCGGTATAAAACTGATCTTCGCCGAAAGGTGTTCTCATGCCTGCAAGCATGCTTCCTTTTCGCGTTGATTCTTCAACTACTTCGATTCCAAGCTGATTTATGAGAATAAAAATATCGTCAATCTTATCGGAATTAAGAAGCTTATCCGGAAGAATTTCATTTATTTCGTCATAAGTAATTTCTCCGTTTATCTTGCCTATTGTAATAAGCTTTTGAATTTCCGGAATCGACTCAAGCGAAATTTCCGCTTTACTCATATAATAAACCTCACTTTCTTTATATCAAAAAGCCCCGAGTACTTCACTCTTGGGCTGAGTTCCCCTTATTTTTTCGAGATAATCGTCAAGTTTTCTTTCTTCCCTCTTCCACGATTCAAGTTCAAGTCTAGCCTCTTCAGACGGATCTTTCGCGAGAAGTCTGATATAATAATCAATTTTTTTTCTTATAATAAATGTCCTCATGGACAAATATATCTCATTATAACTTCTATCATAGTCTTCATTAACAATTTTTTTAGATATAAATTTAGAAATATAATTTAATTCTTCACCTTCGAAATAATTAAAAAAATCAGCCGGTTCTATACCTTCATTTTCTGAAAAAATATGAACAAGCTTTTCAAAAATACTTCCATACACTGAATCCGGTTTGTTTTCCGAAAAGTCAAAAGCTGCTTTTGCAATCAAAGCCGGACAATTTACCAATAGTTCATCCAGGTCTTTATAACACCTGTCGATATAAGCAATTTCCTCTTTTTCAACAGCAACTGCTTTAGGCCGTGATACAGTGTTTGTTTTTGAAAAATCTCTTATCAAAGAAATATAATCTGTACCCAAAAATGGAGCTGCTTTTTTAAAAAAACTTTCTCTTTCCGTATCATAACTTATGTTTTTAGCTATTTCAAAGATACTGGAAACAGAATGCTTAACACCTTTGGTTTTTATATCCTTTACAGCATAAGCAATGCTGAAGTCATCTTTATCCAAAGCAGAATCAATTAGAAGAAGCAATTCCCTCATTCCTTTTTTTACAGCAAAATCAAAAGGATCACCCTCGGACAATAATGCAACTTTTACTCTAACATTGACATCTTTGGCAACACCTATCGAACGTAAAGATGCATTAAATCCTGCGGAATCCGCGTCAAAAAGCAAAACAATTTCCTCTGCACTCTTAGAGAGAAATCTAACCTGTTCTTCGGTTAGTGCCGTTCCCAAAGGGGCAACAACATTCTTTATGCCCACTTGATGGCATCCTATCACGTCTAGATAACCTTCAACAATTATAGCACGCTTTAAACTGCTAATCTCATTTTTTGCCTGCTCATAACCGTAAAGCATTTCTCTTTTTCGGTAAATTACTGTTTCAGGTGAATTTAAATACTTCGGATCACCTTCACCAATTACTCTGCCGCCGAAAGCGGAAACTTTCCCATAACGGTCAGTTATAGGAAAAATTACACGATTTCTAAAAAAATCAAAATAATGAATGCTTCCATCATCTCTTGTTTTCTTTACTAATACAGAAATTTCAGAAGCCTTATCTAGATCGGCTTTCTTTTTAAATAAGGCCGATTTTAAAAAATCCCATCTATCAGGAGCATAGCCCAAACGAAAATTTTTAATGCTTTCTTCGCTTACACCTCTTTCAGTCAAATAATTCAGTGCACTTAGTCCTGCATCGTCATAAAGAAATTTATTATAAAGTCTCATCGCAAAATCATTTATGCGATAATACTCATCATCGGAAGTATTTTCTCCCTCAGATACATCAATACCAACGAGTTTCCCGATCATTTTGACTGATTCAGGAAAGGATAGATTCTCTACCTTTGATACAAAAGTAAAAACATTTCCACCTGCATGACAGCCAAAGCAATGAAATATCTGCTTATCCGGCGAAACAATAAAAGACGGTGTCTTCTCTTTATGAAAAGGACACAATCCTGTGAAATTATTACCCTTTTTTTTCAGGGTTGGAACATATCTAGCTACTATATCTTCGATTCTAGCACGAAGCCTTATTTGATCAATTAAGCCGTTGGGAATTCCCACATCAAATCCTAATTTGATATTTTCTTTGAAACTATTTCTTTTACCAAACTGCCATCGGCACGGCCTTTCAAATCTTTCATTATCATTCCGATAAACCTGCCAGTTTCACTTGATTGAGGTTTTCCATTTTTAGAAATAAAGTCTTCTACGAAAGCAGAAATCTCAGTTTCTGTCATCTGTTTAGGAAGATATTCTTCAATAATGAGAAGTTCTTTCTTTTCTTTATCTGAAAGATCCGTTCTACCGGCTTTATCGAATTCAGTTATAGATTCTTTTCTTCTTTTTGCCGCACGCGAAACAGTCTCCAAGATTTTATCTTCCGGAAGATCTTTCCCTGTCTTGTTTTTTTCATACATAATGTCGGATTTAAGCATGCGTAAAACACTAAGTCGTAATTCGTTACCGCTTTTTAATGAATCCTGCAGATCGGACTCAATTTTCTTGAAAAGACTCATTCAGCACTCCAAACGGAAAACAAAAAAATTGAAAGAAAAATCCACAGTCAAAGATATCTTCAATAATATTATCGTCAAGTTAAATAATGAGATTTTCAAAAAACAAAGTCGGATATAAAAATGCGGAAAAGAAATAATTATTAAATAATACGGCGGTAAAACCGCCGTATTATTTAATTAGAATGCCATACCGAAAGCAGCACCAAGACTAAAAGTTCTGTTTCTATCAAGAACATCTACTAGAAGTGCATCAATATTAAGCTTAAATCTTCTGCTGTCTTTCAAAACGCAGATTCTAGCTCCAGTATTAAAACATCCTCTTTCGAAAGCATCAGGACCTATCGGATCAACACTGTAAGAATAATTAGAAAAATCGTTTATAAAATGAACATAACCTTTGAAAATATTTGGAAGGAGATCAAGATCGAATCCCATTGAAAAATCAAAAGCTTTTTTGAATCTTGCTTTATATTCACTTTCACGGGCAAAAGTTTTGCCGAAAACTATTGTAGTTTCAGCAGGCATCCCGAAAAACTGACCGCCGTAAGTTGCAGCAAGATAAAGCTGATAGAAATCATGACTGTCATCTTTATCAAAAAATTCAATCATCTGATAATTCCCGCCAACAGCAAGAGCAGAACTTCCAGAACCGTAGAAATTAAATTTTGCATTTAGAATCGTGTCATCACCGCGCTCATCCTGCATGTCATATGCAACACCGAGTTCAAGCTTTCTGAAAAGCTGAAAAGTTGCAGTACCAACATAAGTATCATCATTGTCGTCTTCAAGATATCTTGCACCTACATCAAAACCGAACTGGGAATCTTCCCATCCAGTGTTTGCAGTCGGTGTAGAAATAAGTCCGGTTGAACCGTTCAGGCTTGGACTTTTGAACGGAGATGCAGAAAGAACCCCGCCAGCTACTAAAAATGCTCCAACAATAAAAAAAACTTTTTTCATCCGTTGTTTCTCCTTTTTTTATTTAAAATCCGTTTTTTTAAAAAGCGGAATTACATCCACACCCATGTTTACTATATTACTTTTACCATCATTTTCCTCTCTATCAATAATAACGCAAGCAATTTTTATATCTATTCCTTCTGCTCTCATTCGCTCAATTGCCTTAATTGTTGAAGCACCTGTCGTAATTACATCATCAAGTACAATAGCATTTTTTACTTTAGAAACATGCCCTTCTATATATTTTTGCGTTCCATGTCCCTTTGGCTCTTTGCGCACAATAAGAGGATAAAGTATTCTTCCATCCTCAAGCGCAGCCAAAGATGTAGAAATTGCAATAGGATCAGCACCAAGAGTCAAGCCTCCGATACCGTCTGCATCAATATTTTTAATCTTTTCATAAACGGCTTTTCCGATCAAACGGAGTCCTGCCGGATCGAGGAGAGTCATTTTGCAATCAAAGTAGTAATTGCTCATTTGTCCTGAAGCAAGCTTAAATTCAGCGGTTTCGGAATACTTAAAACTTTTTTCCTTAATAATTTCAAACAACTGTTCTGAAACAGACATATTACCTCTCAAACCTTTCCGGCCACAAAACTCTGAGCCGTTCTTTTATATTTTTTTCCGAACCGTTTTCAGTCGGATTATACAAAACTAAATCAGACACACTATCGGGCAAGTATTTTTCTTTAACAAAAGAACCCGGATAGTCATGCGGGTATTTATAACCTATAGAATTACCCATTTCACGCATCAATGAAGTCGGTGCATTTCTTAGGTGATACGGTATTTCAACATTATTTGATTCGACGATTTCAAGCGCCTTGTTTATTGCAGCATAAGAAGCATTACTTTTCGGGGACGAAGCAAGAAAGCATGCACACTGAGAAAGAATTATACGGCTTTCCGGCATGCCTATCTTTTCAACAGCATTTAATGCGGAAAGAGCTATTGAAAGCGCTGTGGGGCTGGCATTTCCGATATCTTCAGATGCAAAAATTACCATTCGACGTGCAATGAACATAGGATCCTCGCCTGCCGATATCATTTTTGCCAAATACAACACGGCTGCATCGGGATCCGAACCTCTCATTGATTTAATAAAAGCCGATATGGAATCATAGTGATTATCTCCTTTTTTGTCATAAATGGAATAAACTTCCTTCACAGCTTCTTTAAGAATTTCTGATGTTATAATAGAATCCTTTGAGGTCAACGCCGCTGTTTCAAGAATATTAAGCATTCGTCTTGCGTCGCCGTTTGATGAATCAATCAATTCATCTTCAGCTCCGTTGAATTCTATTTTAATCTTTGATATTATTTCATCTTCAGTTATTGCTTTATTTAGAATTTTTTTGAGTGAATCTCTACTGTGTTTTTTAAGCTTAATTACACGGGTTCTTGACAAAAGAGGAGAAATAACACTGAATGAAGGATTTTCCGTTGTTGCGCCGATAAGTATAATATCGCCGTTTTCTACGGCAGAAAGAACTGAATCCTGCTGTGATTTATTAAAGCGGTGAATTTCATCAAGAAACAGTAAAGTCTTAGATCCTGCAGCTTTATTTTTTTTCCCAAGCTGGATGACGTTTCTTACTTCTGATACTCCGCAGCTTATAGCGCTTAAAAAATGAAATTCGATATCCAGACTCTCTGCGATAATACCTGCAAGTGTCGTTTTGCCGCAGCCAGGTTCACCCCATAAGATCATTGAAAACGGAAGATTTTTCTCTATCATCATCCGCACAACACGACCTTCGCCGGTTAGCTCTTCCTGTCCGAAATATTCTGAAATTGTTTTTGGCCGGATTCTTTCTGCAAGCGGTATTAGCCTGCTGTCATGAAAAAGATTCTGCATAATTTCTGCCTGTGGTATTTATTAAAGAGTCATACCTCTCGGTATGACTCCAGTCGGGACTATTCCCCTTTGTCGGCAGAACCTCTGCCGAAAGATTTACCCGCAGGCCCTGAGAATTTCTTGACTTTTCCCTGCACCGCCATGCGGCGCATTTTTTTAAGTCTTCTTCTCTCAGCTTCTTCTCTTTTGCGTTTTTTCTCTTCAGACGGTTTCTCGTAATATCTTCTTCTTTTGAGTTCTTTGAAGATACCTTCGAGAGCCATTTTTTTCTTTAGATTTTTGAACGCTTTTTCGAGATCGCCTTCGATCACGTTAACTAATAACGGACTTGGCATTTTTATCACATCCTTTTGGTTAAACCTAAAATCGTATATTCTATTGTCAAACTTTATTTTGGAGGTTCAATCGCCTGAACAGGACATACTGACGCGCATATTCCGCATTCAGTACACTTATCAGAATCAATAATCCTCTTGTCTGCATTTTCCCTAATAGCATTAACAGGACACTCAGGTTCACAGACTCCGCAATTAACACATTGTTCCGTGATGAAATATGCCATAAAGCCTCCGTTTGCGCAGAAAAAAGCGCAATAAAAGAATAATATTTTTTGTATATATAGTCAACGGAAAATTTTCAAACTCCGCATCTTCCTATTTTTTCCCCATATTTTATTTTGAGCTTATCAATCAACATATCGGTTTTTAATATATTTTCCGTATTTTCAAAAAGTGTATTCTGAATATCTTCTGAAAAATTTGATATTGATAATCCTATAAGTCTTATTTTTCTGGATGAAATATTTGCCCGTAGAAGTTTTTCCGCACTGCTCTTAGCGGTCGCATAATCATCAAAATAATCGCTAAAAGTTTCTGATCTGGTAATGGTCGTAAAATCAGAGAAACGCAATTTTATTGAAACTGTTTTATATTTTAATAAATTTTTTCTGGCATCCCTTGTTACATAATCAGCCATACTTCTAATTGTCGATGTTAATAATTCAGTTGAATCAGTATCTGCCTGGAAAGTGTGTTCTTTGCTTATTGATTTAATTTCATCACATTCAGAAACGGATTCTCCGTCTATTCCATTAGAAAGCATCCAGATGCGATAACCGTTACTGCCGAATATCGATACAAACTCTTCACATCTTCTGTTTGCTATTTCACCTATTTTATTAATCCCTATATTTCTAAGTTTATCAGCACACTTCTTGCCTACACCCCAAAGTCTTGTAATATCAAGATCTGATATAAAATCTCTTTCCATACCCAAAGGACATACCGTAAGTCCGTCCGGCTTATTTATATCTGAGGCAATTTTCGCACATGCCTTGTTTGACGCGATGCCGATTGAAACTGTTAGCGAGGTTTCATTTTTTACATCATCTCGTATTTTTTGAGCAATTGAAACAGCATTGCCGAACAACTTTGAAACTCCCGATACGTCAATAAAAGCCTCGTCTACACTTATCTGTTCAATTGACGGGGAATATTTTCTAAAAATATTCATCACGCGCTCAGAATATGCTGAATACAGATTCATATTTGGTCTGACAAATATTCCGTTAGGGCAGATATAATATGCTTTTGATATAGGCATAGCAGATCTTATTCCGAATTTGCGCGCTTCATATGAAGCGGTACTTACAACACCGCGTCCCGCCCCACCCATAGGGTCAGCTCCGACAATAACAGGTCGATTGCGATATGAAGGATTTTCTACTTGCTCAACTGATGCAAAAAAAGAGTCAATATCCGCATGTAAAACATTAAGCCCCATACAGCACATATGTATAGTATATTATTTTTCGTCAAGTAAAAATTATTAAACAGTAAAAACCTGATTATATTATCAAGCATATTGCCGATAAATAATCGTAGCAGCTAATCTGACGGAGAAATCATGAGCTCAAAACAAAAACTATTAATCGATGAACAACTTAAATATTTCTATAAGCATTTAAATTATTTTGATGAATCTTCAAAAGAATATAAAGTTATAATTAATGGAATAAATGAGATAAAGGAACTTCTCAGGAAATAATTATTCTTCTGCAATTTTTTTCTCCACAGAAATACCGTATGCTCTAAGCTTATTATGAAGGGTTTTTCTTGATATTCCTAATACTGATGAAGTTTTACTTATATTAAAAGAATTTAACCTCAAAGACTCTAGAATTGCCTTTTTTTCCACTTCATCAAGAGTTTGATAATTTGATTTAATATTTGCTTGCGGAATATCAATATTATCCTGTGAAATATGGTCAAAAATACTTTTAATATATTCTGCTGATATTTCTTTTCCGACGGAAATTAAAACAATTCTTCGCATCGCGTTCTCTAGTTCTCTGACATTTCCAGGCCATTCATATTTACAGAAAAAATCTACAGCTTTATCTGAGAAAACAACATCACGCCCGTATTCTGAATTAAATTTGGTTAGAAAATAATTTATCAGTACAGGAATATCCTCGCGGCGTTGTCTGAGCGGAGGAATTTCTACCGGAAAAACATTTAATCGGTAATATAAATCCTCGCGGAATTTACCTTCTGATACGAGCGTTTTTAAATTTTTATTGGATGCTGAAATTATCCTTGTATTAACTTCAACAACTTCGTTTCCGCCAAGCCTTTCAAAACGTTTTTCCTGAAGCACTTTTAGAAGTTTTGCCTGAACATCAAAAGATAAATTGCCGACTTCGTCAAGAAAAAGCGTCCCTTTGTCTGCAAGTTCAAACTTCCCTATTTTACGCGAATGAGCCCCTGTAAAAGCGCCTTTTTCATGGCCGAAAAGTTCGCTTTCAATTAAATCCTTTGGAATTGTGCTGCAGTCAAGACTTCTGAAAGGAAAAAGCGACCTATTGCTATTAAAATGAACCGCATCGGCAAGTAAGCCTTTTCCGGTTCCGCTTTCGCCGGAAATAAGAATTGTGATATCTGTATCAATTACTCTGTTTAATAGAGAAAATAATTTCTTCATTGCTGGTGAAACGGAAATGACTGATGAAAATCTGAATCCGTCACTTACTTTTTTTCTGAGTTCGAAAACTTCATTTTTCAGGCTGAGCTTATCAGAAATATTTCTGGCAATCAGTTTTATTTTTTCAACGTCAATCGGCTTTGCAATATAATCATATGCACCTAACTTCATTGCCTGAACGGCTTTTTCTAGATCATTTGAGGCCGATATTATCACCGCGTCGACTTCAATATTATTCTGCTTAAGTGAATTAAGAACATCCAGTCCGTCCATGCCCGGCATGGACAAATCAAGAAATAGTATTTCATACGCACCGGTTGTTAGTTCTTTTACAGCATCCTCTCCGCACGAAACATCATGTACGGAATAATTATCAGAAAGAACATGTTTAAGTATTTCTCTTACACCGCGGTCATCATCAGCGATAAGAATTTTTCTCCGCATATTCATAATTTTGCGGCATCACCCCAAAGTTTTTCAAGTGAATAAAACTCTCTGGCTTCGTAAGTAAAAATATTGACTGTAACAAAACCGAAATCGATAAGAATCCATTCTGATTCATCGTCAAAATGACGAGGTTTAACGGTTTCATATTCTGCAAGAGTTGATCTTATTTCACGGGCAAGAGCTCTCGAATGAAGCTTTGAACTTGACGTTGCAATGACAAGATAATCAAGATAAGAATTAATCTTCCTGACATCAAGAAGAAGTACATCAGATGATTTTTTATCTATAAGTACTGATTTGCACTTTTCTGCAATTGAAAACGTATCAAGCATTATTATTTCACCATATCTTTGCCGACCAAAATTGTAAGATCATATACCTGAGTGCTGTCAACTGAATGATATACTTTTTTAATTCCGGTTAACTCAGAAACAAGTTTTATATCATTATTGTTGCCCTTATTGCTAATTATAACAGATTCTTCCAGATTATTCATCTGATGAGTTCCGAATTCAATTACACTGATTCCTTCCCGCATCAGAGCACTCCGAACCCTTTTGGCAAGTCCCGGGATATCGGTTGCGTTTAAAATCTTTACACGAATATTCGGAGCATTTTTTTCTTTGACAATAAGCCAGCGTAAAAAAGTATCTTCATACATCTTAAAGGATATTTCATCTGCAGAAAACATACCGTCATCAGAAACTCTTCCCGGAAGATTAATGCAATTCAGCTCTTCGCACGAAGAAAGAATATCTGCGATTGAAATTATTTCATTATTCTGCAGATTTGTTACGATTGATTTTCTGATTTCATTTGCAGTATATTTATTCATAAACTTCATATACATTTCTCTTTTTTCAAAAAGAGTCAGAAAAATATCCTGAAGCCTGTCATACTTTGAATAAATAGAATCATTCATATTGATGAAATTCATTATTTTCTCACCATCAAGATAATTCATTCCATATACAGAGGAATGAACTGCGGCAGAACTTTCCGGTAAAAATATGTCTATACCTTCAACAATGTTAGTGATTTTACGCGCATCCGGCGCATAAAAAACGGCATAAAACTGGGGTTTAATTTTAAACGATTTATAAAAAGCCCTGCTCATATCCGAGAAATCACGTACATCAACGTCTTCAAGCTTGACGGCGTTTCCGTCATCATCTATATCTATGGCAAAATTCGGAGGAAGAAAAACAATTCCTGCGCGTTTTGTTTCAGTATTTATTGTAAGTACACAGTTAAAACGGTGTTTATTATCATTAAATTTATTCCCACCGCATATAAGAATGCTTACCAGTTGCTTTTCAGATAATATTTTATCAACGGCATTACGTGAACTTCTTCTGTAACTGCAAAAACCAATAATAACGGCTACTATAAGAATTATTAATACTACTGCTCTTTTAGCTCCCAATTTTGTACAACCCCTTCATCTTTATATATTCGTAAACATTTTCATCTAGATAATTGTGTCCGTCGCCGCTTCTTATCAGCGAAGAACTGATTTCAATAAAACTATTTTTTGCCTTATAAACTTTTCCATACTTGATAACAAGTTTTTCGTCTATTTCAAATCCGGGTCTGTTTAAAACTATAATATTAGCCAGCTGAACTATCCGTTCAGGATTCCGCCAGCTGTCAAATGTATTAAAAGAGTCACTGCCTGTTATGAAATACAATTCACTATCACTGTATTTAACATGATAATGTGAAAGTGTTTCAACTGTATATGATGAAGTTTCCCTTTGTATTTCGTCAAGGCTAATAGAAAAAAAAGGATAACTGCCGATAGCAAGGGAAAGCATTTTAACCCTGTCATCAGGTGATGCAGAACATTCAGACTTATGGACAGGTTTTTTCAGCGGAACAAAAATTATCCTATCAAGTCCGAATTCTTCTTTGACTTCCAGAGCGGCCTTTACATGAGCTTTGTGAACGGGATCAAACGAACCGCCGAAAATTCCTATTTTCAAGATCTAATCTGCCCCGTTCCGTAAACAATGTATTTGAGACACGTAAGTCCCTGCATTCCCATTGCCCCGCGGGCATGAAGTTTTTGCGTCGATATTCCGACCTCTGCACCTAGACCGAATTCGCCTCCGTCGTGAAAACGCGTTGATGCGTTTACCAGAACGGCCGAAGAATCAACTTCAGCAATAAATCTTTCCGCGTTGAAATAATTTGTTGTTACAATCGCTTCCGAATGATTAGAAGAATGCAAAGCAATATGTTCAATCGCTTCGTCTATGGAATCAACTGTTTTGGCCGAACAAATCAAATCAAGATATTCAGTGTTATAGTCTTCCGAAGAAGCAAGTTTGACGCCGGAGTCTATTGAACGGAGATATTCATCTCCTCGTATCTCGACATTATTATCTTTCAAAGCAGACAGAAGTTCTGCTATGCAAGGAAAATTACGGTGGACCAATATAGTTTCTACAGCATTGCAGACTCCCGGACGCTGAACTTTTCCGTTTACGACTATATCAATCGCCATCTGCTTTTCAGCACTTTCGTCAATAAACAAATGACAAAGACCCTTATCATGTTTAATAACCGGTATCAAAGATTTTTCTGAAACAGTTTTAATGAGCTTTTCACCGCCGCGGGGAATAACAATGTCAATATTCATATTCTGCTTCAAAAGAATATCTACAACTGCGTAATCAAGATCATCAACAAGAAATAACGGTTCAGACGATACATATTGTGAAAAAACTTTTTTCGCAATGGAATACAATACCTTATTAGAATTAATTGCCTCTTTGCCTCCGCGTAAAATTGCGACGTTTCCGCTTTTCAGACAAAGAGAAGCTATATCCACGGTAACATTCGGTCTTGCCTCATATATTACCATCACTACTCCAACAGGTACTCTCATCTGACCGACACGTATGCCGCTTGGCATTATTTTCATGTTTTCAACAGATCCGACAGGATTCGCAAGTGAAGCAATAAATTCTACTGATTTCGCCAATGAATCAATTCTCTTTTCATCAAGAGAAAGTCTGTCTATCATTGCCGATGACAGACCCGAATCTTTGGCAAAAATCAAATCCTTAGAATTTTCTTCTATAATGAAATCTTTTTCTTTCCTCAAAGCTGAAGATAGCGACATTAGCATTTCGTTTTTCTTTTTTTCAGCTAACAGTGATATTTCCCGTGAAGATTTTTTTGCCCTTGAGCAGATATCCGATACATAAGAAGTTTTATCCATATTACAGCCTTATTTTCATTTCAGTGAAATTAATTCTTCCGCGTGAAATGTTCTTTTTTATAGATTCAATTTCATTTTTTAATTCAATATCAGCATCCAAAGTGTCAAGATACTTTAATGCTGACTCATCACTCATAGCTGAGATTCTGCACATGATAAGAATACGTTTCATATAAACATCATGTTCAATGGAAATTCTTTTATCTAAAAAATTACCTGTATCCGCACCGATTTCGGATAATGCAGCATATCCGGCAACTCTATCCAATGGATCACTTGAATAAAGCTTATTCGATATAGAAGCAATTTCAGAACTTCCATTGCGAAGTATATAAACAATTCCTTCCGGCATAATTTTTCTCGCAAGAAATCCGGTTGAAAAAACCGACAGAAAAAACACTGCAATAACCGGAATTTTTATTGCTTTACAAAGCTTCATAACAACCCTTTTATTGGATTCAATCTAACTCGGCTTATTTTGGCAATTATTTTTTCGGAGGATTCATGGACTGCTTATTCTGCAAAATTGCTTCAAAAGAAATAAAATCAGAAATAGTTTACGAGAATGCCAATGTCGTAGCTTTTAAAGACATACGTCCGCAGGCTGCAGTACATCTTCTCCTCATTCATAGAACCCATACGGAAAATGTATCATCAACAACAGCCGATAATTCACACATTTTCGCCGATCTCTTTCTTGCTGCAAAAGAAATTGCCGATTTACAGGGTTTTGCAAAAGACGGATATAGAATAATCATAAATAGCGGCGGCTGTTCGATGCAGGAAGTTTATCATACTCACCTCCATCTTCTATCTGACAAGACATCCCTGGGCCCTCTGCTTGCCTGATTATCTTAAGATACTGCTTTCTCAGGTTTCTTGAGGACTCTTGTATATAAAGCCCATTGATTCAAGCATGGAAATATCATCATTTACGGATCTGCCTTGAGTAGTCAGAAAATCACCTATCATTAAACCATTAATTCCGGAGAGTATTCCTTGATCATGGAGACTGCCAAGATTCATTCTTCCGCCGGCATAACGGATATTTGTCCGCGGCATGATGAAACGAAAAAGAGAAGTTGTCTTGATGATGTCTTCCGGAGATATAGGATTTATTCCAAATAACGGTGTCCCTTCAATCGGAGAAAGAATATTGATTGGAACTGATTGCGGATCAAGCGATTTAATTTCAAATGCAAATGAGGCACGGTCACTCCAAGTCTCACCGAGACCTATTATTCCGCCGATACATAGTTCAATGCCCGCCGATCGAATATTATTTATAGTTTCCAGCTTTTCTTTATGAGAATGAGTTGAACATATTTTTGAAAAATATGAATTATTCGTTTCAAGATTATGGTGATAAAGAGAAAGACCTGAGTTTTTTAATTTGACCGCTCTTTCCATTGACATAAAACCGATTGAAGCACAGATAGTCATTCCGGTATCTCGAACAAGAGATGATACAATATTGCAGACAGATTTAAATTCTTCATCATTAAGCGCGCGTCCGCTTGTTACAATAGAAAACCGTTCAACACCTAACGATCGCATCTTTAAAGCTTGTGGAAGTATTTCCTCATAAGAAATTAATGGATATTCGCTAATATTTGTGGAATAATGTGAAGACTGAGCGCAATAACGGCAATCCTCAGGGCATTTCCCGGATTTGGCATTTATTATTGAACAAAGAACCATTTCATTACCGGAAAAATGACGTCTTATTCTGTCGGCAGAACGTGCTAATGAATAGTAATTTTCCTTTGTAAGAGCCATCGCTTCTTCAAAGTTAATCTCTTCTCCTGAAATAACTTTTAGTTCAAGCTCATTTACGATAGAAGAATTGCTCATTTTGTAATTTCTTTTTCCTTTCTTTTCAATTGAAAAAGCCAAAAACCATAATATAGGAGAAATGACATTATCAGCATATGAAAGAAAAAGCTTTTCCCTTCAAGGTATGCAAGAAATATCACGGAATCAACGAAATAAAGAATCATACCGAATATAAAAAAGCGGAAACTATGGTTCATTACACGTACTGCAATTATTAAAAAAATTGAAATGAACAGAATATTAAATGTTATCGAAAGAGGAAGTACACCGTTATAATAATACTTAAGATGCTGACTGAGCCCATCTGATAATTGAACAAAACCCAATCCGATGAAGAGGTTTGCATAACCGTCGGTATAATTAACAATAAATGAATTAACTGCTCCTAGAATTGCTATAAGAATAAATATTTTTCCGCCGCGCTTAACTCTCTTTTCCAGAATATCTGAAAAAACATATTTGCCGTCTAACATTAAAAAAACTCCGCTTAATGACAGAATTATTAACGTGACTGCAGTGTAAAGAAAATTTTAAATTAAAACTGTAGATGAATAAGCCATGATCAATAAATCAGTATCTTGACTCCATCTCGTTATTGGAACCGAAAATATTAAATTTTACGCCAAAAAACAGCTGATATCCGCTTATTGATTTTCCTGTCGCATCAAGACTTCCTGAATATATTGACTTATGCCATCCCAAACCCGCAAAAAGGGAAATATTCTGAGAGAAATCATATACAGTACCGGCTCTTAATGAAAGTATAGGACCACGGTCTTTTTTTTCATAAGAAGCTGTATCAGTCGAACTCCATCGATCAGTGACTTTTGCATTCGAATAACCAGCTCCGAATTCACCGTAGCCGTAAAGAGGTAAATTTTTAATCTGATGTCTGTACTGCACGTAGAACATGTTTATCATAAAATCAATCTTTTCTTCATTAGGCGTTTCCGCATTTTTGGTTTCTGAAGCCTTACCGAACCTGTATCCGAGAGATAAATTTTTCATTAAATCTGTTTCAATTGAAGCTCCAAGCATAAAAGGAGAAAGAGAATCTCCGGTTGAAATATAAGCAATTTCCGGGTTAAGACTCCAACGTGAGTATGCAGATACCGGAAAAATCATCAAAAGTATCAAAAAATATCTTTTCATAAAACAACCCTCTCGGACAATGTAATCGGATGATTATTCTAACACTTATACGCTATAAGTCAAACGAATTTTAATTCATCAACTTCCGGGAAACAATAAACATTAATTAATATGATTGTTACCGCAGGTTAAACAATAAAGTTTCAATTTTAATTGACAATTATGTGATTTTGATTTCGACTATAACAGGAGAGCTGAATGATAATTCTTAACGGGAACATAATCATCGTAGACAGTAAAAGAGCCACTCTTGATGATAAAATGCACTTCGAAAGAGCTGTCATTACTCTTATTCAATCCGGTACAAAAAGTATCAGCATTGACCTTAGTAAAACCGTTTATCTTCCTTCCGAGATGATGGGCTTTATGATGTGGAAGAAGAAAGAACTGGTCGATATAAAAATTGACTTTAAGATTTCGGCTATAAATTCTTCTCTAAAAAAAATATTTGATAATGCAATGCTTTCACAATTTTTTGAAATTGATATAAATACTGAAGTTACTGAATGATTATTCTTTTCCCTTCATGTAGCTTATTATACTTTCAATATTCATTATTCTCTGTACTCCGCCTAGCCGGATGGCTTCTCTTGGCATACCGAAAACAACACAGGACGCTTCATCCTGAGCTATAGTATCAGCACCCGCCTGCATCATCTCAAGAAGTCCAGATGCACCATCAGCTCCCATTCCGGTAAGGATTATTCCGGTTGCATTTTCTCCCGCAGCAGCTGCAGCTGATGAAAAAAGAATATCAACGGAAGGTTTATGTCTATTTTTCGGCGGATCATCATTAACTTCAACGAAATATCCTGAAGAATCTTTTCTGAGGAGCATCTGCATACCGCCAGGAGCGATTAGCGCACTGCCTTTTTTTACACGATCACCGTCGGATGCCTCCTTTATGAATATTTCAGCGAATGAATTCATTCTGTTTGCAAATGCTTCGGTAAATTTAGGCGGCATGTGCTGAGTTACAACTATACCTGGAAAATCAGAATTCATGCTGGTTAGAATTTCTTCAATAACCTCGGTTCCTCCGGTTGAAGCACCTATCACATATACGGAATTACTATTTTCCAGAAGAGATTGAGCATTGTCTTTTGAAACAACTGTTCTTTCTTTAACTTTCCGCTGTTTAATTGAAAGATGTTTTGCTGTTTCAATTTTCTCTATTAACCTCTCTCTGAAATCATCCCATGACTTTCCTGTTTCTTCTGCTTTTGGTTTCAAGACAAAATCAATTGCACCGTATTCTAATGCACGTATTGTTTCACTTGCTCCTCTGTCTGTAAGAGAACTCACCATGATTACTGGCATAGGTTTAATCATCATTAGTTTCTGAAGAAATGTAAGCCCATCCATACGTGGCATTTCAATATCAAGCGTTATAACATCAGGCTGCAAAGTCTTTATTTTATCGGCTGCTATAAAAGGATCCATTGCAGTACCGACAACCTCAATATCTGGAACATCCTTAAGGGCATCTGTCATAAATTTTCTTACAACAGCAGAATCATCTACAATCAGAACTTTTGTTTTGCTCATAAGTCCTCATCCCCTTTTTCATTTTTCCCCATTCTTCTTAAAAAGACCTTGCCGGTCTGAGCCTCCATTATTATCTTTCTTGTTGCTTTTCCGCCTATATCTTCAAGAACAATCGGAATATCTTCAAGTTCCACCATTATTCTCGCAAGACGTATGTTTCCTTCGGCGACTGGACCTTGAGGTCTGTTTAAATCAATAACATTTCCGCCGCCGAAAATTTTGGCTTTTAGATTTTTTTTCATAGCACCGTTACGGTACATTGATTCTATTAAGTTTTTTATTGCACTGATACCGTAACGTGAAGATATTTCATCTTTGATAAAACGGTCTTTCTCGGTTATTTTTCCGGGAAGCATAAAATGATTCATTCCTGAAATTCTAGTTTCTGAGTCATGTAGGCAAACAGAAATACACGATCCTAATACAGTCGCAATATATTCGTCTTTCGTGCTGACATAAAATTCCCCTGGATAAATTATCATCATGGGTTTTCCGTATTTTCTTCCTTCGTGCATGTTTTACAATACTTCCGAATTCAAAAATATTCAATCTTTTTTATACAGAGTCCTTCCGATATTACTGAAACGTAAATTGAAATTTGTTATATTTTCAGAATGACCGATGAACAAATAGCCTGAATCTGCAATATAATTGTAAAACTTCTGAAATAATATTTTCTGGGTTTCTTTATCAAAATATATCACGACATTTCGGCAGAAAATGACATGAAATTTTTTTTTCATCGGATATATTTCATCAAGAAGATTTAATCTTGCAAAATGTATCATTTTTTTAAGACTATCTTTAGCTTTAAAAAGATTTTTATTATCATTTTTTCCGCGTAGAAAGTACTTTTTAAGCAGTTCTGTTTCCATTACAGCAACCTGATCTGCTTTATATATTCCTTCAGAAGCTGTTGATAAAACATTTGTATCAATATCTGTAGCAAGTATTTTTACCGGATTAACTCTTCCTTCAAAATATTCGCAAGCTGTAATCGCGATAGAATACGGCTCCTCGCCAGTCGAACATCCTGCGCTCCAAATTCGTATCTCATCCGAAAATTCTAAAGACGGAAAAACAATATCTCTTAAATAATCGAAGTGAAATCCTTCTCTGAAAAATTCAGTTTTGTTAGTGGTAACAGCATTAATAAATTCAACTATTTCTGTTTTATAATTAGAATTCAGGTAATCAATATATTCATTATAATTAGATAAATTAAGAATGCGCATTCTCCTCATCACTCTGGACTGAAGAAGCGCTTTTTTATTCATTGAAAGCTTGATTCTGCTTTCACGAAACACAATTTCACTTAAAAATTCAAACTGATCTTCTGTTAATTCGTAAATTAAACTCATAATCACTCAAACAGCAAATAATTAGTTTTAATTTCTTTATTTCTGAATGCCGAATCTATATATTCTTTTTCCAATCTGACAAACTCCGAATTGGAATCATTATTGATCAGTGTTTTACGGAAAGCCTCACCCGTGTGCGGCTTAAAAAGCAGATATCTTCTGAAATTTCCGCCAAGATCTTCAGCCATTAATTCAATGGATTCACGCTGAAGATATTCATGAATAAAACGGATATTACTCTTAACGACTCCGCTTACTGCTCCACCCGAAACATATCCGGCTCCGAATATTTTCGCTTTAAGAGAACGCCGGTCTACACCTCTTTTAACAAAATTCGCAACGAGAAGTTCTATGTTATATATTCCATGTTCAGCGATTTCATCGGCATAAATTCCTTCCGTACCCAGAGTACCCGGAACAATGAAATGTCCCATACCGCCTATTTTCAAATCTGGATCATAAAGACATATCACGAGACAGGAGCCCGAAACAGTATTAAAATAGCACCTTTGATCTGTAAAAAAATGCTCACCCGGATAAATGACATAAAGAGGAAGACCCTCTCTATAATTGTCCGTCTTAATCATCAGGCTGTTTTGTCTTCTTCAATTTTTTTAAATTCTTCATGATTAAGAATTTTATCAACATCCAGAATTATAACAAGAAGAGATTCGATTTGTCCGATCCCTTTTATAAAATCAGTTTCAATTTTTGAAGTAAAATGCGGTGTATTCTGAATGGTACTTACAGGAATAGACGCAACATCAGAAACTGTATCTACAATCATTCCGATCAGACGTTCACGCACTTCAACAATTATTATAACAGTAAAGGTATCATATTCTTTTTCCTGAAGCTGAAACTTCAGTCTCATATCTACAACAGGAACAACTGCACCTCTAAGATTTATTACTCCGCGCATAAAAGAAAGAGAATTCGGCACATGGGTAATCTCTGTCATGCCAAGAATTTCCTTTACTTTTAAAACCTCTACGCCATAGGTTTCTGATCCTATCATAAATGTAACAAACTGATTTTCTTCTCCAAGTGAAATTTTTTCTTTATTGTCCTTGTCCATTTCTCATTCCTCCTATCTAACCAGTTTTTCAACCACGGCTACCAAATCAGCAGGTTTAAACGGTTTAATCATCCAACCTGAGGCGCCTACACATTTTCCTTCTTTTATTTTGTCTTCTTCTGATTCGGTAGTTAAAACCAGAACAGGTGTAAATTTATCCGATTTGCGGAATTCTTTTATAAATGTTATTCCATCCATTTCAGGCATGTTTACATCAACTATTACAAGCCCCAGTTCTGCGCCTGATGAATTAAGCGAAGAGAAGGCTTCAAGCCCCTTTTTGCCGTTTTCAGCCTGCTTTACTTCCATGCCGATCGGCTTAACAGCAAATTCCACACTGGCCCGGATTGTAGGCGAATCATCTATTACAAGTATTGTTTTCATTTTTCTCCTCCCTTTTTCATATACCCGCATATTTCAAATTGTTTAATAATTTCATTATTCATTCCCGATACCTTGAATATTTTCTTTCTTTGTTTAGCCTCAATCCTTGCAGAACATATGACCTGAACAGAGGACAAATCAAGTCTCCGCTGATTTGAAAGATTAAGAATAACTTCGGAATCTTCTTCAATAGCGCTCAGAATATCATTTTTAAGCTGTTTGATATTTTTAATACCTGCGTCTTTGGAAAAAAATAATTCTTTCATTCAATCACCTTTTCGTTCTTCAATCCGCTCATTAGTCCGTGAATATCAATTATCAAAGCAACAGAACCGTCTCCGAGTATTGTCGCACCCGAAATAGCGCTGCTTTGAGTTATATAAGAATCCAGACTTTTAATAACTATCTGCTGCTGACCGATAAGATCATCGATCATAAGCGCAAGACGTTCACCGTTGGTTTCAACTATTATCAACAATGATTCCCATGGATTTGTATGATCTGCTGATGTTGAAAAAAAGTCATAAAGCCGTATTAATGAAACATATTCTCCTCTTACAAGAACGACTTCTCCTTTTCCTTTAATGGTTTTTACATCATCCTTTTTCGGCTGGATTGACTCAACAATTGACAGCAAAGGAACTATATAGGTTGAATTGCCGACTCTGAAAAGCATACCGTCTATAATAGCCAGAGTGAGCGGAAGTTTAATACGGACTGTTGTTCCTTTTCCTTTAATTGAATCAATTTCGATAGTTCCGCGGAGCGCATCAATATTGCTTTTTACAACATCCATTCCGACTCCGCGACCGGAAAGATCAGAAACCGAATCTGATGTTGAAAATGCAGGAAGGAATATAAAAGATTTCAGCTTTTCTTCCGAAACTTCATCATCTTTCGAAATTATATTTTTTGCAATAGCTTTCGCTCTTATTTTTTCGTAATTCAATCCTCTTCCGTCATCTTTTATTTCGATGAAAACACTTCCTTCCTGATGATAAGCATTAAGTGAAATTACGCTTTGCGAATCTTTTCCGCAATTCATTCTTTCCTCGGAAGTTTCAATTCCATGGTCGATGGAATTTCTAATCATATGCTTAAGAGGATCGCTTATCCGTTCAATAACTGTTTTATCAAGCTCGGTATCCTTGCCGTTTATATCGAGACGAATGTCTTTTCCAATCTGTTTTGACATATCACGTACAAAACGTTTAAATTGGTCAAATGTCGGACCTATCGGAATCATCCGTATTGACATAATCTGTTCCTGAAACTCTCTAGTTATGCGGTCAAGACCGTAAAGAGCATTTTTAAGTCTGTAACCCTGTTCTTCATCGAGAGCTTCAGATATTCTGTTTAAAGAGGCCTGACCTATAACAATCTCTCCGAGTAGATTCATAAGATTATCAAGCTTCATGGTATCGACTCGAACCGTATTAGATTCGATTTTTTTCTTTATATCATCCTGAATCCCAAGAGCTGTATTCAAATCTTTTGGAGTGGCAAATCCTTTCTCGACAATTATCTCGCCGATCTTTTTATTCTCTTTCTGCTGTTCGTTTAAAACATCTTCAAGTTCTCTTTCAGTTACAATACCCTTATTAACGAGAATATCGCCTAATTTTTTTTCACCGCGTTTTTCATCAAGATTTTCAACATATTCGGAAGTAATATCTTCAATTATAATTTCATTATTATCTAAAACGAAAAGGAAAACCTCTTTGATCTTATCTATTGACTTTGCGGTTTTTACAACAACACGCCAAGAAAAATAGCATTTTTCAGGATCAAGCTTGGAAAGCATTGAAAGTTTTCGTCTGTCGACGAAATTTTCAACAACTTCCCCGCTTTCAAAAAGATCTTCCATTACAATTAAAGGATCAATCCCGAATTCAAAAATATTCTCGGCAAAAGCGGCTTTTATTCTATAGTATCTGATTTTATCTGCAACAACCGAAACGGGTAATGCCTCACCGCTTCGTATTACTTCCAATCTTGTGAAAATATCATTCTTAATAGTATCATACTTTTCACCGATTCCGCCTTCAAAAAGAGTTCCTCTGATCCAGTCTGTACTTTGAAGAAGAATGCTGATAAGATCTTCTGTTATAGAAATTTTTCCGGAACGGACAAGATCAAGACACGACTCCAGAGAGTGAGTGAACTCGCTGATAGATGTAAAACCAGCAATACCGGAACTGCCTTTTAAAGTATGATAATATCTGAAAAGTCTGTTTACTACTTCACTTGATTTTGTCTCTTCAAGTACAACAAGATCATTCTCGATATTGTCAAGAATCTCACGGGCCTCGTTCTGAAATATCTCAATAATTCCCGATTCTGACATAACTCACTCCCAAAAATATTTAAAACTCTTCAAATCCCTCGTTTGTAAGAATTTCTTCTATACTTCCTTTCTGAGCTTTATCCTGCATTCTCTTGTCTGATATATCAGCATGCGATTTATCTTTCTTTACATCAGGCGCAGTCTTTTTAGCCTGGGCAGACTTGAGATGGAGTTCCTTGTGCTTTGCTGCATATGTTTCAGTCTTAAGTTCATCTCTGATCTTGAATTTTTCCATCATAGCCAGCAATTCCTGAGCCTGATTTGCCATTTCTTCCGATGCTGAAGCTGTTTCTTCAACAAGCCCTGCATTCTGCTGAGTCATCGAATCAAGTTCTTCAACGGCAACATTTATCTGACTTACACCCTGTCTTTGCTCTTCACTTGCCGCAGCTATTTCACTGACATATTTGCCGACGCTTCTGACGCTTTCGACAATCATCTTCAAAGCTTCACCGCTCTTATTAGCAAGCTCGGTTCCTTTAGAAACCTTATTTCTTGAATCTTTAATCAGTTCAGCAATTTCTTTCGCCGCTGTACCTGATCTCTGAGCGAGATTTCGCACTTCACCTGCAACTACAGCAAAACCGCGACCCTGCTCTCCGGCTCTTGCAGCTTCAACTGCCGCATTAAGAGCAAGAAGATTTGTCTGAAATGATATTTCATTTATTACATTAATTATATCTTCAATTTTTTTACTTGATTCACTGATATCATTAATCGCCGCTACAGCTTCATAAACAACACGACCTCCGTCTTCCGCTTCAGTTGTTGTTGTTTTTGAAAGTTTATCCGCCTGTGTTGAATTATCCGCATTCTGATTTATCGTTGCTGTTGTTTCTTCAATAGTAGAAGCAATTTCTTCAAGACTTGATGCCTGTTCACTTGTTCGCTGTGAAAGGTTCTGATTTCCGCTCGATATTTCATTAACAGCCTGAGTAAGATTCTGCGCTGCGGTAATAATATCCGCGATTAGTTTCTCAAGATTATCAGCGGTTTTATTTAACGCTTTGGCAAGAACTCCAAGCTCGTCTTTTTGATCAAGTTCAATTCTTTCTCTAAAATCACCATCTGAAAGCTTCTGCGCGAAAATAAGACCTTTCTGAACCGGTTTCTTTACGGAATATGCAAGAAGAATTGTTATAATAATACCGACCAAAACTGATACTACCCATGCAATCAGTATAATCCGGGATGTCTGTTCAGATTCATGATTCTGTTCTTCAAGAATTAAATGAGCCTGCTTTGCCTGATATTCAATCAGAACTTCCATTTTATCACGGAACTTCCGATAATAATCTGTCCAGATATCAAACTGTTTTTCGGCTTCAAGTATATCTTTATTGTCAACTGCCGCGTAGAATTTTTTTGCAGAATCCAAAGCGGCATCCACATCAGCTCTGTAATCCATTGCCAGTTTTTTCTCTTCATCGCTCATGCTCGATTCAATATACTTAGTCCATATTTTTTCATTAGTTGCTCCAAGCTTTTCAGAATCTTCAACACGGGCTTTTACCTCGGCATCATTTTTTACCTTTAATGCATCAACAATTTGAATCATATTGATACGGCGCTGTAAAATATTCTTCATATTAATATTAAGTTCTTTTACTGTATCAAATCGTGTATCGTAGAATGTCTTAAAATGTTCTGATGCAGCCTTGGAATTCATATACGACTGAACCGCAAGCACTGATATGATAGAAAGAAATACCAGACAGCAGATTAAAACCTTGAACGAAACCCCGAGATTATTAAACCATTTCATCATTACCTCCTCCGGCAAAAAGCTGATATTTAAAATGTAGTTATACTATTCAAATTCTGTTAAAAGTATACTCACCTTAGAGTGTTTAATTCAAGAAAATATTTTAGAGTGAGCATTATGAATAATTTCATTGATAGTTTCAATTTTCATAGGCTTTGTTATAATATCATCAAACAAACCTGATTCTACATGATGATAATATTCATCCCTGTCGTATCCGCTTAATCCGATAAGACATTTATTTTTGTGTTTGCCTGTACGCAGATTCTCAGCAAATTCAATACCGCTCATATCAGGCATGTTTATATCAGTTATTATGCAGTCGATATTTTCTTTATCAATAATTATCAAACCTTCTTCAGCGGAATTCGCGGCAAAAACCCTGTGACCGAGTTTTTCAAGAATCATTTTTTCCATATAAATATTAATCGGAGAATCATCGAGAAGAAGTATGGTGAGAACTTTTCTTGAAAATGTTTTCTTGATTTCGTCCGGAACTTTAGAAGACGGCATATAAGGAATTTCAAATATAAATTCCGATCCTGAACCGTAACTGCTTTTGCAATTAATACTGCCGCCTAAAACCTTTGCAGTATTCGCGCAAACTGCCAGACCGATACCGGTTCCAAAACTTCTTTTTCTGTTATTAACTATTGTATAAAATGGCTCAAATATTTTATCAGTTTTATCATCAGGAATTCCCATTCCGGTGTCTGCAACAGAAAATATAATTTTATTTTCTGATAAATTCTCATTTATTTTAAGTATAATGGAACCTCTTTCGGTATACTTAAGAGAATTCCCAATGAGATTTATCAGCACCTGTTTAATCTTGGACGGATCTGATTTGAAATACTTAATACTTAATTCGTTGATTATCTCAAATTTCAAACCCAAGCTTTCAATCTGATAAGAAAACATGTCCCGGATAAAAGAAAGTATCGCATCTATGCTCGTATCTTCATACTTAATATAAACACGGCCTTCTTCCTCTCTGGATAAAATTAAAACTTCACTGACAAGAGTATTCATATATTCAACAATCTGACGTATGCTTATCAGATTATCAGTTCTGATCAAATCGCTTTCTGTCATCAGCGCGTTATCGGAAATTATTGCAATAGAACCCAGAGAATTCTTAAGTTCATGACTTAAGAATGATGCAAAATTTTTCCGTTTTTCGGAAAGTTTCGAAACTTCAGCTAATGAAGCAGCAAGCTTCTTTTCCAAAGACATTATATCTGTTACATCAGAAAAAACACATAGAATCGCATACAGTTTTTTATTTTTATAAATTTTAGACTTATTTATCCTGATATCACGAATCCCTTTTTTTTCAATCTCAAAATTAGCGGTATACTCTATTTCATCATTGTCAGAATCGAGGAGTTCTTTATCATAGTATTCATGAAGGCTGAAATCCGTGCCGGAATACAAATCTATTATTTTTTTTCCGACCATGCTGACATTTTCAGGAACATGAAAAAATTCCAAAAATTTTCTGTTAGTATACATAACTTCACCGGTAAGATTTTTTAAATATACCGGATAAGGAAGCATTTCAGTGAAGTGCCCATCGACAAAATCATTTTCGGTAAAATTCATCATAATGCATTATAATTCACCGAATTAAATAAATAAAGTTTTTTATTTTACAGTTAGTAGAATGCGGCACGTGATGTACCGCATCAAATAAAATATTTTTTGATATGCTATCTGTAATAAACGAATCGGGAAAGCAGAGCACCGGCGATATTCAATAACGCAACAAAATAATTAAAATAGAAGAAAACCGAATACTCAAAATTCTCAGGTTTTGTTATTGTTCCGCTTATATTGAGATAAACAAATGCAATCAGGTAAACGGCATTAAAAATTATTCTGCCTGCAAAAGTAAATTTATTTCTGTAGAATGAAGAAATTATCATAAAAAGAGCGATTCCAACAAGATATGCTGCATAAGGATTAGTGACTCCCTTTTCAAAATCTGCTATTATAAATGAAGCAGAATCCATCGATGCGGCAAAAAAAGACGGAATAAGATTTAAAACAATAATTTTTTCTGATACCGGAATATATAAAAACCATTCCTTTGCTGCAAAAAAAAGATGCTTGGCTAGGCCAAGAAAGAAAATACATGCATCCAGTGCAAAACGAACTATTTCTCTCAAAAGATTCAAAAAATTATTCATGTAATAACTCCGAGTTTCAGTCAAATTACTCATCCTTGTTTTTTGTGCAATAATTTTATTTTTCAGGGTTTTTTATTGACGGGTATGCAACTCGAAAAATAAATGGTTAAGTATATACCGGAGGGATTTCTATGTCCACTTTCAAACTTGACGGCGCAAAATTCTCTTCTATTGACGATCTAAAAAACAGCCTTTGGCCGCTTTATGAAGATAAGATGTCAAAAGAAGAATTTGATAAATATGTTGATTCAAATGTAATAAAGGGAGAATAATTACTCCCTTTTCTTTTCAAGAAGGAATTCAACTCGTCTGTTTTTCCTTCTTGCCTCTTCATCTTTATTCGGCAGATAAGGCATCGTTTCGCCCATACCTCTAAAAGATAATCTTTCCTGCGAAACGCCTTCAGATATAAGATAATCATAAACAACTTTAGCACGCATTTCAGAAAGTTTAAGATTAAAATTATCATCACCGACATCATCTGTATGCCCTTCAATGACTACAGAATACAAAGAATACTTCTTAAGAATATCCGATACCCGGCTTAGAATCTGCCATCCTTTTTGATTCAGTTTATCGGAACCGAAAGCAAACTCGATACTGCTGATTTTAATTTTAAGACCCCTTTCTGTTACAACAACAAGAATATCAACCGGTATTTTTAGAGGTTTAGAAGATACTATGTTTCCGGCATTATCAACTGCAGTAAAAACAGCTGAATAATCATCAGCACTTTCAACCAGTTCTCCGGAAGCGCCTCTGCCGTCCCATATAATTTCTGACGGGACATTCTCTTTGCCGGAAAATTTCTTAAACATAATTCCTGTAGGATTATAAATTGAAACTGACCATTCAGCCACACCCGAAAATTCATCAGCTGAAAGCATTATTTTCAAAACATCATTTTCCCCGTCTCCGTCAGGAGAAAACGGAAGAGGTTCACATTTAAGCGATATTTTAGGAGCACTTGAATCTATGATGATTTCTTTTTTGAATGATACCGGAGTATTTCCGCTATCGAATTCCGCACTGAAAAGATAATAATATTTTCCGTCAGAAATTTTTTTACCGAAACTGTCAAGACCATCCCATTCAACACCGCCCGGAAGCGAATTCGCACCCTCATAAGTCCGAATAATTTTGTCTCCATCGGAAAGGACTGCAATTTTCCATTTTCGCAAACCGGCAGTTTTTGAAAGAAAAGTGCTGAAAAGAACAGGCACACCGCTGTTATAAGAATAATATCTGATTGATGAAGTAATATCCGCGGTTTCATATCCCCTTGTTAAAGTGATTTCTTTTATTTCCCTAACAGATGAATTGCCCGAAAGATCGGAAGCTTTTAATTTATATGAATATAATCCTTCAGGAACATCTTCGCCGTTCTGATTTTTCCCATCCCATTTTAAAACAGACGGAACAGATGATGTATTCCATGAAAAAGAACGTATTTCGATTCCGAGAGAATCGACTATCGAGCCCTTCCAGACATCGGCATTATCGCCGGTAACTTTCTGCACAATGGCTACATTATCTTTTTTTCCGTCACCATTAGGTGAAAAAAGATAACTATCAGCAGTTAATTCCATAGACGGCGGCTGATTATCAATTACTATGTAACCGGTCTTTTTTTCTGAATAATTATCGAATTCATCCCAGCAAATAAAAGAGTATGAATAAGCACCGTCTTTTAGTTTGGCTCCGCTTAAATCGGATCCATCCCAAAGTATATTCTGAGGTATTTTTAGAACAGCTTTAGAACCGAAAATCCGTTTAAATAAAATCCCAAAAGAAAATTTTTCATCAAAACTTCTGTCATCAGATCTATATTCCTTTATCGGCTTGCCGTCATCTGAATTAATTTGAAAAATCCATCCCTTAATTTCACTTCTGTCCGACACTGATAGTGAAATAACTGAATAATCATTCTGTCCGTCATAATTCGGAGATATAAAAGCAGGAAGAGCTTTCATTTCTACCAATGGCGGATTAACATCTACACTCGCAATGTTAAGAGATAAGGAAATATAGTGACTTTTCTGATCAGTTTTAGAAAAAGCATAATCGCCTTTAACAATTCCGGCATCTATTCCGGCTCCGGTACTCCATCCTGAATACTTGAACTTATCTTCAAAAAGCAATCCTGTCCTTATTGAAAAATAATTTTTAAAATTATATTCTAATCCGCTTGAAAGAGGCAGTGTTTTTTCTGTTTTTAAATATTCTGCCTTCTGGTATAAAGAAAATTTTGAAACAGAATCTTTATAAAAAGAAAAAGCAAATACGCCGTTATAGCTTGTTAAATCATATTCTTTCTTATCATCACCTGAAGCATAACCTGTACGCAAGGAAGCCGAAAACTGAGGTTCAATAAATCCGAAATTACTTGAAGTGCGGAAATAAACAGCCGGAAAATAAGAAAAGCCGAAAGATCCGCCGGCAAAATAATTATTTGAAGGCTCCGACACTTTCATGTAGTCAAATGAAATACCGAGATTAAAAAATGGATATATTTCTCTGCTCAATGCCGTGGAGAATAACATACTTTTATCAGCATCTCCCGACAAGTATCTGAAAGAATTTCCCCAGACACCCCAAGCAAAGGGAATTGAAAGCGTAATAAAAGGAGATGAGTAATTTTCTGTATAAAGATACTCTGCATCAATCGAATATTCTTTATTCATTCCGGCAAGTGACGGATTCTGCAGGATGTCCTTATATTCAGAAGAATATATTCCTCCTCTTCCGGCGGATTCTGCAGAACTGAATGGAAATGCCGCGGCATATACCGGAATAAAGGCGATCGCGGATAAAACAAACAGTCTCTTCATCAATTTTCCTCCGAAAGAAGTTCAACGGCTTTTGCTATGTCATCATTTATCTGAGTTATCAGAGCGTCAACTGATGAAAATTTAATTTCTGCGCGTATTCGCGAAACAAAATGAACGGAAATAACTTCATCATAAATATCTTTTGAAAATTTTAATATGTGCAGTTCAATTGTTCTGCTTTGATTTCCGAAAGTCGGATTGCTTCCAATATTTAATACTGCTTTATAGGTTCTACCGTTATAACCGGCATAAACGGCGTAAACTCCATCAAGCGGAATGATCTTAGAATCATCTATTGAAAGATTTGCAGTCGGAAAACCGATTTGACGTCCGCGGCCGAAACCTTTAATAATTTTTCCGGACATCGAATAGTTCCTTCCGAGAAACTTGGAAGCTGACTCAATTTCTCCGTCTGTTATAAATGATCGTATTTTTGAAGAAGAAACGGGATGACCTCCGATAGAAAAAGGCTGAACTTCAATAACATCAAGTTTACCATGAGTAATATTTTTTATATGATCGATATTACCTTCACGGTTTTTGCCAAGGGCATGATCATATCCGGCGATTATGGCTACTACATTAAATGAAGGAATAAGTATATTGTTGATGAAATATCCGGGTGACATCTGTGATGTTTCTTTTGAAAAATCCATGATAAGAACATTATCAATTCCGCAGGAAAGAATAGCGTTTATTTTTTCATCTTCAAGAGTCAGCATCTTAATACTCTCTGAAGGATACAGCGAAGAGCGGGGGTGACTTTTGAATGTGATAATCAGAGTCTCCGCACCTCGTTTATCAGATTCTTCTTTCATTTTTTTGAAAATACCGGTATGACCGAGGTGGACGCCGTCAAAATTTCCAACGGCACAAACAGTACGATCGAATTTCCCCCGGGCTTCTTCTATTGAATAAAAAACGTTCATTACTTTTTAGGGATAATCCTTATTAAAACTATTTCAGGTCTGCGGAATAACCTTACAGGAGGACCCCATGTGCCGAATCCGGATGAAACATAGTATGAAGTTTTTCCGCGTTTCACATATCCGGTGCTGACTTCATAAATCGCGCTGGTTATAAAATTGAATGGAAACATCTGACCATGATGCGTATGACCTGAAAGCTGAAGATCAATTGCATGTTTTTCAGCTTCATCAAGATTTTTCGGCTGATGATCAACAAGAATCGTAAATTTATCAGGCTGAGGCACAGTGATAATATCAGAAATACTTTTACGCTTGGAACCCGTATAAGAATTTCTCATCAGGTCATCTCTTCCTGCAATTACGACACCTTCCGGAAGCGCAACCATTGAATCCTCAAGAAGTTTTATCCCGTTGGAATTAAGATATTCGCGAGCCTCATCGACTCCGCCGATATACTCATGATTACCAAGAACCGCAAATGTTCCATAACGCGACTTTATTTGCGAAAGTTTTCTGTTAAGTCGTTTTCTTCTAACAGGTTCAATATCCTCGTCGATAGTATCTCCGCCGAGAATTACTGTATCCGGAGAAAATTCATTAAATTTTTCTACAAGAAATGACAATTTTCTTTTTCCGACAATATGTCCGAGATGAAGATCCGAAGCGTAAGCAATTTTAAATTCATCAGCAGAAATGTTTTTTTCAGTATAAATAACGAGTTCCCTGACAGCGAAATTAAAAGAGTTAATAAAACCTGCTGTACATACTGCAGTTGAGAATATAACAACAGCAACAGCCTTAATTTTTATCGGACAGAGAATGCCCCGGCCTGATAATTTAAAAATCAGATTTAGCGAATCTATTGCGGCTGCACCTATAAATGCATACAAAACAAACGCAAAAAAAACAGAACCCGCTGTAATCGGAACAACTGACGCAGTATATGAATATTTTTCAAGAAATCTTCCGAGCACAAACGACATTGAAAGAAAAATATAAACAGCAAGGAATATTTTACGTGAAACATCACTGCAGAAAAAATGCTTCAGAGAATTATATAGATAAATATTTACTCCGATCCATACCAAAAGCGCAAAAGAAAAGAATATAATAAAACCTTCTCTCATTTCAATACTTCCAAATTCATTATTCTTTCCGCTCTATGCGGTGAAATATAGAAAGCGTATTCAGATTCAGTTGAAACTACAGGATAAAGATTATTACTTTCTTTAGGAAAAATATCAAAGCCTATTTCCTTTCCATTTTTAAGCAGAAGTTTAACTGATACCGCAGATTTGCTGATCGGTTTATTCTCAATAAACTTATCAGCCCTGAAATCCTGAATATCATTCACGATAATTTCGATATTATCAGGTGATATATTTCTGCCTTGTAATGAATATATTATTCTTCCGTCTTTTTCTTCAGGTAACAGAATTTCTGTTTTTGATCTGGTTACTGTTATCCTAGCGACTTCAGAAGGTTTAACCTTATAAATCTGTTTATCACGTGCGGAATCTTCAGAAATTATTAAATCATTCGTTTTAATGTTTTCTGCAAGATAAACTTTTCCGTTTTCTTCTTTCATTATGAAATAACTGCCGGATGAGTTTTTCCCGATAAAAAATGAAACCTGTTTCTTCGCGTCGCCCGCCGTTACATAAAAACGTTTATCCTCAGATAATCCGAATCTATCGAAACCTGATGAAGCAATCGATTTAGCCGATTTGAGTTTTCTTAAATTTTCTATTAATTTACCGAGATATATTTCATCAGCCTTGTACTTACCGTTAAGAATCCAGGCTCCGTTTTTCTGCGCAAACTTGATAGAAATTCCGCTCTTTGATTCTATTGAAAGATGTTCAATCATCATATTCTGATCTATCATTAAAACAGATTTTTCAGATGTTAAATATTTAATACCGATAAAAACAGCAGGTAATAATATAAGAAACAAAACTGATACTTTTATTTTATTCATTTGTTATCGCCTCCGGAATATTTTGCAGTGATTGAAACAGCTCGTTTTTTTCTTAAGAAAAACGCGGCAAATCCGATTGAAACGATCAAAAGAGGAATTCCGGCAATATTGAAAACCTTTGCAGCTGTCCGGAAAGTTTCGCTTTTCATATTAACCGGATTATAAACCATTCCCTTGCTTCTCATTGGAGCGAACGTTTCATTTCCGTTCATATAATCCGTTAAATTATGAATGAATACTGCGTTATTGTAAAGAAACAATGCTTCCGGATTCATAAGCGCCGCCGCGGAATTCATATTGGCATCTACCAGATTTCTTGTAGTAATTTCCGAGCTTGATATCAATGCAATTTTAGCCGGAGAAACGGCTTTAGAAATAATTCCGCTGGCTAAATTAAAATTTGATTTATCTTCTTTCTCAGATTTGTATCCGTCTTTGAAATGACTTTCAAATCTTCCTTCTGCAATAGCCGCGATATTATATGCCTTAAGTTCATTTTGCGGCGGAGACTGCATTCTCATCGGAGATAATTCAACATTATCTTTCATAGTCCACGAAGATTCAGACGATCTAAGAATATAATCATAATTGATTCCGTTCTTCTTCATCATTTCATCGTTTATTTCAATTGAAGAAACCTTTGCAACAGCCATTCGTTTAAGATCTTTTGTAACAGAACTCTTTCTGCTCATTGAAGCTCGCTCAATAAACGGAACAAAATTGAGCGGAACCTCCGGCATATCACGGCCTCTTGCAACATAACAGTTCTTATCAAGAACATAGTCCTTATTAATTTTAAATCCGTATGATGAAAGCAATCCGTCTAATCCCGAATCAATCGGAATAAACATTCCGTTTCCGGTATCATTAAATGAATCAATAAAAAATATCACCGAACCGCCCTTCATTAAAAATTGGTCAAGACGGAAAAGTTCATCTTTTGTAAACGGCAATTTTGGAGAATTGATCACAAGTGTTTTAACTGAAGAGTCAATTTCGCTGTTTAAGTTTATATCGGTAAAATTATAAAGATCGGAATTTATCGCCTTAAACGGAAGTTCGCCGTTTTGATCGGAAAGCGGAATTTCTCCATGACCGGAAACATAACCGATCATCGGATTTTTAGAAAGAAGCGAATCAATTGCAGAGCGCATATCTTTTTCAACATTATTAAGTGCTACGGATAAACCGAATACAGATTTAGAAAACGGAATTTGAACTACGCGGAATTCATTTCCGAGAGTTACTAAAATACCGGCGACGCCCGTACCCGCTGAAATAAGTCTTCCATCCGGTGTTTTAACATTTTTCCAGCGGCTTCCCGGAATATTGTATTTCGATATCAAATCTTCTGCAGTTTGACTGTCTGAAACTGGAGAATACAAATATTTTATTTTTCCGTGATTATCTTTATTGATTCTTTCAAACATTTCAGTAACTGCAGAATTGAGCTTTGAATAATCGCGGATTCCGAAATCAGACATGTTAACAGACTGATAAAGTGTAATTTTCATTTCATCTTTGATTCCGGCAAATGCATTAACCTTTGAACGTATTTTAGTAATTGAAGAAGTTATTTTATACTCAAGTCCTTCAATGTATGATATTTCATTTATTTTTTCATAAACATCACCATGAAGAATAACAAGTCCCATATAAGCAAGGCTCTGTTTCGCTTGATCAGCGCCGCGTTCCATAATCTGCATGGGATTAATTCCGTACGTTTCGGCTTCTTCTTTATCTTCTTTGGATTCCATTCTGTGAATTTCGTATTCAAGCATTCCGTTTGATTCATCGGCATATTCTGCAACAATATCCTCAACATATCGACCTACCATATTATATGGAGATGCGAGGTTATTGCTGAAATATATTTTTATTATCATGGGATCTTCAAGAGATGAAACGGCGTCAACACTTGCTCTTGAAAGCGAATACGAGCTGTCTTTTGTAAGATCCAGTTTGAAATAGAATGATGAATAAATTATGTTTAGAATGATAACAGCAATAACTGCGAAAGTATAATTCCCCTTATTGCCGACAAAAAAAGCCTTTGCGTTTTTTAGAAATGATTTTATTGAAAGTAATAAATCTGTTTTACAAATCATCTTCATCTCCTTTTATCAATTCCGATTTTAGCGGAAAAAAGAAAAAGTACCGACATGGAAATAAAATACAGAATTTCACGCGAATCAACAATTCCTTTCGCGAAATTTCTAAAATGATATCCAGTACTTATAAATTGAAGAATATCGGCAGTCTTTCCCGGAATGAACTGCAGAGCAAAAAATACAAAATAGAAAAAGAAACAAACTGCTATCGAAACTATCAGAGAAATTACCTGGCTCGATGTTATGGCGGAAATAAAGATGCCGACAGCAGAATAAAGAGCGCACAGAAAAAAAGCGCCGAGATAACCGCCGAAAGTAACTCCCAAATCCACTTCGCCGGTAAGTGAAACAGTTATGAGATATAGCAAAGACGGAACAATCATCATTATAGACAGAACTAGTGCCGCGGAAAATTTACCTATGATCACTTCCCATAAAGTAAAAGGAGAAGTCAAAAGCATTTCAATTGAACCGGTGCTCCATTCTTCCGAAAAAAGTCTCATCGTCAAAGCCGGAATGAACACAGACAACAGCCACGGAAGAAGTTCGAAATATCCTCTAAGGCTTGCCTCACCGTTCATAAAATAATTGTAGAAAAAAACAGCTCCTGAAAAAAACATAAAAGAAGTAAAAACAATATATGCAACCGGAGAAAAGACGAAAGATGAAACTTCTCTTTTCGCTATTATAAACGGATTTCCGAACATTTGTTTAAGCATTATTCGAACCTCCTGTAAGATCCTTGAAAATATTTTCGAGTGTGTTTTTTTCTTTTTCAAGCGAAAGAAGAACCCATCCGTTAGTTTTAGCACAGTTAAATAATGCTTCACGAATATCGCGTTCTGATGAAGCATTTACTTTAAGAATTCCCTCTGATTCGTAAAATACTTCAACGGAACCGCAGAATGCTTTCAACGCGTTTTTTACATTACTCTCATCCGCATATTTAATTTCTGCAGATATGGAATTGCCTGCTTTGAATTTCGCCGACAGATCAGCAGTTTTTTCATCCGCTGCAATTTTTCCCTTATTTATAATTATCACACGGTCGCATGAAGCCTCAACTTCGGAAAGAATATGTGTTGATAGAAGAACCGTCTTTTTTTTGCCGATTTCTTTAATCAGATTTCTTATTTCAATTATCTGATTCGGATCCAATCCGTTGGTAGGCTCATCAAGAATCAGAATCTCCGGATCATGAATCAGTGCATGGGCAAGACCTACTCTCTGCTTGTAGCCTTTTGAAAGGTTTGATATTTTTTTACCCATTACAGTAGAAAGACCGCACATGGAAGAAGTGTCATCGATGCGTTCACTTCCTTTAATCGAGTGAACCGATGCGATATATTTCAGATAATCATACACCAGCATATCTCCGTAAACAGGAGCGGATTCTGGGAGATATCCTGTCATTTTTTTAACTGCAACCGGATCGAAGGAAATATTTATGCCGTCAATTATGACTTTTCCGGCAGACGGCGGAAAATATCCGGTTATCATTCTCATTGTCGTGGTTTTACCCGCACCGTTAGGTCCAAGTAAACCGGTAATTCCGCCGGAACCTATCGAAAGTGAAAGATCATCCACAGCGGTAAAATTTCCGTACCGCTTTGTCAGATTTATCAGCTCAATCACTCAAAGCCTCCATAAAATTTCAGTATTTTCCGCGAAAACGCGGATTCTTTCACTGATCAAAAAAAAGATATTGAGAGATTTTGTCAATAAAGGTTTTTGTTGTCATTTAAAAGGCGCTTCGCGCCCTTTACCCGGTTTTGTCCGAGAGTCGGACGACCGCACAAGGCTTCGCCTTATGTATCCGTTGTCTGCATGGTGTCATGCAATAATATCAAAGGGCGTTCTACGCCCTTTACCGGGTTTTCGCATGGTCTCATGCGATAAGATCAAAAAGGACAGGGCTTCAGTCGCCAGCCCTGTCCCTTTTGAAATCCCTACCCGGCTTTTGTCGCGCAGAACTCGCCGAACCGCCTTTGTAAACACGGCGGATTCGGCTCAGACAGAACCCCTGCGCTCCGATCAGAGATAAATTTGCCTTCGGCAAATTTTAATTTTATTCTATCATTCTTCTTTATCTGAAGTGCTTTGCGCACTTTTTTGATTTTAATTATCATCGATCTTATAATTTCATTACGCGTTTGTTCGCCGGGCTCAGCATACGCGTAATTTTTTCTGCTTCATTATGCTAATTTCTGATCATTGAACCCTGCGTTCGTCACTCATCTGATCTCCGCTTCGCGAATGGAGGTGGAGATATGTCATGGAAAGATCTCCATTGATCAGATTTTGCTTTCTCTAGTATGGCATAGTCTTTTGACGGTATCAACAATTTCATTCATCTTTGTGTAGTCTCGTATTATCACTGACTCTTTTTCGCCTTTAACATAAATTTCGATTTTTTTAATTTTATCATAATTAACATTCACAATCTCACATATATCTATTTTTTTTTCAGAAAATTTATTTTTTATAATTATTTTATCATTACTTATTATTAACATTCCTTTATTGATTTTATAATAAATCAATATATTTAAAGAAAATACAAATATAAACAATATAATGAAATAAGGTATGATAAATCGAAGCATATATATTGGATCAACATTATTTACAATTGAATGGTTATAAAAAGTTAAGATTATTAGCACCAAAAAGAAAAAAAAGCATATTGGAACATAAATCAAAAAGGTTTTTTTGAACTTTACTGTTTTATGAACAGACATCATATTTTTCTTTTAATGGTATCTGCATCAATTACATCGACCCTGTTATTATTATCTTCCACCGTTTGCGGATTTGTTTTCAAAGAAACATTATTACTTTTAACTAGATATTTAAGATAAATTATAACTGACAAAACAGATGATATAATATAAATAATAGATTCTATTTTTTTAATTCGATCAATCGGAACAAAATACAAATAAAGACTTACAACAAAACAAACAAGAGGGAATGCAAATATTTTATCTTTTTTAGTCATATAGATATAAATTATAAATTGCATCAGGATCATTATTAATATCATTACAAAACTCAAATAATACAAAATCATAAAATAATTAATATCCATTTTCAATGAATATTTTCTCAAAATTATCATAAAAGCAATTACTATGGGCGAATAAACTATATTCGCCCATAGTAATTTTACAAATTTACTGCTGTTAAAATAATATTTCAGAATTATTATTAGGATATACATATTGAATACTTCAATCAAGATATTCAATAAAAGAGATTTATCCTCTGTAAGAAAATATATTTTTGAATTTTTTAATATATCCATTATAATATTTAGCGTGTTTATTACAATTCCGGCAATTAACATATTTTTAAAAAGATTTTGCTTATTCATATTTTGCATAAAATTCCTTCACAATTATTATAGTTAAAGCACATTTCACCGAAAATTTAGCTTGAGAATAATATTTCTTTTTCACACATAATTTTCAGATATAATCTTCTTCTGATACCGGTTACTAAATTCAAGCTATTCTATCTTTTCGATTTAAGATGTATTAAACCCTCATGATTATTTAGATAAATTTGATTCTAACTCATATTTCCGAAAATTTTAAAATCGGTTTTTAAAAATACTATAATCTGAAGCGACAATTTTACTTTTCTTTTCGATAGGTAGAATATTCATTAATCTTACTCCATTTATTTTCTCTAATACTTTCATATGAATATAAAATGGTTTCATTTCAATATGCCTTTTAGGTTTGACAACTAAACGGATCATTGGCTTAAACAAATCATAAACGTCGTATACCCCAACCTCAATCCATGCTTTCTCAATATCTTCTAATTTTATTATTTTTTTCTACCCAAAAAAGAATTATAAGTTAACAAACCTTCTTCAACTTTAACCCAATAAGTTTTAAATATAAAATATATAACCACACACAGTATAATCCATAATAATGCATTTATAATTGATTCAATGTCTCTGAACTTAAAAGCAATTACACTCATTAAAATTCCGACAATTCCAAACAGAAATTCAATAATAAATAATGAACTTTTTGAATATTTTACAAAAATATTATTTGATTTTTTCATTTTACTAATCCATAAATTATTTTTTTCCATTAAGCAACTGAAGTTCCCCTGAAAAATTGGACACGAAGTTAATCCATAAATATAATGGATAAGGTAGGTCTTGATGAAATCAAGAAGAAATTCCGATACACACTTAAAAAAAAGATGTTGTAGCATTAACTGAAAAATCTGAGAAAAATATTTCCGAAGCGGCATCAAATCTTGGAATCAGGTCAATTCAGCCGCTTAATTTTTATTTTCAGAAAAATGTGTCAGATGAATACCGTCATTGTACACATAATTAAATGATTCTAATGTAATAAGTTTAAAGGTGCTTATTCACTTCTAATTATCAACGAATCAATTTTCCAATCATTTTTTTCAAGCACCAAGCTAAATCGATATGTATTTCTTGATTTTTCTTCTCCTTCCCATGTTAAAACTGTATAAGCAAGATTCTTTTGGTCGTCAGAAAAGCCAACAAATTTGATCCTCATTCTTTTGGATTTCAATTCAATCAAATCATCTCTAATACTAGTCGATTTATGACTTAATGCTCCCATTGATTTCAAATATTTTTGGTAGTTTTCTCCATCTAACAAACGAAAATATAACCAACTTTTTTTCTTAAACTCATTTCCGATTTCAGACTTTGACATACTTAAATCATCATCTACTGATATATATTTATCAGATAACATTTCAATTATCAAAATTGTGTTTCCAGCAATTATTGCATCAATAAACCGGTATACTCTATGCTTAATTGCTTCTTCATTTTCATTCTTCGCTGATCCACATAAAGAAAATCCGGAAATAAAAATAAAAATAATTATCAATTTCTTTTTCAATTATTTAAAGCCTCAATTTCATCTAAGATTTCATACTTGCGCCGCGCTCTCCGCTTGTATTTGGAGTGAACCCCTAAAACTGTAAAGTAAAATCATTCTTCTTTGTAAACATTCTGACTCATTCTGAACTCAACCGGAGTCATTCCTCCGAGAGATGAATGCGGTCTATACTTGTTGTATAAATCTAT
>Ga0209719_1000239_pt1 | contig 84586 bp, 53 predicted proteins | sample AD_JPNAS2_MetaG_FD_184421 | JGI IMG/M metagenome (GOLD analysis project Ga0209719, IMG submission 184421) | Active sludge microbial communities of municipal wastewater-treating anaerobic digesters from Japan - AD_JPNAS2_MetaG (SPAdes) (version 2) | ecosystem: Engineered > Bioreactor > Anaerobic...
GTAGAGCTGCCTGAAGTAGTTCGACGATGCACCGAGGGTTTGCAGAAACTGGCTCTGCAAATGGCTTCGCTGCTGGAAGTCTACGCCCGATGAGAAGATCGTGGGGACGTGGTATCCGAAGTCCTTGCCATCTCGCTTGAGCGTTATCAGTGACCAGTTCTTCTGATCGACGGGCATGGGGAACGCTGAACCCTGCTTCAGGTTCGTAACATCCTTCACCCATTCCGATCCAGAGAGGCCATCGATCAACTGCTGCTTGGCAATATTCAGTGCAGCCTGCCAGCGAAGCGCGTTACCCTTCTCCAGCGTAGCAGCAATAGGATTGCGGAAGCTCTGCAACGTGCCGGTCTGAGCCTTGATAGCTGGAGTAACAACCTTGAACTGCACAGATCCGAACATCTCGCGCTCAATCGCGTATGTGGCGTAGAACACGTTGCCCTTCAGTATCGCACCCTGATCTTTGGAAATCAGGCCCGAATCAATAGCTGGATTCAGGATTTCCGAAACCCACAGAGCATGGAAATCGGTCAGCGTCTGATCGAGTATCGGGGAATACTTCGGACTACTGAATATCGGGTGTGAGTCCAGCACGGCCTGAGCATTGTCACGCCCGCCCATCGCTGCTGAGAACATGTCATAATCCTGCTTAATATCAATCTGGTTACCATCAGCATCTGTAATGGTTTGCACGGTGGTAGTCGTTCGTCCACCCTCGGCAATGCGGCGATACATCATGTATGCGCCCATCAAGCCCTCGGCATTACCGGCATTTTCAGGGTCGGCTTCACGCAGAGCCTGAATCGCTCGGTCGAACAGGTCACTCGATTTCTTCATAAACGGGTGAATAACGGAGGAAATACCGGCCAGCTGTTCATTCGCTTCCCGAATCTCAACCTCTGCTTCCCTGCCTTTGGTTTTCCGAACCTGCTGATATAGCGGGAAATTGCGATCTACCAGCTGTTGCATTCCCCCGGTCAACCATCGCTGCTTCCAGGTTTCCATAAGCAGTGCCTGATCGGGGTATTGGAGCGCCATAGCGGTAGCGTGCTGCTGATCGACTTTGGCCATCTCGTCCATCGCATACTTAACCTGAGTTTCAACATCAGTTTTCTGCGTGCGAATCCGCTCCAGGACTTCACGGGTCTTGGGTTTGCGATCCAGATAATTATCGAACATTCGGGAGGCAGTAGGTGCATACTGACCAGTGAGGCTCACCCACCGATTAGCAGCCTTGTCGTGCGTGTAGAGATCAAGCAATTTCGCAGCAAAGAAGTCTGCGTAGATTTCCCGGCTACCCGCTTTGGATAGTTCCAGGCGCATCGCTCCAGTATCTTCAAGCCCGCGCATCTTCAGCACAACCGATTCCATCTCGCGTCGAATCATATAGCCCGCTGCCAAACCCTTCGAGTCCAGCATCTCGTTCCGGGCCTGTTCCTTCGCCCGCTTCAATGCTCCCTCGGTCTTATCGCCAGTCAGCGTGACCTGCGCCCGAGCCTTCTCGTTAATCGCCTTCTGTTCATCAGGAGTCAGGAAGCGGTCTGATGCAGCACGGGTGAGGTTGTTCCAGTTCTGCTGCATCAATAAAATATCTTGGTAGTTGATTTCACGCCCCTGAGCAGCTTCATAGACCTGCTGCTCAAACTCAGACTGCTTGGCATACAGGTCGGCCATATCCACACCCGCACCCATTTCGTAGGGCTGAACGGTCATAAATTGTTCCAGCGGATACCATTCGCCAACCAAATCACCCAGCAGGGAACCAAACTTTGCACGGTGCTGATCCATACCCGGTATTCGGGTGGACTCAGCAACCATCGCTGTGATGTGGCCAATCTCATGGGCAATCGTTTTCTCCAATAAGCCCTCAGCGGAGGCAAGAGCGTAGTCGAGGCGCATACGAACCGGCGTGCCATCAACTTTGCGAACGGTAACTTCGCCCAACATATCCGTACCGCCCTTAACGCTGGTCATTATGCGTGTCCAGCCTTTGAGGTCAGTCATCAGTTCTTTGGTAGCCTTGAGCAGTGAAAACTGGTGAGGAGCCTGTGGCCCGAGCTGGGTATCCAGGTTTCGGATACCTTCAACTGCCCGAGGCACAATCATCTCGGGAGTTACAACGAACTCCTGCACACCCTTCTCGGAGTCTGCAACTTCGACCCGGTAATTGCCTTCAGGTGTTTGCTCCAAAATCTTTGCCCCGGTCAGCATGTTCTGGCCAAGCACCGATGAATATTTCGTCGGGCGCTTAGAATAGGGTGCGACGAGGGAGACTACGTCGCCAACCTGAGCCTGCGGGCGGAGTATGCGTTCGTTTGTATCTACTGCCTGCCGAGCCTGCCGAGCCTGAGCCGCCCGTTTAATCTCGGAAATCGTTCGCCGGCGTTCAGCCGGAGTTTCTTCCCGAATGCTGACCGCTTCGCCCGGTTTCGGAAATCCGGTTCGCGATTGAAAAGCAACTTCATCTGCACCCAGAGCTTCAGTTGGCTTCTTAATTATGGGTTCGACTATAGGTTGTTCGGCAACGGGCTCGGTAATCGGTTGTTCGGCCACCGGTGCCTCAGTAGCTGATTGTTCGGCAACCGGGGCTTGGCGCTCATTCAGAACTGCTTCAATATACATCGGGTCGTAGCGCTCAAACATATCATCCATGAACGCCTGAGCTTCGGCAGCAGCTTCAGGCGTGCCCCTCGCCTGCAGCTCATCAATGATTATCAGGGAGTCAGCAATATCAGCCTTCTGATGGGCTTCGGCTTTCTCTAAACCGCGAATCAGAGTTGCGTCCAGCTCACCCACTGTTGGGAGAATCGCGCCACCGGCCTGCGTAAATGGCGTTACAACTCGGGCTACACCGGATTCAACCAGTTTGTCTACATTGGTCGATTCAACCGCTGCCTGACGGGCTTCCATACGCACCTGTGCAGCACGTATGCGCGGGCTGATTGCCGAACCACCGAGCATCAGGAACGGCAACGAAATTGCAGTGCCCAACGTGGTTTCTGCAAAGCGTTCAGCTATTGGCGTAGTTACATCACCTACTACCTCTTCTGGCTTGGCCCCTGCATTGGCAACGGTGTCGGTTAGAATATTCAGACCAGTAGTGACGTTCTCACTAAAGATTTCACTAACTGCGAGGCCAGCAGCGGATTTCAGGCCGGGGGCTTTAAGCAGTTTGCTCATACCCGGAACGGCCATCATTTCGCCAGCCAGTTCTGCGCCACCTGCTGCCAGGCCGTAGAGGGCTGCACCAGCAGTATCTTCGGGGCGAACCTTCAGATAATCACGAACGCCTTGGCCGCCAGCAGTTGCTGACATCAGACCGGCAGTGAGAATTGGAACACCAGTCATGGGGTTGCTCATCAGCGGTGCAGCAAGTGCAGCTCCACCAAGCATACCCAGATTCTGAGCTACGCTGACACTGGTGCCTCCGAGGAAGCGCCCGGTATCTGAACCATAAGCAGGGGTATTGTATTGGCGAACATCTTCACCAAACTGGGCCAGTCGTTCTTCACCGGCCAGCTGAAGTAAACCGCCCACGCCTTCGGCAACCGCTCCGACTGTCTGACCGGGCAGCGAGATAGCCTTGTCGATCAGGCTTGAGCCCCCGGTTATATCGCCCGCCATCTGACGAACGGTTCCGGGGTTGGCCTGCTCCTCGATATACATATCCGGGCTGGCTTGTAGAATATACTGCTCCAGCTTATACGGGTCGGAGTTCTCTGTCAGAAGCTGGTTCTTCAGCTCCGGCGAAAACTCGTTCCAGTCCGGTGTGATCTGCGATAGGAAGTATTCCAGTCGTGGGTTTGCCATGTTAATATACTCCAGTAAAGGCTCGGCCACTGCTCACCGGAGTTCTCTGTATTGGCAGTAAATCCTCTGCTTCTTTAAGCTGAATACGCAACCTGGCCAACTCTCTTTCGCTGTTCTCTCGAATCTTCTGATTCATAGGGCCATATATTTCACTGGCCATATCAAGTCCCGGCAAGGCTTTCTCAATATCCTGTATCTTACCGCTTATTTCCTGAATCCTTCGATTTCGTTCAGCAGGATCAACATAGCGGGGAGCTATTTGTGCAGCGGTGGTTGTGGCTTTACTCGGCCTTGGCCCGTCAGTAATGGGCATTGTCAGTGCTTTCTTCGCAAAGCTCTTCACTGCATCGGGTGCCACACCATTCATTCGGGCACGAGTAGTGGCGTAATTGCCTTTCGCTGACCATTGACCGAATAGGTCTATCGCCGCATCCAGCAAACCCGGTGCCTGCTGAGGTTGCTGCATACCAGGTGCCTGCATCTGAGGCTCGACCAGCGGGACTGCACTGAAGAACGGGTCGCCGCCAACCATCATGCGTTGAGCGGCACTCAACTGCGCAGTCAGTGCTGGCATAGCCTGCGTTTCGAGGTAGCTAATTTCCTTCTCCTGATCTACACGCAGCTTGTTAAGCTGTGCCAGTTCATCGGCAATCGCCCGTGACTGCGCTTCAGGGGTTGGTTTATTTGCAGCCAGCGCCATGATCTTCTGAACTTTGGCGAACTCAGGCGAGTCTGCATCAAGAGTTGCCTGAACTGATCTAAGCCCTTCAATAGTCGGTGTGGCAGAAATAACCTTACCCAGCGTGAATACATTGGCCTTGGCCTTCTGCAAATTCCCATTGGCCAGGTTAATCTGCGCCTGGATATTGTCAGCCAGCTGACCAGCGAGTTTTGAATCCATACCGCCCATCGGTGCGGCCTGCTTCATGCGTTCCCCGGCCATCTTTAATTTCGTATACGCCATATCCATTTCGTGCTTTGCGCGGGTGAGAGCATTAGTCTCCGCAGCGTCCAGTGCCTCTAATACCTGCAGCCTCTGATCACCAATCTTCATCAGCTTATCACCATCGAAATTACCTGTAGCCATAAAGCCCTCTTCAAGGAGTGCCAATTTGCCCAGCTCATCGCCTTTGGCCTCAAGCTCCGCATACCGCTTCGCATTCTCGGGCATTGATAGCCACTGCTTTGACGCCTCATCTTTGGCTCGCTGTATAGCCTGTGCCTGCAACGTGGCCATGTCCATTTCATGCCGCTGGCCCTGCCATTGCTGAGCCTGTTCTGCACGGGCATCCGCTTTCTTTTGGAGGCCAAGCTGCTGCGTGGCAATATTCTGATTAAATTGTGTCTGTTGGAGCGCATCGGCACGAGCCTGTTCAGCTTTCAAGCGATCCTGACGCAAAGCACCTGCCTGAAGCAGGGCATTGGAAAAACCTTGCATCTCGGACGGAGGTTGAACAACGGGCATAGTCGCGTAGTTTAACATTGGAACTGCCATGGTAACTCCTTATAGACCCCAGCTGTAGCCATACTGAGACGGCTTGTAGCTGTAGCCACCGCTTGCCGGTGCTGAAACTGCGGGAGCTGCGGCAGCAATGGGGGCAGCTGCGGCAGGTGCACCACCAAATGCGCCCATACCATAGAGCTGGAGGCCGGTGTTAATGAGCTGGTTCATTGGGTTGGGCATCGAGGCTTTGGATAGACCGGCATTCATAGCCATCTGACCACCAGCGATCTGGCTCTGACCCATATTGCCCCCTATACCGAGCTGAATATTGGCAAGCCCCTGACCCAAACCGGCCAGTGAATTTCCTCGATTTACAGCAGCCTGGTTCAGCAAGTCGGCCTGATTAGCCCCCTGCTGCGCCTGAAGGTTGGCTACGTTGCCTGTAGTCTGGCCCATGAGATTTGCAGCGTTCATGCCTGCACCGATATTCATGCTGCCTAACTCACCAGCTGACTGAAATTCAGGCATACCGAAAGTCGAAGCTGCCTGCATACCCATGCCGGCCATATTCTGAAGATCAGCAACCTGGCGCTGGCGTTCTTCAGCTCCGAGCTGACCCACGTTCTTGCTGCGAATGTATGCAGCAACGGTGTCGTTACCAACGCCCATAGCCGCAAGCTGGTTGGCAAGCTGCTCGTCCATCTGCTGCATCTGCCATTGGTATAAAGGGCTGGCAGTTACATCATAGCCACCTGCACCGGGTATGCCCAACGCAGCAGCCAACTGAGGAACCGCGCCCAGCATTTGCGTACCGGCTTGAACGAAGGGTTGTCGGGCAGCTTGACCAGCCTGAAACTGTTCCCGGTAGGTATCCTGACCCTGCTGGTAGCCTTGTTCCAGACGAGCCAACGCTTCTGCCCCGCCCGATCTGTGAGTAGCAATGGCTTGTGCATTCCCGGCATTCACAGCCTCCATAGCCGCTTTGGTGGCCGCTTCGGTGGCGTCCATGCCTTCCCGAACGTATTTCTCGTATATGCGGGCAGCTTCCTCGCCATACTGCTTCATAGTTTCAGCAGCAGCAGCATTGGCCCCTTGCGCAGCGGCAGTGGCTTTATCAATCTGCTTCCTGGCTTTATCGCCAGAGAAGTCCGTTCCCAAAACTTTATCTACAAATCCGAATAAACCGCCCATAGTTATTCTCCTATATTCATTTTACCACAGAAGCAGTCGAATGTTCACCTCATTATTACCTGTAATCTGGCACACTGTTCTGATTACATATTCAGTCTCGGCAAGCAGCACCATATCAGCCTGATAGCGGGTTGCAGCGTTCAATCGCTTGAAGTCGATCAGTGTAGCGGTCGTTACATCAACTGTTGCACCGACAACCACATCTCCAGCGAATGTTTCCGCACTTGCCCGGTTCAAATTGACCGGAGTGAAAGCCGCACCCCCAGTAACTGAATCAGGCGTCTCGTAAACCTGAAACAACGTCTCCTGTTCTACATCGGCCTCAATGCTGATCCGGGTATCCACGTCAGGAGTAACTACCAGAACCACGTCCGGATTCCCCTGCCCCCATGCCCGAAATACTGCGCCATCTTCAATGGCTTGCTGGAGCGGGGCAACAGTGTGTATCTGACCGACAGCATTGATCTTCGCGGCTGCTCCGGTCAGCTTGTCAACCAGTTTTACTTCAGTGAAAAAACTCATACTATCCTCCAGCTTAAACCATCGAACCTCATTGTCATCGAGCTGTCTGTAGGCATCGTCTGGGTCGCCTCGCCTTCTATGTCTACTGCGTCTGCCTGCACTGCAACGGTGATGTTGCCTGCTGACTTATTATCTATGGTTACCTCTAATCCGATAAACTGGCTATTTACAATCGGTAAGGTTATTGTCGCAGTAGCATTCTGTGCTACCACGTAAAGCGGCCCCACCGCAGACATCGTGTAGTCGCCCATGACAGAGATTGTGCGGTGAATATAGATTTTATTCAGCAGCACCTGCACATTGCTGGTGCCTACAACGGCTCCCTCTGCTCCGTGCGCAGCCAGGGGGTTATCAACCTCTGTACCATGCCGCATATTCCTGACCGTGTTATACTGCCCGAAAATCGTTTTGTTCTTCAGCACCTGCGTTTCATCGGTGCCTACGATTTCCCCCACTCCGTGTGCAGCGGTAGGGTTATCGACCTCGGCCCCATGTCGTAGATTGGTGATCGTATTATTCAGTGCATTCAGAGTCTTATTCAGCAGCACTTGAGCGTCGGTTACACCCACCAGTGCCGAACTGCGCCCATGAGCGGTTGAGGCCGCTATATGGCTGGTAATCGCTGCATGAGAGTTGGCCCCGCCATTATCGTCCAAATCATTGTGCGAAGTAGGGATTTCCGGTGGGTCTGGGGCAGGTGTAGTCTGGTAGGCATTCAGCACATCGTAAACGCGCTGAAGCCACTGTATCAGTTCCCGCCCCTGCATATTCGGGGTTGGTGGTCTGAGCAGATTATCCGCCACTGGTGCCCCCCAGATTTACGTTTTCTTCCAAGCCAGTAATCGTTAGGGGAACTCCAGCGGTGCATACAATCTCATACTGCCGATTGCGATAGCTGCCCAGCCCTGATATGCGCTTGAAGATTTCAGTATCCCCAGACTTGCCCAGGCTCACTTCCCGATAGTCCGACCAGTTGGGCTTGCCATCATTTCGGTAGCGGATCAGCAGCTTGGGGTCTGCGTCCGGGTTTGCTGTGGGGGTATGCTGCCACTGAAGATAGGGCCACCCATTGTGATACACTGGGTCTACACCCCACACTGTGTCAAAGTCCCAGTCCGTGAAGTTGGCTTGCACCTGCATTTCAGCGGAAGTCAGCGGCAAGCTACCATCATCGGCAGTCGGTGTAGCCAGATCAGAGTTGTAATAGCATTTAACCGCTTGCCCAGCTTCAAAGGGTTTTCCGACACATCCACTGTAGTTTGTCGCTGAGGAAACTGTAATCGCTGCATAGGAATTGGTAGCTGTTGACGAATCCTCAGTCTGTCTGGTGTTCAGCCCGGCCCCTATCAAACCGCCACCGCTAATCACATTCTCCAGTTGTCCGAATACATAGGAATTTAGAATAGTTGAAAGGGAATAGGATGCCAGACTCACGCCGGCATACCCGTAAATGCCCCCGATTATTACATCCCCCGCAGTGAGGTTGGCGTTCGTAGCCGCAAAATCCACGAAGCACTGTGACACGGAACAAGCTCGAAAAGCCTCCGCAATTATGCCCCCTACGTAGCCCACTGTTCCTACAGTTGGTTCTACCAGAACCACATCTACATCTACGCTGCACTGGTATATCTTACAGGCATCCCCGAGATAAACCAGCCCACCGAAGCCCGCCCCTTCCACACTCATATTTACAACGTGGCAGTTGGTGATTTCGATGAACCCTGCCGGGTCACCCGGATACCATTCAGTCTGCCCGATAAGGCCAGCCATTCGGTTGCCGCCCTCCACTGTGCAGCCAGTGATGGTAATGTTTTCCAGCACACAGGGTTGGTATGCGAAGGCTACGAGCGGGGAACCATAGCCATAGGTGCTTACGAAAGCACCCGAGATTGTCAAATCGTGGATTTTGGTTTCCGCGCTCACCTTATACATATACTGAATTGGGGCTACCAAGTCCTCGTCTGGTCTATTGAGTGAGAAGTTACTAATAGTTTTGCTGTTGCCATCCAGCACATTGTCAATAAACTCTACAATCAGTGGAAAGCCATCCTCGCCTGTCCATGCGGTATGGTTATCCGGGTCTGCATAATGGTTAATATTGTTGGCGGCCAAGTTCTGCATGAGTTTGTAGAATACCCCTGTATAGTCACCCATGCCGACGAAATCTTCCCATGTCCATATCTGGTAGGGGTCTAACTCAACTCCGGTGCCGTGCGCATACACGTGTGCCATTATTCTGCTCCTCTTTTCAACCGCATCTTGAGTTCAGCGGAGAATTTCCGGTCACTGGTTCCATGATCTATAAATCCAGAACGTAGCTGGAACCTGATACGATCTTCTGCATCTGTGTTATACCCATAGTTTAACTCGTATATCTTCCCATCAGCGCCGCCTACGATCTGCTGACCCCACGATTTCGCATAGGTTGCGCTTAAGCCTTTGAACTCGCGATACTTAATTACTTTGTAATCCCATGTGCCCCACCGATACCAGAGTCCAGTATTCAGATCGTAGACGAAGGTATGGTCATCACGCCTGAATGTAAGGACGTAGAAGCGCTCAAATAGCACGAAGGCTTCGGCCTCATCAAAATACTGCAACTCACGAAGTTTACGGTCGATTGCCTGAGAAACCACAACAGGGGTACGGCCCTCAACGCGAACAACCTGGTAGTTGGGTGTGAAGTAAATCCACGCATTGCCGAGCTTCTGAAGCGTATTTGCGTTAATCGTGCCGGTTTCGGCAACTGAACCATTGAGGGCAAGGAAAGGGATCGTGGCATCGCCTGATGCGTAGTGACTCTGTGCGGATTCCCGACCGAGTATGAATAGCTCTTCCCAGCCAGCAGCCATACAGATAATATCATCGGGGCTGGCCGAAGCACTGATTGAAAGCGGGTTCCATGGCGGGGGTTGTGTCCGATCATCCGTCCCGCTATAGAGCGCCCATTGAAAAGTCTGGGTATTCGGTATCGAGGCAATCATGTAGCCTTTAAGATAAGCGATGCTTGAAATAGAGGTTGGTGCATTGGCATCTGTGATGCGGGCGGCCCGTTGCGAGGTGTCCCCACCCCACCAGATCAGGTATCGGCCTGTGGTGAATGTCACGCCGTATTCATCTGCTGCGAACATCGTTTTTGCACCGAAGTCCGGTGCATGGGTTGATGCCAGCGGTGTAATTTCAACTAGTTCCGCAGTCTTGCTGGTCTTAGCGTAAACTTTACGAGCACACACGATTATCAGTGTGCGCTTGGCTTCCCACCAATATGTGTCTACACGAGCGTTGCGCCCCATATCGTGCAGCAGTCTCAGGCCGGGCCTCAGCTTAATAGCTGGCAACCCGCCTGAATTTTCGATATAACCGTTGACGATTTCCAAAGCCCCCTGCGAGGCTTCAGCATCGTCTGCACCCATTACAATCGGTGCCATTAAATTCAACTTTGGCATCAGGCATCTCCCAACAGAACCATTACTCTGACAATATCGCTCGCACCCAGACTCGGAGCAACCGATATGGAATTGGCTTCCCCCGTAGTGTATGTATAAGTGTGATAAACACGGGTTACATGGTCTACGTAAATCAGCACATTCAATCTGCCTGCATTTATGGACACTGTAGGGAGAATAAGGGTGCTCGTGACACCGTTCGATCCAATAGCTGCTGCTGCCAGAATTGTCTTACCCGCAGGCGCTGTATAAGTGTTTGAAGCTGACTCGGCCAGCGTTACGCCCCCAGTGGTTACTGTCCAAGTTCGTGCAACTGTTCCGTCATAAGGGGCACCAGTAATACCTGTACCAGGTGTAAGGGCAGCCAATGAGGGGATAGAGGTTTGGTTGACTGGCTTATACACCTCCAGAGCTGAGTCATAGGCAAGCACCTGGCCATCAGTGGGGGGTGTGGACGAAATGGCGATACCGTATAGTGTGCGTGCATCGGGGTAGCCAAATTCCAACGCAGTCTGCCCGGCATTAACCACTGGAGCTTTACCCTGCTGACCAGTATAGGCCGCAGGAGTATCTGGAAGGCTGAGGAAACTGGCAGTTGCGAGAAACTGTGCCGGAGTCAGGAACTCCAGAGCAGTGCCCCCGGCATTGACAACCGGGATTTTCGTGGCCTGCCCGGTCATTGTCGAGGGCGTATCAGTTAAGTCAGTGAACTTCTGGGCAGCTACTACGCTTTCCAGTGCAGTTATATCGGCATCCAGTGCATCACGGGCATCTGTAAACTGGGCATACTCTACGGTATCACCTGCTTCAGTGCCAGGCATAAGGTTAATACCCTTATGGCTGTTGAAATCCAGGTTAGCAGTAAGCGCTCCGATAGCAGTGTCTGAAATAACCGCATGGTATTCGAGATTGTCCATCTCAATAACCGTTACATCATCAGCATCGGTAACAACGAACTTGTAAACCCCATTACCGAATACTTCAGCCCGGCCATAAGCATCGAGGATTACCGGGTTGGTTGCGCTGCCTGCTGTGGTGTCTCGGTCGATGTAGAGAGCAGCTGGAGTCGATGTGCCGGCTTCATAAGTATAGACCTTGCCACCGGCCAAAGGTTCATCAGTAAGCGGGTCACGCACTCCATTTATGAGAAAATCAACTTGTTTGGCTTCGGCCATGGCGGTTACTCCTTAGTATGCCGGTTCGATAACATCATTATCAGTATACTCTTTCTGATTGCGGATTGCCAGTGCAAGCTCACCCTGTGCCTTGCTTCTCAGCCGATCAATCTTCTGTGCTTCCCGATCATACTCCTCGGCAATCTCAGCGGCCAGTTCGTAAATCAGATAAGAGAGCAGGGTAACGGGCACATCGGGGGAATCTCCAGCTGCTGTTATATCTTCGAGCAGGCGAATGCGTGTGAAGTCCAGGGTCAGCGCCCGGTTGGGAACGGGATAGAGATAGACACGGCTATTCGGGCGGTCGAAATACAGGCTCTCTGGAGTGCCCTGTGTGGTGCGTTCCACTACCTTATTTTCCTCAAACCTGTTCATCATATCGAGGGGGTAGCTGCGCAGCGTTTCAGTGTATCGAGCTTTCTCAATAGCAGTCGTGCTGGCATCGACCAGGAACGATGAACCAGTGTAGGCGGTTGCATCAGCGTAATCATCGAGGGTAGCGTCATCGTCGATTAGCACCCAGTATTCGTCAGTGCCGGGGAGATGGTCTACTGAACTGGTATGCGTGATCTGGCAGGCATAGCTGCTGCCGCCATAATTCACACAATCAGGTGCATCGATAGCCTGCTGCAAATCTTCGAGTGCCCAGAGTTTGCGCCGGTATCGTTCCAGACCCTTGATAATCAGATTCAGATTATCAGCAGCTTCACTCAGCATTTCAGCTGAAGGTTCTTCGCCCTCACCCACGATGCCTGCTTTACGGTAGGCTTTGTTGATAATCTGATTGCGGGTCAGTGTAAATGTAGCGGTCATGCGGACTCCTTAAAGAGAAGGCCGGTCACAGGTTAGTGACCGGCCTGTGTTCGAGGCTTAACGCTGTTTCATGTCCAGCGATAGAGGTATCGAGTGTAGATCGGTAATAGTAATGGTGCAGCTTGCATCGTCCAGCTCAGTCGTTCCTGGGGTAAATGAGCCATCTGCACCTGCTACAATCTTGATAAGGCCAACCGGTGCGATACCTTCATCCAGCAGTGGCACGATCAGCTCGTGGTCATAACTCACGGGTTGAGAGTGTTTGCTGGAATATACGTCACTGGAGTTGACACCTATGATAATGTAGCCACGTTTACCAGCCGGGATTACCGGAGTGGTGGCGGAGAACGCCTGTGAAGCAACAGCTGCTACCGAGTTCAACACCCCACTATGGACGGTGGTGATGGTATTGGTTGTAGCGAAGCATTCCTTATCTGTAGCATTGTATTTCAGGCCAGCGGCAGTAAGGCACTTATTGTTGACAGCACGAACAAGTTCCTTGCGCAGCTGGTAAATATCTACGGCATCATTGCTATTGGCAGTGATCGTACCGGAATAGGCCACCGATGCGATACATGCCAGAGCAAGGAATACCAGCAGAAGGTTGTTCTTCATTAGACGGCTCTCGATTTGGGAACGATAAAGTATTCTGCGAAGGCTGTCACAATCGCAGTATCTACCTGAGCGCCACCAATGGTGAGGCGCAGCGTGTTAGCAGCACCATAGAACTTCTGAGCAGCATCGACTGACATAGCACCACCGTCAGCGGTGCCAGCATTGTTGTTGGCCTTGAGGTCGGTCAGAGTCTTTGCAGCGAGGAACTGGGTGCCACTGGCACTATCACCGAGGGCGATAGTTACACTGGCTTCAGTGGTGTGAACGACCAGACCAGCGCGTTTCACGAAAGCACCCTGTGGGATTACGAGAACGTCTACGGTTCCGCCGCTGGCAGTCGGCTCCTTAGAGAAGTCAATGGTGTTGGAGGCAACAATGGTCTTGCCTTCGATGTGGTTGTATGCCGCTACGGGCAGGAAGGTTGTTGAGTTAGCCATGTGTATTTGCTCCTTATGCTACGTTGACAACGTCAGTGCAGGCGATGTAAACACCGCATGAACCGTAGTCGGCAGCCGAACCAGTCGGGGTGAACTTGAAGCTGGTTTTCTTGGTCTTGGCGATCATCGAACGATTTACACCAATCTCACGACCGTAGTCGAAATACTCGGTGTAAGTGCTCCAGCGCTTGCCCCATGCCCAGATACTCGAACCTGCGCCCATGAAAACGCCTGTGCAGTAGTAGATACCGCTGGACGAGGTGGTCTGCTTGATCTGAATGTTTTCATGCTCATGAATGATAACGTTGTCGATTACCGCAACAGCACCGGTGAAGATCGGGTTGTTCTTTGAACGCTCCATAGCTTCACGGACTGACTGCTGGTAAGCAGCGTTCTCTTTCATATCATAAACAGCGTATGGGTGAACCAGAAGGACGTAGTAGTCTACGCCACCAATCTTGATGGGCTTGAACGGGTAGGTTTTGCGGGCATTGGAGCCAGTGGCGAAACCCGTTTTGGCCATTGCACGAAGTCTGCGAATGAGAGTCGGATTCAGCTTGTCAGCGGCTTCGAGGGTTGCCACGCTGGTTGCATCGCCACCATAAACGATCTTGGTGGGGCTTGCCTGGATTGCTTCAAACCAGAGATTGTCCATGACTTCAGATGACCACTGCTCAAGGGCTTTGGCATTCTCATCGGTCAGGTTGAACCATGGGCGCTGTGCGTCGATGGTGCCTTTGTTCTTGGTTCTGAATGAAGTATTGTATTCTTCGAGGGTAACCGAGTCAGTGAACTGCTCGAACTTGCCTTCTTTACCTTCAACTGCTTCACCGGTTGAACCCAGGACTATCGGAGCCTGAGCGCGGGGGAACATGGTGAAAGTAATGTTATCGCCCATATTTTTTTCAAGCTGGGTCTTTTCATAGATCATGGCAGACGAATCTTTACCCATGAACTTGGATGCGTACATTTCCTTGCGGGCTTCACGGAACGCGGATTCGTCCCAGACTTTCTTGGTTACGGCATCATCCGTGGTAATTCCTTTAACGGCCATTGGTTTTTTCCTTTAATTGTTTGAGATGTGCTTCCAGTTCTTCGTCCGACAGGTTGGCCAGAGCACTTGGTTCAATGTCCGAATTAACGGGTTGAACAGCCTGGCCAGCCGCGGCAGTAATGTTGGAAGCTACCTGATTGATCTGCTTGATACGGTTAAGGGTTGCAGCGGGAACCTGCTTCAGTTTTTCAATCTCTGCGTTCAGCTCTTTAATCTGCTTGAAGAGCTTGGCACGTTGATTGAGCTGGTAGACTCCCCACGGGTTTTGAAGGAATATCTCACCCGTAAACTTATTGATGTCACCATCTTCGAGCTTATCTTCCTTCTTCAGAACTTCGCGAATGAGTTCGGCATTGGCTGACAGATCGGGAGCATACTGAGTGAGGAATTGCATATTGCGGATAGCAGTGGCCTTTATTGCCTGATCCTGCTCAATCTTCTGAATTTCGCGCTCCTGCTCCTGCCTTGCCTGCAAATCTTCAGCGGCTTTAACAGGGTCAGCGTCGAAATCAGCTGCGGTCGGCTTGTCCTTCAGCATCTTTCTCAGTTCCCCGAGCTCATTAGACTGCCGACCAAAAATGGCCTGCAAGTTTTCGAGCTGTTTCTTCAGTTTGCCGTTCTCAGCTTCCAAGTCCACTTTCGTCTCTTTGGCCTTGTCTGCGTTCGGCGCAGGGGCTTCCGGTTCGTCGGGCTTGGTCACGTTCACCTTATTCGCAACGGGTGCGGGGGTAGTCGGGTTCAGCTTTTCAGCCAGTTCTTCATCGGTCAGATTTTCGAGTTGTTCCGCAGGTGCGGAGCTCGTAGCGTCCATTGGTAACATGTTACCCTCCAGTTTGATTTACAGGCACTCGGCCTGCTTTTGCCATTTCTGAATTGAACTTCATCCTCTCCATCTCCATCTGCGCCTGCTGCATTGCCTGCATTTCGCGTGCCCATTTTCCTTTGTTGGGCAGGCTGCTCAGATCAATGAGCATTGCAGGCGGTACCTGCATACCGTGGTTCTGCGCTTCCATCCACAGTCGGAGCTGCGCTTCACGGGCAGTGGGGCTGAGAGGTTGTTCACCAATCGTAATATCATATTCGTTCAGGTCTGCTGTCTCAAGCATCTTCACGATGTATTGCAGCAGTTCCTGATCCTGTTCCTGCGTTCGGCCTTCGATGGGTATTTCACGCTGCCCGATCTTGGCGGCTTCCATGCGGGTCGGGTCACTGGCGGCACTGAGAACGAGACGGGCTATGCGTTCCTTACTGTAAAATTTTTGAACCAGTCTGAATACCTTGCGGAACACAGCCTGCTTGGAGAGAATGAAGTTGTCGAAGATGCGCTCGTTGCCCACCATGCCGCTGACCTTTTGGGTGTTCAAGGCAGAGCCCGATTCGTACCCTGTACCAGTTCCGGCCATTGCTGGCGGGATGTTGGTTACAGCCTGCATGATCTCCACGTTTTGTGAGTGCAGCCGCAGCAACTCAACCGGGAATGGCGGGCTGGGGAGTGGTGTAGGCGGTCGATCTGCATTGGCTACCTTGTTCAGGCTGCCTGGCTTACCGGCGTTGCGCCCGAAATTGGCTTTGTCTTTGTCATCATTAAAAGTTTCATCGTCATATACATAGCCTTGGCCGAGCATTCGGTTCACAATGTCAATGGCCTGACTGCCACGCTTATTGATTTCGCGTTGGGCGTCCTTCATGGACTCCACTTTGCCACACCAGTCATTGTCATCGAACTTGTAGGCGTAGACTGCTACAAGGGAAAAGCCTTCATAGGGGCGATCAGGGTAGTAATTGCGAACAAGCTGGTTGCCCACTGTTACAACGATGCGGATGCGGTCGCGGGGGAACTCCATCAGGTTCAGGTTGGGTATGGTTTCCGCTTTCCGATAGGCTTCATAGCTGACTTCCTGTGCATCGATTCCGTTGGGTGCCGATACGAAGTAGGCGATTCTGGTTTCCTTAATTTCGTGCTCGATGAAGCGCAGCCGCTTATGGGCCTTGTCATACAGTTCAGTATCCGCTTCCATCATGCGGATGAATGTATGCACTTCGTCGTCTACATCGGGGTACTCATGTGATCTCTCGATCTGGCTCTCCAGCTTGTCCTTAATATGCGGATACCTGGCTATGGCTTCCTGAAAGCTAATCCATTTGGCCTTGTGGCAATGAGTTGCATCTGAGCCATCGAGTTCGTGGTGCGCACCGAAGTAGCCGTCAGACCACGGAAAGCGCTCGATAACAACATCACCCAGCGGATTGTTCCGCTGAGTCATGTTGATATGGAACAAGCCTCTGCCCGGCACGACCTCATCTTCAAACACTCGTATTTCCTGCTGTGGCAGGTTTGATCGTTTTGCAATCCAGGTAAGGACTGCGGTTACTATGTCAGCTACGCCATCGTCTGAACCTTCCATTGGATAGGCTCTTGGGTCGAGTCGATTCTGACGTGCCAAACCGGATAGGCTATCCACGAACGCCTGGGTGTAGTTATACACCTGGTGTGCTCGTGACTTGGAGTTCAGCTCTGATTTCTCAGCCTGAGTCCAGTGTTCGCCTTTGAAGAAATCTACTGCTTCGATTGACTTCTTTCGGCTCGGCTCTTCGATCTTCACAGCATGTTTGAATAGGCCAATGGCTTCTTCAGTTACTTTGTTTTCGTCTTTGGTTGAGGGTACTGCGGGGAGAACGGCTTCCAGTTCTTCAGTTTCGTGCGTGTGCGGCTTTTCACCGGCAATGGCTACTGCGAGGCGGGGTTCGTTGGTTAGCGGGTCGGGATAAAGGCTGATTTCGTGTGTGTGGCCTTTGTCATTCGAGGTTATAAAAGTCCTGGCTGCATCATCCTTGTAGATGAGGTGCCAGTGTTTGTCCGTCACCGTTGTTTTGAATAACATTGCCATACCCTTATGTTACCAGTTTTGTATCAATTATGCAACTAGCCAATTTCGATCAAAATTTTCAGGGGCTTCTCGGGCTTCCCGGTACTTATCTCGGGGCTTGATGGGCTTATGGTTGGATTTGACCGCTGCATCCGGTGAAGCGAGTGTCACCATGAACGCTTCGACCAAGTTCGGGCTCTTCAGGCCACGGGCTTTCATCTTCGCCTTGCCCTCGATCTTGATTCTGCCATTGGTATCGTCCTCATCACGCTTCATGATTGTGAGTTCATTTACAAACTTTTTCGTCAGACGGTGTTTCGGCGGGATTGTGACCAAGTTTTGCTCAAAAGATTCGCGCACTTTCCAGTAGAGTTCATCGCGGAGGCGTGCATATCGCTTGCGTTTGTCCGTTGTCTTTGTGGAAACGTCTACGCCGCGCACTTTTCCCGGAAATCTGCGCTTCAGGATGTGAAAAACGCCTGCACCGTTGCCAATGCAGTCGATAAACATCATATCTACACTGAAATCAGTGAATATTTCGGCTAACTGGTCGGCCAATTCGATGGTATCGTTGGTTTTTGTGATCTCAATCAGCTCAGTTATCTGCCAACCGTCTCTGATTACGATGCCAGCCGGGTCACCGCCTTGGAGAGACGGGTCTACACCCATGATTCGCATGGCTGTTTCTTCCTCATACGGCTCTTTTTCACAGGCATGGTCGATCCATTCGCGGGGGACGAGGGTGTCCGGGGATTGTTCAGGCGGCAGGCCGCATACATTTACACGAAATTCGTATGAATCCTCGCCGTAGGTGTCCAGATCACGAGCTATTTTCAAGGGGTCTACATTGTCGGACTTACGGGCGTCCCAGTGCAGCTTGATCCAATACTTAGACCGCTCCCCATAATGCGTTTCATAGGCGTATCCGTAGTTCTTCGTGGGGTTAAAGATAGCCACCATGAAGTTTACGGGGTCTGTGAGGGTGGTTTCCAGGGATGTGATTACTGAGGCTTGCACGCCGTCTGCTTCGTCGATGATAATCATCATAAAGTCTGCGTGCAGGCCGTCCATAGTCTTGGACTGCTCTTCCTCGGCCTTCGACTTGGGTGCGGTTCGCAGTCTGGCGAACCAGCTCTTGCCCTCTTCGTTCGGGTTATCGGGGTCTTTCATGTAAATCTTATCGGCTTGGAGAACTACATTATCGCGGAACAGGAAGCAGGGATCACCATTGGCATCCATGCGGTTCACCCACTTGGAGGTTTCTGACATGAAAACGTCACGCAACTGGTCGCGGGAGGGGCCAGTTATTGGCTGTTTAGAGTTACGGAAGCAGCATAGGAACCAGAGCATGATCCAGCTTGCCATCGCGTCTTTTCCCGTGCCCTTGCCGGACATTATGGAGAGGCCGATCTTGGCTATGTATTCATCCTCTTCGGGTGTGGTCGGCTTACCTTCATGGCGCTTGAGTTTGGCAGAGACGAGTTTGCCCAGCTCGTCGAGAGCGTGGGTTTGCTGATTGGTGGGCTTGGCTCCAATGGCTTCGATCACGAAGCGGTAGGGGTCAGTCTGCCACTCCTGAATCAGGGTTACTATGTCGTCTTGATTCTGAACTTCTTCGTGCTGTTGCAATGCCAACCGCCTTTACAAGGGAAAGTTTCTGGATATTCTCAGTGGACTGTTCGCGCAGCAGTCGCATGGTCTTTACAAGCTCGGGTATGTGCTTCAGCTTGTGCTCAGTTTTCATGGCCTTGAGCTCTTCGGGAGTCATGTCGAGTAGATGAGCTATGGTTTCTTCAATAGCATTAGCCAGGTTCTGTTTGATCGTGGCCAGCTTCTCAGTCATCTCCGTAGCTGTTCTCACCTGTTCGGATTCGCGCAACTGCTGGAGCTTTTCACCGGGGGTGGCTTGGGGTGTTTCGGCCAGTCCTTGAAGAAACTCGACGAACTCCGGGTACTTGGTGCGAATCTCGGTCAGGCGATTATGTGCCTGAGTCTTGGTTACACCGAATATATCCCCCATGCCCCGAGTGCTGATCCCCGCCTCAAAGTGGGCTCTGGCCATCAGCAGGTCTTGAATTTCATCAGTGGTTCTGGGGCGGCCCCATGCTTTTTTCGGTTTCTTGTCTGCCATATCCTTATGATACCATATTGGTGTCAGATAGACAAGTGAGTGGTGCGGAGCCTTTAGCAGCGCGGGTTTCCGGGGCAGTTTCTGATTTACGTTACAAATTTTATGCAGAATTAGATTTTGGGATGATGGGCTCATTTCGGACACCCCCGCCCTCCCCCCACCTATGAATAACCGATCTAAGCAGTTACGGCGACAGGTAATCAAGGTTACATGGAGGTTCGCGAGCGAAGCGAGCGGGGTAATCGAGCGCTGATGGTGGGTTGTGGTAACTTGGCTCGGCCGAGTTTTTGAAGTCCAGTTTATGAAGCGCGTGGCGGCCATGTTTTGGTTATCGAGGCGGCAGCTGTTAGTAATTAGTCGCTGCGAAATTGCATAAGAAGGTTTACATAATACTGCGAGTTTGGCGTAGAAATTATCAACCTGGCATATGCCAATAATGAATTAGCATATGCCAATAACCTACGAAATATCGTAGTTTTTGCCTGGAGAAAATGTTATAGGATTAAATAAATATTAAAAATAGTTCTTGCATTATCTTGTTTTATCTGTTATACTAAAAGTATAGGAAGTTCGGGAAACGAAATACAGAGGAGTTTTCGAAATGGAAAGTATTTATAAAAACGGTAGAACTGTCAGAGTTACTAATTATAACGGTCAGATACAAATCAGATACATTAACATGGCAGCTGTGAAACGCAATGTTAAGAAAATGGCAGCTGTTGCTAATAAGCCGGTATCGTTATCGGCTGCTGAATGTAAGTCTATTGTAGACAGTCATGACTTTTGAACTAAAGGAATATCAACAATGAACACCATAGAAAGTAAATTTATCACATGGTATAAGAATACACGCGCGTCACGTTTTGAGCTCTTAAATTTCGATAGAGTTCAAGAGGAACTAATCCGGGCATTGCATGGCATTGGCAATAACTATTGCCTAAGAGCAGTAGAAAATTTTTGGGAATATTATCGTAAGAATGACGGCCTGACAGGGTAAACGATACGGGGTTCACAGGGTAAACGACACGGGGCTCTAAGCTTAAAACTAATTGGAGGTATTGAAAATGTATAAAGCAATTATGGGGTTCGCCGCGGGCTGTATCTGCTGCATGTTAGCAGCTGGTTATTGCAGCGACCTTGGTCTGTTGTCAGTAATCGGCGGCGTGTCCGCTGGCTATACGTATATTACTAACTAAGGAGCGGATTTATGAAGATTATCGTCGAACTGAGCACAGATAATGCAAGTATGGAAACTGAAGAAGAATATCAGCTGGAAATTAACCGGATTATGCAGCGCATTGGCGTTAACCTGGGGAAACGGCCTGGACTACTGCAAGATCCGAGACTTGAATGGTAACACAATCGGCCAGTATGAGGCTGAAGATATACCCGTATTTGAGGAGGCAAGCGATGAATAACAATACATTTGCAGACTTTCTGAAGTATCTACCAGTGAGAATCGATAATCAGCCGAAAACATGGGAGTTAATCGGCAAATGCTCTGACAACGTGGAATTGTTACAGACTGCTATTAAGAGAATCGGCAGCGTAACAATACAGCTGCAGGGCATTGGCAAGATCGGCGAACCATATCAGAGCTTAGACGTATCTGTGACGTTTAACGGATTCCCCCCGTATGTGTTCCACTTCTCACACAATAACAGCCGGCTTATATTGGACCCTGCAGGATTGCCAGAATACCGCAAGGTAGATACTTATACAGGTGCGGCCAAGCTGCATCACGCTAAGCGCGTAGAGTTCTTAAACTCTGCTCTGTATTCGATTCTCTGTGACATTGGCGCGATTGCAAACTTGCCTACTGACTTTGAGGAATTTTGCAGCGAGCTTGGTTATAATGTCGATTCCATGTCTGATAATGCCACGTTTCACGCGTGTATGACTCAGCGTAAACTTTACCGGAAGATGTTCACAGCTGAAGAGTTAGACGTAATGCCGAGTTAAATAGTTGCACGTGCTCGGATTATTCCGGGCACAGTTTTTAAAATTATTGGAGGTATTGAAAATGTTAATTAAAAAATATGAAGGCTGTGCGGTCGACAATCACAATGGGATATACACGGCACAGCTATTTGCGGAACGGTATCCGAGTTTCGTTGTTCCTGAAGTATTGCCAGAGTTGTTGGCCGGGCCGAATCATGCAGAATATTTCGATGCAAAATGTGAAGAATATATACTTTCAAAGGATGGTGTATTATTCGAGTATAACGAGTCTGGCGACATACTAGAATACAGTCTGATTGATAGCGAAACAATCACAATCGAACAGCTTAATGATCTGGCAAAGCCTGTTAATCCACGTGGTATGTCGGTATATGAGAATCAGTTCGGGTATGCGGATATTGTACAGCTCGGCGAGAATTGCTTGTGTCGTGTGTCGATTGCCAATACTGGTATTATATCGGCTGATTGTTTCTTTGAGATGGGTGATTGTTTCTCGGTCGAAGAAAATCTTCAGCAGTTTATCGAGCAGGAAATTGAACCAAAGTTGCGCGAAGAATTTGAGGAATCGCATGTTATTTTAACATTGCCAGCATATTACGCTAGTTATTTGATTAACTGTGATCCGTCCGGGTTGACGGATGACGAGCAAGCTGAGATTGATAAGTTTATCCTGGACTCAGACGTCGGTTTATGCGTAGGTTGCTCTGATGATTCTTGGTTTGCGCACTCGAATGACATGAGCAACCTGGGCGCCGATGTTTGTGAATTTTATTTTGAGAAATTAAAGGGGGAATAAAGTTATGAGAAAAGAATATTACGAGATGTTAATGGATATCACCAAGACTGCGTCAAAAGACGCCCCAACACACAAAACGGTCGCGGTATTAGAAAATTATGTTATGGCCACGGATGCAAAACGTGCGTTAAGAATTACAACCGAGACGCCAGTTAGGCCAGATGGATTATACCAGATTGCAAAAGTGGGCAAAGAATACCAGTTAGTTGCATCATCTGAAACTGGTAGATACCCAGACGTTGAACGGATAATGACGGTGAAGTCCAAAGAAACAGTAACGATACCTTGCACAGCCGTGGATACAAAAACAGGTAAAACTGTTAGACTCCATCCCGACTATTTCCCCGGTCGATTACTAACTATCTTTGGCAAGCTGCAAACAATGTCGAGCGCTAAAGATGTTTCAAGTCTTAATTATCAGTACTTAGCTGTTGTTGCAAAAAAGATGTTTTTGCTAGCAGATGACGAGATACAGATTGAATATACCGGATCCAATTCTCCGCTAAAACTCACCTGCAGAAACGGCCTGGAAACAATAGAATATGTCATCATGCCACTGTCATACTGAGGTGAATCATGCACCATATACCCAGCATGATACGGGAGCGGGCGATTCGATTGATCCGCAAGCGAAAATTCAGGGAGGCGATTGAGGTTCTGAAGCTGTTGATTGAAATGATCGAGGGCTGATGGCTAATACCCGGCATTCGTGCCGGGTATTTTTATACCTGGATTATCGATTATCGACCGCTCTAAGATTGTGAAATAAATAACTAGTTGGGCTTATGATCGGCTACTCGCTATTGTGCTCCAGTAGCGGATTATTTATTTGCAGGCGATTTAACGGCCTATACGCTGCGTTTGGTTGCTGGGTATCTATACTCTATTGTTGCAATGGAAATTGATTTACGGCGTGCCTGGCGCTAATTGTCGGTAGTTGTTGGCCGGTGGTTGATTATTGGATATTGAATCGGCTTATCAGTTTTCTGATAATTGGCGGTTAATTGATACTGGATTAGTAGCATATGAATTGGTGGTGGGTCAGGCAAGTAGGATGCGGGGCGGCATGTCTAGCCCGTAGACTTGTTTAATGACCTGGCGCAGCTGGAGTGGGCCATCCATGCAGTAGTTGAAGAGCTGGGGGTGAGTGATTGCCATCTGCTCAAATCGGTTTGGGCGTTTTTCAAGGTGCAGGCCGAACATGCAGAACATGCAGCCGGTTCGTTGGTATCCGAGATCGTATATCTGTGAATATTGCAGGTTGTTTTGTTTTACGTATGCCCAGATGTCAGTTTCCAGCCAGAAAGATAGGGGGCTGATCTGGGTCTGGTGAGGTTGAATGCATTGCAGCTATGTCGGTAGAACATTTCCAGGCGTTGATTGGAATCTTCAGCCATGGTTCCTACGATTGGCGCGTTGCCTATTGCATCCATCGGTTGCTTCTTTAGGTGTTTGCAGCATTGATCGCCGATCTTTATTGGAAGTTCAGTCAAGAACTGCCACTTATTGCTGATCTTCGCCATCGGGCTTAGGGTTCCATCCTTCCGAGTTCCAGTCAGTCGTAGGGCTTTGAGGTATGAGGATTTGGTTCGCTGGACTTCGCCGATGTATTGCGCCATGCGCTTGCTAATTACCGGATACCCGTATTTGCTTACTACTTCGAGGAAGCTGAGCTTGGGCTTAACAATCTCTACGTTGGGGGTGCGCTGGACAAATGATCGGATTTCTGGATACTCCAGGCCGGTGTCTGCGAATACTGCTTGGATATTTGGATTTACACGTCGGGCTATGTGGAGCAGAACAGTGGAGTCCTTACCGCCCGAGAAGCTGACTTTGGCATCTGGGAATACTTGTAACCACTCCTCGATACGGCGCATACTCGCGCGAACCTTTTCCTCCAGCGGCAGTGCCTGCATTTGCAGCAGCTTTTGTCGTCTGATACTTCGTTCGTCCATTTGAATACCTCCATTTTGTATAAGAATAACACAGATAATATAAGATGTCAATCGGGAATATTTGTGTGAAATGTTAAAAACACGATTTTTGAAACCCGCATTGGAAGCGCGATTGCGGTGTGTGGATTTTCGTGTTTTTTGAGCCGATTTTTGAACTTGAAATTGTGTGAAAATTACACAAGTGGGTGGTGGCGCGGGTTTCCGAATTTGGGGCTTGCCAAGGTTGCCAAGGTTGTGCCAGGGTTGGTTTTCGGCTTGTCAGCTTGTCGTGAAGCGTGTTACATGGCAAATTTTGCCAAGGTTGCCAGGGTAAATACCAACTCTCTTTATTTTACGCGCGTGCGCATGTAAAGGTTGAAAAACCTTGGCAACCTTGGCATGTAACACTGTAATCCGCATGTAGAACAGGTATAGGGGATAGCCAACCCTGGCACAACCCTGGCACGAACCCTGGCAACCCTGGCAAAAGTGAGTCGTAGAGCGGGTAATAAAAATCCGGGTATTGCTACCCGGATATGTAAATCGACTCACAGCTCTCAGTCTACTTCTCAGCCATCCATATATGCCCTAATTACTTGCGCCGCGACTTGTGGCACGATTGCATTGCCATAGCCCCGCAGTAATCCCACTCTGCCGGGTATCCCATGAGCCAGCGGGAATGTGCCGGATTCAACTGGCCGCCACTTTCCATCCCGGCAGAAGAGCCAGTCAGGATTTTGCCACAGGCTGTCAGGCGCATCGGTTGATTGCGGTCGATCATTGCAACCCTCTGCGGCAACGGTATGCCCGTGTCGTGCGGTCTGATTGTTCCGTTGCCCCTCGCCGCGTCGGTCGTTGTTGGACTCGGCCAGCCCGCGATTGTCACTACCTCCCGAAGATTGCCCGATGTTTTGCGCCCAGGTCTGCTGGGGTGGTTCAGTCGTTTCTCGTAGTCCATCGGGGGCAGCGTGTCCATCGTTTGTGGTGTCGGCCAACCCGTAACCTTCGCAGTTAGGGCAACCATATTTGCCGAGTAGTTCGATGTCAAATTCATATCCGCAAAATGCGCAAGCTGTGCCGTTACATCCAATCGATCTGTTGATAAAACACCGTTGCGGATTCTCCCGCCCGAATACCCGCCCTTGTGATCTGTCTGACTGGGTGTCGGCCAGCCGTTCGGCAACAAACCAGATTCTTTGCCTGATGTGGTAGCCGCCGATGCCACAAGCTGGTAATACGATCTTCCCCGTGGCGTAACCTTCTGCTTCCAAGTCATCCTGTAAATCATCGAGCCAGCCGGTTCTAATCGCTGCTTCAACCTGTTCTCCAAAGATGTTTGCAGGATTGCACTCTCTAATGAGATTGAAGAACACCGGCCAGAGGTGCCGGGCGTCTGCTTGTGCTTTCTGCTTTCCTGCGTTGCTGAATGGTTGGCAAGGTGGGCTTCCTGTCCAGCATGGTCGGTCGTCTGCCCAGCCTGCGAGTCGCAAGGCGTAGCTCCATCCGCCGATTCCGGCGAAGAAGTGGCACTGTGTGTATTGTTTGAGTTCTTCTGGTCTGACATCCTCAATACTCCTTTCGTCTACTACCCCCGGTGCGATATTTCCCTGTAAAATTAAAATCCGTAGCCATTCGGCTGCTCGCGGATCAAACTCATTGTAATATGCCACCATAGATTATTCCCTCAACCTCAACCCTGGATAGCCACGCTTGCCCTTCAGACGACCCTTGCTGATGCCCCATATTCGTTTAATGAGTTTGGGTAGCAGCTGACTCATCCCCTTGTCAGTATCCCCAAGTGCGGCCATTACCGCTTCAGTTTCGATGAACGCTTCAGGATCGGCAACCAACTGAGTAGCAACAAACTCCATTGCAGGGTTGGATTCGTAAACCGCTTCCCGCTTACTGAGCTTCATCGATTCGGGTTCGACCAGTCCATGTTCAACAACCCGGATCAGTCCTTCGAGCATCCAGGCAACGATGCCAGCTCTGCGATTCGGGTCTGCCCAGAATGCCGCACTCATATACTGAGCTTGCTCTGCGCGGTTCGTTTCAGCAATCGGATTCTCGAATCGGAATACGCGATAGCGCATTTCAGCCGCGCCCGATGGATCGACGATTCGCTGCATATCATTGCATGTGGAAATCAGCTTGGCAGTTGTTGGAGCAGTGACCGGCTTCCCGTATTTCGGTTCAACCGTGTATGTGCCACTGGTATATTCCTTCATGAACTCTTCCCACTGGGCAGTGAATCCCGAATCGTTGCTGACCGAAGCAAACTTGTTCACCAGCATTGTGCTGGCCCACTTGTCCTTGGTCAGGCGCTTCTCGTTCACTGTTGATTGGCCACATACCCCACCCGGAGCGGTTGCAATCGCAGTTGCGATAGTCGTCTTGCCCGAATGGGGAACGCCGATAAACACCAGCTGGCCACGCAATACTACATGCGGTTGCAAGATCAGGCCGGATAATGCCTGCAAATACTCCCGCTGTTCAACATCGGGAATTGCGTATGTGAGCAGATCGGTGAACTCATCACATCGACGGTCGAAACTGGTTTCTGGATCGAATGGAACCGACACACGGGGGCCGAATATCGTGCGGTGATTGGTAGGCGTGAAACTCATATCCGCTATGTCGAGCAGCCCATTGGCAAATAGCACCTGGGTATGGGTGGTGTGGAATGGCACCCAGATTTCATCAACAAATTCCCAGTAAGTCGAATATTGTTCACATTGCCCCAGATCGGGAAGTCTGAATCGGGCTTCGATAATCTTCATTACCGTTTTCTCGGTATTCGACCCACGCAGGTTATTGCACAGCTTCGCGATCTGATTCGTTGCGATCAGCCAACCCCGCTCAGGCGTATAGCCCCAGAACTCTCCAGCGTGGAATGCCAGCGGCTTGCCCCATTCCTTCAGTGCCATTTCAGCGATCTGCGCATCGGTCAACCGCCCATTTGCTGCTGAACGTGCCCGTTTCTTGGGCTTCTCACCCGGTTTCGTTACCATTATCTGATTGCCGTCTGCGTCTACTCGAATCTCAGGCATTTACTACTCCCCATCTATCCAGAGTTATTTTGCAGTAGTCCGGGTTCAATTCAATACCCAGATACTTGCGAGAATGCTTCATTGCTGCTACACCAACTGTTCCTGCACCATTAAACGGGTCTATTACCAGACCATCTTTCGGGCAACCTGCCAGAATACAAGGTAAAATCAAATCAGGCGGGAATGTGGCGAAATGTGCGCCTTTAAACGGTTTGGTTGTCACCGTCCAAACACTGCGGCGGTTGCGGGTTTGCGCCCCGGTGAACACTGACCCGACCCCGCCCGAAGCGACTTGATATTCGGCCGTTCCCTGCCGCCCGGCGAACGAATCCGCGCGAACCCTGCCCGCCTGAATCGCAGGCTCCTTAATCGCCTCGGCGTCGAAGTAATAGCGCGGCCCCTTCGACAGCAGAAATATGTATTCGTGTGCTTTTGTGCAGCGGTCTTTCACGCTTTCTGGCATCGGGTTGGGCTTGTGCCAGATAATGTCTTGCCGCAGATACCAGCCGTCCAGCCGTCCTGCTGTAGGGCGAAGGCAACTCGCCAAGGGATGCCAATCAGGTCTTTGGGTTTACAATCTGGGGCGTGCGTCTTGACTAGCCTCCCTTCGATGGTTCCACGAGAGGTGCCTTGCTTTCCTCCCTCCTGATGGCTGCCATCCGCGTTCCTCCCTTTGCCTGAACCAGTATAACTATCCCCCAAGTTCAGCCACAAAGTGCCATCATCACGCAGCACCCGCTTTACTTCTCGAAACACTGACACCAGCTTTTGCACAAACTCATCAGGCGTTGGCTCAAGCCCGATCTGCCCGGTCTACATTATAATCGCGAAGTCCGAAGTAGGGTGGGCTGGTCACGCAGCACTGAACAGACTTCTCGGGCAGGCACTTGAGAGCATTGCCAGACAATCGCCGCATAGCAGGGAGGCATTTTCAGACTGATAGTATATCATCCTAATAGCGCCTCCACGTCCGTAAAATTCCAAATCGCAAACCCATCTGCATATGACCACAGGCTGATTGAGGTGGGGGTTATGTCGAGATAGCCATTCACCTGGCCATTACCCCGACAACTGCTCTTGGTTTCGACCTTCTCGCCCAAGCCCCTCAAACATTCTACCACCGAACCGATGTATATGGGAATAGATTTTCGGGGGTAGGCTACACCGAGCTTGGTGAGCCATTCCTGGATGAGGGGTGTAACTACCAGCTCAACTTGCGGCTTCTGAACTTCCTGAACCGCTGACCACAGAGCCAGTTCGCCGATATTCACCTCCAGTAGCCGGTCGCTGCAACTGACTATCCGATTCTCACCCCCGCACATCCAGAACATGCGACGATCAGCCTTGCATACCTGAACGGATAGCTGCTTAACCAGTGGTGCAGTAATGTGCTTGATGATCTGGTTGGCAGTTCCATGAGTGCAGGCGATGGGTTCGGCCAGCCGGTATATCGCGTGGATACCTTTGCCCGAACAACTGGTTCTCACCATTGATGCAGAATAATCAATAGCGGTTAAGTCAATACCTGGATTATCCTCAGCATCAATGTCCAGACCCACCCAGCAGATTTCACACCGCTGGCCGGCCATTGGTTTGAACCAGTCCTCATACGCACACCCGCTACAGCCTCTCAATGGCGCGTTCTTCATCGCCCGTGCAATCGTTTCGTGCTTAGGCAAAGACTTTCCAGGGAGCCAGCACCACGCTTTCTTATCGCGGCCTGCGAATCCGAGCTGTGGTTTCAGGCTCGTTTTCTCAAATAACCAGTCCACTAATTCGCTGTAGTTCATACCTTTGCCCCTTCAGCCGCCGATAATGCGGCTCTTATGAAAATCAATAGCTTGTAATGCCGCTTTAATTTTGTCTGCACACGGGTCACAAAGCTCGGCGTTAAAATCAACATCTACTGTTTTTCTTTTGCCGTCGGTGCCCATCAATCGGGCTTGAACGCCGACACACGCAAACATGTTTATTTTAGATCTGCAAATCTTGCATCTTTTATTTTTGCTCATCACTTACCCCTTTCTGCCACTTCTAGGGCGGCCTTGCCATCGTGATACCATTGTTCGCTGATATAATCATCGTCGAATCGGTCGTCTTCGATCCAATCTATAGCGTCTTGCAGCGCCTCCCGCATCTGCTCTATCAGCTTGTCTTTGCGCTCAATCTCAGCCCGCGCCTCGGCAAGCTCTTTCTCAAGCATTTCGATCTTGTCCAGATCAGCCGCAATCTCCTCAAGCGTTGGCGGCTCATCGGCTAGGCGTTGAAACTCTGCAACCAGTGCAGCATTTTCAGCCCGCGCTTTTTGCAACTGCTGCTGCAGTTTGGCAATCTCATCATCACGCCATTCGGTAAACATTCCCATAGCAAATACCTCCAAAATTTAAACCTTAACCGAAGTATAACAAACACAGAAAAAATATGCAATAACAAAATAAAATAAAATTATTTGTTGACAATAACAGATTTCGATGCTAATATTAAATCGTAGGTTGGTTCATTGAAAATTTAAGTAACGTGAAGTGCGGGGGATACCGCTTTAACTTCACGGCCAAGTTTAAGCGAAAGGAGTTGGAAATGCAAAGCAAGGAATTTAAGAAAGACCTAAAGGGGATTCAGAACAAACTGATGGGCGCAACAGCAGCCCCCAGCTGGACTCTTCTAAAGTCGAGAATCATGGAGTTCATGAACGAAACCCGTCGAACCTGGGGTTCGGCAGTATTTTACCTGTTGGAGAAAGGACTTGAATATGAGCGTAATGGAAGATCTTCTGAAGGATGTTAATCGACTCACACAGACCGCTGCTGAACCCCAACTCAGCTTCTACGCCTGCCAAGCGTGCGGAGACTGTTATCGCAGCGAACGGATGCTGGAAACCTGCCCCGGATGCAAAACCAATGCGCGGCAGTGGCCAGGTTCAACCGCTGATGAAGCTCGTGGCCGTGCGAAGCGGGCTGCTGGAGTTGCGCCTGCGACTACTCTTGTGGAGGTGCCCAGTGAACCAGTTACTCAGCCCCCAATATCTGAAGCTCCTAAGCCCGGATCGACAGATGGCATATCAGTTACAGTGCCAAGCACAACGGATAAACCCGCCGGAGCCAAACGAACCGTCAAAACCAAAGCTGAGCCACAAGTGGTACAGGAAATCACACAATCGAACACAGCGCCGGTTGATGCAGAAACGGATTACCGGGCAGCGCGTGAAGCCAGAGTTGCAGCCTTCATCGAGAAGCACGCGCTCAATGAGTTCCAACCCGTGCCTGTCGGAACTGCCGTTGTCCAAACAGTTGGCTATACTCTCTGGGTCGGTGGAAAACCTATCTTCAGGCTTAAAGAGTCTTTCGAGACTGGTCGAGAGTTTGCGGCTGATTACAATGCTGCGAGAGCGGAACAACCGGCTACCCGTATAGACGTTGCAGCCTGCAACAAAGTCTCTGACCCGGAACTCGAAGCGTGCCTCTACAAAGGCGATCTGATTGTCAGCCTCAACTCGGGGCACGGAACTGAGATTGTCAAACCCGGTGACACTATTAAGATTGGTGCTTACCGAACCCGCGAAAATCGCTTGAGATTCGCAATTATCTAAGGAGAATTTATGGAAAACGAAGGACAGATTGAAATGATGTTGGCCGAACCCGAACCGCAGCCGGTGGAGATCGGCGTCGAGGCTCAGAATGAGCTGCTGGACAAGTTCGAGAAAGCTATTCTCGGACACCCGGTTTTCAAAATCGGCCAGAGAGTTCGTGGCTCTGAGCTGGGAATCAAGGTCGAAGTGCTCAAGCCGGGTGAGCAGGCGATTGTTGTTCGCTACGGGGCCGAGGTCGAGAAGCAGGTTCAGATGATGGGCGGGCCACGTGGCCAGAACTGCGAAATTCAGATGTTTAACGCACAGGGCCAGCTTGTAAAGCGGGTCGTGGATTCCAGATTTCTTGAAGGAGTAAGATAATGAGTAAAGTAGCCAAAGCCGAAGATACCGCCCTGGTAGCAGCCCCACAGTCCGCAATGAGCCTGATACCCAGCGCCGAACAGATGGGAGATGGGTTCGTAGCCCCGCAGGATTCCAAGTTTCTCCCGTTTCTCGAAATGGTATTCCCGGTTATGCAGACCCCCGACAAGCCTCAGTATAAAGGCAAGGAATGGACAATTGGCTTCCAGGATGGCAACAGTTTTCAAGCTCTGCCTGCCGGTACCATATTAACCGTTCTCGACAAGCGCAATGTGATAAAGCGCGAATACAAAGACGACGCCGGCCAGTCGAAGAACGAGTATGCCGCAGCCGAACTGCAGCGCGGAACCCCGCCCCAGACCTACAATCGCACCACAGCCCGCTACAATGAGTTGCTGATGCAGGAAGCGGCCTCCAGCAACATCTTCAAGGGCTTCTCGCTCATAACCATTGTTCTGCTCCCCGATGGCCGAACAGTGGTCTGCGACTGCGCGACTTTCAAGACCTTTGCCGGTTACATCTACCCGGCGTTGGGCTCAGTAGCATTGCAGTCCAAAACGGGCCTGAAGATCAACATCGAGAGCCACGAAGCGAACTGCACCAAGGCTAAGACCAGTGGCCACTTCTACCCGGATAAGAAAAAGTTCACCCAGTGGGAGCATGTGCAGCTGACCCCTGAACAGCTTACCAAAGCCGTCGAAGCAGTGAATCTGGCCGGTGAAGCATATCTCACATGGCTGAATAAATAATCCGTTAAGCGGCCAATGAAGTTGGCGCGGGACACCGTAACCCGCATTCATGGGTGAGTGGCGAAATTGGTAGACGCTATGACTGCCAAGTATGCAAGCATAGGCAAGAAGAAACCTCTGATGCTCGGGTTCCGCGCACCCAACGGGCTAAGAGGAGTGCAGGTTCAAATCCTGCCTCACCCGATGACCCGGTCTTGGCCCTTATCCCGTAGCATTGGTCGCTTAAAAGAGGGTTGACCTCCATGCACGCAGTGGTTAGCGTGACCAGGCGCTTCGGCGCAGGGAAGCCGTGGGTTCGAATCCCACTGGAGGTTCTGCGGCAGGGATGCCGTCTCTGGAATGGGCTGGCCGGGGTTCTATCCCCCGGCAGTCTTAAACTAATCATGGAGTAAGTAATGCTAACACTGATCGAAGTTGGAGAGAATGAGATAAGCCGATACAAGCAGGATACCTGCATTGCGCCCGGCAAGTATTATATGTTTCAGGGGTTCAAGCCTTCAGACGTTCAGAAGAAGCGGTTGCAGCTCATGGCTTGTAGCAGCAAAACCGGGCGCTTCATGTGGCTTGCCCCATACGAACCCTGGGTGAAGCGCATGCTGGACGGGTCACTGATTCAGGTTCCCGCGAAACTCGAAACAGTGGACTGGGGTTTGATCGGCATTCGGCAGGAGATGGTTCGCCGATGGCAGCAGTGGTTGCTGAACGAGTGCTACACCTATCTGCGCCATGGGCTTGAGTATCGGCGTGGGTGGGTTGCACCGCTGGGAGCTGGTAAAACGCTGGCTGGCCTACTTATCGGCCAATTCTTTGAACCGGGTCAGGTAGCCGTTCTCGCATCCCGATACCTGCATGAGACTTGGAAATCTCAGGCGCAGGAGTGGGGCTTCCCCATACCACTGCTCTCCACTTACGAATCGAGCCACAAACTCCCCGATACAGTTCGGTGCCTGATCGTCGATGAAGTGCTTGGGCTCAAGAACCCAGATGCACAGAGGAGTTTGAAGGCATTGGAGATCAGCAAGCGGTGTGAAGTGGCGGTTGGCTTCACGGGCATACCGACAAGCGGGGGTGGGCCACTGGATTGGCGATGGCTGCGAGTCATTGTGCCCGGCTCGGTGCCCGATGACCCGAAGGCGTTCCAGTTCGCATGGGGTTTGGACACCCAGCTCAAGGAAGTCGGCCCGAATAAAGCGTATGTGACTACTGAATGGGATCATCAGAAGCTGGCTAAGTTCATCGCCCCGTTCGTCCACACGATTGATCTGTCAGAGATCAGCCAGGAACTACCCGAAGTTACAGTCAGCTATATCTCATGCCCGCAGCCGAAACAGTACGACCAGATCAAGGCGGGGGCTGGAACAACCAATGGCACACACAAGCGTCTGGCACAGGTGCTGCAATGCACTGATGGATTCATTTACAACGACAACGACCAGCCAGTTCGCTTGCCATCGGAAAAGCTGAAAGCGGTTGTTGAGTGGGTTGAAGGGCTTGACGAGTCGGTAATACTGGTTGCAGCGTGGACTGATACGGTAAACCAGCTTGCCGAACTGCTTGTCGATTACCGACCCGCAATCCTCGGTGGTGGGGCGCGTGATCCCGGCGCTGAGATCGAGCGGTTCAAGACTGGTCAGACTCGCCTGATGATAGCGAATGCAGGCTATAGCAAAGGCATGAACCTGCAGAAGATTTGCCGCATCATTGGCTTCTTATCAGTCAGCTCCAAGCCCGATGACCTGGAGCAGATGATCGGGCGCATTGTTCGCCCCGGTCAGCGTGACGGTGTGCAGATCACGTATTTCGTGTGCGAAGATACAATGGATCGGCGGCGAATTGAGCTGGTGCAGAAGCACCGGGGTTGTTCGCAAGAGTTCATCGAAAAACTATTACTGGAGGAATTGGACAAATGAACTTCACAGTAAGCGCGAAGGAATATATGGATTTGCTGGCACTGAAGAACTGCGTTGGTGCAGTGATTAAGACTTACAGGCAGCAGAGGCAGTTCATCGGAACACCCGGCTGCGACTCATTGATAAAAGCATTGGAGGCAAGCTGTGGACAAGTGGAAATTGGCAATGATAATGTGGCTGGTAGTAACGATTCTGGTAGTGCTACTGGAGCCGTGACTCATGGAGGCAGCGATGATTATCCATAACCTAAACAAGTTCCCTGATTTTCGATCCTATGAACACTACGACCTTTATGAATTTACCGAGTTTGACTTGGACAATTTGATCGGTAAAGGAATTGACGAAATCTGGTACTGGTATGGCTGTGGTGGCTATGAGGGAATCGGGTGGGTATTACTGCGGCAAGGTGATACCTATGATCTGCATGACCTGGGGCACTGTTCATGCTACGGGCCTCTTGACTACTGTGACCCTATGTGGCAGTCTCCAGAGACTATTCGTGAGCGCTATTCATCTGAGGTGATGAGTGAAGTAGCAGACTTATTAAAGGCGGCAAAATTATGAAACTGATAATTAAGACCGAGGCAGATACTGTGTTTCAAGTTGCTTATTTCAGCAGCGCTGAAGGAGGTATGGACACTGACGTATTTGGCAAACCGGTGTTTACACTGGAGGAGGCACTAGAAGTGCTGCGAACTGCACAGCTCACCCGCAGCTCTGAAGACTGGGTAATTGAAGTCCGGGCTAAGTTCTCGACTACAGAGGCTAAACAAGCATGAAACAAACTATGCTGTATCTCGATACCGAGACTGTAGGCTTGTGTGGGAACTGCAAGCTGATACAGTTCGCTGTTGATGAGGGTTCAGTGCAAATGATAACCTTGTTGAAAGGTTGGGAAGCAGATGCAGAAGTTCGGGCACAGCTTCACAAGCTCTACGAGCTGATCGACAAGCCTGATACTATGCTAACATGCTTCAACAGCGCGTTTGATTTATTTGTTTTATATAAGCTCAAGCATAGGCTACTCGGACACAAATACGATTCACCAGAGCGGCCAGTGATGCCGTTCAAGTGCAAGGTTCTCGATCTACAGATACCGGCCATGCTTAAAAGCCCGCTGGCCCCATTCGCATTCAGCCGGTCTGGGGGCAAGTCCGTAGCACTGCTGCGCCGAATCCCGGTTGCAGCTCAGGAGATCGTTGCGACTCGGGTTGCGGATATTCTCAAGCCGCTGCTCCCCCAGTCGTTCGAGTTGGGTGTGGGGATTCACAAAGTTGCTAAGCAGCCGAACCTGGTTACCTTGAGCTTCAATGTTAAAGGTCGATTATCGCTCAAGGGGCTGATGGCCGAATATGGCTTACCGACTCTGAAGCTGGCCGAGTGCTGGCCGCTGCCTGAAAAAGGCTTGGAGAAGCCTTGGCTGCCCTACCCTGATCCGGCGGTTCACGACCCGATCGAAGCACAGTGTGACGAAGTGTTGCGCGGGCCGAAGGATTCAGCGTTCTACCGCTATTCCGAGCTTGATATTATTTATCTGAAGGTGTTATATGAAAAACTTAATCACCCGGAACCCGACTACAATTCAGCGTGTGTGGCAAACATTGCATACCTTCGCTACTATGGTTTCGATCTTGATTTCAAAGCTCTTGAAGAAGCAAAATACTATTACGGGCGCAAGGTTGCAGAGATCGAGCAAGCCTTGCAGGGGATCAATCTCCGATCCTCAACAGATCGGTTGGCGCTACTGCAACCCCATTTTCCGATCATCGCCTCGACTGCCAAGAAGGTCTTGAAGGTTCTGGCCGAGGAGGATTCTGAAGGTGGACGACTGTGCAAGATGATTATGGACTATGGCCCCGCCCGACAACGCCTGCTCCAGATCGAGAAGGTTATGGAATGCAGAACGGGCAAAGCACACCCAAGTTTGCGGGTTATGGGAACGGCAACCAACCGCAACGCCGGTGAGGGTGGGTTCAACTGGCAGGGTGTATCGAGCTGCGACGAAGTTCTCGGATATGAGCTGATCGACAACGACCTGGGTGATATACCTGAGCAGATTCTGGATGAAGAATTTGAGCAGGCGAGTGAGGAAGTGGAGCAGGTTCAGGAGCTGAAGAAAGAGAAGGTGGGTCTGAGACACGCAATTCTCACCCCGTGCGTAGGTGACTGGGCGAGTTTCGAGGTTCGCATCGCTGCGAAGGTGTATAACGATGAGAATTTGCAGCGGGACTTGCAGGCAGGTATGGACATGCACACGATGGCACTGGTTACAAGCCACCCCAAAGCTCTTGCTGAGAAGCTAACCTATGAGGAAGCTGACCGGATTTACAATGATAAAGAGCATCCTCGGCACACGGAAATCGTGAAGTGGCGCAAAGGAATGAAAGCGGTGGTATTTGGTATATTCTATTTCGCGTCGATGATGAAGGTTGCCGAAGTTCTCAACATCCCCGATCACGAAGCACAGATTGTTCTGGACAGGTTCTACAATCGCTGGCCGGGGATTCAGAGATACCGAACTGAAATCGAGCGCCGGTTCATCACTGCCGATACCGAACACTGGTCGAAGGGTTCAGTAGCCCGAATGGATACCCTGCAATCGGATTTAACTGGTTTTGAACGGCGATGGGAGTTTGAGAAGTCAGTGGCCGTGGCGCTGTGGGGTCTGGGGCAAACGAACAAGATCAAGACTGGGTTGGTAGGAACTGTGACCCGAACCGCAGCGAAAGGCCCTCAGACCATTGACAATGCAATCGTATCAGCGTGCTTGGGTTCAGCAATCGCAATCCAGGCAGCAGTGTCCAGGCAGGCGGGTAACATGCCGGTGCAGGCAACTGGCTCGTCGATTAACAAAATGCTTCAGGCGAAACTCTGGGACGAGCTTCGGGTGCCTACTCTCAGTATCCACGATGAGCTATTCCCGCCCCACCACCCGAATTACGTGTGTACCGATTACGCAAAGTGCATAGACAGCTACGTTGAGAGTGTACAAGAACTCGTGCCAATGTTGGCATTCGACTATGCGAAAACTAATCGCTGGTCAGACAAATAAGGAGAACTAAGTGAATAAAGTGAATTGTATAGACCATTTATCAGTGTCAAGCATCGGACTGGCAATGAATTGCCCACGATCATGGTGGTGCAAATATCTACTCAAAAAAGACAGGCCATCAGGCGAGGCAGCCCAGTTCGGTTCGCAGTATGACCAGATCATTGGCAAGCGCCTGAATACCAAGTGCCACAAGGAAGAAGCGGTTACGGGGGAACTGGCAGATGGAGTTGAGGAAGCGGTGAATGGATACCTGAGCCAGCCCCACGCATTCCGATCGGCAACCGATTCCCAGCTACCGATCCACATCAGTCCATCGGAGTGGGAAGTCATGGCCGAAATGCTGGGCATGTATTCCGAAATCCCCTACCCGATTACCGGCTTCATTGATCTGTATGACTCCAACAAACGAGCGCTGGTGGACTTGAAAACGTCCAGCTCGAAGCGAACCACATTCATGTGGGGCATGCAGGTATTGATCTACAGTTTGGCTACTCAAGCCAATGAAGCACGAATCCACCTGATGACAAAGACCAAGACCCCTGCTTATTACGATCTTCAGGTACCAGTGACGCCTACCTCGCAGCGATGGGCAGTGCAGGTTTTCGCTCACCAGGCAGCGATCATCAAGCAGTGGCTTGTCGAAGGTGCTGGCGAACACCTACCTCGCATACCCGATTACTGGTGCCATTGGTGCGCTGAGGAATTGGAGTGCCCTGCATGTAATATCATTCTCGGAGGTTGAAATGATTATCGGATTAACCGGATTCTCGAAAGTAGGCAAAGACCTGCTGGCAGAGCAGATACAGAGCTATCAGCGATGTGCGTTTGCAGATGTGCTGAAGCAGGAAGTCACCCGCATACTGCTGGCCAACGACATTAAAGCAGACTTGTAGGGAGCGGATAAGGAAGAATGGCGCTGGTTGTTAGTGGGTTGGGGCCGAATGCGGCGGGCGCAGGATCTAGATTACTGGATCAAGCAACTGTATCTGCGTATCGCGCCCATCGACCAGGGTGCCTGGATTGTAACAGACGTTCGCTATCCGAATGAGGTAGCTTGGATTAAAAAACATCGGGGACTGGTGATTGGTCTTACCCGCCCCGGATTCGATGCAGCGAATGATGAAGAGCGGGAATCGATCAAACAGATTCGGATTCAATACCCTGATCTACCGTGGCTCGTTAATGATGGCACACCCAGAGAGTTGGAAATAGCTGCTCGGGGGATTATCAAGGGATTTTACACTGGACGTTGCAAAGGAGGCTCGTATGTCGTCTAATAAAATTAAGGAGGAGTTCACATGGTTAACTGCGTATTGTCCATAATATTCTTAAACCTCTATCTCTTGGCTGGCCTAGTGGTGTATCTCCTACAGCTTTTCATCGACGATGTTGTTGAACATTTGGTTCACAAGTTCGGGTATTCAGCTGTGCGGGGGTATATTTACAGTTGGAGAAGTTCTGCCCCAGGCCCTTTCATGGTAGTATTTTGGCCTTTCTTCTTACTAGATATGTTCAGGCTTACACTGATAGGTATATGGCGGCTAGCCATCGTTCGATTCCTGCCCGACTTCAAAACTCCTTGGCAGAGTTTAGTGGAAAAGTGTAGCGTTTGGGCCGAAAAAATGCTATACTAACCATTAGCCGAAACAATACCTCCAGCCCCCGAATGGGGGCTTTTTCTTTTCAGAAAGTTCGCACCGGGCCCAAGTCCAGATGGACGAACGATTGCGCCGGGCCATATATTTTCCAGCCTACGCCGCCGAACAGTTTGGATTCGATAGCCAGTTCAGCCAGTCGATGTTTGCTTACCCGCGCCCATTCCCGCTCAAGGAACGCTTCAATAACCACATCGACCGCTGCGCCTACTTCGCCACGAACCTTACCCCGGCTCATGCCTCGATGATAGCTGGGCACATCTTTCCCACCATAGATTTCTGCATTGCGCTTGTCACACCGGGCAGGGCCACTGATGATGCAGCGGATTGGCACACCGTATTCGCGTTCGACAATGAACAGGAAGGCTTGGAGCCGAAGCATCAGTTCAGGTGCGGTCTTTTTACCACACCCACATCTGCAATCAGCTTCGGTCTGGTGAAAGTTTTTTAAGGTTACCTGCATTCGTTCGCTCATATCTGCCTCCACAGTGCCCACATTTGATATACTCATCCAGAGCCCACAGACAACCGCCGCAGTCAGGGCATTTTTCGGTGCAAGAACTTTTTGGCATCTTCATCATGCCTTTCAATATGGATTGCTATCAGCTGATCTATGTCAGCTCGATTGGCCGCCACCTGCTTCTCGATCGTTTCTATGAATGCGCTGATCTTCATGTAAATCTTCGCAACGCCGATTGCTACAGCGATAGTAGGCAGGTGGCTTAACACCAGCTTGATTATTTCGATTTCGGTCATAGTGGTCTATCTCCCCTCCAATCCTATTCAGTGCCAGCATCACCCAGGCCAACAGAAGTAAATCGCACATACCGCCCTCCCATCAGCAAGTTATTTCATACAAAGCGTTCGGCCAGCCGCTTGTTAGCATATCGATTGTATCCGCTTCTGAATACGTTCGCAGCTTCTGATTTTTGCCCCAGTGGAATAAATGCCCGGTAATATCCTTGCCGAACCAAACCACCCAGTGCTGACCGATGGTTCCTGCAATATCGCCAGATGGGTCGTGCATGAGGCAGATAACCGCGCCCGGCTTCAGTTCGCCGCGCAGTAGTTCGCTGATCTTCACGTTGCGAACCTTACAGCCGAGGCGCTCCATACCACGCTGCATCATCAGCGGATTAGAGAGCAGCGGCGATTCAAAGAACCACGGCAGATTCCAATGGTTGAATGCCCGGCTCGCTTCCTCATAGCTCACGCGCCGACCAAGTGCAACGCCTGCCGCTGTTGCCCCTGCTGCGTTGTGGCAATCCCGTTCCTCGCGCATTGTTATCAGCGCTTCGTTCACCTGTTCAGGTGTCGGCGCTGGCGGGAAGCCAAGCACACGCTTAATCAGTTTCCAGATGTTTTTGAATATGCTCATTGTTTACCCGCTTTCTGTTGGCATTCGTTGCAAACGCCAGCGCCGGCCCGCACGGGCTTGCAACAGCACTGGCACAGTGTTCTAGTGTCGTATTGATATGCGCTCATTTGTTTGCCTCAAACAGAATCGCCGATCGACAACGGCAGAGTATTCGGCGGGCAGCGATTGAGCACCGTTAGCGCTTTAACCACGCCTAACGCCTCGCGCTTCCACTGCGGCCAAGTATCAACCTCGGCAGCGGCTTGTTTAAGCGTTTCTCTGAATGCCATGTCAGAATCTCGCATCGAGCCACACAGCCCATTCATGCTTATTTGCTCCTATTGAAACACTACCGAAGCGCCTTACAATCAGCGGCCTCGCGAACTTGAATCGCGTTAAACCGAGATACGCGCAGGATTTTTGCCAGTTCAATGTTCAAGCGGTCGTCTATCCATTGCAACATATCTTTTTTATAGAAGCCTGACAAGCTCTGTAGCCTGCAGTAAGCCACTTCGCGCGCCCTGTTTTTCAGCGTAGCCCTTTCTTCAGACGTGATGACGCCATCTGCCAGCGCCTTTTGAAGCTCTACACTCATCTCTGCAATAGCCTGAGTCAGCGCATCAGCCACAACACCAGCACCTCTGAAGTGCATGATCTGCTTCAGATAGGCGTTAAGCAGCGGAATAGCGTTGCGGATGAATACGCCTAACAGCACAGCCACAGCAGCCCAGAGAGCTTCAGCGATCTGGCTCAATAGGCTTGGCTCAACAGCAGGCGTGTCGGCGGTGAGTTCCTGCGCGTAGAGGGTTGAAACGGTGAGAACGAAAAGAAAGGTGAAAAGCTTTTTCATAAATTGCTCCTTATGGGTGAGAAAACAACATCGCCCAATCACACATAATATCTATTCTCGTGTAGATATAAACGGCCTCGGCGTCCGAAACATCGAGAATGATCCCTTGTGTAGCATCGGCAGCCTCCGATCCCGACCTGCGCCAACTGAAAACCGGATTTGCGTTCACCGCGCCGCCGCCAGATGTGCCATCGGATATGAATCCTATTGCGGTTTCTGCGACTAAGACTACATCAGCCCCAGCCACGCGATTGAGGAGAAACCAGCGCTCAAATATCTTAGGGGTGCCGGGGGTTGCCCCACGCCGAACCGCGAAGCCGGTAACTTTTACCGCAGCCGCGTGAGCTGCGTTAGACAGCTTAGCAGTTAATAACGTCGCACTGGCTACGCCGAGAACGCCCGTCCCATGAAATGACTTCAGAGTAGTCCCACTTGTGATGGAGCTGGCCAAGACGTCGCCGGTAACGTCGATGTCGCCGGTGAAGCTGGCGTTTACCAACGGTATTGTGGTTGGCGCATTGCCACCGTCGAGATCGAGTTTAAGATCGAGGTCAGATTTCCGCGCAGCACCGGGGTCATACGGCCCCATGTCGATTGCACTGACTGAGCAGGTTATCAATACCAGTAACAGTGTAAGGAGTTTTTTCATATTACCACCCACTTTCGATTACGCTTACTGCGAAGGCTTCTGAAGCAATTACGCTGACATTCACGGCCAGAGGCACATCGAGCAAAATCCAGTCATTGACCAGGGTGCCATTTGTGCCAATCACTGCGTCACCATCGATAGATACCCAGAACGGTTTTTCTTCCTGAGCCTTGAGCAGTATATTCTTGCGGGTGCCGGTAATCTCACTGGTAATTGTCTGTGCAGTATTTGCAACCAGTGTGATTGTCTGCTGCTCCCACGCAGTCGGTGAGGCTTCGGCAGATAGCGCGATGCCGGTGCTTGGCACTGATCTGCGCCTATACCATGTCGTGCCGTCAAAAATCCAGGGGGCTATTGCTGCCTGGTTGTTACCATTCACGTTATCACCAAGAATTACAGCGGTAAACCACGGCACAATATTCACTGAATCGCTCAGATAGCTCATCACCGCAAGAGTATGCGTAGCCGCTGCATCTGCGGCTGCATGTGCATCGCTGAGTTCGGCTTCAACTGCATTTATCGCAGCGATCAGACCGATGGAATCAGTAGCCAGTTCAGCTTCAACGATCAGCGGATTGCCAAGCGCAGTAGTGATTGCATTGATAGCCGTTACCAGATTAGTCTCCGAAGCACAAGCCGCTGCAACTGCATTGATTGCACTAATCAGGCCAATGGTTTCACTGCCGATATTAACAACGGCGCGGTTGCTGGCGTCTACCGTTGCAGTAGCTACATTGCCCAGCGAATCCGCATATACGGGGAAGGCCTCAACTGTGATCGAGCCGATATTCACTTCGGCGTCCACTCCCAGATCGCCTGTAAGTGGGTCGATTCGGACAGGCCGCCACGTTGCAGACGCATTGTCCCAGCCAAGCACTGAGCCTGGCCGAACTTCAATCTGCTTGGCAATCGGCCATGCGAATGAGGCTGTGGAAATCAAAATCAGTATCAGAACCATCAAAAGTCGTTTCATGCTATTCTCCTTATTTCGCTACCATTGGCCAGTTGGCCGCCAGCAATGCCAGTTGCTCCGCTTTACTGGAGTTAATAAATTTTACCACATATTCGTCCGAGCTGCCACCGATAAGTCGCTGCTTGAGTTTGTCGTCGAGCTGCTTCAGTGCGTTGGCCACTACAATGGCATTGCTGCCTGCATTCCCGGTATCCAGATCAGTCAGCGTGTTCACCAGCCGCTCCACCGCTTCCCGATCCCCATACTGCGCTGCACGGGCGATGCCTGCAACGATGTTCGATGCCTGAGCGGTTGCCTGCTCGACACCAGCAACTGCCCGCCGACGATGCTCTTCAATCCCCCCGTTACTGGACTTCAACAAGCCAACGGCAAATGCAGAGGCGATTGGAGAGTCGGTCAACCAACCCGCAGCCTGTGCAATCGGGTTGCTGGCAGACTTCGTGCCTGACGCCGCCTCATCCATTGCCGACAGATTGCGCATCCTGAAGAATGGAGTGGTCGGGGAAACTGTATTGTAGATTTCCTTAACAGCATGCCGCCACTTCGTCCAACCACCGGCTGCAAAATCAGTCTGTGGAATCGAGGGGTTAAATCGGTAATTGATCGGATTGAAACCGGCCATCAGTGTAGTAATATAGCTGGCCAGATGCACCGCTGGCTGAGGGCTGGGTGTGACCTGGCCAATCGGTTCGACCAGTGCCTTAGCCAATTCCCCCTGCAGCAGTCTGCGTGCAATGCGAGTAAACATGCCTGTGCCTTCGTCTACTGGCAGGTGAAAATAGTTGGTTCGGCCAGAGGTATCTGAACCGATGGGGATGCAGATACCTGAATCCAGATCAGCTTCAGGGATGCCCATGAACAGTTTGCGAATCTTGTCACCTTCAGCACCAAGCATTGCCATCGCCTGAATGACACCCATCGAGAAACCAAGCGTCATGCTGGTTGCCAGTGCGAACTTGGCCGCCACAACCGGCTTGTCGCGCATGAGGGTCAAATCCTCATACATCGATTGCATGGCCGGGTTGAAGAACATGAATACATTGGATGTGAACGGGTGCATCTCACCATGATTCAAGAAATATGGTGAGCCCGATTTACGCACAAGCTGATTGAACTCTGCGTCCGACAACAGATGCTTGTTCTTTGAATAGTAGCGATATGCAGCGTGCTTCGGCAGATACTCAACGCTGCGGGAAACGCCTTCCATGAAGTTCGTGTATTTATCAGCAACCGAGTTCACAGCCCGCCCCATGAGATACTTGCTCAGGAACCGACCCAGAGCGCTGCGTTCAACTTCCCCGCCCTCACGTTGTCGAGCTTCCATCGAGTGCTGCCGAATCAGGTTCTGGTATGCTGAAGTATCTTGTGCATCACGGGCGCGGAAATCATACTCTGACATGATGACCGCCCGATGGTAGAGTTCCAAGCGTTCAGCGTCCATCGCTGCTCGAACTTCTTTATTAGTAATACCGCGAACCATGTCAATAACCGTATTTGCATACTGGGGAATGATACCCAGTCCCAAGCCACGCGCATTGGTTGGATCGACTGATCGAATAACCATTCGGGTGAAATCTCTAAAGGCGTTCTTACCCACGAATTTTGGGTTCCAGGTCGTGTAGAGCTGCCTGAAGTAGTTCGACGATGCACCGAGGGTTTGCAGAAACTGGCTCTGCAAATGGCTTCGCTGCTGGAAGTCTACGCCCGATGAGAAGATCGTGGGGACGTGGTATCCGAAGTCCTTACCATCTCGCTTGAGCGTTATCAGTGACCAGTTCTTCTGATCGGCCGGCATGGGGAACGCTGAACCCTGCTTCAGGTTCGTAACATCCTTCACCCATTCCGATCCAGCTAATCCGTCGATCAGCTGCTGCTTGGCGATATTCAGTGCAGCCTGCCAGCGAAGCGCGTTACCCTTCTCCAGCGTAGCAGCAATCGGATTGCGGAAGCTCTGCAGCGTACCAGTCTGAGCCTTGATAGCTGGAGTAACGGCTTTGAACTGCACGGCTCCGAACATCTCGCGTTCAATCGCGTATGTGGCGTAGAATACGTTGCCCTTCAATATCGCACCCTGATCCTTGGAAATCAGGCCCGAATCAATGGCTGGATTCAGAATTTCCGAAACCCATAGAGCATGGAAATCGGTCAGCGTCTGATCGAGTATCGGGGAATACTTGGGGCTACTGAATATCGGGTGTGAGTCCAGCACGGCCTGCGCATTGGCACGCCCGCCCATCGCTGCTGAGAACATATCGTAATCCTGCTTAATGTCAATCTGGTTGCCATCAGCATCTGTAATGGTCTGCACGGTGGTAGTCGTTCGTCCACCCTCGGCAATGCGGCGATACATCATGTATGCACCCATCAAGCCCTCGGCATTGCCCGCATTTTCAGGGTCGGCCTCACGCAGAGCCTGAATTGCTCGGTCGAACAGGTCACTCGATTTCTTCATAAACGGGTGAATAACGGAGGAAATACCGGCCAGCTGCTCATTGGCTTCCCGAATCTCAACCTCTGCTTCCCTGCCTTTGGTTTTCCGAACCTGCTGATATAGCGGGAAATTGCGATCTACCAGCTGTTGCATTCCCCCGGTCAACCATCGCTGCTTCCATGTTTCCATGAGCAGTGCCTGATCGGGGTATTGGAGCGCCATAGCGGTAGCGTGCTGCTGATCGACTTTGGCCATCTCATCCATCGCATACTTAACCTGAGTCTCAACATCAGTTTTCTGCGTGCGGATCCGCTCCAGGACTTCGCGGGTCTTGGGTTTGCGATCCAGATAATTATCGAACATTCGGGAGGCAGTAGGTGCATACTGACCAGTGAGGCTCACCCACCGATTAGCAGCCTTGTCGTGCGTGTAGAGATCAAGCAATTTCGCAGCAAAGAAGTCTGCGTAGATTTCCCGGCTACCCGCTTTGGATAGTTCCAGGCGCATCGCTCCAGTATCTTCAAGCCCGCGCATCTTCAGCACAACCGATTCCATCTCGCGTCGAATCATATAGCCCGCTGCCAAACCCTTCGAGTCCAGCATCTCGTTCCGGGCCTGTTCCTTCGCCCGCTTCAATGCTCCCTCGGTCTTATCGCCAGTCAGCGTGACCTGCGCCCGAGCCTTCTCGTTAATCGCCTTCTGTTCATCAGGAGTCAGGAAGCGGTCTGATGCAGCACGGGTGAGGTTGTTCCAGTTCTGCTGCATCAATAAAATATCTTGGTAGTTGATTTCACGCCCCTGAGCAGCTTCATAGACCTGCTGCTCAAACTCAGACTGCTTGGCATACAGGTCGGCCATATCCACACCCGCACCCATTTCGTAGGGCTGAACGGTCATAAATTGTTCCAGCGGATACCATTCGCCAACCAAATCACCCAGCAGGGAACCAAACTTTGCACGGTGCTGATCCATACCCGGTATTCGGGTGGACTCAGCAACCATCGCTGTGATGTGGCCAATCTCATGGGCAATCGTTTTCTCCAATAAGCCCTCAGCGGAGGCAAGAGCGTAGTCGAGGCGCATACGAACCGGCGTGCCATCAACTTTGCGAACGGTAACTTCGCCCAACATATCCGTACCGCCCTTAACGCTGGTCATTATGCGTGTCCAGCCTTTGAGGTCAGTCATCAGTTCTTTGGTAGCCTTGAGCAGTGAAAACTGGTGAGGAGCCTGTGGCCCGAGCTGGGTATCCAGGTTTCGGATACCTTCAACTGCCCGAGGCACAATCATCTCGGGAGTTACAACGAACTCCTGCACACCCTTCTCGGAGTCTGCAACTTCGACCCGGTAATTGCCTTCAGGTGTTTGCTCCAAAATCTTTGCCCCGGTCAGCATGTTCTGGCCAAGCACCGATGAATATTTCGTCGGGCGCTTAGAATAGGGTGCGACGAGGGAGACTACGTCGCCAACCTGAGCCTGCGGGCGGAGTATGCGTTCGTTTGTATCTACTGCCTGCCGAGCCTGCCGAGCCTGAGCCGCCCGTTTAATCTCGGAAATCGTTCGCCGGCGTTCAGCCGGAGTTTCTTCCCGAATGCTGACCGCTTCGCCCGGTTTCGGAAATCCGGTTCGCGATTGAAAAGCAACTTCATCTGCACCCAGAGCTTCAGTTGGCTTCTTAATTATGGGTTCGACTATAGGTTGTTCGGCAACGGGCTCGGTAATCGGTTGTTCGGCCACCGGTGCCTCAGTAGCTGATTGTTCGGCAACCGGGGCTTGGCGCTCATTCAGAACTGCTTCAATATACATCGGGTCGTAGCGCTCAAACATATCATCCATGAACGCCTGAGCTTCGGCAGCAGCTTCAGGCGTGCCCCTCGCCTGCAGCTCATCAATGATTATCAGGGAGTCAGCAATATCAGCCTTCTGATGGGCTTCGGCTTTCTCTAAACCGCGAATCAGAGTTGCGTCCAGCTCACCCACTGTTGGGAGAATCGCGCCACCGGCCTGCGTAAATGGCGTTACAACTCGGGCTACACCGGATTCAACCAGTTTGTCTACATTGGTCGATTCAACCGCTGCCTGACGGGCTTCCATACGCACCTGTGCAGCACGTATGCGCGGGCTGATTGCCGAACCACCGAGCATCAGGAACGGCAACGAAATTGCAGTGCCCAACGTGGTTTCTGCAAAGCGTTCAGCTATTGGCGTAGTTACATCACCTACTACCTCTTCTGGCTTGGCCCCTGCATTGGCAACGGTGTCGGTTAGAATATTCAGACCAGTAGTGACGTTCTCACTAAAGATTTCACTAACTGCGAGGCCAGCAGCGGATTTCAGGCCGGGGGCTTTAAGCAGTTTGCTCATACCCGGAACGGCCATCATTTCGCCAGCCAGTTCTGCGCCACCTGCTGCCAGGCCGTAGAGGGCTGCACCAGCAGTATCTTCGGGGCGAACCTTCAGATAATCACGAACGCCTTGGCCGCCAGCAGTTGCTGACATCAGACCGGCAGTGAGAATTGGAACACCAGTCATGGGGTTGCTCATCAGCGGTGCAGCAAGTGCAGCTCCACCAAGCATACCCAGATTCTGAGCTACGCTGACACTGGTGCCTCCGAGGAAGCGCCCGGTATCTGAACCATAAGCAGGGGTATTGTATTGGCGAACATCTTCACCAAACTGGGCCAGTCGTTCTTCACCGGCCAGCTGAAGTAAACCGCCCACGCCTTCGGCAACCGCTCCGACTGTCTGACCGGGCAGCGAGATAGCCTTGTCGATCAGGCTTGAGCCCCCGGTTATATCGCCCGCCATCTGACGAACGGTTCCGGGGTTGGCCTGCTCCTCGATATACATATCCGGGCTGGCTTGTAGAATATACTGCTCCAGCTTATACGGGTCGGAGTTCTCTGTCAGAAGCTGGTTCTTCAGCTCCGGCGAAAACTCGTTCCAGTCCGGTGTGATCTGCGATAGGAAGTATTCCAGTCGTGGGTTTGCCATGTTAATATACTCCAGTAAAGGCTCGGCCACTGCTCACCGGAGTTCTCTGTATTGGCAGTAAATCCTCTGCTTCTTTAAGCTGAATACGCAACCTGGCCAACTCTCTTTCGCTGTTCTCTCGAATCTTCTGATTCATAGGGCCATATATTTCACTGGCCATATCAAGTCCCGGCAAGGCTTTCTCAATATCCTGTATCTTACCGCTTATTTCCTGAATCCTTCGATTTCGTTCAGCAGGATCAACATAGCGGGGAGCTATTTGTGCAGCGGTGGTTGTGGCTTTACTCGGCCTTGGCCCGTCAGTAATGGGCATTGTCAGTGCTTTCTTCGCAAAGCTCTTCACTGCATCGGGTGCCACACCATTCATTCGGGCACGAGTAGTGGCGTAATTGCCTTTCGCTGACCATTGACCGAATAGGTCTATCGCCGCATCCAGCAAACCCGGTGCCTGCTGAGGTTGCTGCATACCAGGTGCCTGCATCTGAGGCTCGACCAGCGGGACTGCACTGAAGAACGGGTCGCCGCCAACCATCATGCGTTGAGCGGCACTCAACTGCGCAGTCAGTGCTGGCATAGCCTGCGTTTCGAGGTAGCTAATTTCCTTCTCCTGATCTACACGCAGCTTGTTAAGCTGTGCCAGTTCATCGGCAATCGCCCGTGACTGCGCTTCAGGGGTTGGTTTATTTGCAGCCAGCGCCATGATCTTCTGAACTTTGGCGAACTCAGGCGAGTCTGCATCAAGAGTTGCCTGAACTGATCTAAGCCCTTCAATAGTCGGTGTGGCAGAAATAACCTTACCCAGCGTGAATACATTGGCCTTGGCCTTCTGCAAATTCCCATTGGCCAGGTTAATCTGCGCCTGGATATTGTCAGCCAGCTGACCAGCGAGTTTTGAATCCATACCGCCCATCGGTGCGGCCTGCTTCATGCGTTCCCCGGCCATCTTTAATTTCGTATACGCCATATCCATTTCGTGCTTTGCGCGGGTGAGAGCATTAGTCTCCGCAGCGTCCAGTGCCTCTAATACCTGCAGCCTCTGATCACCAATCTTCATCAGCTTATCACCATCGAAATTACCTGTAGCCATAAAGCCCTCTTCAAGGAGTGCCAATTTGCCCAGCTCATCGCCTTTGGCCTCAAGCTCCGCATACCGCTTCGCATTCTCGGGCATTGATAGCCACTGCTTTGACGCCTCATCTTTGGCTCGCTGTATAGCCTGTGCCTGCAACGTGGCCATGTCCATTTCATGCCGCTGGCCCTGCCATTGCTGAGCCTGTTCTGCACGGGCATCCGCTTTCTTTTGGAGGCCAAGCTGCTGCGTGGCAATATTCTGATTAAATTGTGTCTGTTGGAGCGCATCGGCACGAGCCTGTTCAGCTTTCAAGCGATCCTGACGCAAAGCACCTGCCTGAAGCAGGGCATTGGAAAAACCTTGCATCTCGGACGGAGGTTGAACAACGGGCATAGTCGCGTAGTTTAACATTGGAACTGCCATGGTAACTCCTTATAGACCCCAGCTGTAGCCATACTGAGACGGCTTGTAGCTGTAGCCACCGCTTGCCGGTGCTGAAACTGCGGGAGCTGCGGCAGCAATGGGGGCAGCTGCGGCAGGTGCACCACCAAATGCGCCCATACCATAGAGCTGGAGGCCGGTGTTAATGAGCTGGTTCATTGGGTTGGGCATCGAGGCTTTGGATAGACCGGCATTCATAGCCATCTGACCACCAGCGATCTGGCTCTGACCCATATTGCCCCCTATACCGAGCTGAATATTGGCAAGCCCCTGACCCAAACCGGCCAGTGAATTTCCTCGATTTACAGCAGCCTGGTTCAGCAAGTCGGCCTGATTAGCCCCCTGCTGCGCCTGAAGGTTGGCTACGTTGCCTGTAGTCTGGCCCATGAGATTTGCAGCGTTCATGCCTGCACCGATATTCATGCTGCCTAACTCACCAGCTGACTGAAATTCAGGCATACCGAAAGTCGAAGCTGCCTGCATACCCATGCCGGCCATATTCTGAAGATCAGCAACCTGGCGCTGGCGTTCTTCAGCTCCGAGCTGACCCACGTTCTTGCTGCGAATGTATGCAGCAACGGTGTCGTTACCAACGCCCATAGCCGCAAGCTGGTTGGCAAGCTGCTCGTCCATCTGCTGCATCTGCCATTGGTATAAAGGGCTGGCAGTTACATCATAGCCACCTGCACCGGGTATGCCCAACGCAGCAGCCAACTGAGGAACCGCGCCCAGCATTTGCGTACCGGCTTGAACGAAGGGTTGTCGGGCAGCTTGACCAGCCTGAAACTGTTCCCGGTAGGTATCCTGACCCTGCTGGTAGCCTTGTTCCAGACGAGCCAACGCTTCTGCCCCGCCCGATCTGTGAGTAGCAATGGCTTGTGCATTCCCGGCATTCACAGCCTCCATAGCCGCTTTGGTGGCCGCTTCGGTGGCGTCCATGCCTTCCCGAACGTATTTCTCGTATATGCGGGCAGCTTCCTCGCCATACTGCTTCATAGTTTCAGCAGCAGCAGCATTGGCCCCTTGCGCAGCGGCAGTGGCTTTATCAATCTGCTTCCTGGCTTTATCGCCAGAGAAGTCCGTTCCCAAAACTTTATCTACAAATCCGAATAAACCGCCCATAGTTATTCTCCTATATTCATTTTACCACAGAAGCAGTCGAATGTTCACCTCATTATTACCTGTAATCTGGCACACTGTTCTGATTACATATTCAGTCTCGGCAAGCAGCACCATATCAGCCTGATAGCGGGTTGCAGCGTTCAATCGCTTGAAGTCGATCAGTGTAGCGGTCGTTACATCAACTGTTGCACCGACAACCACATCTCCAGCGAATGTTTCCGCACTTGCCCGGTTCAAATTGACCGGAGTGAAAGCCGCACCCCCAGTAACTGAATCAGGCGTCTCGTAAACCTGAAACAACGTCTCCTGTTCTACATCGGCCTCAATGCTGATCCGGGTATCCACGTCAGGAGTAACTACCAGAACCACGTCCGGATTCCCCTGCCCCCATGCCCGAAATACTGCGCCATCTTCAATGGCTTGCTGGAGCGGGGCAACAGTGTGTATCTGACCGACAGCATTGATCTTCGCGGCTGCTCCGGTCAGCTTGTCAACCAGTTTTACTTCAGTGAAAAAACTCATACTATCCTCCAGCTTAAACCATCGAACCTCATTGTCATCGAGCTGTCTGTAGGCATCGTCTGGGTCGCCTCGCCTTCTATGTCTACTGCGTCTGCCTGCACTGCAACGGTGATGTTGCCTGCTGACTTATTATCTATGGTTACCTCTAATCCGATAAACTGGCTATTTACAATCGGTAAGGTTATTGTCGCAGTAGCATTCTGTGCTACCACGTAAAGCGGCCCCACCGCAGACATCGTGTAGTCGCCCATGACAGAGATTGTGCGGTGAATATAGATTTTATTCAGCAGCACCTGCACATTGCTGGTGCCTACAACGGCTCCCTCTGCTCCGTGCGCAGCCAGGGGGTTATCAACCTCTGTACCATGCCGCATATTCCTGACCGTGTTATACTGCCCGAAAATCGTTTTGTTCTTCAGCACCTGCGTTTCATCGGTGCCTACGATTTCCCCCACTCCGTGTGCAGCGGTAGGGTTATCGACCTCGGCCCCATGTCGTAGATTGGTGATCGTATTATTCAGTGCATTCAGAGTCTTATTCAGCAGCACTTGAGCGTCGGTTACACCCACCAGTGCCGAACTGCGCCCATGAGCGGTTGAGGCCGCTATATGGCTGGTAATCGCTGCATGAGAGTTGGCCCCGCCATTATCGTCCAAATCATTGTGCGAAGTAGGGATTTCCGGTGGGTCTGGGGCAGGTGTAGTCTGGTAGGCATTCAGCACATCGTAAACGCGCTGAAGCCACTGTATCAGTTCCCGCCCCTGCATATTCGGGGTTGGTGGTCTGAGCAGATTATCCGCCACTGGTGCCCCCCAGATTTACGTTTTCTTCCAAGCCAGTAATCGTTAGGGGAACTCCAGCGGTGCATACAATCTCATACTGCCGATTGCGATAGCTGCCCAGCCCTGATATGCGCTTGAAGATTTCAGTATCCCCAGACTTGCCCAGGCTCACTTCCCGATAGTCCGACCAGTTGGGCTTGCCATCATTTCGGTAGCGGATCAGCAGCTTGGGGTCTGCGTCCGGGTTTGCTGTGGGGGTATGCTGCCACTGAAGATAGGGCCACCCATTGTGATACACTGGGTCTACACCCCACACTGTGTCAAAGTCCCAGTCCGTGAAGTTGGCTTGCACCTGCATTTCAGCGGAAGTCAGCGGCAAGCTACCATCATCGGCAGTCGGTGTAGCCAGATCAGAGTTGTAATAGCATTTAACCGCTTGCCCAGCTTCAAAGGGTTTTCCGACACATCCACTGTAGTTTGTCGCTGAGGAAACTGTAATCGCTGCATAGGAATTGGTAGCTGTTGACGAATCCTCAGTCTGTCTGGTGTTCAGCCCGGCCCCTATCAAACCGCCACCGCTAATCACATTCTCCAGTTGTCCGAATACATAGGAATTTAGAATAGTTGAAAGGGAATAGGATGCCAGACTCACGCCGGCATACCCGTAAATGCCCCCGATTATTACATCCCCCGCAGTGAGGTTGGCGTTCGTAGCCGCAAAATCCACGAAGCACTGTGACACGGAACAAGCTCGAAAAGCCTCCGCAATTATGCCCCCTACGTAGCCCACTGTTCCTACAGTTGGTTCTACCAGAACCACATCTACATCTACGCTGCACTGGTATATCTTACAGGCATCCCCGAGATAAACCAGCCCACCGAAGCCCGCCCCTTCCACACTCATATTTACAACGTGGCAGTTGGTGATTTCGATGAACCCTGCCGGGTCACCCGGATACCATTCAGTCTGCCCGATAAGGCCAGCCATTCGGTTGCCGCCCTCCACTGTGCAGCCAGTGATGGTAATGTTTTCCAGCACACAGGGTTGGTATGCGAAGGCTACGAGCGGGGAACCATAGCCATAGGTGCTTACGAAAGCACCCGAGATTGTCAAATCGTGGATTTTGGTTTCCGCGCTCACCTTATACATATACTGAATTGGGGCTACCAAGTCCTCGTCTGGTCTATTGAGTGAGAAGTTACTAATAGTTTTGCTGTTGCCATCCAGCACATTGTCAATAAACTCTACAATCAGTGGAAAGCCATCCTCGCCTGTCCATGCGGTATGGTTATCCGGGTCTGCATAATGGTTAATATTGTTGGCGGCCAAGTTCTGCATGAGTTTGTAGAATACCCCTGTATAGTCACCCATGCCGACGAAATCTTCCCATGTCCATATCTGGTAGGGGTCTAACTCAACTCCGGTGCCGTGCGCATACACGTGTGCCATTATTCTGCTCCTCTTTTCAACCGCATCTTGAGTTCAGCGGAGAATTTCCGGTCACTGGTTCCATGATCTATAAATCCAGAACGTAGCTGGAACCTGATACGATCTTCTGCATCTGTGTTATACCCATAGTTTAACTCGTATATCTTCCCATCAGCGCCGCCTACGATCTGCTGACCCCACGATTTCGCATAGGTTGCGCTTAAGCCTTTGAACTCGCGATACTTAATTACTTTGTAATCCCATGTGCCCCACCGATACCAGAGTCCAGTATTCAGATCGTAGACGAAGGTATGGTCATCACGCCTGAATGTAAGGACGTAGAAGCGCTCAAATAGCACGAAGGCTTCGGCCTCATCAAAATACTGCAACTCACGAAGTTTACGGTCGATTGCCTGAGAAACCACAACAGGGGTACGGCCCTCAACGCGAACAACCTGGTAGTTGGGTGTGAAGTAAATCCACGCATTGCCGAGCTTCTGAAGCGTATTTGCGTTAATCGTGCCGGTTTCGGCAACTGAACCATTGAGGGCAAGGAAAGGGATCGTGGCATCGCCTGATGCGTAGTGACTCTGTGCGGATTCCCGACCGAGTATGAATAGCTCTTCCCAGCCAGCAGCCATACAGATAATATCATCGGGGCTGGCCGAAGCACTGATTGAAAGCGGGTTCCATGGCGGGGGTTGTGTCCGATCATCCGTCCCGCTATAGAGCGCCCATTGAAAAGTCTGGGTATTCGGTATCGAGGCAATCATGTAGCCTTTAAGATAAGCGATGCTTGAAATAGAGGTTGGTGCATTGGCATCTGTGATGCGGGCGGCCCGTTGCGAGGTGTCCCCACCCCACCAGATCAGGTATCGGCCTGTGGTGAATGTCACGCCGTATTCATCTGCTGCGAACATCGTTTTTGCACCGAAGTCCGGTGCATGGGTTGATGCCAGCGGTGTAATTTCAACTAGTTCCGCAGTCTTGCTGGTCTTAGCGTAAACTTTACGAGCACACACGATTATCAGTGTGCGCTTGGCTTCCCACCAATATGTGTCTACACGAGCGTTGCGCCCCATATCGTGCAGCAGTCTCAGGCCGGGCCTCAGCTTAATAGCTGGCAACCCGCCTGAATTTTCGATATAACCGTTGACGATTTCCAAAGCCCCCTGCGAGGCTTCAGCATCGTCTGCACCCATTACAATCGGTGCCATTAAATTCAACTTTGGCATCAGGCATCTCCCAACAGAACCATTACTCTGACAATATCGCTCGCACCCAGACTCGGAGCAACCGATATGGAATTGGCTTCCCCCGTAGTGTATGTATAAGTGTGATAAACACGGGTTACATGGTCTACGTAAATCAGCACATTCAATCTGCCTGCATTTATGGACACTGTAGGGAGAATAAGGGTGCTCGTGACACCGTTCGATCCAATAGCTGCTGCTGCCAGAATTGTCTTACCCGCAGGCGCTGTATAAGTGTTTGAAGCTGACTCGGCCAGCGTTACGCCCCCAGTGGTTACTGTCCAAGTTCGTGCAACTGTTCCGTCATAAGGGGCACCAGTAATACCTGTACCAGGTGTAAGGGCAGCCAATGAGGGGATAGAGGTTTGGTTGACTGGCTTATACACCTCCAGAGCTGAGTCATAGGCAAGCACCTGGCCATCAGTGGGGGGTGTGGACGAAATGGCGATACCGTATAGTGTGCGTGCATCGGGGTAGCCAAATTCCAACGCAGTCTGCCCGGCATTAACCACTGGAGCTTTACCCTGCTGACCAGTATAGGCCGCAGGAGTATCTGGAAGGCTGAGGAAACTGGCAGTTGCGAGAAACTGTGCCGGAGTCAGGAACTCCAGAGCAGTGCCCCCGGCATTGACAACCGGGATTTTCGTGGCCTGCCCGGTCATTGTCGAGGGCGTATCAGTTAAGTCAGTGAACTTCTGGGCAGCTACTACGCTTTCCAGTGCAGTTATATCGGCATCCAGTGCATCACGGGCATCTGTAAACTGGGCATACTCTACGGTATCACCTGCTTCAGTGCCAGGCATAAGGTTAATACCCTTATGGCTGTTGAAATCCAGGTTAGCAGTAAGCGCTCCGATAGCAGTGTCTGAAATAACCGCATGGTATTCGAGATTGTCCATCTCAATAACCGTTACATCATCAGCATCGGTAACAACGAACTTGTAAACCCCATTACCGAATACTTCAGCCCGGCCATAAGCATCGAGGATTACCGGGTTGGTTGCGCTGCCTGCTGTGGTGTCTCGGTCGATGTAGAGAGCAGCTGGAGTCGATGTGCCGGCTTCATAAGTATAGACCTTGCCACCGGCCAAAGGTTCATCAGTAAGCGGGTCACGCACTCCATTTATGAGAAAATCAACTTGTTTGGCTTCGGCCATGGCGGTTACTCCTTAGTATGCCGGTTCGATAACATCATTATCAGTATACTCTTTCTGATTGCGGATTGCCAGTGCAAGCTCACCCTGTGCCTTGCTTCTCAGCCGATCAATCTTCTGTGCTTCCCGATCATACTCCTCGGCAATCTCAGCGGCCAGTTCGTAAATCAGATAAGAGAGCAGGGTAACGGGCACATCGGGGGAATCTCCAGCTGCTGTTATATCTTCGAGCAGGCGAATGCGTGTGAAGTCCAGGGTCAGCGCCCGGTTGGGAACGGGATAGAGATAGACACGGCTATTCGGGCGGTCGAAATACAGGCTCTCTGGAGTGCCCTGTGTGGTGCGTTCCACTACCTTATTTTCCTCAAACCTGTTCATCATATCGAGGGGGTAGCTGCGCAGCGTTTCAGTGTATCGAGCTTTCTCAATAGCAGTCGTGCTGGCATCGACCAGGAACGATGAACCAGTGTAGGCGGTTGCATCAGCGTAATCATCGAGGGTAGCGTCATCGTCGATTAGCACCCAGTATTCGTCAGTGCCGGGGAGATGGTCTACTGAACTGGTATGCGTGATCTGGCAGGCATAGCTGCTGCCGCCATAATTCACACAATCAGGTGCATCGATAGCCTGCTGCAAATCTTCGAGTGCCCAGAGTTTGCGCCGGTATCGTTCCAGACCCTTGATAATCAGATTCAGATTATCAGCAGCTTCACTCAGCATTTCAGCTGAAGGTTCTTCGCCCTCACCCACGATGCCTGCTTTACGGTAGGCTTTGTTGATAATCTGATTGCGGGTCAGTGTAAATGTAGCGGTCATGCGGACTCCTTAAAGAGAAGGCCGGTCACAGGTTAGTGACCGGCCTGTGTTCGAGGCTTAACGCTGTTTCATGTCCAGCGATAGAGGTATCGAGTGTAGATCGGTAATAGTAATGGTGCAGCTTGCATCGTCCAGCTCAGTCGTTCCTGGGGTAAATGAGCCATCTGCACCTGCTACAATCTTGATAAGGCCAACCGGTGCGATACCTTCATCCAGCAGTGGCACGATCAGCTCGTGGTCATAACTCACGGGTTGAGAGTGTTTGCTGGAATATACGTCACTGGAGTTGACACCTATGATAATGTAGCCACGTTTACCAGCCGGGATTACCGGAGTGGTGGCGGAGAACGCCTGTGAAGCAACAGCTGCTACCGAGTTCAACACCCCACTATGGACGGTGGTGATGGTATTGGTTGTAGCGAAGCATTCCTTATCTGTAGCATTGTATTTCAGGCCAGCGGCAGTAAGGCACTTATTGTTGACAGCACGAACAAGTTCCTTGCGCAGCTGGTAAATATCTACGGCATCATTGCTATTGGCAGTGATCGTACCGGAATAGGCCACCGATGCGATACATGCCAGAGCAAGGAATACCAGCAGAAGGTTGTTCTTCATTAGACGGCTCTCGATTTGGGAACGATAAAGTATTCTGCGAAGGCTGTCACAATCGCAGTATCTACCTGAGCGCCACCAATGGTGAGGCGCAGCGTGTTAGCAGCACCATAGAACTTCTGAGCAGCATCGACTGACATAGCACCACCGTCAGCGGTGCCAGCATTGTTGTTGGCCTTGAGGTCGGTCAGAGTCTTTGCAGCGAGGAACTGGGTGCCACTGGCACTATCACCGAGGGCGATAGTTACACTGGCTTCAGTGGTGTGAACGACCAGACCAGCGCGTTTCACGAAAGCACCCTGTGGGATTACGAGAACGTCTACGGTTCCGCCGCTGGCAGTCGGCTCCTTAGAGAAGTCAATGGTGTTGGAGGCAACAATGGTCTTGCCTTCGATGTGGTTGTATGCCGCTACGGGCAGGAAGGTTGTTGAGTTAGCCATGTGTATTTGCTCCTTATGCTACGTTGACAACGTCAGTGCAGGCGATGTAAACACCGCATGAACCGTAGTCGGCAGCCGAACCAGTCGGGGTGAACTTGAAGCTGGTTTTCTTGGTCTTGGCGATCATCGAACGATTTACACCAATCTCACGACCGTAGTCGAAATACTCGGTGTAAGTGCTCCAGCGCTTGCCCCATGCCCAGATACTCGAACCTGCGCCCATGAAAACGCCTGTGCAGTAGTAGATACCGCTGGACGAGGTGGTCTGCTTGATCTGAATGTTTTCATGCTCATGAATGATAACGTTGTCGATTACCGCAACAGCACCGGTGAAGATCGGGTTGTTCTTTGAACGCTCCATAGCTTCACGGACTGACTGCTGGTAAGCAGCGTTCTCTTTCATATCATAAACAGCGTATGGGTGAACCAGAAGGACGTAGTAGTCTACGCCACCAATCTTGATGGGCTTGAACGGGTAGGTTTTGCGGGCATTGGAGCCAGTGGCGAAACCCGTTTTGGCCATTGCACGAAGTCTGCGAATGAGAGTCGGATTCAGCTTGTCAGCGGCTTCGAGGGTTGCCACGCTGGTTGCATCGCCACCATAAACGATCTTGGTGGGGCTTGCCTGGATTGCTTCAAACCAGAGATTGTCCATGACTTCAGATGACCACTGCTCAAGGGCTTTGGCATTCTCATCGGTCAGGTTGAACCATGGGCGCTGTGCGTCGATGGTGCCTTTGTTCTTGGTTCTGAATGAAGTATTGTATTCTTCGAGGGTAACCGAGTCAGTGAACTGCTCGAACTTGCCTTCTTTACCTTCAACTGCTTCACCGGTTGAACCCAGGACTATCGGAGCCTGAGCGCGGGGGAACATGGTGAAAGTAATGTTATCGCCCATATTTTTTTCAAGCTGGGTCTTTTCATAGATCATGGCAGACGAATCTTTACCCATGAACTTGGATGCGTACATTTCCTTGCGGGCTTCACGGAACGCGGATTCGTCCCAGACTTTCTTGGTTACGGCATCATCCGTGGTAATTCCTTTAACGGCCATTGGTTTTTTCCTTTAATTGTTTGAGATGTGCTTCCAGTTCTTCGTCCGACAGGTTGGCCAGAGCACTTGGTTCAATGTCCGAATTAACGGGTTGAACAGCCTGGCCAGCCGCGGCAGTAATGTTGGAAGCTACCTGATTGATCTGCTTGATACGGTTAAGGGTTGCAGCGGGAACCTGCTTCAGTTTTTCAATCTCTGCGTTCAGCTCTTTAATCTGCTTGAAGAGCTTGGCACGTTGATTGAGCTGGTAGACTCCCCACGGGTTTTGAAGGAATATCTCACCCGTAAACTTATTGATGTCACCATCTTCGAGCTTATCTTCCTTCTTCAGAACTTCGCGAATGAGTTCGGCATTGGCTGACAGATCGGGAGCATACTGAGTGAGGAATTGCATATTGCGGATAGCAGTGGCCTTTATTGCCTGATCCTGCTCAATCTTCTGAATTTCGCGCTCCTGCTCCTGCCTTGCCTGCAAATCTTCAGCGGCTTTAACAGGGTCAGCGTCGAAATCAGCTGCGGTCGGCTTGTCCTTCAGCATCTTTCTCAGTTCCCCGAGCTCATTAGACTGCCGACCAAAAATGGCCTGCAAGTTTTCGAGCTGTTTCTTCAGTTTGCCGTTCTCAGCTTCCAAGTCCACTTTCGTCTCTTTGGCCTTGTCTGCGTTCGGCGCAGGGGCTTCCGGTTCGTCGGGCTTGGTCACGTTCACCTTATTCGCAACGGGTGCGGGGGTAGTCGGGTTCAGCTTTTCAGCCAGTTCTTCATCGGTCAGATTTTCGAGTTGTTCCGCAGGTGCGGAGCTCGTAGCGTCCATTGGTAACATGTTACCCTCCAGTTTGATTTACAGGCACTCGGCCTGCTTTTGCCATTTCTGAATTGAACTTCATCCTCTCCATCTCCATCTGCGCCTGCTGCATTGCCTGCATTTCGCGTGCCCATTTTCCTTTGTTGGGCAGGCTGCTCAGATCAATGAGCATTGCAGGCGGTACCTGCATACCGTGGTTCTGCGCTTCCATCCACAGTCGGAGCTGCGCTTCACGGGCAGTGGGGCTGAGAGGTTGTTCACCAATCGTAATATCATATTCGTTCAGGTCTGCTGTCTCAAGCATCTTCACGATGTATTGCAGCAGTTCCTGATCCTGTTCCTGCGTTCGGCCTTCGATGGGTATTTCACGCTGCCCGATCTTGGCGGCTTCCATGCGGGTCGGGTCACTGGCGGCACTGAGAACGAGACGGGCTATGCGTTCCTTACTGTAAAATTTTTGAACCAGTCTGAATACCTTGCGGAACACAGCCTGCTTGGAGAGAATGAAGTTGTCGAAGATGCGCTCGTTGCCCACCATGCCGCTGACCTTTTGGGTGTTCAAGGCAGAGCCCGATTCGTACCCTGTACCAGTTCCGGCCATTGCTGGCGGGATGTTGGTTACAGCCTGCATGATCTCCACGTTTTGTGAGTGCAGCCGCAGCAACTCAACCGGGAATGGCGGGCTGGGGAGTGGTGTAGGCGGTCGATCTGCATTGGCTACCTTGTTCAGGCTGCCTGGCTTACCGGCGTTGCGCCCGAAATTGGCTTTGTCTTTGTCATCATTAAAAGTTTCATCGTCATATACATAGCCTTGGCCGAGCATTCGGTTCACAATGTCAATGGCCTGACTGCCACGCTTATTGATTTCGCGTTGGGCGTCCTTCATGGACTCCACTTTGCCACACCAGTCATTGTCATCGAACTTGTAGGCGTAGACTGCTACAAGGGAAAAGCCTTCATAGGGGCGATCAGGGTAGTAATTGCGAACAAGCTGGTTGCCCACTGTTACAACGATGCGGATGCGGTCGCGGGGGAACTCCATCAGGTTCAGGTTGGGTATGGTTTCCGCTTTCCGATAGGCTTCATAGCTGACTTCCTGTGCATCGATTCCGTTGGGTGCCGATACGAAGTAGGCGATTCTGGTTTCCTTAATTTCGTGCTCGATGAAGCGCAGCCGCTTATGGGCCTTGTCATACAGTTCAGTATCCGCTTCCATCATGCGGATGAATGTATGCACTTCGTCGTCTACATCGGGGTACTCATGTGATCTCTCGATCTGGCTCTCCAGCTTGTCCTTAATATGCGGATACCTGGCTATGGCTTCCTGAAAGCTAATCCATTTGGCCTTGTGGCAATGAGTTGCATCTGAGCCATCGAGTTCGTGGTGCGCACCGAAGTAGCCGTCAGACCACGGAAAGCGCTCGATAACAACATCACCCAGCGGATTGTTCCGCTGAGTCATGTTGATATGGAACAAGCCTCTGCCCGGCACGACCTCATCTTCAAACACTCGTATTTCCTGCTGTGGCAGGTTTGATCGTTTTGCAATCCAGGTAAGGACTGCGGTTACTATGTCAGCTACGCCATCGTCTGAACCTTCCATTGGATAGGCTCTTGGGTCGAGTCGATTCTGACGTGCCAAACCGGATAGGCTATCCACGAACGCCTGGGTGTAGTTATACACCTGGTGTGCTCGTGACTTGGAGTTCAGCTCTGATTTCTCAGCCTGAGTCCAGTGTTCGCCTTTGAAGAAATCTACTGCTTCGATTGACTTCTTTCGGCTCGGCTCTTCGATCTTCACAGCATGTTTGAATAGGCCAATGGCTTCTTCAGTTACTTTGTTTTCGTCTTTGGTTGAGGGTACTGCGGGGAGAACGGCTTCCAGTTCTTCAGTTTCGTGCGTGTGCGGCTTTTCACCGGCAATGGCTACTGCGAGGCGGGGTTCGTTGGTTAGCGGGTCGGGATAAAGGCTGATTTCGTGTGTGTGGCCTTTGTCATTCGAGGTTATAAAAGTCCTGGCTGCATCATCCTTGTAGATGAGGTGCCAGTGTTTGTCCGTCACCGTTGTTTTGAATAACATTGCCATACCCTTATGTTACCAGTTTTGTATCAATTATGCAACTAGCCAATTTCGATCAAAATTTTCAGGGGCTTCTCGGGCTTCCCGGTACTTATCTCGGGGCTTGATGGGCTTATGGTTGGATTTGACCGCTGCATCCGGTGAAGCGAGTGTCACCATGAACGCTTCGACCAAGTTCGGGCTCTTCAGGCCACGGGCTTTCATCTTCGCCTTGCCCTCGATCTTGATTCTGCCATTGGTATCGTCCTCATCACGCTTCATGATTGTGAGTTCATTTACAAACTTTTTCGTCAGACGGTGTTTCGGCGGGATTGTGACCAAGTTTTGCTCAAAAGATTCGCGCACTTTCCAGTAGAGTTCATCGCGGAGGCGTGCATATCGCTTGCGTTTGTCCGTTGTCTTTGTGGAAACGTCTACGCCGCGCACTTTTCCCGGAAATCTGCGCTTCAGGATGTGAAAAACGCCTGCACCGTTGCCAATGCAGTCGATAAACATCATATCTACACTGAAATCAGTGAATATTTCGGCTAACTGGTCGGCCAATTCGATGGTATCGTTGGTTTTTGTGATCTCAATCAGCTCAGTTATCTGCCAACCGTCTCTGATTACGATGCCAGCCGGGTCACCGCCTTGGAGAGACGGGTCTACACCCATGATTCGCATGGCTGTTTCTTCCTCATACGGCTCTTTTTCACAGGCATGGTCGATCCATTCGCGGGGGACGAGGGTGTCCGGGGATTGTTCAGGCGGCAGGCCGCATACATTTACACGAAATTCGTATGAATCCTCGCCGTAGGTGTCCAGATCACGAGCTATTTTCAAGGGGTCTACATTGTCGGACTTACGGGCGTCCCAGTGCAGCTTGATCCAATACTTAGACCGCTCCCCATAATGCGTTTCATAGGCGTATCCGTAGTTCTTCGTGGGGTTAAAGATAGCCACCATGAAGTTTACGGGGTCTGTGAGGGTGGTTTCCAGGGATGTGATTACTGAGGCTTGCACGCCGTCTGCTTCGTCGATGATAATCATCATAAAGTCTGCGTGCAGGCCGTCCATAGTCTTGGACTGCTCTTCCTCGGCCTTCGACTTGGGTGCGGTTCGCAGTCTGGCGAACCAGCTCTTGCCCTCTTCGTTCGGGTTATCGGGGTCTTTCATGTAAATCTTATCGGCTTGGAGAACTACATTATCGCGGAACAGGAAGCAGGGATCACCATTGGCATCCATGCGGTTCACCCACTTGGAGGTTTCTGACATGAAAACGTCACGCAACTGGTCGCGGGAGGGGCCAGTTATTGGCTGTTTAGAGTTACGGAAGCAGCATAGGAACCAGAGCATGATCCAGCTTGCCATCGCGTCTTTTCCCGTGCCCTTGCCGGACATTATGGAGAGGCCGATCTTGGCTATGTATTCATCCTCTTCGGGTGTGGTCGGCTTACCTTCATGGCGCTTGAGTTTGGCAGAGACGAGTTTGCCCAGCTCGTCGAGAGCGTGGGTTTGCTGATTGGTGGGCTTGGCTCCAATGGCTTCGATCACGAAGCGGTAGGGGTCAGTCTGCCACTCCTGAATCAGGGTTACTATGTCGTCTTGATTCTGAACTTCTTCGTGCTGTTGCAATGCCAACCGCCTTTACAAGGGAAAGTTTCTGGATATTCTCAGTGGACTGTTCGCGCAGCAGTCGCATGGTCTTTACAAGCTCGGGTATGTGCTTCAGCTTGTGCTCAGTTTTCATGGCCTTGAGCTCTTCGGGAGTCATGTCGAGTAGATGAGCTATGGTTTCTTCAATAGCATTAGCCAGGTTCTGTTTGATCGTGGCCAGCTTCTCAGTCATCTCCGTAGCTGTTCTCACCTGTTCGGATTCGCGCAACTGCTGGAGCTTTTCACCGGGGGTGGCTTGGGGTGTTTCGGCCAGTCCTTGAAGAAACTCGACGAACTCCGGGTACTTGGTGCGAATCTCGGTCAGGCGATTATGTGCCTGAGTCTTGGTTACACCGAATATATCCCCCATGCCCCGAGTGCTGATCCCCGCCTCAAAGTGGGCTCTGGCCATCAGCAGGTCTTGAATTTCATCAGTGGTTCTGGGGCGGCCCCATGCTTTTTTCGGTTTCTTGTCTGCCATATCCTTATGATACCATATTGGTGTCAGATAGACAAGTGAGTGGTGCGGAGCCTTTAGCAGCGCGGGTTTCCGGGGCAGTTTCTGATTTACGTTACAAATTTTATGCAGAATTAGATTTTGGGATGATGGGCTCATTTCGGACACCCCCGCCCTCCCCCCACCTATGAATAACCGATCTAAGCAGTTACGGCGACAGGTAATCAAGGTTACATGGAGGTTCGCGAGCGAAGCGAGCGGGGTAATCGAGCGCTGATGGTGGGTTGTGGTAACTTGGCTCGGCCGAGTTTTTGAAGTCCAGTTTATGAAGCGCGTGGCGGCCATGTTTTGGTTATCGAGGCGGCAGCTGTTAGTAATTAGTCGCTGCGAAATTGCATAAGAAGGTTTACATAATACTGCGAGTTTGGCGTAGAAATTATCAACCTGGCATATGCCAATAATGAATTAGCATATGCCAATAACCTACGAAATATCGTAGTTTTTGCCTGGAGAAAATGTTATAGGATTAAATAAATATTAAAAATAGTTCTTGCATTATCTTGTTTTATCTGTTATACTAAAAGTATAGGAAGTTCGGGAAACGAAATACAGAGGAGTTTTCGAAATGGAAAGTATTTATAAAAACGGTAGAACTGTCAGAGTTACTAATTATAACGGTCAGATACAAATCAGATACATTAACATGGCAGCTGTGAAACGCAATGTTAAGAAAATGGCAGCTGTTGCTAATAAGCCGGTATCGTTATCGGCTGCTGAATGTAAGTCTATTGTAGACAGTCATGACTTTTGAACTAAAGGAATATCAACAATGAACACCATAGAAAGTAAATTTATCACATGGTATAAGAATACACGCGCGTCACGTTTTGAGCTCTTAAATTTCGATAGAGTTCAAGAGGAACTAATCCGGGCATTGCATGGCATTGGCAATAACTATTGCCTAAGAGCAGTAGAAAATTTTTGGGAATATTATCGTAAGAATGACGGCCTGACAGGGTAAACGATACGGGGTTCACAGGGTAAACGACACGGGGCTCTAAGCTTAAAACTAATTGGAGGTATTGAAAATGTATAAAGCAATTATGGGGTTCGCCGCGGGCTGTATCTGCTGCATGTTAGCAGCTGGTTATTGCAGCGACCTTGGTCTGTTGTCAGTAATCGGCGGCGTGTCCGCTGGCTATACGTATATTACTAACTAAGGAGCGGATTTATGAAGATTATCGTCGAACTGAGCACAGATAATGCAAGTATGGAAACTGAAGAAGAATATCAGCTGGAAATTAACCGGATTATGCAGCGCATTGGCGTTAACCTGGGGAAACGGCCTGGACTACTGCAAGATCCGAGACTTGAATGGTAACACAATCGGCCAGTATGAGGCTGAAGATATACCCGTATTTGAGGAGGCAAGCGATGAATAACAATACATTTGCAGACTTTCTGAAGTATCTACCAGTGAGAATCGATAATCAGCCGAAAACATGGGAGTTAATCGGCAAATGCTCTGACAACGTGGAATTGTTACAGACTGCTATTAAGAGAATCGGCAGCGTAACAATACAGCTGCAGGGCATTGGCAAGATCGGCGAACCATATCAGAGCTTAGACGTATCTGTGACGTTTAACGGATTCCCCCCGTATGTGTTCCACTTCTCACACAATAACAGCCGGCTTATATTGGACCCTGCAGGATTGCCAGAATACCGCAAGGTAGATACTTATACAGGTGCGGCCAAGCTGCATCACGCTAAGCGCGTAGAGTTCTTAAACTCTGCTCTGTATTCGATTCTCTGTGACATTGGCGCGATTGCAAACTTGCCTACTGACTTTGAGGAATTTTGCAGCGAGCTTGGTTATAATGTCGATTCCATGTCTGATAATGCCACGTTTCACGCGTGTATGACTCAGCGTAAACTTTACCGGAAGATGTTCACAGCTGAAGAGTTAGACGTAATGCCGAGTTAAATAGTTGCACGTGCTCGGATTATTCCGGGCACAGTTTTTAAAATTATTGGAGGTATTGAAAATGTTAATTAAAAAATATGAAGGCTGTGCGGTCGACAATCACAATGGGATATACACGGCACAGCTATTTGCGGAACGGTATCCGAGTTTCGTTGTTCCTGAAGTATTGCCAGAGTTGTTGGCCGGGCCGAATCATGCAGAATATTTCGATGCAAAATGTGAAGAATATATACTTTCAAAGGATGGTGTATTATTCGAGTATAACGAGTCTGGCGACATACTAGAATACAGTCTGATTGATAGCGAAACAATCACAATCGAACAGCTTAATGATCTGGCAAAGCCTGTTAATCCACGTGGTATGTCGGTATATGAGAATCAGTTCGGGTATGCGGATATTGTACAGCTCGGCGAGAATTGCTTGTGTCGTGTGTCGATTGCCAATACTGGTATTATATCGGCTGATTGTTTCTTTGAGATGGGTGATTGTTTCTCGGTCGAAGAAAATCTTCAGCAGTTTATCGAGCAGGAAATTGAACCAAAGTTGCGCGAAGAATTTGAGGAATCGCATGTTATTTTAACATTGCCAGCATATTACGCTAGTTATTTGATTAACTGTGATCCGTCCGGGTTGACGGATGACGAGCAAGCTGAGATTGATAAGTTTATCCTGGACTCAGACGTCGGTTTATGCGTAGGTTGCTCTGATGATTCTTGGTTTGCGCACTCGAATGACATGAGCAACCTGGGCGCCGATGTTTGTGAATTTTATTTTGAGAAATTAAAGGGGGAATAAAGTTATGAGAAAAGAATATTACGAGATGTTAATGGATATCACCAAGACTGCGTCAAAAGACGCCCCAACACACAAAACGGTCGCGGTATTAGAAAATTATGTTATGGCCACGGATGCAAAACGTGCGTTAAGAATTACAACCGAGACGCCAGTTAGGCCAGATGGATTATACCAGATTGCAAAAGTGGGCAAAGAATACCAGTTAGTTGCATCATCTGAAACTGGTAGATACCCAGACGTTGAACGGATAATGACGGTGAAGTCCAAAGAAACAGTAACGATACCTTGCACAGCCGTGGATACAAAAACAGGTAAAACTGTTAGACTCCATCCCGACTATTTCCCCGGTCGATTACTAACTATCTTTGGCAAGCTGCAAACAATGTCGAGCGCTAAAGATGTTTCAAGTCTTAATTATCAGTACTTAGCTGTTGTTGCAAAAAAGATGTTTTTGCTAGCAGATGACGAGATACAGATTGAATATACCGGATCCAATTCTCCGCTAAAACTCACCTGCAGAAACGGCCTGGAAACAATAGAATATGTCATCATGCCACTGTCATACTGAGGTGAATCATGCACCATATACCCAGCATGATACGGGAGCGGGCGATTCGATTGATCCGCAAGCGAAAATTCAGGGAGGCGATTGAGGTTCTGAAGCTGTTGATTGAAATGATCGAGGGCTGATGGCTAATACCCGGCATTCGTGCCGGGTATTTTTATACCTGGATTATCGATTATCGACCGCTCTAAGATTGTGAAATAAATAACTAGTTGGGCTTATGATCGGCTACTCGCTATTGTGCTCCAGTAGCGGATTATTTATTTGCAGGCGATTTAACGGCCTATACGCTGCGTTTGGTTGCTGGGTATCTATACTCTATTGTTGCAATGGAAATTGATTTACGGCGTGCCTGGCGCTAATTGTCGGTAGTTGTTGGCCGGTGGTTGATTATTGGATATTGAATCGGCTTATCAGTTTTCTGATAATTGGCGGTTAATTGATACTGGATTAGTAGCATATGAATTGGTGGTGGGTCAGGCAAGTAGGATGCGGGGCGGCATGTCTAGCCCGTAGACTTGTTTAATGACCTGGCGCAGCTGGAGTGGGCCATCCATGCAGTAGTTGAAGAGCTGGGGGTGAGTGATTGCCATCTGCTCAAATCGGTTTGGGCGTTTTTCAAGGTGCAGGCCGAACATGCAGAACATGCAGCCGGTTCGTTGGTATCCGAGATCGTATATCTGTGAATATTGCAGGTTGTTTTGTTTTACGTATGCCCAGATGTCAGTTTCCAGCCAGAAAGATAGGGGGCTGATCTGGGTCTGGTGAGGTTGAATGCATTGCAGCTATGTCGGTAGAACATTTCCAGGCGTTGATTGGAATCTTCAGCCATGGTTCCTACGATTGGCGCGTTGCCTATTGCATCCATCGGTTGCTTCTTTAGGTGTTTGCAGCATTGATCGCCGATCTTTATTGGAAGTTCAGTCAAGAACTGCCACTTATTGCTGATCTTCGCCATCGGGCTTAGGGTTCCATCCTTCCGAGTTCCAGTCAGTCGTAGGGCTTTGAGGTATGAGGATTTGGTTCGCTGGACTTCGCCGATGTATTGCGCCATGCGCTTGCTAATTACCGGATACCCGTATTTGCTTACTACTTCGAGGAAGCTGAGCTTGGGCTTAACAATCTCTACGTTGGGGGTGCGCTGGACAAATGATCGGATTTCTGGATACTCCAGGCCGGTGTCTGCGAATACTGCTTGGATATTTGGATTTACACGTCGGGCTATGTGGAGCAGAACAGTGGAGTCCTTACCGCCCGAGAAGCTGACTTTGGCATCTGGGAATACTTGTAACCACTCCTCGATACGGCGCATACTCGCGCGAACCTTTTCCTCCAGCGGCAGTGCCTGCATTTGCAGCAGCTTTTGTCGTCTGATACTTCGTTCGTCCATTTGAATACCTCCATTTTGTATAAGAATAACACAGATAATATAAGATGTCAATCGGGAATATTTGTGTGAAATGTTAAAAACACGATTTTTGAAACCCGCATTGGAAGCGCGATTGCGGTGTGTGGATTTTCGTGTTTTTTGAGCCGATTTTTGAACTTGAAATTGTGTGAAAATTACACAAGTGGGTGGTGGCGCGGGTTTCCGAATTTGGGGCTTGCCAAGGTTGCCAAGGTTGTGCCAGGGTTGGTTTTCGGCTTGTCAGCTTGTCGTGAAGCGTGTTACATGGCAAATTTTGCCAAGGTTGCCAGGGTAAATACCAACTCTCTTTATTTTACGCGCGTGCGCATGTAAAGGTTGAAAAACCTTGGCAACCTTGGCATGTAACACTGTAATCCGCATGTAGAACAGGTATAGGGGATAGCCAACCCTGGCACAACCCTGGCACGAACCCTGGCAACCCTGGCAAAAGTGAGTCGTAGAGCGGGTAATAAAAATCCGGGTATTGCTACCCGGATATGTAAATCGACTCACAGCTCTCAGTCTACTTCTCAGCCATCCATATATGCCCTAATTACTTGCGCCGCGACTTGTGGCACGATTGCATTGCCATAGCCCCGCAGTAATCCCACTCTGCCGGGTATCCCATGAGCCAGCGGGAATGTGCCGGATTCAACTGGCCGCCACTTTCCATCCCGGCAGAAGAGCCAGTCAGGATTTTGCCACAGGCTGTCAGGCGCATCGGTTGATTGCGGTCGATCATTGCAACCCTCTGCGGCAACGGTATGCCCGTGTCGTGCGGTCTGATTGTTCCGTTGCCCCTCGCCGCGTCGGTCGTTGTTGGACTCGGCCAGCCCGCGATTGTCACTACCTCCCGAAGATTGCCCGATGTTTTGCGCCCAGGTCTGCTGGGGTGGTTCAGTCGTTTCTCGTAGTCCATCGGGGGCAGCGTGTCCATCGTTTGTGGTGTCGGCCAACCCGTAACCTTCGCAGTTAGGGCAACCATATTTGCCGAGTAGTTCGATGTCAAATTCATATCCGCAAAATGCGCAAGCTGTGCCGTTACATCCAATCGATCTGTTGATAAAACACCGTTGCGGATTCTCCCGCCCGAATACCCGCCCTTGTGATCTGTCTGACTGGGTGTCGGCCAGCCGTTCGGCAACAAACCAGATTCTTTGCCTGATGTGGTAGCCGCCGATGCCACAAGCTGGTAATACGATCTTCCCCGTGGCGTAACCTTCTGCTTCCAAGTCATCCTGTAAATCATCGAGCCAGCCGGTTCTAATCGCTGCTTCAACCTGTTCTCCAAAGATGTTTGCAGGATTGCACTCTCTAATGAGATTGAAGAACACCGGCCAGAGGTGCCGGGCGTCTGCTTGTGCTTTCTGCTTTCCTGCGTTGCTGAATGGTTGGCAAGGTGGGCTTCCTGTCCAGCATGGTCGGTCGTCTGCCCAGCCTGCGAGTCGCAAGGCGTAGCTCCATCCGCCGATTCCGGCGAAGAAGTGGCACTGTGTGTATTGTTTGAGTTCTTCTGGTCTGACATCCTCAATACTCCTTTCGTCTACTACCCCCGGTGCGATATTTCCCTGTAAAATTAAAATCCGTAGCCATTCGGCTGCTCGCGGATCAAACTCATTGTAATATGCCACCATAGATTATTCCCTCAACCTCAACCCTGGATAGCCACGCTTGCCCTTCAGACGACCCTTGCTGATGCCCCATATTCGTTTAATGAGTTTGGGTAGCAGCTGACTCATCCCCTTGTCAGTATCCCCAAGTGCGGCCATTACCGCTTCAGTTTCGATGAACGCTTCAGGATCGGCAACCAACTGAGTAGCAACAAACTCCATTGCAGGGTTGGATTCGTAAACCGCTTCCCGCTTACTGAGCTTCATCGATTCGGGTTCGACCAGTCCATGTTCAACAACCCGGATCAGTCCTTCGAGCATCCAGGCAACGATGCCAGCTCTGCGATTCGGGTCTGCCCAGAATGCCGCACTCATATACTGAGCTTGCTCTGCGCGGTTCGTTTCAGCAATCGGATTCTCGAATCGGAATACGCGATAGCGCATTTCAGCCGCGCCCGATGGATCGACGATTCGCTGCATATCATTGCATGTGGAAATCAGCTTGGCAGTTGTTGGAGCAGTGACCGGCTTCCCGTATTTCGGTTCAACCGTGTATGTGCCACTGGTATATTCCTTCATGAACTCTTCCCACTGGGCAGTGAATCCCGAATCGTTGCTGACCGAAGCAAACTTGTTCACCAGCATTGTGCTGGCCCACTTGTCCTTGGTCAGGCGCTTCTCGTTCACTGTTGATTGGCCACATACCCCACCCGGAGCGGTTGCAATCGCAGTTGCGATAGTCGTCTTGCCCGAATGGGGAACGCCGATAAACACCAGCTGGCCACGCAATACTACATGCGGTTGCAAGATCAGGCCGGATAATGCCTGCAAATACTCCCGCTGTTCAACATCGGGAATTGCGTATGTGAGCAGATCGGTGAACTCATCACATCGACGGTCGAAACTGGTTTCTGGATCGAATGGAACCGACACACGGGGGCCGAATATCGTGCGGTGATTGGTAGGCGTGAAACTCATATCCGCTATGTCGAGCAGCCCATTGGCAAATAGCACCTGGGTATGGGTGGTGTGGAATGGCACCCAGATTTCATCAACAAATTCCCAGTAAGTCGAATATTGTTCACATTGCCCCAGATCGGGAAGTCTGAATCGGGCTTCGATAATCTTCATTACCGTTTTCTCGGTATTCGACCCACGCAGGTTATTGCACAGCTTCGCGATCTGATTCGTTGCGATCAGCCAACCCCGCTCAGGCGTATAGCCCCAGAACTCTCCAGCGTGGAATGCCAGCGGCTTGCCCCATTCCTTCAGTGCCATTTCAGCGATCTGCGCATCGGTCAACCGCCCATTTGCTGCTGAACGTGCCCGTTTCTTGGGCTTCTCACCCGGTTTCGTTACCATTATCTGATTGCCGTCTGCGTCTACTCGAATCTCAGGCATTTACTACTCCCCATCTATCCAGAGTTATTTTGCAGTAGTCCGGGTTCAATTCAATACCCAGATACTTGCGAGAATGCTTCATTGCTGCTACACCAACTGTTCCTGCACCATTAAACGGGTCTATTACCAGACCATCTTTCGGGCAACCTGCCAGAATACAAGGTAAAATCAAATCAGGCGGGAATGTGGCGAAATGTGCGCCTTTAAACGGTTTGGTTGTCACCGTCCAAACACTGCGGCGGTTGCGGGTTTGCGCCCCGGTGAACACTGACCCGACCCCGCCCGAAGCGACTTGATATTCGGCCGTTCCCTGCCGCCCGGCGAACGAATCCGCGCGAACCCTGCCCGCCTGAATCGCAGGCTCCTTAATCGCCTCGGCGTCGAAGTAATAGCGCGGCCCCTTCGACAGCAGAAATATGTATTCGTGTGCTTTTGTGCAGCGGTCTTTCACGCTTTCTGGCATCGGGTTGGGCTTGTGCCAGATAATGTCTTGCCGCAGATACCAGCCGTCCAGCCGTCCTGCTGTAGGGCGAAGGCAACTCGCCAAGGGATGCCAATCAGGTCTTTGGGTTTACAATCTGGGGCGTGCGTCTTGACTAGCCTCCCTTCGATGGTTCCACGAGAGGTGCCTTGCTTTCCTCCCTCCTGATGGCTGCCATCCGCGTTCCTCCCTTTGCCTGAACCAGTATAACTATCCCCCAAGTTCAGCCACAAAGTGCCATCATCACGCAGCACCCGCTTTACTTCTCGAAACACTGACACCAGCTTTTGCACAAACTCATCAGGCGTTGGCTCAAGCCCGATCTGCCCGGTCTACATTATAATCGCGAAGTCCGAAGTAGGGTGGGCTGGTCACGCAGCACTGAACAGACTTCTCGGGCAGGCACTTGAGAGCATTGCCAGACAATCGCCGCATAGCAGGGAGGCATTTTCAGACTGATAGTATATCATCCTAATAGCGCCTCCACGTCCGTAAAATTCCAAATCGCAAACCCATCTGCATATGACCACAGGCTGATTGAGGTGGGGGTTATGTCGAGATAGCCATTCACCTGGCCATTACCCCGACAACTGCTCTTGGTTTCGACCTTCTCGCCCAAGCCCCTCAAACATTCTACCACCGAACCGATGTATATGGGAATAGATTTTCGGGGGTAGGCTACACCGAGCTTGGTGAGCCATTCCTGGATGAGGGGTGTAACTACCAGCTCAACTTGCGGCTTCTGAACTTCCTGAACCGCTGACCACAGAGCCAGTTCGCCGATATTCACCTCCAGTAGCCGGTCGCTGCAACTGACTATCCGATTCTCACCCCCGCACATCCAGAACATGCGACGATCAGCCTTGCATACCTGAACGGATAGCTGCTTAACCAGTGGTGCAGTAATGTGCTTGATGATCTGGTTGGCAGTTCCATGAGTGCAGGCGATGGGTTCGGCCAGCCGGTATATCGCGTGGATACCTTTGCCCGAACAACTGGTTCTCACCATTGATGCAGAATAATCAATAGCGGTTAAGTCAATACCTGGATTATCCTCAGCATCAATGTCCAGACCCACCCAGCAGATTTCACACCGCTGGCCGGCCATTGGTTTGAACCAGTCCTCATACGCACACCCGCTACAGCCTCTCAATGGCGCGTTCTTCATCGCCCGTGCAATCGTTTCGTGCTTAGGCAAAGACTTTCCAGGGAGCCAGCACCACGCTTTCTTATCGCGGCCTGCGAATCCGAGCTGTGGTTTCAGGCTCGTTTTCTCAAATAACCAGTCCACTAATTCGCTGTAGTTCATACCTTTGCCCCTTCAGCCGCCGATAATGCGGCTCTTATGAAAATCAATAGCTTGTAATGCCGCTTTAATTTTGTCTGCACACGGGTCACAAAGCTCGGCGTTAAAATCAACATCTACTGTTTTTCTTTTGCCGTCGGTGCCCATCAATCGGGCTTGAACGCCGACACACGCAAACATGTTTATTTTAGATCTGCAAATCTTGCATCTTTTATTTTTGCTCATCACTTACCCCTTTCTGCCACTTCTAGGGCGGCCTTGCCATCGTGATACCATTGTTCGCTGATATAATCATCGTCGAATCGGTCGTCTTCGATCCAATCTATAGCGTCTTGCAGCGCCTCCCGCATCTGCTCTATCAGCTTGTCTTTGCGCTCAATCTCAGCCCGCGCCTCGGCAAGCTCTTTCTCAAGCATTTCGATCTTGTCCAGATCAGCCGCAATCTCCTCAAGCGTTGGCGGCTCATCGGCTAGGCGTTGAAACTCTGCAACCAGTGCAGCATTTTCAGCCCGCGCTTTTTGCAACTGCTGCTGCAGTTTGGCAATCTCATCATCACGCCATTCGGTAAACATTCCCATAGCAAATACCTCCAAAATTTAAACCTTAACCGAAGTATAACAAACACAGAAAAAATATGCAATAACAAAATAAAATAAAATTATTTGTTGACAATAACAGATTTCGATGCTAATATTAAATCGTAGGTTGGTTCATTGAAAATTTAAGTAACGTGAAGTGCGGGGGATACCGCTTTAACTTCACGGCCAAGTTTAAGCGAAAGGAGTTGGAAATGCAAAGCAAGGAATTTAAGAAAGACCTAAAGGGGATTCAGAACAAACTGATGGGCGCAACAGCAGCCCCCAGCTGGACTCTTCTAAAGTCGAGAATCATGGAGTTCATGAACGAAACCCGTCGAACCTGGGGTTCGGCAGTATTTTACCTGTTGGAGAAAGGACTTGAATATGAGCGTAATGGAAGATCTTCTGAAGGATGTTAATCGACTCACACAGACCGCTGCTGAACCCCAACTCAGCTTCTACGCCTGCCAAGCGTGCGGAGACTGTTATCGCAGCGAACGGATGCTGGAAACCTGCCCCGGATGCAAAACCAATGCGCGGCAGTGGCCAGGTTCAACCGCTGATGAAGCTCGTGGCCGTGCGAAGCGGGCTGCTGGAGTTGCGCCTGCGACTACTCTTGTGGAGGTGCCCAGTGAACCAGTTACTCAGCCCCCAATATCTGAAGCTCCTAAGCCCGGATCGACAGATGGCATATCAGTTACAGTGCCAAGCACAACGGATAAACCCGCCGGAGCCAAACGAACCGTCAAAACCAAAGCTGAGCCACAAGTGGTACAGGAAATCACACAATCGAACACAGCGCCGGTTGATGCAGAAACGGATTACCGGGCAGCGCGTGAAGCCAGAGTTGCAGCCTTCATCGAGAAGCACGCGCTCAATGAGTTCCAACCCGTGCCTGTCGGAACTGCCGTTGTCCAAACAGTTGGCTATACTCTCTGGGTCGGTGGAAAACCTATCTTCAGGCTTAAAGAGTCTTTCGAGACTGGTCGAGAGTTTGCGGCTGATTACAATGCTGCGAGAGCGGAACAACCGGCTACCCGTATAGACGTTGCAGCCTGCAACAAAGTCTCTGACCCGGAACTCGAAGCGTGCCTCTACAAAGGCGATCTGATTGTCAGCCTCAACTCGGGGCACGGAACTGAGATTGTCAAACCCGGTGACACTATTAAGATTGGTGCTTACCGAACCCGCGAAAATCGCTTGAGATTCGCAATTATCTAAGGAGAATTTATGGAAAACGAAGGACAGATTGAAATGATGTTGGCCGAACCCGAACCGCAGCCGGTGGAGATCGGCGTCGAGGCTCAGAATGAGCTGCTGGACAAGTTCGAGAAAGCTATTCTCGGACACCCGGTTTTCAAAATCGGCCAGAGAGTTCGTGGCTCTGAGCTGGGAATCAAGGTCGAAGTGCTCAAGCCGGGTGAGCAGGCGATTGTTGTTCGCTACGGGGCCGAGGTCGAGAAGCAGGTTCAGATGATGGGCGGGCCACGTGGCCAGAACTGCGAAATTCAGATGTTTAACGCACAGGGCCAGCTTGTAAAGCGGGTCGTGGATTCCAGATTTCTTGAAGGAGTAAGATAATGAGTAAAGTAGCCAAAGCCGAAGATACCGCCCTGGTAGCAGCCCCACAGTCCGCAATGAGCCTGATACCCAGCGCCGAACAGATGGGAGATGGGTTCGTAGCCCCGCAGGATTCCAAGTTTCTCCCGTTTCTCGAAATGGTATTCCCGGTTATGCAGACCCCCGACAAGCCTCAGTATAAAGGCAAGGAATGGACAATTGGCTTCCAGGATGGCAACAGTTTTCAAGCTCTGCCTGCCGGTACCATATTAACCGTTCTCGACAAGCGCAATGTGATAAAGCGCGAATACAAAGACGACGCCGGCCAGTCGAAGAACGAGTATGCCGCAGCCGAACTGCAGCGCGGAACCCCGCCCCAGACCTACAATCGCACCACAGCCCGCTACAATGAGTTGCTGATGCAGGAAGCGGCCTCCAGCAACATCTTCAAGGGCTTCTCGCTCATAACCATTGTTCTGCTCCCCGATGGCCGAACAGTGGTCTGCGACTGCGCGACTTTCAAGACCTTTGCCGGTTACATCTACCCGGCGTTGGGCTCAGTAGCATTGCAGTCCAAAACGGGCCTGAAGATCAACATCGAGAGCCACGAAGCGAACTGCACCAAGGCTAAGACCAGTGGCCACTTCTACCCGGATAAGAAAAAGTTCACCCAGTGGGAGCATGTGCAGCTGACCCCTGAACAGCTTACCAAAGCCGTCGAAGCAGTGAATCTGGCCGGTGAAGCATATCTCACATGGCTGAATAAATAATCCGTTAAGCGGCCAATGAAGTTGGCGCGGGACACCGTAACCCGCATTCATGGGTGAGTGGCGAAATTGGTAGACGCTATGACTGCCAAGTATGCAAGCATAGGCAAGAAGAAACCTCTGATGCTCGGGTTCCGCGCACCCAACGGGCTAAGAGGAGTGCAGGTTCAAATCCTGCCTCACCCGATGACCCGGTCTTGGCCCTTATCCCGTAGCATTGGTCGCTTAAAAGAGGGTTGACCTCCATGCACGCAGTGGTTAGCGTGACCAGGCGCTTCGGCGCAGGGAAGCCGTGGGTTCGAATCCCACTGGAGGTTCTGCGGCAGGGATGCCGTCTCTGGAATGGGCTGGCCGGGGTTCTATCCCCCGGCAGTCTTAAACTAATCATGGAGTAAGTAATGCTAACACTGATCGAAGTTGGAGAGAATGAGATAAGCCGATACAAGCAGGATACCTGCATTGCGCCCGGCAAGTATTATATGTTTCAGGGGTTCAAGCCTTCAGACGTTCAGAAGAAGCGGTTGCAGCTCATGGCTTGTAGCAGCAAAACCGGGCGCTTCATGTGGCTTGCCCCATACGAACCCTGGGTGAAGCGCATGCTGGACGGGTCACTGATTCAGGTTCCCGCGAAACTCGAAACAGTGGACTGGGGTTTGATCGGCATTCGGCAGGAGATGGTTCGCCGATGGCAGCAGTGGTTGCTGAACGAGTGCTACACCTATCTGCGCCATGGGCTTGAGTATCGGCGTGGGTGGGTTGCACCGCTGGGAGCTGGTAAAACGCTGGCTGGCCTACTTATCGGCCAATTCTTTGAACCGGGTCAGGTAGCCGTTCTCGCATCCCGATACCTGCATGAGACTTGGAAATCTCAGGCGCAGGAGTGGGGCTTCCCCATACCACTGCTCTCCACTTACGAATCGAGCCACAAACTCCCCGATACAGTTCGGTGCCTGATCGTCGATGAAGTGCTTGGGCTCAAGAACCCAGATGCACAGAGGAGTTTGAAGGCATTGGAGATCAGCAAGCGGTGTGAAGTGGCGGTTGGCTTCACGGGCATACCGACAAGCGGGGGTGGGCCACTGGATTGGCGATGGCTGCGAGTCATTGTGCCCGGCTCGGTGCCCGATGACCCGAAGGCGTTCCAGTTCGCATGGGGTTTGGACACCCAGCTCAAGGAAGTCGGCCCGAATAAAGCGTATGTGACTACTGAATGGGATCATCAGAAGCTGGCTAAGTTCATCGCCCCGTTCGTCCACACGATTGATCTGTCAGAGATCAGCCAGGAACTACCCGAAGTTACAGTCAGCTATATCTCATGCCCGCAGCCGAAACAGTACGACCAGATCAAGGCGGGGGCTGGAACAACCAATGGCACACACAAGCGTCTGGCACAGGTGCTGCAATGCACTGATGGATTCATTTACAACGACAACGACCAGCCAGTTCGCTTGCCATCGGAAAAGCTGAAAGCGGTTGTTGAGTGGGTTGAAGGGCTTGACGAGTCGGTAATACTGGTTGCAGCGTGGACTGATACGGTAAACCAGCTTGCCGAACTGCTTGTCGATTACCGACCCGCAATCCTCGGTGGTGGGGCGCGTGATCCCGGCGCTGAGATCGAGCGGTTCAAGACTGGTCAGACTCGCCTGATGATAGCGAATGCAGGCTATAGCAAAGGCATGAACCTGCAGAAGATTTGCCGCATCATTGGCTTCTTATCAGTCAGCTCCAAGCCCGATGACCTGGAGCAGATGATCGGGCGCATTGTTCGCCCCGGTCAGCGTGACGGTGTGCAGATCACGTATTTCGTGTGCGAAGATACAATGGATCGGCGGCGAATTGAGCTGGTGCAGAAGCACCGGGGTTGTTCGCAAGAGTTCATCGAAAAACTATTACTGGAGGAATTGGACAAATGAACTTCACAGTAAGCGCGAAGGAATATATGGATTTGCTGGCACTGAAGAACTGCGTTGGTGCAGTGATTAAGACTTACAGGCAGCAGAGGCAGTTCATCGGAACACCCGGCTGCGACTCATTGATAAAAGCATTGGAGGCAAGCTGTGGACAAGTGGAAATTGGCAATGATAATGTGGCTGGTAGTAACGATTCTGGTAGTGCTACTGGAGCCGTGACTCATGGAGGCAGCGATGATTATCCATAACCTAAACAAGTTCCCTGATTTTCGATCCTATGAACACTACGACCTTTATGAATTTACCGAGTTTGACTTGGACAATTTGATCGGTAAAGGAATTGACGAAATCTGGTACTGGTATGGCTGTGGTGGCTATGAGGGAATCGGGTGGGTATTACTGCGGCAAGGTGATACCTATGATCTGCATGACCTGGGGCACTGTTCATGCTACGGGCCTCTTGACTACTGTGACCCTATGTGGCAGTCTCCAGAGACTATTCGTGAGCGCTATTCATCTGAGGTGATGAGTGAAGTAGCAGACTTATTAAAGGCGGCAAAATTATGAAACTGATAATTAAGACCGAGGCAGATACTGTGTTTCAAGTTGCTTATTTCAGCAGCGCTGAAGGAGGTATGGACACTGACGTATTTGGCAAACCGGTGTTTACACTGGAGGAGGCACTAGAAGTGCTGCGAACTGCACAGCTCACCCGCAGCTCTGAAGACTGGGTAATTGAAGTCCGGGCTAAGTTCTCGACTACAGAGGCTAAACAAGCATGAAACAAACTATGCTGTATCTCGATACCGAGACTGTAGGCTTGTGTGGGAACTGCAAGCTGATACAGTTCGCTGTTGATGAGGGTTCAGTGCAAATGATAACCTTGTTGAAAGGTTGGGAAGCAGATGCAGAAGTTCGGGCACAGCTTCACAAGCTCTACGAGCTGATCGACAAGCCTGATACTATGCTAACATGCTTCAACAGCGCGTTTGATTTATTTGTTTTATATAAGCTCAAGCATAGGCTACTCGGACACAAATACGATTCACCAGAGCGGCCAGTGATGCCGTTCAAGTGCAAGGTTCTCGATCTACAGATACCGGCCATGCTTAAAAGCCCGCTGGCCCCATTCGCATTCAGCCGGTCTGGGGGCAAGTCCGTAGCACTGCTGCGCCGAATCCCGGTTGCAGCTCAGGAGATCGTTGCGACTCGGGTTGCGGATATTCTCAAGCCGCTGCTCCCCCAGTCGTTCGAGTTGGGTGTGGGGATTCACAAAGTTGCTAAGCAGCCGAACCTGGTTACCTTGAGCTTCAATGTTAAAGGTCGATTATCGCTCAAGGGGCTGATGGCCGAATATGGCTTACCGACTCTGAAGCTGGCCGAGTGCTGGCCGCTGCCTGAAAAAGGCTTGGAGAAGCCTTGGCTGCCCTACCCTGATCCGGCGGTTCACGACCCGATCGAAGCACAGTGTGACGAAGTGTTGCGCGGGCCGAAGGATTCAGCGTTCTACCGCTATTCCGAGCTTGATATTATTTATCTGAAGGTGTTATATGAAAAACTTAATCACCCGGAACCCGACTACAATTCAGCGTGTGTGGCAAACATTGCATACCTTCGCTACTATGGTTTCGATCTTGATTTCAAAGCTCTTGAAGAAGCAAAATACTATTACGGGCGCAAGGTTGCAGAGATCGAGCAAGCCTTGCAGGGGATCAATCTCCGATCCTCAACAGATCGGTTGGCGCTACTGCAACCCCATTTTCCGATCATCGCCTCGACTGCCAAGAAGGTCTTGAAGGTTCTGGCCGAGGAGGATTCTGAAGGTGGACGACTGTGCAAGATGATTATGGACTATGGCCCCGCCCGACAACGCCTGCTCCAGATCGAGAAGGTTATGGAATGCAGAACGGGCAAAGCACACCCAAGTTTGCGGGTTATGGGAACGGCAACCAACCGCAACGCCGGTGAGGGTGGGTTCAACTGGCAGGGTGTATCGAGCTGCGACGAAGTTCTCGGATATGAGCTGATCGACAACGACCTGGGTGATATACCTGAGCAGATTCTGGATGAAGAATTTGAGCAGGCGAGTGAGGAAGTGGAGCAGGTTCAGGAGCTGAAGAAAGAGAAGGTGGGTCTGAGACACGCAATTCTCACCCCGTGCGTAGGTGACTGGGCGAGTTTCGAGGTTCGCATCGCTGCGAAGGTGTATAACGATGAGAATTTGCAGCGGGACTTGCAGGCAGGTATGGACATGCACACGATGGCACTGGTTACAAGCCACCCCAAAGCTCTTGCTGAGAAGCTAACCTATGAGGAAGCTGACCGGATTTACAATGATAAAGAGCATCCTCGGCACACGGAAATCGTGAAGTGGCGCAAAGGAATGAAAGCGGTGGTATTTGGTATATTCTATTTCGCGTCGATGATGAAGGTTGCCGAAGTTCTCAACATCCCCGATCACGAAGCACAGATTGTTCTGGACAGGTTCTACAATCGCTGGCCGGGGATTCAGAGATACCGAACTGAAATCGAGCGCCGGTTCATCACTGCCGATACCGAACACTGGTCGAAGGGTTCAGTAGCCCGAATGGATACCCTGCAATCGGATTTAACTGGTTTTGAACGGCGATGGGAGTTTGAGAAGTCAGTGGCCGTGGCGCTGTGGGGTCTGGGGCAAACGAACAAGATCAAGACTGGGTTGGTAGGAACTGTGACCCGAACCGCAGCGAAAGGCCCTCAGACCATTGACAATGCAATCGTATCAGCGTGCTTGGGTTCAGCAATCGCAATCCAGGCAGCAGTGTCCAGGCAGGCGGGTAACATGCCGGTGCAGGCAACTGGCTCGTCGATTAACAAAATGCTTCAGGCGAAACTCTGGGACGAGCTTCGGGTGCCTACTCTCAGTATCCACGATGAGCTATTCCCGCCCCACCACCCGAATTACGTGTGTACCGATTACGCAAAGTGCATAGACAGCTACGTTGAGAGTGTACAAGAACTCGTGCCAATGTTGGCATTCGACTATGCGAAAACTAATCGCTGGTCAGACAAATAAGGAGAACTAAGTGAATAAAGTGAATTGTATAGACCATTTATCAGTGTCAAGCATCGGACTGGCAATGAATTGCCCACGATCATGGTGGTGCAAATATCTACTCAAAAAAGACAGGCCATCAGGCGAGGCAGCCCAGTTCGGTTCGCAGTATGACCAGATCATTGGCAAGCGCCTGAATACCAAGTGCCACAAGGAAGAAGCGGTTACGGGGGAACTGGCAGATGGAGTTGAGGAAGCGGTGAATGGATACCTGAGCCAGCCCCACGCATTCCGATCGGCAACCGATTCCCAGCTACCGATCCACATCAGTCCATCGGAGTGGGAAGTCATGGCCGAAATGCTGGGCATGTATTCCGAAATCCCCTACCCGATTACCGGCTTCATTGATCTGTATGACTCCAACAAACGAGCGCTGGTGGACTTGAAAACGTCCAGCTCGAAGCGAACCACATTCATGTGGGGCATGCAGGTATTGATCTACAGTTTGGCTACTCAAGCCAATGAAGCACGAATCCACCTGATGACAAAGACCAAGACCCCTGCTTATTACGATCTTCAGGTACCAGTGACGCCTACCTCGCAGCGATGGGCAGTGCAGGTTTTCGCTCACCAGGCAGCGATCATCAAGCAGTGGCTTGTCGAAGGTGCTGGCGAACACCTACCTCGCATACCCGATTACTGGTGCCATTGGTGCGCTGAGGAATTGGAGTGCCCTGCATGTAATATCATTCTCGGAGGTTGAAATGATTATCGGATTAACCGGATTCTCGAAAGTAGGCAAAGACCTGCTGGCAGAGCAGATACAGAGCTATCAGCGATGTGCGTTTGCAGATGTGCTGAAGCAGGAAGTCACCCGCATACTGCTGGCCAACGACATTAAAGCAGACTTGTAGGGAGCGGATAAGGAAGAATGGCGCTGGTTGTTAGTGGGTTGGGGCCGAATGCGGCGGGCGCAGGATCTAGATTACTGGATCAAGCAACTGTATCTGCGTATCGCGCCCATCGACCAGGGTGCCTGGATTGTAACAGACGTTCGCTATCCGAATGAGGTAGCTTGGATTAAAAAACATCGGGGACTGGTGATTGGTCTTACCCGCCCCGGATTCGATGCAGCGAATGATGAAGAGCGGGAATCGATCAAACAGATTCGGATTCAATACCCTGATCTACCGTGGCTCGTTAATGATGGCACACCCAGAGAGTTGGAAATAGCTGCTCGGGGGATTATCAAGGGATTTTACACTGGACGTTGCAAAGGAGGCTCGTATGTCGTCTAATAAAATTAAGGAGGAGTTCACATGGTTAACTGCGTATTGTCCATAATATTCTTAAACCTCTATCTCTTGGCTGGCCTAGTGGTGTATCTCCTACAGCTTTTCATCGACGATGTTGTTGAACATTTGGTTCACAAGTTCGGGTATTCAGCTGTGCGGGGGTATATTTACAGTTGGAGAAGTTCTGCCCCAGGCCCTTTCATGGTAGTATTTTGGCCTTTCTTCTTACTAGATATGTTCAGGCTTACACTGATAGGTATATGGCGGCTAGCCATCGTTCGATTCCTGCCCGACTTCAAAACTCCTTGGCAGAGTTTAGTGGAAAAGTGTAGCGTTTGGGCCGAAAAAATGCTATACTAACCATTAGCCGAAACAATACCTCCAGCCCCCGAATGGGGGCTTTTTCTTTTCAGAAAGTTCGCACCGGGCCCAAGTCCAGATGGACGAACGATTGCGCCGGGCCATATATTTTCCAGCCTACGCCGCCGAACAGTTTGGATTCGATAGCCAGTTCAGCCAGTCGATGTTTGCTTACCCGCGCCCATTCCCGCTCAAGGAACGCTTCAATAACCACATCGACCGCTGCGCCTACTTCGCCACGAACCTTACCCCGGCTCATGCCTCGATGATAGCTGGGCACATCTTTCCCACCATAGATTTCTGCATTGCGCTTGTCACACCGGGCAGGGCCACTGATGATGCAGCGGATTGGCACACCGTATTCGCGTTCGACAATGAACAGGAAGGCTTGGAGCCGAAGCATCAGTTCAGGTGCGGTCTTTTTACCACACCCACATCTGCAATCAGCTTCGGTCTGGTGAAAGTTTTTTAAGGTTACCTGCATTCGTTCGCTCATATCTGCCTCCACAGTGCCCACATTTGATATACTCATCCAGAGCCCACAGACAACCGCCGCAGTCAGGGCATTTTTCGGTGCAAGAACTTTTTGGCATCTTCATCATGCCTTTCAATATGGATTGCTATCAGCTGATCTATGTCAGCTCGATTGGCCGCCACCTGCTTCTCGATCGTTTCTATGAATGCGCTGATCTTCATGTAAATCTTCGCAACGCCGATTGCTACAGCGATAGTAGGCAGGTGGCTTAACACCAGCTTGATTATTTCGATTTCGGTCATAGTGGTCTATCTCCCCTCCAATCCTATTCAGTGCCAGCATCACCCAGGCCAACAGAAGTAAATCGCACATACCGCCCTCCCATCAGCAAGTTATTTCATACAAAGCGTTCGGCCAGCCGCTTGTTAGCATATCGATTGTATCCGCTTCTGAATACGTTCGCAGCTTCTGATTTTTGCCCCAGTGGAATAAATGCCCGGTAATATCCTTGCCGAACCAAACCACCCAGTGCTGACCGATGGTTCCTGCAATATCGCCAGATGGGTCGTGCATGAGGCAGATAACCGCGCCCGGCTTCAGTTCGCCGCGCAGTAGTTCGCTGATCTTCACGTTGCGAACCTTACAGCCGAGGCGCTCCATACCACGCTGCATCATCAGCGGATTAGAGAGCAGCGGCGATTCAAAGAACCACGGCAGATTCCAATGGTTGAATGCCCGGCTCGCTTCCTCATAGCTCACGCGCCGACCAAGTGCAACGCCTGCCGCTGTTGCCCCTGCTGCGTTGTGGCAATCCCGTTCCTCGCGCATTGTTATCAGCGCTTCGTTCACCTGTTCAGGTGTCGGCGCTGGCGGGAAGCCAAGCACACGCTTAATCAGTTTCCAGATGTTTTTGAATATGCTCATTGTTTACCCGCTTTCTGTTGGCATTCGTTGCAAACGCCAGCGCCGGCCCGCACGGGCTTGCAACAGCACTGGCACAGTGTTCTAGTGTCGTATTGATATGCGCTCATTCATCGCACCTCGCCATTATCAGAATCACATTGCTCCCAGAATCGCAGAGCCAGCGCCCACACGCGCAGATTGTTAAAATCTCGCATCGAGCCATACTGCCCATTCATGCCGATTTACTCCTATGCTGATGCTGCCGAAGCGCCTTACAATCAGCGGTTTAGCAAACTTGAATTGCGTTAAACCGAGATTCGCGCAAGGAGCTTTGAGAGGGCAACGCTGAGCTGGTCATCAATCCAGCCGATTAAATCGGCCTTGTAAAACCCTGATAGATTCTTCAGCTTGGCCTCGGCGATCTGCCGCGCCCTCATCTTCAGCGCGGCCTTCTCAGCGGCATCTATCGTGCCATCTGCCAGCGCCTTTTGCAGTTCATCGCTCATTTCGGCAATGGCCTGCGTGAGCGCGTCAGCAACTACCGATGCGCCTCTAAAGTGCATCAGTTGTTTGAGATAGGCGTTTAACAGCGGAATAGCGTTGCGGATGAATACGCCTAACAGCACAGCCACAGCAGCCCAGAGAGCTTCAGCGATCTGGCTCAATAGGC
>Ga0209719_1000252_pt1 | contig 82554 bp, 84 predicted proteins | sample AD_JPNAS2_MetaG_FD_184421 | JGI IMG/M metagenome (GOLD analysis project Ga0209719, IMG submission 184421) | Active sludge microbial communities of municipal wastewater-treating anaerobic digesters from Japan - AD_JPNAS2_MetaG (SPAdes) (version 2) | ecosystem: Engineered > Bioreactor > Anaerobic...
AAAGTGATCCTGCCGCTGTTGAAACTTCTGAAGAAGGTAAAAAACCTTTATACGAATATGAGGCTCCGAAGGAATCGGATACCAGTTACGGCTGGCTCATGTTTAAGGCATTGTTTGTCGTCGCTCTCATGGGCGGCGGTTTTTATCTGTTTTTTAAGTTTGTTATGAAAAAAGCAGGTGTTCCTGTAATAGGTCAGGGCGCGGTTAAGATTCTTTCGGTTACGCCTATCGGTCAGAACAGATCACTTCATATAATAGATGTTGCAGGAAGAATAATGCTTCTCGGTGTTACCGACAGCAATGTTTCTCTTCTATCGGAAATTACATCAAAAGATGAAATTGACAGAATACGTCTCGCGTCAGGTAAGGATCCTGTATTTAAAGAAACCAGTTTCCAGGATTTCCTTTTCAAGCAGATTCATAATATTACTGATGCCGTTAAGAACCGCAAAGCAGGAACTAATCCGAAGCATGATGCTTCTTTTAATGATGAAATGAAAAACTATAAGTCTGATTATAAAAATGAAAATCAGGCTTCTAAAATTGAATACATAATGAAGCAGAAAGAAAGACTGAGGAGGCTAAGCGAAGATGATGAAGAATAAAAAATATCTCCTGCTTGCGGCTCTTTCGTTTTGTTTCATTTTCGGAGGAGTTTCTCTTTTTGCTCAGGCGAATAATGTTCAGATGCCGATTCCGAAAGTAACTTTCAATATTACTGAAGCAAAGGCTCCGAAAGATGTTGCTCTTTCGCTCCAGGTTATGTTTCTGATAACTATTTTGAGTCTTGCTCCGGCGATCGCGATGATGATGACTTCGTTTACACGAGTGGTAATCGTTTTAGATTTCGTGAGAAGGGCTCTTTCTTTGCAGCAGATGCCTCCTACTCAGGTTATTGTCGGTCTTGCGATATTTCTGACCGGATTTATTATGGCTCCGACTCTGAAAAATATAAATGAAACCGCTCTTCAGCCGTACATAAACGGAAAAATAACAAATGAACAGTTTATCGATAACGGAATAAAACCTCTTAGAGCATTTATGTTCCGACAGACCAGAGAGAAAGATATCGCACTTTTTATCGAACTAGGAAAAATTGAAAAACCGAAAACGCAGGATGATGTTCCGACATATTGTCTCGTTCCGGCATTTATGATAAGCGAGCTTAAAAAATCATTTGAGATGGGTATTGCTATATTTCTGCCTTTCATTGTTATCGATATGATTGTTTCAAGCGCCTTGATGGCGATGGGTATGATAATGCTGCCGCCTGTTATGATTTCTCTGCCGTTTAAGCTTGCGCTCTTTGTTCTGGTGGACGGCTGGAATCTGATAATTTATGAGCTTGTTCGCTCTTTTAAGTAGGTGATTTATGACGGATGTTCTGATGATACAGATGCTGCGCGAAGCTTTAATGATAACGCTTGTAGTTTCGGCGCCTCTTCTCGGTATCGGCATGATTGTCGGTCTGATAATTTCAATATTTCAGACCACGACAAGCATTCAGGAGCAGACGCTTACTTTTGTTCCGAAGATCGTTGCAATATTTGTTGCGATAATTTTTTTCGCGGGCTGGATGATAAGCATGCTTACCGATTATACCCGTAAAATATTTATGCTGATATCCAAACTGGGCGGTATGATGTAGTCAATGGAATATTTTGTAAACAATTTCCAGACTTTTCTGCTTGTGATGATCCGCATGACATCGATGTTTCTAATTGCGCCTTTTTTTTCAAGTGACCTGATTCCCTTCCGTACAAGGGCGCTATTGGGTTTTCTTGTCAGCATGATAATTTTCCCGATGGTTGCAAAAGGTTCATTCGGTATTACTTCTAATATGGGATTGTATTCGGTCTTTGTGCTGAGAGAAATCGCAATCGGACTTTTTATCGGTTTTCTCGCTTCCATTATATTTTCGGCTTTTCAGCTTTCGGGACAGTATTTTGCCGTTCAGATCGGGTTTGGAATGAGTGAAGTAATGGATCCTCTTGCCCAGGTATCGATTCCGATAATTGGGCAGATTAAGAACATGATAGGACTTCTTGTTTTTTTATATATCAACGGACATCATTTTATGATAAAGGCGATTTACCGGTCATTTGAATACGCGCCTGTTTTTCCTCTCGGTGAGGGGGAGTTTTTTACCAAACACCTGATATATTCCTTCAGCGGAATGTTTGTAGTAGCTTTTAAAATCGCTCTTCCGGTTGTTGCTACAGTATTTCTGATATCTATTGCAATGGGGGTATTGTCAAAAGCCGCTCCGCAGATGAATGTTATGATGCTCGGTTTTCCTGTTAAGATAATGGTTGCCTTTGCGATGCTTGCACTGCTTTCTCCGATGATTATCCGGATTATGAAAGTTTCGCTTGAAAGAACTTTTACCTTTGTGATGGGGGTTATTCAGGCATGGCCGAAGTGACGGATAAATTTAAAATACTGGTAATTTCATCCGAATCGGATCTCGACTTAGTCAAATTCGATCTTCAGCTGTTTGCCGCAGAAGATGAAGGCAGAACAGAGGATCCTACCGAGAAGCGAATCCGCGAGGCGCGTGAAAAGGGTCAGGTTGCCAAATCTGAGGAACTTCCCCAGAACGCAGTTATGATTGTCGGTGTTCTCACTATTTTTTTTATGGGCGGCTGGATATACGACAAGGTTGCACGTATTACGGTTTATTACCTTGATAATTTCGGATCATTCTCGCTTACTGAAAAAACGATATATATTGAAGGTGCAAGAATTCTTGAAACTTTGGCGGCCGTGCTTCTTCCTATTTTTCTGATGACGATTATTGCCGCGCTGATTTCGAATATCATGCAGGTCGGATTTCAGATTTCAACACATCCGTTAAATTTCGATCTTTCAAAGATAAAATTCAATCCAGCCGAAATGATAAAGAAGACTCTTATTTCGAAAAGAGTCGGATTTAATCTTTTCAAGTCGATTATCAAGATAGTTATCATAGGACTTTGTTCGTATTTAATTATTCTTAATGAATTCGATACAGTTCTCAGTACTCCGGATATTTCAATCGCGGCTTCGTTGAAGGATGTTCTTTTTATTGCTTTCAAGATTCTCATCTGGAGCCTGGTTCTATTGATTGTCATGGCGATTCCGGATTATCTTTTTCAGAAACGCGAGTTTATTGAGTCGATAAAGATGTCCAAGCAGGATATAAAGCAGGAAATGAAGGAAACTGTCGGCGATCCGCACGTAAAAGCGCGGTTAAAAGAGATGCAAAGACAGATTTTGACGCGTTCAATGATCAAAAACGTCCCTAAAGCTGATGTTGTAGTCACAAATCCGACACATTTTGCCGTTGCGCTCAAGTGGGACCGCGAAAAAAACAATTCGGCGCCTGCTGTAGTTGCAAAAGGTGTTGACTATATTGCGTTAAAGATTAGAGAGATAGCAAAGGGAAATGACGTGATGATTATTGAGAACCGCCCTTTGGCGCAGGAAATGTATAAGCGTCTTGAAGTAGGAGACATAATCCCGGCGGATCTTTATTCCGCGGTTGTTGAATTATATAGAATTCTTTATGAGAACGGAAAACTTAAAGACGCGATGTGATGATTTTTTAAGGAGGTAAAAGTGGCAGAAAACAGCATTAATCTTGACTGGCTTAAGAACAAAGAAACTCTGCTTGCCGTCGGCATAATCGCCGTCGTGGGCATGCTCGTCATTCCTTTGCCTACTTTCATGCTCGACTTCCTTCTAGCTGTCAGCATCATGATTTCGATGCTGGTGCTGATGATCACGATGTTCGTTCCGAAATCGTATGACTTCTCAATATTTCCGGCATTGCTGCTCGTTACCACTGTTTTCCGCCTTGCTTTGAACGTTTCGTCGACCAGACTAATTCTTATGCAGGGTTCCGCTTTTGACGGAAAGATAATTAAAACTTTCGGTCAGTTTGTCGTCGGCGGAAACTATATAATCGGATTTTTGATATTTATAATTCTTGTTGCCGTTCAGTTCATTGTAATCACAAAAGGTGCGACACGTACCGCTGAAGTTGCTGCACGTTTTGCTCTTGATGCCCTGCCGGGCAAACAGATGACAATCGATGCGGATTTTCAAAGCGGTACAATTACTGAAGAAGAAAAAAACCGCCGTCAGGCTGAGCTCCGCAGAGAAACCGACTTTTACGGACAAATGGATGGAGCGAGTAAATTTGTTCAGGGAGACGTTAAAGTCGGAATACTTATTACTATAGTTAACCTCATAGCCGGTTTTATCATCGGTATTGCCGTAAGAGGAGAAAGTTTCGAAGTTGCTCTTAAAACATATTCTCTTCTTTCAATCGGGGACGGTCTGGTATCCCAGATTCCTTCACTGCTCACTTCAACTGCTTCCGGTATCATCGTCACGAGAGCGGTTTCAAAGAATACGCTTCCCGAGGAATTTGCCAAACAGCTTACTGCTCAGCCGCGCGCTCTTATGATTTCAGGCGGAGCACTCTTGGTTTCGGCAATAATTCCGGGATTTCCGAAAATATCGCTGATTCTGCTCGGAGGCTCATTAATCGGAATGGGTTATGTTCTCCTTCAGCGTGAAGAGCAGAAAGCGGAGACCGCAAAAACTGCTGAAAAAAAATCTGCGGCAAAAGATTCAAAACCCGAATCCGTCATGCCGTATATCAATGTCGACGCGCTTGAAGTTGAAATCGGTTATTCACTTATTACTCTTGCTGATCCAAGTAAGGGCGGAACGCTTCTTGACCGTATAACTAATATCAGAAGAATGAGCGCCATAAACATGGGTCTTATTGTTCCTCCGATACGTATACGCGACAATATGGATCTTGCTCAGAATGAATATTCGATTTTAATAAAGGGTGTTGAAGTAGGTTCGGGAAAACTTGAAGTCGACAGGCTTATGGCAATGGATGCCGGTGAGGTAATTGAAAAAATTGAGGGCACCGAGTTTGTTGAACCTTCATTCGGGCTCAAAGCTATATGGATTGATGCCGCATTGCGCGAACGCGCTGAAAGGAACGGATATATAGTTGTTGACTGTTCAACTATAGTCTCGACTCATCTGACAGAGATTATAAAACGTCATGCAGCCGAACTTCTCGGACGTCAGGAAGTTCAGCAGCTTATCGACAGCATCAAGAGCGAATATCCTGCTATTGTTGATGACCTTGTCGGCAAAAAACTTTCGGTCGGAGTTATTCAAAAAGTTCTTCAAGGGCTTCTGCGGGAGAAAGTTTCTATACGAAACGTTGTTACGATTTTTGAGACATTATCGAATTATTCTGACTATACACATGATCCTTTCAGGCTCATCGAGTACGTCAGGGTTGCTCTTGCAAGGCAGATATGCAAGGAGTTTGCGACTCCTGACAAGCGGATGAACGTCATTACTGTTGATCCTGAGATTGAATCAGTTGTTATGAGTTCAATACGCGAAGACGAAATCGAAGGCAGAGTTGTCGGACTTGATCCGGACACATACCAGAGTGTTATGACGGCTCTCATTGAAGCCTATAATACGGCAAAGACGTCGGGATTCGCTCCGGTTTTTATAGTAAGTCCTAATATCAGAAGCGTTCTTTTTAATCTGATTGAAAGAGAAGTTCCGGATGCTACGGTTCTTTCGTATAATGAAATTGCACCTAATATAAGCCTTAACGCATTTACATCGGCGATGATTAACGCCGCTTAAATTTTGGAGGAAAGATGAAATACGTAAAAATTACTGCGGAAAATTATAATAAGGCTCTTTCTGAATTAAGGGAAAAATACGGAGAGGATGCGATTCCGATCAGCCATAAATACATTAAACAGGGCGGACTTTTTAATTCGCGTCTATTCTCGAAGGATATCTGCGAACTTACTGCAGGAATCAACGAAAAGAAATATTCACGTCAGTCTCCGGTGAGACAGTCATTGAATCTGGTTGCGGATGCTGATAATACCAAGTCAATTCTAGCCAGACAGGCGGATGAAGCTCTTCCTCCAAAAAGCTCATATGCCGCGACTCTCGATCTTCTGCGTCAGGTTCAGGAAAAGAAAGCTGTTCTTGATAAACCGGAACCGGTTCGCGAAACTCGTCAGGTTTCATCAAATGAAAGCGATACGAAAGTTCCAGCGGATGTCGAAAAAGAATTAACCGAGCTTAAGAGCGCGATATCAAAACTTTCAAACGGAAAAACTTCAGAACCGGTTATGAAACTTGAAGAAGAACTTATCCCTTATAAGGAAATCCTTTCCGGAAATGATTTTACCGAAGAAGAAGCATGGAAGATGCTGCGTGAAGTAAAGAATTCTCTTTCGAGAGACGATCTGCGTGATAAATTTAAAATCGAGAAAAATCTAAAAGATCTTCTTAAAAGCAAGATAATCGTTTCAGGTCCGATAAAAATCGGTCACAAGAAAAAAGTCGTAATTTTCGCGGGACCAACCGGAGTCGGAAAGACAACATCTCTGGCGAAACTCGGGGCTCTTCTTGCGTTAAAAGAGCAGAAGCGCGTTGCGTTTGTAACAATTGATACTTATAGAATTGCGGCTACCGAGCAGCTTAAAAAATACGCAGAAATAATGAAAATTCCTATTTATGTAGTCAGCGACCAGAAGGAATTTAAACAGATTATTGATAAAGAAAAAGCTGAAGTTCTTCTCGTTGATACATCCGGAAGAAGCCATAAAAATACTCTTAAAATTTCCGAACTTAAAAGTTATGCCGATCAGGTTGACGTTGAACTTGAAAAAATTCTTTGTGTTTCGGCCGCAACCAAAAAACGCGATCTTATGGATATATTAAAAGCGTATGAACCTCTTGAGGTTGATAATATACTAATTACCAAGGTCGATGAAACTTCTTATGTCGGGAATATTGTCGATGTTGCCGATAAGTATAATAAGCCCATTTCATATGTGGCTAACGGACAGGAAGTTCCCAATGATATCTTTGTGGCAAACGGCGAAAAGCTTCTTAACATGATGATCTCGGGAATAACCGACTGAGCGGAGGTTGAAGGTGGTTGATCAGGCGTCAAACTTACGGAAGCTTGTTGTTGCAAAAAAAGAAGTTCTTCCGAGTAAAACACGCACAATAGCTGTTACAAGCGGTAAGGGCGGAGTGGGTAAAACTTCTCTTTCTGTCGGCTTGTCGATTGCTTTGGCAAAACTCGGTTCAAGCGTTACTCTGCTTGATGCGGATTTGGGACTCGCCAACATAAACGTAATACTCGGCATAATTCCGCAGTATAATCTTTATCATGTAATACGCGGAAAGAAGAAACTCAAAGATATAATTATTCCGGTTCCTGAGGGAATAAAAATTATTGCCGGCGCAAGCGGTTTCCATCAGCTCGCCAATCTTGATGTTAAACAGCGTAAAGAATTTATAGATGACATCTCCGAACTTGAAGGCGATGATTTTATGATCATCGATACAGGAGCCGGTGTAAGTCAGAATGTAATGAGTTTTGTTACCGCGGCGGAAGAAGTTATTGTTGTTACAACTCCTGAACCGACGGCGATAACGGATGCTTACGGAATTATAAAATCAATTGCCGCTCATTCAAATGAAAAAACAATTAAGCTGATTGTAAACAGATGCGTGTCAGTATCTGAAGGCAAACGTGTTGCTCAGAGAATCATCAACATAGCCGGTCAGTTTCTCAATATAAAAGTTGAGTCGCTTGGATTTGTTTATGATGATGAATCGGTTCCTAAGTCCGTCAGAAATCAGAAGCCGTTTATCGTAAGTTATCCGAAATCTAAATCTGCAGTATGCGTCAATATGATTGCCCAACGAATTGCAAATAAAGAGATAGAGGTTAATGCGAGTTCCGGTCTCGGAGGTTTTTTCCGCAACCTGTTTAAGTCGCATGAAATAGAAGATGATGAAAATAGAAATGATGATGATAATGATGCTTAAAAGGGGTGTTTTCACCCCTTTTTTGCGTTTATAGGTCAATAATGGGCGATAAAAGTAAAAAGTGCTTGATTTATTTTAATTTTGCCTTCTTTTGTAAATTTAAGCGACATAATGGTGGCAGGCGGTGGGTTTACTTAAAAATATTGGTTGGAATATAAGAATAACGCTTATCGCGGGCGGGGCGGCTTTTTTGATTTCGCTTTTCTCGGGATTGGTAAGCGGAAATACGTTTTCAGTTGTTTTTGTGAGAGCCGTAGTTTTCGCCTCAGTTTTTGCCGGTTTATCATTCGGGTCGCTTTTTGTTTTGAAGAAGTTTGTACCGGAATTTTTTGATACGCTTTTTTCGGTTCTTCCGGAGATTAAACAGGAAGAATCTATTTCCGGTGAAAATGCTGAGTATTCATCATCATCCGAAAGCAGTGAATACGGCTTGGAAGCTGATGCGCCTCAGGCGGGTGAAACTTATGATGCGCCGCCGTCTTTTGCTCCGACGGGTCTTGATCAGATATCATCTTCTTCGCCGTTAAATCCAGGCAAGAAGAAGCTTGAGGAGCAGGCATTGAAATTTCAGCCTAAGATTATGGCTGAAGCTGTAAGAACGATGATGAACAAAGATAATGAATAATTTCCGTGGAAGGAATAGATGAATAAAAAGAAAATCCTTGAGTTTGATCAGTGTAATGAGGATGACCTTTGGGGAAAACTGTGCAAAAACAGCGATCCTGAACTTCGCGAGTATTTCGTCTATAAATATTCTCCGCTTGTAAAATATGTGGCAGGCAAAGTCGCCATGGGAATGCCTCAGTCGATTGAATTTGAAGATCTTGTTTCATACGGAACATTCGGTCTTTTAGATGCTATAAATAAATATGATCCTGACCGCGGAATAAAATTTAAGACATATGCCATGACGCGTATCCGCGGAGCTATATTTGATGAACTGCGTTCGATTGACTGGATTCCGCGTTCAATCAGACAAAAAGCCAAACAGATAGAGACTGTAATTTCTGAACTTGAAAGCAAGCTGGGACGTACTGTTGAAGACGAGGAAATTTCCAAAGAACTCGGAATATCGATGGATGAATTTCATTCGATTTTAAGTAAAGTAAGCGGAACATCCATAATGTCGCTCAATGACATCTGGTATCTCGGAGATGACTCGGATGAGCTGTCGATTCTTGAGACACTTGAAGCTCCTGATAATATGAATCCGGATGTTCTCATTGAAAAAGAAGAAATTAAAGAATACATAGTTGATGCCATAAAAAAACTTCCTGACAAAGAAAAGAAAGTAATTGTTCTTTATTATTACGAGGATCTTACGCTTAAGGAAATAGGTCAGGTTCTTGATGTCACCGAAAGCCGGATTTCGCAGCTGCATACAAAGGCTATACTCCGTCTGCGCGGCCGTCTTGGAAGAATAAAATCAAATCTCGTCGGTTGATATGTCAAAATTAAAGCAGCTTCTAAGTTCATTTGACGAAGAAGAGAAAATCCTTGAGGATGAAGTTGAGGTTTATGCTGATTCCGTCAAGCAGGCCCTGTCTCTTGCCGCAGAAGCTCTAAATGTTGATGTGTCTTCTCTTGAATATGAAATAGTCAAAAAAGGTCATCAGGGTTTTTTCGGAATGGGTAGAACTCCTTATAAGGTGGTCGTACGCCCTATTCTTCAGCCTGAACATGTCGATCTTAACGAACTAGATTCAAAATTATCGACTGAAATTTCCGATCTAGATTTCGAAGTAAAAAATAAAAACGAATCAGGATCATTTAAAATAAGAACTACGAAAACTGGAGTATGGCTTATCGTTACAAAACCGCGCGGAGAAGGACGGCCTGTTGTAATCAGCGATGTACTTCTTAAAATAGATTCCATGCGTGTCCGCAACTATTCGGCAGATACTGTTAAGAACGAAGTGAAAAATGCTTCAGGTGAACCGGTAAAAATTGCTGATTGGATTCCGAATCCCGAGTATGACGGATCGATGCATGTCGAAGTTTCTTCTGATGAGATGAAGGCGACTGTGTATTTTGATGCACCGCGTTATTCCGGCAGACATATGGATTTTGACGACATTATCAATGCAATGAAAAATTCAGGAATCGTTTACGGAGTAAACGAAAAAAGAATAAATGATTATCTTTCAGAAATGAATTATTCCCGTCCGCTGATTGCGGCTGAAGGCACCCTGCCGAAAAACGGAGAGGATGCTTATGTCGAATATAAAGTAAGAATTGAGAACAAAATTGATTTCAGCGAAATCGACGGAAAAGTTGATTTTAAGGACCTCAATCTTATAGAAAACGTAGTCACCGGTCAGTTGCTTGCAGTAAAAGTTCCGGCAGAACAGGGCATTCAGGGAAGGACTGTTACAAACAGGCTTTTGCCTGCACGTTCCGGACGTGACACTTCAATTCAGCACGGCGAAGGTACTATTCTTTCAGACGACGGAAGAGAGCTTACTGCAGAAAAGAACGGACAGGTTGTATTAAAGGCCGGACGAATTATTGTTGATGATGTTCTAGTTATTCAGGGTGATGTGAACATGGAAACCGGTGATATTCTTATGCTTGGTTCCATATTGATTACCGGAAACGTTCTTGATAATTTTAAAGTTAAGGCCAGCGGAAATATAGAAGTACGCGGATCTGTTCAGAAAGCTTTTCTTGAAGCAGAAGGAGATATTATCGTCAAGGGCGGTATAAACGGACGTGACGAAGGAAGGGTTGAAACGACAGGCGGTACCATTTACGCTAAATTCGTGCGTTCTTCGCGCTTGATTGCTGAAAAAAATGTAATAGTTACGGAAGAGCTTCTTAATTCAAGAGTTGATGCAGGAAAGCTTATTTACTGTAATGGTAAACGCGCTCAGATCAGCGGGGGAGTTTTACGTGCCGGCGAAGAGGTTAATGCGAGAGCAATTGGTGCTGATTCGTATATCCGGACTGAAATATTTGTCGGATTGAATCCGAAGGTTCTTCAGCAGCTTAACGATCTTGAATCGGTTTTAAAAGAAACGGCTGAAGAACTTGAAAAACTCTCAAAAGATATAACTACGCTGAATAACCGCCGCCGTACAACTGCACTTACGGAAGAGCAGAAAGAAATGCTTTCAAGCTATATGTCGAGATCGGAAAAACTTGAAGAACGCAAGCAGGAAGTTTTCTCTGAAATGGAAGAGCTTCGCGAATACATGAAGATGATCGAGCAGAAAGGCCTTGTATCAGCTGAGAAGAATCTGTATCCGGGAGTAGAAATATTCGTAAAAGACCAGAAGCTTAAAATAAATGATGAATACAGTGACGTTCGAATAACATTTGAAGGCGGAGACTGGCGTTTTGGAAAATACGAGCTGCCGCTGGGTCAGCAGCCGAAATATGCACGCCGCAGTTTCAGCAGGAGAAGATAAATGAGCATAAAGCCTATTGATCTCCTCACGAGTATGAATCAGCTTCATGAAGTTGCGAAAACACAGCATCAGATGGATAATCTGGCTCTGAGTCAACAGCTTCATCTCGACAAAGAGGCAGATAAGAAATCGAAGGAAAGCGACAAGACTGTCGATCAGACTAATGAAACATATAAGACTGTTGATAATGATTCTCATGCGAAAGAAAACCGTGAACGCAGAAAACATCCTCAACAGGGTGAAGTGAAGAATCATCATGAAGAACATGCTCCGCGCCAGGTTGAAGATGAAAGGCTCGGAAGCAATTTTGATATAAGGAAATAGAGATGTCGACTTTTTTCGCCGTAGTTTTTACCAACATTCTTATCGGAGCAGTTTTATACCTTGTTATAAGCCTTAAGCTTGAAAAGACTTCTTCCGCTTTTTTTTCACGCAAGCTGAAAAAGGAAATGGATGAAATAATAAATGAATTTAATGAGACAGCAGAAAGGAACATCTCGATTCTCGAAAACCGTATTTCAGTAATGAAAAAATTATTGGAAAAAGCTTCTGCGGATGGTGTCGATTTAACCATTAATGAAGAAATCTCCAGAATGGAGACTGAAAAGAAGGATCAGCGCAAAAGGGCGGTTTTTCCTTCAAATACGATAATATCATCCGACATTGGAAAACTTAACAATGTAAAAGCTTCTCTTTATGCAAAGCGCAATGAACCGAGAATTGAAGTGCGAATTGATGAGCAGGTTTCCTCATTCAATTTTCAGAATGATGAAGAAATGATTGATGATCCTGATATTTATAAGGCTTACGAAAAATCAGAAGATAAGGCGGGTTTTGTTTCAAGGCTTCATTCCAACGGATGGACTGAAAATGAAATTGTTAGACAGTGCGGAATAACGTCCGGTGAGCTGAAACTTATGCTTAATCTTCGTGCGGAGCTGTGAAAAAATAGATTGAACAATAATCGGAAATCCGATATAAGAATCTGAGGTTAATTACGGTAAAATATGTTTGAATATAATATGCAGAGATTGACGCCTGAGGAGTTTGAAAAATTTTCAAAACTCGTCTATGACGAAAGCGGAATTTTTATGAAAGATTCCAAGATAACACTTCTCTCTAACCGTCTCAGAAAAAGACTGCAGGCGCTTGATATCAATTCTTTTTCAGAATATTTTGATTACATACAGAAACTCAGCGATAAGAGTCATGAGCTCGATCTTCTACTTGATGTTGTTTCTACAAATGAAACTTATTTTTTCAGAAGCGAGAGGCATTTTGCCGCTTTGATGCAGAAATGTGTTCCCGATATTGTCGCAAAAAAGAAAGACAGAAAGCTCACTGTCTGGAGTGCCGGATGTTCGACAGGAGAGGAGCCGTATACAATTGCCATTTGTCTTTCTGAAATGAAAGATCTTCTTTTCGGATGGGATGTTGAAATTATGGCTACGGATATTGCATATTCCGTACTTGATTTTGCCCGGCAGGGGAAATATTCCGGCAGACGTATCGATAAGGTTCCGCCGAATCTGCTTGAGAAATATTTCGATAAGTCCGAAAGCGAAGAAGATGTCTATACGGTAAAAAAACAGCTGAAGGACATGGTAAAGTTCGGGACTTTAAATTTGTTTAAAGATAAGTTTCCGCGTAATATTGATTTGATTTTCTGCCGCAATGTAATGATTTATTTCGACAGGGAGCATCAGCGTACCCTTGTCAAAAATTTTTATGATGCGCTGTCAAAAACTAACGGATATTTTTTTATCGGACATTCGGAAACTCTTCATTCGGTTTCCGAAGATTTTGCCTACATGAAGATTATGGATTCTCCGGTATATGTTCCAAAAGAGAGGCTGAATGAATTTTCGTCTAATTAATGTCGGAATTGCGGATCTTCAGGTTACAAAGGCGCCTGATATTCTGCGTACTGTTCTCGGATCATGTGTAAGCGTCTGCCTTTATGATCCCAAGGCAAAAGTGGCAGGAATGGCTCATATAATGCTTCCTGAACAGAAAAGTGAAGATTCGAATCCTCGAAAATATGCCGACAGCGCGATTCCTATTCTGATTGAAGAAATGGAAAATGCAGGTGCTGAACGTGACAGAATTGTGGCTAAATTAGCAGGCGGTTCAGTTATGTTTAAAGTGGCAGAAAACAGTCTTATGAGTGAAATCGGAAAAAACAACATTGAAAAAAGCAGAGAGATTCTCTCCAAACTCGGCTTTCCAATCAAAGGCGAGGATACCGGCGGAGATTTCGGAAGAACTGTTGATTTTTTTGCCGATAACGGAGTTCTCAAAGTCAAATCAATGAGCAAAAACGAACGCATTGTTTAATCAATTCAGGAATAACTTATGGAAAGCATGACAGGTTACGCTTACTGTGACGGAAGATCCCCTCAGTTTGCATATTACGTTGAAATTAAATCTCTTAACTCAAAATATAATGAATACTTTATAAATCTTCCGCGCGCTCTTCGTACGGAAGAAAACAATATCCTTTCGGCCGTGTCTGAAGAAATTAAACGCGGAAAGGTAGAACTTAATGTAGAAATATCCGAATGGTTTGACGAGAGAACGTATTCCATAAACCGCGGTATTGTCGAAAAAATAATTGCCGATCTTTCGGAGATTGAAAAGAAAACCGGAAAAACTTTTTCTCTGGATGCTGTTCTTTCAATGGAAGGATCCATATCAAAAACGAGAGCAGTTATAAGCGACGATACCCGCAAATGTCTTTTGCTGTCCGTATCGGAAGCGCTAAAAAAACTCCGCATTATGAGGAAGAGAGAGGGAAAAGCTCTTGAAAAGGATCTCATGTCTTCACTTTCAATAATAGTTTCGAATCTTGCTGTTGTAAAAAAAGATTCTAAAAACCAGTACCGTAAAAATTTCGAGAAAATGAAGTCCCGTATAGAAGTTCTTGTCGGAAAAAATTATGACGAACAGAGGCTCATAACTGAAGCAGCTGTTTACGCTGATAAAGTTGATATAAATGAAGAAATTGTTCGTCTTTCCGATCATATCGCTAAATTTAAAGAAATAGCGAAAGAAGATGCTTCTCCCGGCAAACGCCTTGATTTTCTTGCTCAGGAAATGTTCCGTGAAATAAATACTATAGCTTCTAAATGTTCGGATTCCGCTCTTTCTCATGTATGTGTTGAAATGAAAAATGCCGTGGATAAGATTCGTGAACAGTGCCGGAATATTATATAACTGAGAGGTCGAATGAAGTCAGGACTAATTAACATAGGATTCGGTAATGCTGTTTCGGCAGAAAGAGTAATTGCCGTCATTACGCCTCAATCGGCATCGGGAAAACGCATAAGAGAAGAAGCGAAAGACGGCAATATGCTCATAGATGCCACTCATGGACGCAAAACGCGCGCGATAATAATCATGGACAGCAATCATATTGTTCTAACAGCAATGCAGCCTGAGACTATATCGGGAAGATTCAATGATGATGTTGCGGAGGAAAGCGGTGAATAAATTTTCTGTAATTATTTCCGCGCCGAGCGGAGCAGGAAAATCGACTCTGATATCGCGTATTATGAAAAAAGATTCAAGATTCTCTTTTTCGGTTTCGACGACAACCAGGTCTCCTCGCGAAGGGGAGAAAGACGGAATAAACTATTATTTTAAAGACCGCAAAGAATTTGAGCAAATGATAGCAAATGACGAATTTCTTGAATGGGCTGAAGTTCACGGCAATTTATACGGTACGTCCAAAAAAGAAGTTGACAGGATTCATGCTGCTGAAAAAATCCCTCTATTCGATATAGATGTCCAGGGCGCAAAAAACATAAGAGAAAAGATAGCGGGTGTATTCGTTTTTATCGTTCCGCCTTCAATGGAGGAGCTTAAAAGGCGTCTGCTTTCAAGATCGACGGATTCGCAGGAAACCATAGATCTGAGAATCAAAAATGCTTCGGCTGAACTTGCTTATGCCGGAATATATGATTATGTTATTGTCAATGACTCTTTGGAAACAGCGGAGAATGATTTCTTTTCAGTTATGCGTGCCGAAGAAATCAAAACATCTCGGATGATTTATAAAATTAATGATTTAGCAGGGGGCCTAAAATGATTCTTCCTCTCGATAAGCTTTTGTCTTTCAAAGGAAATAAATACGTTCTTACCAAGGCATCAATGATGGCTGTTGATAAAAAGGACAAGATCGACAATTTTCCTGAAAACCTTCCGGCATGGAAAACTGTTCCGGTTATTTTGAAACTTATTTTTGATGAAAAGATAAAGATTGCCGAAAATCTGGACAAGCCCGTTTCAGAATAATGAGAAAGATAATAGTTCTTTCCGGGGCTACGGCATCCGGAAAGAGCCGTGCTGCACTGCATTTATGCGAGATTTTTCCGGATACATTCGAAATTGTATCCGCCGATTCCATTCAAATTTACCGTTATCTTGATATTGGGAGTTCCAAGCCGGACAAGGCTGATCTTCAAAAAATCAAACACCACTTAATAGATATTGTTGATCCTTCGTTTTCTTACAAGGCATCAGACTTTGTTGCGGATGCTTTTTCGGCATCAGAAGATATTTTTTCGCGCGGAAAGATTCCTCTTTTTGTCGGCGGCAGCGGAATGTATCTTGAAGCGTTTTTTGAAGGTCTTTCTGTTACTCCCGAAGCTTCTTCTGTAATCATTCAGGAGATTCAGAACGAAGGAAGTTTGAGGGGATGGGATTCCATGCATGAAGAGCTGATGGAAATAGATCCTGATGCCGCCAAAAAGATTCATTCAAATGACTGGCAAAGAATTATACGCGCTCTTTCGGTCTTTAGAGCTTCGGGCAGACGGATTTCCGAGTATTGGGGAAATAGGACTCCGCGGATTTCAGGAGATTTTCTCTTTATCCGGCTAGAAGCTGAAAGAGAAAAACTTTATGATGAAATTAATTGCCGGGTTGATCAGATGGTCGAGAAAGGTTTTGTTGATGAGGTTGTTAAGCTCCTTTCAATGGGATATGATGAAAAATGCGCTTCAATGAATTCTATCGGTTACTCTCAGATTATTAAATATCTGAAAGGCGAACTTTCACTTGACTATGCAGTCGAAATGATTAAACATGACACACGGCGGTATGCTAAAAAGCAGATCATCTGGATGAGAAGAAAGGATTATTATCTTCCTTTCGATTTCCGCGATTATTGCGGGATTTCTGAAAAAGTATCGGAATTTATAAAATAATTCTTTGTTCGGTTAGGAGGTTCGATGACCAAGCAGGTAAAAAATCTTCAGGATGCTTATCTCAATTGCGCGAGAAAAGAAAAGCTTGATCTTACTATATATCTTACGAACGGCGTGCCGCTTCAGGGAAAAGTTGTAAGCTTCGACAGTTTTACTGTTCTTCTTGAAATAGATAAGAAGCAGAATTTAGTTTATAAACACGCAATATCTACTATTGTTCCGTCACGGCCGATTCATCTCAGCGAGTCTGCGGAAGACTGACATGAGGAAAATTAAAAGACTCATAATGCTTGTACTCGTAATTTATCTCGGGTATTCTGCATACCGAGGATCTTTTTTTGTTTCATCAGGATATATCGGAATACTAGAATTAAAAAAAAGCAGGGAACTTTATCTTCCCGGTTTTCATTTCAGCACGCAAGCGGCTTTTTCGGGAGATTTTGTCTTCCGAAAACTTCCGCTTTCTGGAAGAGCGGTTTGCGAATTTTCGGCGCCTCTTCCGACTCTCGAAAGACTCGATGACAATTATTTGAAAATCCGTTCTATAGCTTCCTTTTCCTATTCGCTTGATATATCGGCATTTTCATTTAATGCCGGTTCAGAGCCTCAGAAAATAGCAGAAGCTGAATTTGTTCGTTCAGCTTCAATGATACTTAAAAAAATATCTTACGAAAATTTTTCATCTTCATTTTCATCCGATAAGTTTCTGTCCGTTTGGAAAGATCATAACGCAAGCATTTCTGAAGATATTTCGTCGGTAATGAAAGGCCGCGGAATTACCGTTTCTTCCATTGAAATAGGAAGTCCTGTTTTCCCATCTGATGAACGTTATGCGGAGGTTTCGCGATATGCCGCTGAAATTGAAAAGACCGAATTATTTACGGCTGTTTCCCGTGAACGTGAAGCTTCGGAAAGAAATATGACCGAATACAGGCTCAAGAAGTTCGGTGAAGAACTGGACATAATTTCATCCAGAATAAAGGATAATCCTTCTTTATTGAAATATCTCATTTTTAAGAATTTTTCCGGCGGAGTTAATCCCGCGCTTTATGATTTAAATTCAGCCGGTTTTATTGACTCGTTAATGGCTGAAGAAAACAAAGCTGTCTCAGGACAGAAGAATGATGCGAGAAAAGATATTGACAATTTCAAGTGATATTATTCCCTTAACCGAAATTACGAAGATATTATGTTTATATAAGGAGAATTTATGCCTTGCGGTAAAAAGAAAAAAAGAAGAAAGATTGCTAATCACAAAAGAAAAAAGAGAAGAAGACTTAATAGACACAAGAAGAAGTAATTTACGGGAGCAAGTCTCCCGTTTTTTTATCAAATTAATTAAGTGCGGGGCTTATGCGGGGTAAAACCTTTCGGGATCAAAACAAGGTCGTTGAGGAAACAAAATCCAGAAATGATTATTGGAAGCGCAGACCTTCTGAAATAAGAGGTTATCAAAAAGCTTTTTATATCAATGGAACGGACGGATCTTACGTACGTGTTGATTATAATCTCAAAGATAAAAAAATCCGGCTTTATGTTGAAGACGCTTCTGAAGGCGGAATAGCTTATTATTCGGTAATTTCCAAAGGAAATATCGAAGTAGAAAAGAATCTCGCCACAGGCCGAAGCGGAAACCTTTCTCATAAATTTCAGCCGCTTGCATCCCTAATCGCCACTTTGCCTCATAAAGAAGTTGTTAGCATGTTTGGTGACTGTTACGGTATATCGAATGCCTTCAAGGACATAAGAGATGCTGTAAAACGCAAAAAACTTGAGCAGACCCGTGAAAAATATTTCGTCGAAGGTAAAAGAGCCCCTCTATTCGGAAGTTTCAGTTCAACCAAACACTTATCGTGGATTGATGTAATAGATGTTATTATTGCCGCCGGAGCCGGTTTTGCAATTTACAAGCTTTCCGGTTCTCATTATCAGCCGTCCGGTGCTGTCGTTGCTTTTCTTGGAATAATAGCCGGGGGAGTTGATATTCTTATGCGTAAGCGTGAACCTATTTTTTCGAAAATAATTCTGCTGTTGACTTCAGGAGCAGGTCTTTATATTTTCGGAAGATTTTTTGACTAAAAATAGTACTTGAAAAAAAACTCTCAAGGTAATATATTAAGTGCTCTGATGTTTCAATTAATGCAGGAAGAGTCATATGTTTAAAAAGGCTGAAAAATCATCTTTATCTTCAATGCAGGTTGTATGTTTTAAGATAGGATCCGAAGAATACGGAATTGAGATTCTGAAGGTTCAGGAAATTCTTAAACTTCCCAAAATAACAAAGCTTCCGAAATCAGCCGATTTTATCATTGGGGTAATCGACTTGCGCGGTCAGGTAATTCCTATAATTGATTTGAGCAAACGCTTCGGGATTTCCGATAAACAGGAATCTTCTAACATGAGGGCAATTGTCGTTGATATTAACGGAAAGAAAGTCGGCCTGGCTATTGATTCGGTCAGTCATGTTGTTAAAGTCGACAGCCGTGATATTGAACAGGCTCCGCCGATCGTAAAAGGAATTTCAGGCAAGTATATCGTCGGAATAGCTAAAGTCGAAAGCGGTTTTGTAGTAATTCTTGATATTAATCAGATTTTTTCACATGATGAGCTTGGCATTATCGGAAATATCAGAGCCGCTGTTTAATAAGCGGCTATAAGAATTGTTTCAATTTCATCACTGTTAAGAACTCTCGGCGCATTTTCCATAAAAGGATATTTCACTGCAATCTCTGCAATCGCCTTGAATTCATTTTTTGTTATTCCTGCTGATGATAGTCTTTGCGGAATATCCAGATTTATTCCTATTCTTCTTACTCCCTCAATTGCCTTGATTGCAGCTTCAATTACGGTTATTTCCTTTACGTCTTCATCCATAACTTTTGCCATCTGAACGTACTTTCCCGGTGACGATGTAAGGTTAAATTCCATGACATGCGGAAGAATGAGTCCCATCCATTTTTCGATAGGACTTGCGGTTTTAGAAGCAATCGCGCATGAAACCGACATTGTAACTGAAAGAGCAGAAAGAGAAAAAGCCGTACCTGCCAGAACGGATGCAACCGAAATAGGATAACGAAGAGATGGATTATGGTTGTCTCGGTAAGCATTTTCGAGATGTTTGAATAGAAGGTCTATGCTTTTGAGAGCATAAGTGTTGGTGAATTCACTTGTCACTTTTGATATTATTGATTCTGTAGACAGGGCGAGGGAAGCCATTCCTGTCTGAACGGTTGTTTCGTCAGAAGTATAGATAGCTATACCCGGATCAATAATGCTCGCGTGAGGATATAGATAATTATGCTGATAGACTTTCTTTTCACCGGTATGAATATCTGTGGCTATAAACATCGGAAGAATTTCCTGGCCGTAAAGAGGATTGGACGGGATAGTGACGAAATTTAAAGGCGGTTTGACTTCCGGGTTTTCATAAAGATCTTCACAGAAAAGATAGTTGTTTGTAAGCAGTGCAACGGCTTTCGCCGCATTAATGGATTCAGTTCCTCCGAAGCCGATTACAAGGTCGCAATTGGTTTTTTTAGTAAAAAACACGGCGGAATCAATGTATTCAGTGTTGGCTACAGTCGGGATTTCATCAAATACAATGGTCCCTATTCCGGCGTAATTCAAAGACTTGATAAATATTTCAAGTACCTTCTCAAGCCTGTCGAAATCAGCCGAAGTTATGATAATAACGGCACGTGAACCCATGCCGGATAATATAGCCCCGGAATTCCTTAAGACATCGGGTCTGATGTAAAGTTTTGTAGGGAGGTGAAAGTCAGGAAAAATCAAATCGCTCAAACCGTACCGCCTGAGAGTCTAGAAGATATTATTGAAACAGGTTTCAGTCTGTTCCAACAAAAAAAGCGGCATAAACCGCTTTCTTGTAAAAGTTCATCTAAGCAAAAATCAATTTCTGAAGAATCCGTCAATCATGCGCTCAGCAACATTCCCGAGTAATTTATCGTCAATTGCTCTGTCAAATTCGCCTGATGCAATTTTTTCTTTAAGCTCTTTAACTTTATCGGCTCTGATATCAGGAGATTCTTTAACAATCTGAGCCAAACGCGCTTCTTCAGCCGCCTTTAACCCTTCTTCGGATATCTGAACAGAATCAGACGCAGGTCTTACATTGTTGACCTGATAGTTCTGTTTTGGTTTTCGCGGCTCAATTATGCTGTTTACATTGCCGATTTTATCAATAACCATTTTTATCCTTCCCTTAACTGTTTACATTATCGGAAATATTTGTCAATTCTTTAATGATATTACTCATTTTTGGCGTTTCAGTCAAAAAAAAAGTGATTATGTCGCAAAAATTATATTTCATCTTCATCATCTATGTTTTTCGGATCATTATTGTCAATTGCGATTGCAAATTCGCCTTTTTCGGTTATTTTTGATTCTAAAATGCTTTTAGCCGTTCCGGTTATAAACTCTTCATGGATTTTGCTGATCTCCCTTCCTATCAGAATCTGGTTGTCGGGGAAAACTTCAGCAAGTGCCGTGAGCGTTTTGATAATGCGGTGAGGCGATTCGTATATGACGATTGTAGCGCTGATTCTCTTAAGCGAATTCAGTTCGTTTATTCTGCGTCCTGGTTTTTTGCTCAAAAAGCCTCCGAAGTAAATTTCTTTACCGGCAAAACCCGCAACGCTGGCGATTGTAGTTAAAGCCGATGCTCCGGGAAGCGGGATGACCCTTATTCCGTTTTTGCGGGCTTCGCTGGCTAGTTTGGATCCCGGATCCGAGATTCCGGGTGTTCCGCAATCTGTAAGATAGGCGGCAGAGCCTTCAGCTTTAATTCTGTCTATGAAAAATGAAAGTGAATTGTCCTTGCTGTGAGAATGAAAAGAGTATAGTTTCTTTCCGGTAATTTCATAATGATCGAGCAGTTTTTTGCTTTGCCGCGTGTCTTCGCACATGATAAAAGATGATTCTTTTAGAGTTCTAACAGCTCTGAAAGTGATATCTTCGAGGTTGCCTATCGGTCCGGCTACGATGTAAAGAGTGTTTTCGTTCATGGCTAAAAAGGCTTTTTTAGAGTAATTTTAGCAAGGAATAAATGATTGCATTTATTTTTTTGTCTTGCAAAATGCCGATGATAGGCGGATAAACTTTAGTATGGAAAGAAGGATGAAATGAAATTATTAATATTTATTGGTATGTTTGTTCCGTTTGTTCTGTCTGCGGAAATGAAAATTGATTTTCTGGTTGGTGATGTTTTTATCAAACCAAGAGGACTGAGTTCAGCCAAAGCCCAGCGTGGACAGATCGTGAATCCGGGTGATTCAATTGAAACAGGTGCAAAAAGCATGGCTGTTATTTCTACAGACGGCAACAAAATAACCGTCAGAGAAAAAACAAAGGTTATGCTTTCGGAAAGCACTGATTCTGCCGGAAAATACGGTTCACTGTCAGTTTTTGCCGGTAATGTAAATTGTAAGATGAACAAGCTGAAGAAGAAAGGCGGACAATATGAAGTCAATTCCGCATCAGCCGTTGCTGCTGTCCGCGGCACAGAATTTGACGTTTCTGTTGCGGATAACGGAGCTACTCTTCTTAATGTAAACGAGGGATCGGTCGTGCTGACCGGAATTGAAAAATCCGTAATTGTTGCCGCGAATCAGGAATCTACTGTTCCACTGGGATATGATCCGACTGAAGTTAAAATTCAGAAAAAACGCGATTGGAAGCTTTGGGCTGAAGAAAATAAAATTGCTCCGGGCAGAGAAAAGGAAGTTGTTAACGGAGCATTGATCCGTGCGAAGAAACTGGATGCCGACATTGTATTCCTTGAAGAAGAGATTGAGAAAAAAACGCTTGAAAAAGATGAATTTTTAAAGTACGCGAATGCCGCCGCTAAAAGCGGAAATATGAAACTGCGTGATGATTACTATGCTAAGTCGCATGAAGCTAAGCGCCAGGCGTATTCTGCGAAACTAAAAGCCTCTTATCAGGCTGATAAAATCGCTCTTGTTAAAAGTGTTGCGGACGGGGTTTTAGTCTGGGCAGAAGATAAAAACCCTCTGAGTGAAGATGTTTCGGCAATAGCCGTGATATATGAAAAACATTACAAAAAGTATATAAAGCCTGTTGAAGATGAGGCGGAAATGCGTCAGAAAATTATTGATAAAAGAAGAAAAAAGAGTGAGGGGAAATGAAAAATTTAAAGTATGTCTTGATTCTGTTTCTGGTTGCAAATGTATTCTCTTGTTTCAGTGATGAGAGTTCAGTGGATATTCAGGCCCGGATTGATGCTTTGGAAGAAGCGATCAACAGCAATGACTATGACGCGTTTCGTGACTGTTTTGATGAGACTGCTGTTAATTTCGACACGTATACTTCGTCAATGTTCTATAGTTTGACTGATAACGGATTAACTAATTACAGCTTCGGAACACTTGTAATCATAGGGAATAGTGTTAGCTGTACGGCAACAATTACTGGAGCAACTAACAGTGTTGAAACAACGACTTTTATCATGATTGAACGCAACGGTGATTATTATATACAGGAATGGAAAGAAGGCAGCACATTGATGTTCGATAAGAAGTAGTTTAATTTGTTTTGTTGATGTGGGAATATTTGATAGAGGTGCGTGTTTGTGCCTCTATTTTTCTATTATCTAGTATTATGATGTCAGTCAGTGGAATTAATTATTAAATGAGACGGCTTGTATGAAGATATATTCTTTTATTTTTTTATGTCTGGTTTTTGTTTCTGGATGTTCGAAGGCTCCTAAGGACGAAATTCTTAAGGATATTTACAGACTCGGTGAGGCTAAAACCTCTGCCGAAGCTGAAGCTTTTTATACAAAGCGGACAGTGGAATTAAGCAGAAAAAGCGATGCTGTTTCAGATATTCTTCTCTCATTTGAAAGAAAGATTTTCGTCAAGGGTTCAGAGTATGAGGTCAAAGACAAAAAAATTTCGGGTTCAGATGCTGTAATAGTTCTTAGGATAATAAAAAATCCTTCCATGAATTTAATAGGACTAGAGCTCGAAATTCCTTTCAAATATGAAGACGGAAAATGGAAAATTGACCGGTCGGAAGATATTGTTCCAATTTCGAGATAATTCATTTTTTGCGAAAATGGATTGACCTTTGTTTTCCATGTGATTTCCATTAGTCATGAAAAAAATAATCATTTTTTTATTTTTGGTTTTTGCTTTTTCAGGTATTGATTCCGCGGATATAATTGCATATCCCGTACCTTTTGATCCGTCTGTTCAAACACTTACAATTGATGATAAAAGCGGTGAATTGAGCGGAAATCTTGAAATTAATTTCCGAATATACGATATTGCCAGTGATCTGGTTTATTCCAGAAAATATAATTCTTTTCCGATCAAGTGGAAGGGCTATAATAACAAAGGCGGTAAAATTGCGGCAGGATTTTATATTATAAAAATTGATGTGATAAATGATATTACCGGCGAAAATTATAAGAAGATTATACGCATTCTGGTAAAGAAAAAATGAAAAAACTCTTCATCATTACCGCAGTTCTCATATGTTCAGACGTTTACAGCGCCGGACTCGGCGTCAGGGGAGCATTTACGCGTAACTGTTTTATCGGTTCTGAATATATTGCATCAGGCAGATCTTGTGAATCATACTCGGATGATGTTTATTCGGTTTACTGGAATCCTGCCGGTCTTATATCCATTTATAACAAAAAAAATCTGACAGCCGATGAGATTCGTAAAAAGGCCGATAAGGGAGAAATTGAGGATATTTCCGAAGACGATATCCGGAAGATGGATGACAATTCGAGAAAAGGCTTTTTGCAGTTGGGATTTACTGCTTCAAGTATTGATATCGACCGCCGTTCGCTTTTTGCTGCTTCTGCTTTCAAGTTTTTTAATGGTGTTATGGCAGTCGGCGCTTATGCTATAAATTCGCCCGATATTGAAACCCGTGATGAATCAGGAAATCTTACCGGTAAGACTTCATATACTGCAGCCGTCGCATCTATTTCGTACGCTTTCGAATCTAAACTCGCCAATTTCGGATTTACCTTCAAGGGGTTATCTGAGAATATTGACGGCGATGCATATTACGGTGCTGCAGGTGATGCAGGTGCTCAGTTTTATATTTTACCGATACTCAAGATTGGAGTAGTTGCTCAGGATTTGGGCTTATTCATGTACGGCGGTTCAATCGAAGGAGATAAATATGATTTCGGTTCACCATTGATCCGCGGCGGTTTGTCATTCTCGAATGCAAGCAGAACGGTTATTCTTTCGGCTTCGACAGTCAGAAGGCTAGAATCGGATTCTTTTGCTTTCAATATGGGATTTTCTTACTATATGGATTCCGTTTCTTTTATGACGGGGCTTGCCGATAAATGTCTGACTGCCGGTGCTGTGATTTCCATTTCGGGAAAATATGAATTTTCATACGCTTTTTCAGTTGATCCGGTTGATCTCGGATATAATAATTCGGTTTCTCTTTCGGCGGTATTTTAATGACGTCCAAAGTCAGAATTATGGGGATTCTCAATGTCACCCCTGATTCATTTTATGACGGCGGAAAATATAATAATCTTGATTCGGCGCTTTTTCGCGCCGAGGAAATGATAAGAGACGGTGCCGATATAATCGATGTCGGCGGTGAATCAACGCGTCCGGGCTCGGATGAAGTTTCAGAAGAAGATGAGCTTTCCAGAGTTCTGCCGGTTGTCGAAAAAATTGTATCAGAACTCGGGGCTTTTGTCTCAATAGATACGATGAAATCCAAGATTGCGGATGAAGCCCTTGCTTTAGGTGCTAGAATGATAAATGATGTCAGCGGAAATGAATATTCCCGTGATATGCCTTTTATTGCGGCAAAACATAATGCATCGCTCGTTATAATGCACATGAAGGGAAAACCTAAAACAATGCAGGAAAATCCCGTTTATGGAAACCTTATAGAAGATATTTGCGCTTTTCTTTCAAAAAAGGCTGAATCGGCTATCGAAGCCGGTGTTAAAAAAGAAAATATTATTCTCGATCCGGGTATAGGATTCGGTAAAACGCTTGAAGATAATTATAGAATTATTTACAATGTCGGAAGCTTTAAAAAGCTCGGCTATGATCTTCTTATCGCGCTTTCGCGGAAGTCTTTGATCGGCGGACTTTATAAAAGTCCTGAGGACCGGCTTCCGGCTACGATAGCACTTAATTCTGCCGCGGTTCTCGGTGGCGCCGATATAATACGCGTGCATGATGTGAAAGCTCATAGACTTGCTTTGTCTGCTGTTGAAATGCTTGGGAAGGTGTGCTGAATGCCTCAGTTTTTTTACATAGCAATGATGAGAATATCTGAAGTATGGGATTATATGCGCGTTGCGGTGGATATCCTCCTCGTTGCAGTGCTCTTTTATTATGTTTACCGGTTTTTGTCTCATACCAAGGCTGTTCAGCTTCTTAAAGGGCTGATTGCCATTTTTATATTTTCAGTTATATCAAACAAACTTCAGCTTGATACAGTCAATTGGATAATAACAAATCTGACTTCATATTTAGTTTTGGCTGTAATCGTTCTTTTCCAGCCTGAACTCCGGCGTTTGATAAGCCAGTTTGCTCAGAGAAGCTGGCTCTCAGCATCTTTCAGTGAAGATGCCCTTCAGCTGGATGAACTTGTCAGTGCTGTAATAAGCATGTCTGAAGAGAAAACCGGCTCATTGATTGTAATAGAAAGAAACAGCGGTTTGAGAAATTATATAGAATCAGGCGTCGCAGTTAATGCGGGAATAAGCGAAGAGCTTATTCGTACGATTTTTCATCATAATACAGATTTGCATGACGGAGCGATTATTATTCAGCAGGGAAAAATTGCCGCTGCGGCATGTTATCTTCCGTTATCCGATTCAAAGCAGATAAAAAAGCATCACGGTGCGCGGCATAGAGCTGCACTTGGTATTGCCGAAGAAAGCGATGCGCTTGTCATTCTGACAAGTGAGGAGACCGGCGGCATTTCCATAATGGTAAACGGAAAATTATATTCAAAAATCAGACCGCAGGATCTGAAAAACATGATAATATATTTTATGAATCCCAAGACTGCTTATGAAGGGAAGTATTCTGTTAAATGAAAAGCATTGAGTTTTTAAAAACATTTTTTTCAAGGAAGAGCTTTATTCCGAAAATAGTGGCGCTTGCGTTTGCGGTTCTTCTCTGGTTTTACATCGGCAGCAAGAAAGTCGGAAGTGTTTCTTATAATATTAATGTTGTTCCGATTAATCTATCTGCGGATATGGTTGTGACGGAATTTCAAAAAAAGTCAGTCGTTGTTACTCTTCGGGGTAATAAGGAAGACATTAAAAATGTTAGCAAGAAATCCATTTCAGTTGAAGTTGATCTGCGTAATCCTGTAGTAGGAAAGCTTGCAAAGTATGATTTGAATATAAATTTTTCTGAACAGTATGATTCACTGAAATATGAGCTTTCTGATAGAAAGATGTTTGTTCTGGTTGATAGAAAGGCTGTTAAACGCGTTCCAATACGCCTGAAAATCGAAGGCAGCGTTGAAGAATCATTTGTTATTGTGAATACTAAAATTAATCCGGAATATTGTACAATCAGCGGAGCTGAGTCGGAAATAAACTCAATCGAAAGCGTAGAAACGGAACCTGTTGTTATTTCGGGAGAAAAAACTAATTTTAAAAAATCTGTGCGCATATTAGTTCAGGATCGGGAAAAAATCGGAGTGCAGCCTGAATTTGTTTCTGTAAATTTTATGCTCTCTCCTGAAAAAGATGTTATGAAAATCAACGTTCCGGTTACTGTCCGCGGAGCCGGTCATAATTACGATTATAAAGTATTGTCGAAAAATATTGATCTGTTTCTCAAGACTGAAGATGACAAACGCGTTGATGCGTCCGAAGCAGAAGCATATATTGATATGTCTTCATATGATGTGCGGTATGATCAGGATATGAATTCTGAAGGAGTTGCGATTAAAGATTTTCCTGTTAAGGTTATTTTTGAAAAGAGAAAAGATATTAATTTTGTGTCGATTGTTCCCGAAACAATCAGCGTTAAGATCCGCAGGAAATGAGGCAGTATGGGAATTCTTTTAGGTGTAAATATTGATCATGTGGCGACGCTAAGGCAGGCGAGAGGCGGTTCGGAGCCATCGGTAATTGACGCTGCTCTAATATGTGAACGCTGCGGAGTAAACGGAATAACGATTCACCTTCGGGAAGACAGAAGACATATTCAGGACGCCGATCTTTTTCAGATTAAAGAGCGCATTTCGATCAAGCTCAATCTTGAAATGGCGCTTTCTGATGATGTTATTTCCGTAGCAAAAAAGGCAAAGCCTCATATGGTAACGATTGTGCCTGAGAAACGAATGGAAGTTACTACCGAGGGCGGTCTTGATGTTGTATCTAATTTTGAAAAAATAAAGTCGCTCGTCGAGGATTTTAAACAATCAGGAATTGCATCATCCCTCTTTATCGAACCGGATATGAAAACAATTGATTTTTCACATAAAACGGGTGCGGAATATGTTGAGTTTCATACCGGAAGCTATTCTTTAAAAACAGAATCAAGCGAAATAGATTATGAGCTGAAACGCTTATATGACGCAGCGGCTGCTGCAACAGCTGCGGGTCTTATTGTGAATGCAGGGCATGGCTTAAATTATACTAACGTTATTCCCGTTCTCAAAATGGAAAAACTTCACGAACTTAATATCGGACATTCGATAATTTCAAGATCTGTTTTCACTGGTCTTGAAAGTGCAGTCATAGAAATGAAAAATATTCTGGACAGGGGATGATGTGAGCGTACTGGCTTTTATTCTCATATTTATAGGCGTTGTTCTGCTTATGTTTTTTTTGAAGATTGCTTTTGCAGTATTCCGTATGTTTTATTCTGTGAGAAAAATTTCCAAAAATGCTAAAAAAGCCTCATTTGCAAAATCAAATTATTCAAGACAGACAGGATCAGGGAGGATTATCGAGCTTGATAAAGATCAGTATAAGATCGATTAAACCCCTGCTGTGCCTGATGTGTCTGCTGATTTCTTTCTGTTCAAAAGAGAAAGGTGAGTTTGCGTACAAATTTGCCGATATGGACGGTTACCGCAGACTTGATTCTGAAGCAGAATTTTCCATCAATGATAAGATTCAATGGATTTATAAGTTTCCGAAGTCAAAAGAAATTCGGAAGCTTGGTATTGTTGTCCAGAAAAAAGAAACTGTTTGGGTTGATGTTTATAAAGATAAAGGTGTTGTTTTTCCCGCTTCGGGAATTTATTACGGTGAAATCGATTCGCTTGATGAAGGCCGTTACCGTATAACAGTTATGCAGCTTGAAGGTCTTGATTATAAATTCTATGATGCAATTGAAATAATTGTAAATGACTTTGAAGAGGAATTTTAGTGTTCAGTGACCATTTCGGAAATCCGATTGAACTCGATTCCGCTTCGATTTTCTCGCGCGGTTGTGCATATATTCTAGACAGAATATTTCTTGGAATATTCTGGCTTCTCTTGATATGGCTTGCAATATTTCTTCAAAAACTCGGAATATGGGATTCTCTTGCATCCGCATCTGATTCAATTTCATCCGAATCTTCATCAGGAAATGACCTTGGTGAAATTGCCATGACCATAATCATTTCAATATTGGTTTTTGTTGCTTATGCAATATTTTTATTTCCGGTTACATTGACTGAATATTTTTTAAAAGGACGTTCTCCGGGCAAGCTTATATGCGGAATAACTATAATCAGTGAAAACGGAGAAAGACCTTCTTTCTATCAAATATTTATGAGGGCGATTCTGCGGGATATAGAATCAATGTTCGGAGTTATTTTTATTCTCGCAACGCCGCGAAGACAGACATTTTATGATATTTTGTGTTCGACGGTTGTAAAGAACATGCGCAGAAAAAGAACGCGCATGCCTGATCTTAATTCTTCAAAAGGAGCTTTTGTTCTAGATTTCAGATATCAGGCAAAGGCAATCCTCTGGCAAAGGTATTATCTTTCCATGATTCCGCAGATTATTTCCGGTACTCATTCCGAGATTTATACAGTTTCAAAAATAATCAGGGTTCTTACAGATAATATCCCGCCTATGAAAAACAGATTTATGACAGAAGGTGATGATGCGGTTTTGCGGAATAAAAAAATTCTTGAGGATTTTTCCGAGGCACTTGACAGAGGAGGAGTCCAATGGGTGAGTCGCTGAGTAAATTTCTTTCGCGCCGTCCAGTTCTTGTCGATCCGAATTCCACACGTAAAAAGCCGCGTGATCTAAAGTCTTTTTATACTTTCTGGAAGAAAATGGATTCAACCGCTTCAGATATCTCATTCATCAGATCACGCTATTTTGCTCACGGGACTATCGCCGAAAGATATCAGATGTATGTAAAAACGGTAATTTCTTTTTTTAAAACAGGATACAGAGATTCAAATGCCGTACTTTATCACGATAAAACTGGTTCTTTCCGAGTTAATAAAAGGCATATTTTCTTTTCATTTTTTTTAAGAAGGCTCCGTATTCATAACGAGACAATGAGATCTGCCTTTCCGTGGATTCTTATGTTTGCGGTTCTTTTTACATCAGCCGCATTGGCTGCATTTGCTTCGACTTCTCTTTTTACTCATTACGGAGAATTTTTTCTGCCGCAGCATATTCAGGAAAATCTTTCACGGGGAGAGCTTTGGACGAATGTATTGTCGGAGGATCCGGTTTCCGGCGGTGTCGGCATAATTGTAAATAACGTTCTGGTGACTCTTAAAGCTTTTTGTTACGGAATAGTCTTCGGAATTCCCAGCATTTTTATCGCTGTTTTCAACGGATGGCATCTCGGAAGCATAATGGCCGCTACACATAAGTTTTCGATGGCGCTTAATCTAGTTCAGTTTGTTTTAAATCATGGAATTCTTGAAATTTCGATTATTATTTTTGCTTCCGCCATTGGAATGAAAACCGGATTATCATTTTTCTTCGTTCCCAAAGGCAGCAAATTGTCATATTTTGCGGAAGAATTCTGGAAGGGCATTAATTCGCTTTTAATATTTTTTGTGTGGCTTTTTGTCTGTGGAGTAGTCGAGAGCCAGATATCTCCGGCTATGGGAAAACGTATGGCTCACACTAAAGCAATTACGGAGGCTTTGATTACAGGTCTCATGCTTTTCGGTATATATTTTATTATTCATCATGGAGTTTACTTGTATGCAGGAATTAAGAATAGAAAACGATAATACCGGTTTTGATAAACCGGCTGTTGTGCGCAATGTCAGCGACATGCTTTCGTCAGCGTTTAAGCATGTTCCCAAGATTATCAAAAGCAATTTAAACCTGATAATTATAATGTCTATTGCCGCCTTGGTTCTAGCAGGAGTAATGGATTATGTAGTAAATTATTTCTGGGCAGAAACGATTTCGCGGAAAATTCAGGAAATTGCAGGAAGCGGTACCGGAACTTCAACAGAACTTCTACGAATGGCCTTAAAAGGATTAAAGAAACTGGGATTAGCCTATGCATATTTTATAGTCGTTTTGCCGGGTGTTCTTATTTGTTTGTATTATATGTATTATTCGTATATTAAAAAAAGCGATGCTTTTTCTGAAATGCCGCTTAGAAGCTTTTTCAAGTATGTTGTAATGTCAGTAGTGAATACTTATGTTTTGATGATTGCAGTTTTATTGGTATTAATGATTCCGATTTTAATAATAGTCGGTATTATTGCGGCATTTTCTCTGATACCTATTATCGGACCTATTATCGGCGCGCTATTTCAGATAGCACTTCAATTGGTTTCAATGGTTTTTCAGTATATTTTTATGGCAATAATTTCGCAGGCGACGATTCTTTCTGTCTTTAGAAAAATATATCCTATAAGATGCATAAAGCTTTCGTGTCTAATTCCTTTTAAAGCGTGCGGAAATAAAAAAGGCGGTTTTTTCGGCGGCAATCTCTGGCGTCTTGTATTAGCGAACTTTTTATCCGGATTAATATTTAATTTAGGAGGAATCTTTGTTGCGCTGATTCTGTTTTTAATCGGTTTTTTGATTCCTGACAAAAGTGTATTCGCATATTTGTCAACAGGTTTGATCTTCGCGGTTATGTTTTTAATTATGCTTTTGATTTGCGCATATTCATTTTCGCTGCAGACAGCTTATACAATTGAGAACCTTTACTTCGGCAATTATCCGTACCTAGAGGAAATAAAGAATGCCTCAGCAGAATAATTCTGAGCTCGCGGGACTTTGGGAGACTGAACTGTCAAAGATTCAGTCTCTTGATTCTGTGAATATTCCTGATTTTTTAGGGAATTTCTTTCAAAAGATATTTGATAAACTTATGAAACTTTTTCACATTTTTGACAATCTTCCGGATATTACGCTTGCGAAGAATATTATGTTTTACGCTTTCTTTATTGTTTTACTTGGAGTAATTTTGTTTTTTGTAATTAAATATTTCCGCAGAGATATTGCTGATTTTTTCCGCAGTATCTTTTTCCGGAGAAAGAAAAATATAAATGAATATGATTATCTCATTCTTTTTAAACAAGGCAATTATTCCGAGGCGATGCGTCTATTGATCAAATCTGTTTCACAACTGTATCATCTCGGCGGCAAAACTTTCCGAGAACTTATATTCGGAAATGAATCAATTGCCGATGAGGTTCTTCCGGATGTTTACGGAAGAGTAATTCATAAGAAAGAACGGGCTGACATTGTTTCATTTGAATCTGCTGAAAAATATGCTTCAGAAACTTACCCTGAAATTAAAAAAAATAGAAGCAGGCGGATAAGGTCAGTCAAATGAAAAACCTTTTTTCAACAACAAGGCATTATCTGATTGCGTCGGTTATAATTCTTGCTGCGGGTATAGCTCTTTTTATTGCAGCTGAAAACGGCATGGTTAAAGAAAAAGCGGAAATGCCTCGTGAAATCAGTGCACAAAGATGGTACAGTGAGGAAACATCTTTTTACAGCGACACACGGTTCGGATATTCCGCGATATTCGCGGCATTGAAGAAAAAATATAATCTTAATCAGCATTATCTTCCATGGTATCCGGATACCGATTCAACCGGCAAAATAAAAAATAATGTTAAAACTTCAGTTATAATATTGAATCCGCAAAAAGAGTGGAACGAAACTGAGTCCGAAGAGCTTTTGAAGTATGTCAGCCGCGGAGGAATCGTTTTTCTTATTACCCCTGATATAGACAGTTTTACAAATACAAAAAAATTTTTGAAAGCTGCTAAAATCAATTATGACGAAAAGGCAAGAGCAGATTATAAAAACATATTTATTTCTGAACCGGATTTCTTTTTTCCGACTGCGGCAGGAAGAATATATAATTTTCAGAGAGCGGCTTTACGTATTGATAAATATTTTTCGCTTCAGCGTTTCATGAAGGAATATCCTTTTACTCCTTTGCTGAAAAGCGCGGAAGGCAACGTCGCTCTTTCGAAAATGCAAAGAGCGGAATGGAACGGCGGAAGCATTTTCTGGCTGTTTTCTGTTCTGCCTTGTTTTAACGGAGAAAAGAAAGAGCTTACGTTTAAAGACGTTGATATGATTGATATCCTTGAAAAAAGCGGTGTTGATACTTCGGCAATCAAAGATGAATCGGATAAGTCCGATTTTGCCGAAATGCAGAATGCGAAGCCCATTGCTAAACAAGGATCGCCGGAAATTATTTCTTCAGGTCTTGTTTTTATGGAGAGAATATTTACCGTTCTGGGTTCAAAGAACCGGCAGGTTTATACGTTTGAGCATCTTACAACTGGCATAGATTCATCGATGAGTATCTTTTCGTCGTCAGCTTTTTATGCCATAATAATAGCCGTAATATTTATTTTCTGCGGAATTATATTTTTTGTGCGCAGCGGCGTGCCGGTAGAAGTTCTTCGCAGAGTTAAATTTGAAGACAGAATAAAAAGGTATGACTATTCTTCAATTGAGCCGTTTATTAAAAATGATGCAAAAGCGCGCTTTGCGGCGCAGTTTGTTCAAGCTGAAAAATATTTAAAGCGAATAAAAGAGGAGATTAAATGAAAAAAAATACGGGAGCAGTTTACCGCGATTTAATTGAAAGATTTCATGAATATATAACTGATGATGCTCTTCTAGGCGAGATGCTGCTTGCAGGTTATCTGACGAAAGGTCATGTTCTTCTTGAGGGCCCTCCGGGAGTTGCCAAAACATCTGCAGTGAAAGTAATGGGAGCCCTTCTCGGAAAGAAAACAAAGCGCGTTCAGTTTACTCCTGATTTGATGCCGTCTGATATTACCGGTTATATGCTTCCTGTTTCAAAAAGCGGAGATGATAAAGGAATCAGTTTGAAGTTTATTCCCGGTCCGGTTTTTTGCGATATTTTTATTGCTGATGAAATAAACCGCTCGCCTGCAAGAACACAGAGTGCGCTTCTTGAGGCTATGGAAGAACGGATAGTATCTGTTGAAGGAAAGGATTATCCGCTTGATGAACGTTTCTGGGTTCTTGCGACTGAGAATCCGCGCGAAATGGAGGGAACTTATCCGTTGCCTGAAGCCGAAATCGACCGTTTTTCTCTTGTTCTCCGTGTCGGATATCTCAGCGAAGAAAATGAAATTAATCTGGCTAAGAAATATCTTTCGAATGAAATTCCGATCGATGTTTCAAAAATTAAGCCTTTTGCAAAAAGAGATGATTTAATTGCAATGTGGCAAAAGGATTTCAAGGCTCTGACTTTTTCAGATGAACTGATTTCTTATGCGACCGCAATAGTAAGAAAAACCAGGGATGATGAGCTTCTCCGTTATGGAGCAAGTTCGCGTGCGTTGTTTAATTTGCTTTCGATAGGCGGAGCCGTTGCCGTGTTTGACGGAAGAGACTATGTTGACTTTGATGACATAAAAAAAATCGCGCTTCCTGTTCTTTCTCACAGAATTAAACCGGTTGACTCATTCGGTCTTGAGATTGAGTCTTCAGGCGAAAACGTTAAACGAATTCTTGAGTCTGTAGAGGTTCCGCGCTGAATGTTCTATGAACTGTATGCCCAGGGTATAATAACTCTTTCGACTCTTTTAATCAGCCTTGCTCTTTTAGCGCTGATTTTAATATTCTCAATTATTCTGTACAGAAGCAGAATAATCATTTCGATGAAATATTTTTCTTTTGCTGTATTGTTTTCTGCCGGAGTGTGTTTTTTTCTTCCGCCGGAATTATGGCTGAAAGTTGCCGCCGTAATGATTGTTTTCGGATTTGTTCAAGGAATTATCCTTTGTCTTTTTGTGAAGCTTAGCGGAATCGGCGGCATAAATCTGAAATATTCTCATGCAAGAATTGCTTTTGTAGGAATAAATGAAACATTGTCTGCTGAAGTGAAAATCAGGCGTTTTTCATTTCTTGCAAAATATTTCAGTTATTATATTGAGGGAAGTGACAGCTGTTATCTGAGAATTAAACCCGAAGCAAAGCAGTTTTCATATCAACCAGGAAAAATACTCTCATTTGATGTGGATGTTTCGTTTGCTCTCAGAGGTTATGATAAAGATTCAAATCTATTCGGTTATATTGCGCTCAAATATCCATATAGTCTGATTTTTCCATGGAGAAAGAAAGCAGTTTTAATTCTGCCTGAACTTGCTGTTTTAAGTTCATCATTTGCAGTTTTTGCAGGCAAGAAAATTCCAAAATCGGATGACCTGAATAAACTGACGCCTGTCAGAAGACTATCTAAACTGCGTACGGAATCTTTTCTTCATCTTGCTAAATTTTCAGCCGGAGAATCTCTTTCACAAATTGATTTCAGGGCGAGCATGCGTTCGAAAGAAATTATTTCTAAGAAGTATTCAAAAAGTATCGATCTTCGCGCCTTAACGGCTATAGGATTCGGAAGAAGAGTTCTATCAGCCGGAGTTCCAGAAGAGATGCTTTCAGTTTTCGGAAAGATGATTGCCGAAAATTTCGCCAAAGGAATTCATACCGACGCGGTATTGTTCGATATGGCATGCCGGCAAAATTATGATTTGTCCACCGATTCATCTAAGGCTCTCCGTTTCGGAAAAGATATCGCTTCGGTACAACCGACAGTTCATGAAGAGGATGAATTCTGTATACCTGAAACTATCGGCAGAAGAATAAAAGATTATACTCATTTCAGGCTTCTTATTGCGTGGGGAGGATCTTTTGACTGTTCGCGCGCGATTGAAGTCGCCTCGATGTTTGTCAAAAACGGAGCTGATGCGGAAATAAACATTTATGCTCCTGAGGTTTTTTCCATTCTTGATAAAAATGCGGATGCTAAGGCTTCAGTTTTTTTTGGAAAACTTATGGATGAATATTCTATGAAGGCCAAAAAATGCGGGGTTGATGTAATCTGGTTTTCTTGATGCGTTTAAACGTATAATGATATTAACGAATAAATAATCCTTTGATTACTTAGTCTATATTATTGATGAAATCATCTCTAGTCAGGAAAAGTTCTTCTACTCTGTACATGTGCCAGTACTCATGAAAAATCATGTGTGTAACGATTATAGGGATACTATATTTTTTGTACTCTTTATGTAAAGCTTCTCTTCGCAATTCTTCTTCGCTGCATGATTCGATAATTTCTATCTGCTGATTTCTGTATGTTTTATATTCAGTAAGTGCCGCAGAGATTGAGTTGTATTTGCTGCCGATGCTATTATCATTTTGCGGAAAATATGGTTCTATGACGGGATCAATATTGTTTTTGATCGTTTCAATTCTTTCCAGAAGCATTTTTTGAACACCGCAAATGTGGTATAAGTGTTCGCGTATTGTCCATGATTCGGTGTTTATTTTTCGGTCAAAATCACTGTCATTAATCTGAGATATGAAAGAGTTGGTGATATCGGGAATATTTTTGAGTGTAATCAATTCGTTAAAGTTTATCATCATTTTGAACCTTTATGAATAATATCGAAGTATTTGATACAAAAATTCGTTGTTTCATATTCTTCCCCAATCGTCTTTGATTCTTACAATATCAGTTTCGATGCATTCGCCTAATTGAGTTTCAATAAATATAAAATCTTCTTTTCCGGTATTTTCAACCTGATGAACTCCTTCAACCGGAATGTTAACCACATCTCCGGCAGTTAATTCTTTCGATTTTCCGTTGAGTGAGAATAAACCTTTGCCCTGGACTATTACCCAGTTTTCGCTCCGAAGCATGTGCTTTTGAAGCGAGAGCCTCATGCCGGAATGAACAATGATTCTCTTGACCCTGTAATTTCTTTCATTGATATATTCTTCCCACTTGCCCCATGGTCTTTCTTCTTCGAAAATCATTAATTGCCCCGTGATTTATCAGATAAGAATTTAATCATGATCCGATGTATTTAGTAAAGAGTTATACTTTCGGATTTACAGCTCTGTCAACATAAGCAAGCTCGATAATATTTCCGTCCGGATCGCAAACGGCGCTTTCATAAAAACCGTCATCGTACTGCTCTTTTATTTTTTTCATTTCGACGTTCTGACTGATAAAATAATCAGTGAGTCTGTCAACTTCTTCTTTGGAATCGACTTCAAGAGAAAAATGCGAGTATCCTGTTTTTTCATTTAAATCAGCGTCTGAAATGGCGGTACGGGTCATAATTTCAATTTTTGTTCCTGAAGATATTTCGATGAAGACACATGAGAAATCTCCGGCAGTGTGACGGAAAAGAACGGAAGCGTTGAAGTGTTTTTTGTAGAATTCTATTGAGCGTTCGATGTTTTTTGTCCAGAAAGCTATGTGATGAAGTTTCATTCCAGTATCTCCGCGCGTATATAGTTGTTTACTTTAACAGTTTTACCTCTTGGATCTATTTCTGTTCCTTCTGTGTAATAAATTATGAATATTTTGCCGAAAAGTTTCCTGTTCTGAACAGGAAGAAGATTGTCTTTGGCCGGTACAAAAAAGCCGTATTCGGGATTGTCTTTTGAGCGGAATGTCATTACTGTTTTCTGTGCGTTTCTGAACTTTAAATAATACCCGCTTCCTTCAAATCCCATGAATCCGCCGATATATCTTCCTGTGAATAACAATATATCATCTTCTTTATCTGCTGCGGATTCTGCTTGAATATTTTTTGACGGTATAGGTTCGGTTTTAATCTGTGTTGCGTTTTTTTCAGCGCATGAAATGGAAAGAGAAAGAATTATTGCTATAAATGCTGTTTTCATTGATGCAGGCTCCGGTAAATGTATTAGTATCAGGAATCTGATTTTCAAGATATATATCAAGTTTTTTATTATTGCAATAAATCGATTTTTATTCTCTCTGGATTTATGAAGAAATTTTATATTATTGACGGTCATGCGCTTTGCTACCGCGCTTATTACGCTTTCATAAAAAATCCCCTGATTAATTCGAAGGGTCAGAATACTTCAGCTGTTTACGGATTCGCCAAAATGCTGTTGAAGCTTGTTGCCGAACAGAAGCCCGATTATCTCGCTGTCGCGTTTGATCCGAAAGAGAAATCATTCCGTTTCAAGCTTTATGATGAATATAAGGCAAACAGAAAGAAAATGCCTGATGACCTCCGTCAGCAGATTGAAGAAATCAAAAATCTCGTCGGACGCCTGGGAATTCCGTCGCTCATATCAGATGGGTTTGAAGCCGATGACGTTCTTGGTTCTGTCGCTAAAAAATTCGGAAAGGACTCGACTGCAGTCGTTTTGGTGACCGGAGATAAAGACGCCTATCAGCTTGTTAATCCCAATGTTTCCATTTACGCGAATACAAAGGGAATTTCCGAATATGATATCTATGACCGGGAAAAAGTATTTTCAAAGCTTTCAATTTATCCCGAACAGGTTATCGATTACATGGCTCTCACCGGAGATACTGCTGATAATGTTCCGGGGATAAAGGGTATCGGTGAGAAGACAGCGCTTAAGCTTATTTCTGATTACGGTTCTCTCGATGGAATATTCGCTAATTCGGAAAAGCTTAAGGGAAAGCTCAAGGATCAGATTGAAAACGGAAAGGACTCGGCATATCTCAGCAAAGAGCTCGTTACGATTAATTGCGATGTCGAAATAAATCATTCTCTTGATGATTTTTTATTTAAGGGAATTGATAATGCAAAGGCTCTCGAATATTTCCGCGAACTTGAAATGAATTCGCTGATAAATGAATTTTCCGCTCAGCAAGAGGAAAAAACTTTTGAGGCGGAAATTAAAAATTATATTACTGTAACAACACGCGCTAAGCTTGATGAAATGCTTGCTTCAATAAGAGAGAAGGGTATCGTTTCAATCGACACAGAAACGACTTCCGTCAAACCGATGGAAGCTTCAATTGTAGGTGTTTCTTTTTCGGTTGAAGAGAAGCAAGGATGGTATATCCCTGCTGATCAGGCGGATTTATTTTCAGAAAAGAGATGCGAATTCTCATTTGATGAAGCTCTTTCGCTCATTAAGGCAATTCTCGAAGATGATTCAATAAAAAAAATCGGCCAGAATATCAAATACGACATACTCGTTTACCGCAATGCCGGAATTGATGTCAGAGGTGTAATCTTTGACACGATGATCGCCTCATACGTTCTTGAAAACGACAGGCGCCGCCATAATCTCGATGACATGGCGCTGGATTATCTGAATTATAAAACAATAACTTATGACGATATTACGGGAACGGGAAAGAACAGACTGGATATCCGTGATGTTCCGCTTGATAAAATTTCTGAATATGCCGCCGAAGATACGGATATTGCACTCAGACTGTTTAATTATCTCAAACCGCGAATTGAAGCGGAAGAGAGCCTTAAAAAACTGTTTTATGATATTGAAATGCCCTTGGTTGAGGTGCTGGCGGATATGGAGTATTGCGGAGTAAAAATCGACAAAGCCCACTTCGCATATCTTTCGAACCATCTTTCATCATTGATGAATGAATGCGAAGAAAAAATATATTCACTAGCCGGCGGCAAGCTCAATCTGAATTCGACAAAAGAGCTTGCATCGCTTCTTTTTGATAAGCTCGGTCTCAAGACTTCAAAGAAAACAAAAACAGGTTATTCTACTGATATTTCCGTCCTTGAATCTCTTAAAGGATCGCATGAAATAATCGATTATATAATTGACTACCGTATTTACAATAAGCTGAACGGAACTTATATCGCTCCGATTCCTCTTCTCGTAAATGAGCGGACGGGAAGGGTTCATACGAGTTATAATCAGACGATTGTTTCTACCGGGCGACTTTCATCGACAGAGCCCAACTTGCAGAATATTCCTGCAAAGAGTGATTTTGTAAAAAAAGTCAGAAGAGGTTTTGTTCCGGAGAAAGGCTATATTCTGCTTTCGGCGGATTATTCGCAGATTGAACTACGCTTAGCAGCTCATATCACGGGTGACGCGAATATGAAAAAAGCGTTCACTGAAAAAATTGATATTCATAATATGACGGCTTCAAGCGTTTTCGGCGTGAGTGCGGATGAGGTAACTCCTCAGATGCGGCGTCAGGCAAAGATAATAAATTTCGCTACAATTTACGGAGTGACTCCTTTCGGTCTTTCTCAGCAGGCTGATATTTCAATGAGCGACGCGAAAGTATTTATTGAAAAGTATTATGAAACGTATCCGAAGTTCCGCGATTATATCGACCGTATTGTAGCTTTTGCATCAGAAAAAGGTTATGTTGAAACCATATGCGGAAGAAGACGCTATATCCCTGATATTGCTTCGTCGGTTTCGTTTAGACGTGAAGGTGCTGAACGAATCGCGATAAATACTCCCATTCAGGGTTCATCCGCAGATATGATAAAGATAGCCATGCGCGATATTCATTCGGATTTTATCATTAAGAAATTGAAGTCGCGGATAATACTTCAGGTTCATGATGAGCTTGTAGTAGAAACTCATGAAAGTGAAAAGGATGAAGTGAGTTCCATTGTGCGAAGCAGAATGGAAAACGCTATAAAGCTTGATGTCCCGGTTGTTGTTGATATAAAGACTGCTGATAACTGGGCTGAAGCGCATTAGGGAGTAATTGTTTTCATTGATAGATTAGGGGGAATTATGAGTTTTGCCAAAAGAGGCGCCAATACTCAAAATGAAAAAAATTTGGCAGACAGAATAAAGCTTTTAAATGAGCCGGAAATAGAGAAACTGATTATGGATAACTATGCGGAAAATATTTCAGGATCCATTATGTATTATCTTGAGAAAAATTCTGCAGATGTTTTTCATCACGACCGCATATTTCAGATTGTAATAGGAGAAATATCAAAAAGCGGATTCAGATTTGTGAAGAAATATAATGGCGAATATTCTTTTGAGATATATCTTTCAGCATTAACACGAGAAAAAACTTATGAGTATCTCTATAAGCATAAAATAATTAAAAAAATAAAAAATCCGCATCAGCATTTTGCCGATTATTTGAAAGCTGTTTATCCGGATATGGAGTTTCTTTCGCTTGAGCGCCGTGAACTTTTTGTTTCTGCCTGTGACATCGTCGCGGATTGGAAAAAATCTTTAAAGCCGGAAGAGTCTGCCGTATACGTTATGCGGGTGAAAGAGAAAATGAGTTTTAAAGAAATTGATTCGCTTCTTAAAATTGCAGACTCTGCAAAGCTTTTTGCAAAAATACTTAAGGAAATGAAAGATGAGCAAATGCCGAGAATAATGAAGGCAATTGACAGCTATTACGGAGTTTACTGATGGATATTTTGAAATATATAAATGCCCGAATAGAAGGCAATAGTGTCGCAGAGATTAAGAAAAAAGATAATGCCGAGATTCTTCTATGCAGTGCTGTTCTGCATGGTGAAGAAAAAGCATCACCCGGTCAATGCCTGAGTTTTGACGAAGCGGTTTATTTCGCGGATAAAGGATCTGAAGTCGATTCGGATAAACTTTTAACTGCTCATATTTCCGAGTGTGCGGAATGCCGTGCAATGATCAGAGAAATAATAGAAGCTTCGCGTAAAAAGAATATCAAACTTTCAGAAAATTTACGTACGGTAAACGTGAAAGATAGAGCTCTTCCGAAATTTAATTTTTCATTTGATTTCAGAAAGTATCTTGCGCCTGCGATTGTCATTGTTGTTTTCGGTATAATTGCTTTTTTTGCTGCAGACGGAATTTTCGGTTCTGGTGATGATATCGGAGAATTTAAGGTTAAAACGGATTCAATGATAGTAAAGGCGATTACTGATGAAGATGTCAATATGATACAGACTGATTCAGTATCTTATAAGAAGGATCAGGAGTCTGGTTATTCAATTACAAAAGATAAAATGATTCGTGCTGGTTATGTTTTTTTCATGATTCAGAATTCCGGAGAACGTATACCTATTTATGAAGATATTCTTTCGAGAGATATTTCACGTTCCGGTGAAGTCCACATGAATCTTGCAGTTGCAGTCGGCCAGAAAGACTTTTATGAGATTTTTGATGAGCTCGAAAGCATCGGCAACGATATGGAGAAATATTTTATTCAGGGTTATGCCGCGGCGTATCTGGTTTATAAGATTAAAGAAAAGAAAGAAACGGATGACGGAGTTTCTGCTGCGGAATCATTCGATCTTGATTCAAAGACTAAGGTTGAAGCACTTTTGGATAAAATTGACGATGAAGAAAATTATAGTTTTGAACTTTTTGAACTTAGAAATGCGGTATTTTCTCTTTCTTTGAAATAGGGGGAAGCATGATTAAGAAGATTCTGAAAGACCAGAAGGAATATTTTTGCACAGGAGCAACTCTGGATGTTTCATTACGGAAGAAGAGTTTAAAACAACTTCTGTCTGTTATAAAGAAAAGAGAAACGGAAATTGCGGAAGCTATTGCGAAAGATTTTAAGAAGCCGTTGTTTGAGTCATTTATAACTGAAAGCGGGATTATTGAAGATGAAATAAAATTTATGCTGAAGCGTATCGGCAAACTGGCAAAAATCAAAAGTGCAAAAACTCCTGTTTTTCATTTTAAGTCAGCTTCTTATATTGTTCCAGAGCCGTATGGAAATGTGCTCATAATTAGTCCGTGGAATTATCCTTTTCAGCTTGCGCTTTCTCCTTTGATCGGAGCGGTTGCTGCCGGAAACTGCGCCGTGATTAAGCCGTCTGAACTTTCTCCGAATACGTCTGCAATTATCGCCGAGATCATTGCTGAATCTTTTGCCCCCGGCCATGTTTGCGTTATCAACGGCGGACGTGAAGTGAGTGAGGCTCTTCTTGATGAAAAGTTCGATTACATTTTTTATACCGGCGGTGAATCTGTCGGAAAAATAGTGATGCGGAAGGCTTCAGAAAATCTAACGCCGGTTACACTTGAGCTTGGAGGAAAGTCTCCCTGCATAGTAGATAAAACCGCCGACATTGATCTGTCTGCAAAACGTATCGTGTGGGGAAAATTCTTAAACGCGGGCCAGACATGCGTTGCGCCTGATTATATTCTTGTTGATGAATGTGTATCAGCAGAGCTCAAAGAGCGCATGGTTCATTATATAAATAAGTTTTACGGAAATGAGCCCCGCTATAGCTCTGATTATGCGCGTATTATAAATGAAAGACATACAGCGAGACTCGTCGGACTAATGAAGGACTGCAGTATTTATTTCGGCGGGGATTATGATGAAAAAGAAAAGTATATTTCTCCGACGATTATAGATTCTCCGTCATGGGAAAGTCCTGTTATGAATGAAGAAATTTTCGGTCCTCTACTTCCTGTTATAAATTATTCCGACCTGGATGCTGTTCTGGATATAATAAGAAACAGACCGAAACCTCTAGCGCTTTATCTTTTTTCAAAAAATAGAAAAACAGAAAGGAAAATTATGATGACCGTTTCATTCGGAAGCGGTGCTGTAAATGATACTATTATCAACGCGGGTTCCGCATATATTCCGTTCGGAGGAGTAGGCTCGAGCGGAATGGGGTCATATCATGGAGTAAAATCCTTTGAGACATTTACTCATTATAAAGGCGTAATCAAAAAATCGAATGCAGTAGATGTAAATCTCAGATATCCGCCGTATACGGATAAAAAGCTTAAGATGCTGAAAAAGATTCTGGGATAGTTTTATTCATTCCATGAAGTTTTAACAACGCTTCCATAATTTTCCGTGTTTTCGATTCTGAGATAGGTATCGATTTCTTCCTGCATATCCTCGACATGGGAAATTACACCGACAATGCGTTTTTCTTTTCTAAGTGCTTTTAAAGTGTCGAATACAACATCAAGTGATTCTTTATCGAGCGAACCGAATCCTTCATCGAGAAAGAAGAAGTTTTCTTCTGCGCCGCTGATCTTGTGAATGTCATCTGCAAGCGCGAGTGAAAGAGAAAGAGCCGCCTGAAATGTCTGTCCGCCTGAAAGCGTTTTGGCGCTGCGTGTTTTGCCGTCGTTTAAAAAATCGCGTATTATGAAGCTGTTATCTTCTGTGAGTTCAAGTGAAAGTTTCTGACGTGTCAAACGGAAAAATCTTTCATTTGCATTCTGGCAAATATTATTTAGGTAAACTGAAGAGACGTAGTCCACAAATCCGTTTGCCTTAAAAAGATTTTTAAGTGTTTTGATGTTTTCTTTTCTCAAGAGAAGTTTTTCTTTTTGATCTGTTATTTCTTTTATCTTCTTTATGCCTTCAGAAAGTTTTTTTTCTTCTGTCTCAAGATTTCCGATTTCACGGTTTAAAGAATTAATTGAATTTTCGGTTAATTCGAATTCCTTGTCTATTTGATTGTGGAGTTTTTCATCATAGGTTCTGCCGCTAATCTCTGATATTATGGAGTTTAATCCGTTATTTGCTATGCTGAATTTTTCACGGTAATTGCTCAAAAGTATTCTGTCTTCTGCGATATCACTTATGCTTGAAAGAATTGATTCAACATCAGCAACTGATGAAAATTTGCTGTCTTTAAGCTTCGTTTTGATTTCAATTTCGGCTCTTTCGATTTCTGCTGATTCGTGCAATATGTCTTTGCGGCGTGTTGAAATTTCTGCGGTTAAAGCTTGAATTTTTCCTGTGAGCAGTTCGCGCGCGTTAAGTGCGTCTTTATATTTTGATTCAGCGTTTTCGTACTTTTTAATAAAATCATTTCTGTTTGCACTTAAATCAGAATCAGTCACGGTACGATATTCGTCTAAATCAAGCAGTGATATTCTTCCTTTAAGCTTATCGCAATTACTATTCTTGCTTTCGTATTCAGATTGTATGTCTTCAAATCGCTGGATGTAGGTTTTTTCTTTTTTTTCAAGTGAATCTATTTCAGAATCGAGATTTGCAAGAGATTTTTCTTTTTCAATTATTGATGTATTTGTTTTTTCAGCTTCTTCTATCTTAAGCATAATGCTTTTTTTATCGCTCAGGTTATTCCAGATGAAAAGTTTTTGATGTTCACTGATTTTAATTTGATGATTTGACCTTTTGTTTTCAGTTTTAAGAAGCTCTTCCTGTTTAGCATTATACAGGGTGTGAATATTGGAAAGTTCTTTGGAAACGCAACCGAGATTGTCAATATTCTCTTCAAGTTTATCTTTCTTTAATTTGGCTGCTGATATTTGTTCAGAGATATCTGACGGTTTCGCAGGTGACGGATGTTCTTTTGATCCGCAAAGAGGGCATGCTTCTCCTTCATGAAGATTTACCGCGTAATCCGATATTTTCTTTGCGGTATTAAGTTCTTCCAATTCTTTTGTTATAAGTTCCAGATTCTTTTTTGCTTTTGAAATATTCTGTTCTATTGATTCTGATGACTTTGAAAAATCTTCAATGTTATTAAGTTCTGTCAGATTATTTTTTGTAAATAGATCATTCTTTTTGGTAATGAGTCTTTCAATATCCTTTTTGACTGTGTCATGTTCTTTTTCAATTATTTCTTGATCTTTAAGATATCCGTCATTATTAGAAAACCAATTTAACGCGTTTGTAAGACTTGCAATATCGGGAAGAGAAAGTCTTTGCTTCTTTATTTCTTCCGATTGAACGGTTCTTTCGGTTTTCTTAGATTCTATTTCGTTTCTCAGTTTCAGGCATTCTGATTTTCCTGTGTCTATACGCGCTTTGAGTTTTTCGGCATCAGTCTGATATTTTCTGAGTTCTATTATTGTTTCAAAGTCTTCCGCTTTGCGTTTGTATGTTTCTTTTTCTGAATATTCTTTTTCTGCTTCTTGAAGAACTTTGCTTTTTTCTTTGAGCTCATTCGAAAGCTTATTCGATTCATTTTCTTTTAACTGAATTTCTTCATTATATATTTTCGTTTTTACTTGGGAGTTTTTCAGCGCGTCAAGCGCGGATTTGAAATTAACTATGCAGTATTCTCTATCGTTAATTGAATTTTCAAGTTTATCAAATGATTCTTTTTGATTTTGAAGTGCATTAAGTTCTTCTTTTGCTTTTATTTCTTTTTCGATCAGAATTTTGAGAGTATCCCATTCAGCTTTTTTTTCTCTCAGCAATTTTTGTTGTTTTAAATCTTTATCAAGTTTTGTTTTAAGTATTTTGATGTTTTCAGCTATAGAATCAAATTTTTCAGGAGTGATATCTCCTAGTTGTTTGAGCTGACCTTCGATATTTTCAAGTTCCGCGTCGTTGCGTTTGTCCAGATTTGAAGTTTTTTCAGCGAGATCATATTTTTCAAGATGGAACAGTTCTTTCATCATCTGATTTCTTTTGCTGTTTTCAAGTTGAAGAAATTCCTGAAATTTTCCCTGAGGAATTATAATCGTCCTTTTGAAATTGTCATAGCTGAGTCCGATTATATTTTCTATTGAATCATATTCAATAGGTTCCCAATCAGTGCCGTTTTGTTTGAACGCGCGTCTGTCCGGAGTTTGAAGTTTGTAAAACTGTTTCTTTTCGCGTTTGACGCTTACACTTGTCATGTAAGTTCCGGACGATGTTTTGAAAATAAATTCTATCGACAATGAATCGGATTTCAGATTCATTATATTCGAGCCGCGTTCACGATTATTGAGTCTTTCGGTTTCTCCAAAAAGAGCGAATGTGATTGCTTCGAGTATTGCCGATTTTCCGCTTCCTACGTGTCCGAATATTCCGAATATTCCGGCACCGGTGAGTTTCGTGAAATCGATTTCCTGCTTTTCTCTGTAAGAATAAATTCCGCTGAAAGAAAGTTTTACAGGTATCATTCGTTTTCCTCCGCGATGACTTCTTTAAATAAAGCGATGATATCATCTGAAGGTTTTACGTTTTCTTTATGAACGAAATAATCGATGAACAAATCTTCTATGTTTTTTTGTAGATCTATTATCTTTGAATTCTGTGACAGTTCGTTTTTATTTGCGACATCAGGAATTAATGCGACGATTCCGTCATGTGATGCATATAGACATTTTCTTTCTTCAGCAGAAAGAAAGGTATCAGTTGCCATCGTAAGTTCAACGAGTGCATTGCTGTTTGTTTTAAGCCATTTTTCGGCTTCAGTTGTATTCTCGAAACAGGCGCGAAGGAGCTTTTTGCCTTTTGTAAGTTCAATGTTTTTTATTTCTGCTTTTTGATCCGGTTTAATTTCTGCGATAACAATATATTTTTTCTGATCTGCTTCTCCGAAGCTGTATGCTATCGGACTTCCGGAGTAAACAACAGGTGAGTTTTCATTTGACATAATTTGTTTGCGGTGAAGATGCCCTGCCGCAGTATATTGAATCTGCGGAGGAATATTATTTGTGAACACTGCCTGTGCTCCGCCTATATGAAGAATCGGTTTTTCATCATCTCCTTCTTCCGGCATCTCTCCGCCTTCGTTCATGAAAAGCAGATGCGCTGCAAGAATATTAACGCCTTTGCCGTCGCAGTATTTTGATGCTGTTTCATTCCACTTGTTCATAAGAACAGTTCTTAATTCTTCTTCGCTGTTTTGTTCTCCGAGATATGTTTTAAGCCGGATTTCATTGGCGTACGGAGTTAAAATTATTCTAAGAGGAATATCTTTTCCGGGAAGGGAAAGACTTATGAATCCGTTACTGCTTTCTGTAATTTTGAGTCCGCTGTCGAGTTCAAACGGACGGATACATGAATTCGGATATCCTGCGAAGATGATTCCGCATTCGCGCGCGAGAGAGTCAGGCGCTTCAATTCTATCCGGTGAATCGTGATTTCCGGCAATTGCAATGACGGCCCGTTTGCCGTTATTTGAAAGCTTTTTTAGGGTAGAATATAAAAGTTCTGTGGATTCTATAGGAGGGTTCGCTGTATCGAAAATATCGCCTGAAATTATCACAGCGTCAACGCACTCATTTTCTGCGATCAAGCATATTTCTTCCATTACTTCAACTTGTTCTGCATGACGCGGATATCCGTTAAGCTGTTTGCCGAGATGCCAGTCTGAAGTGTGCAGTATTCTGATTGATTCGGAATTCATGAAGTCTCCTGCTTTCAGGAAAACTATACATTCGTTAAGATGTCAAGCGTAAAGAGTAGTAGAAGGTTTTATTCCGTTGTAAAAAATATTTTCTCAGGAGGAATCTGAATGAAAAGTTTTTTGTTTTTTCGGAAGACTTTGAGAGCCTCTGACGTTTTTGATATTTCAGCTCTGAATAAATTGCCGCCGCATTCAGTGATTACTGTAGTTGAAAAAATTCCTTCAGTTACTTCGATGATTTTACAAGGAAAAATATTGATTCCTGAAGTTTGCTCGGAAAGAATATTGATATAATGTGCACGTATTCCGATGAAAATATTGTCTTTATCCGGCACTATGCCTGCCGCGCTAATAGTCATTTCGCCGCATTTGATTATTGTTTCTTTTCCGGATGAAGAAATAATATCGGCAGGGAAGATATTTTTGCATCCGGTAATTCTTGCAGCGTTTACACTTGCGGGATGATCTATAACTTTGTCTTTTGCCGCAGTCTGTACGCATCTGCCGTTTTCAATTATCATTATTCTGTCGCTGAGCCTGTAGGCTTCTTCTATGTTATGAGTGACGAGTAGAACCGGTTTATGAAAATTATGTTTTATAATTGTGATAAGTTCGCTTTCCAGAATGTGCTTGGTGTGACCGTCAGCCGCAGAAAAAGGTTCATCGAGCAGAAGTATTTCAGGTTCTGTAACAAGAGTTCTTGCAAGCGCACACCTCTGCTGCTGCCCGCCTGAAAGCTGGTGAGGGAAACGCTTTCCGAGCCCATTAAGATGTGTTCGCTCAATTATATCTTTGACTGCCTGTTCTCTGATTTTTCTCGGTTTATCAGAAATGCCGTATTCAATATTTTTGTAAACGCTCATGTGCGGAAATAGAGCGGAATTCTGAAAAACAAATCCGATCTTCCGTAAACGTGCCGGAATATTTATCTTGCTGTCGGTGCTGTATAGAGTTTTATCATTAATTGTTATTGTGCCGCTGTCAGGTGTGATCAATCCGGCAATACATTTTAGAGTCATGCTTTTGCCGCATCCTGATGAACCGATAATAGAAAGAATTCCGCGTTCATGAGTAAAGTTTACATTGAGTGTGAAATCTCCCAATATTTTAGTGGCGTTAACTTCAAGCATTTCGTTCTCCTTTCCTTTTATACGAAAGGCGGCTTATGATAAAAAGAGTCGCAAGAGCTATGATGGTCATTATGAGTACCATAATATTTGCGGTTTTTCCATCATCCGCCTGCAGTGAGTTATAAATTGCTATCGGCATAGTCAGTGTTTCATCCGGAATACTGCCGGCAACCATAAGAGTAGTTCCGAAATCTCCCAGTGCCCTTGCAAATGCCATGCTGACTCCGGAAATTACACCTCTCCAGGCAATCGGCAGAATGATTGTGAAAAAAATTACGGTTTCTGTTTTTCCCATTACTCTTGCTGCATTAATGTAATCTTTGTCTACTTCTTCAAATGAGACTTTTGCGGCCTTAATCAAATAAGGTATTGAAACTATTGTTGATGCAAGAACCGCTCCGAGAGGTGTGAAAACTATCATTATATCAAAGTTGTTCTCGAGAAATTTTCCGATATGCGATTGGCGGCCAAGAAGTACAAGAAGATAGTAACCGAGAACAGTCGGAGGAAATATAATCGGAAGATTCATTAATGAGTCTATGAAATAACTTAATCTGTTTTTATTTCTGCTGAGGAAGTATGCAAGCGGTATGCCCGTGATAAGAGCTATTGCAACGGATGCTGAAGCAACTTTAAAAGAAAGAAATAATGGAAAAAGATTAATTCCGTTCATGGTGAATTGCCTTTACTTGCCGTCCGGCAGAATGAATCCGTATTTTATCATTATTTTTCTACCCTCCGTTCCGTTAACAAATTTGATGAATTTTCTGGCTTCCATTTCTTTTTTTGTTCCTTTTACAACAGCAATGGACTGTTTTAGCGGAGCATGAAGTTTATCGTCAGCAAGATAAAAGTTTACCTTCTTTGTATTCACAACTGATAAAGAAATGAAGGCTGCTTCCACATTGCCTGTGTTTAATAAACTGAGTGAATGCTGTATATCTTTCGCATAAATCATTTTATCTTTGAGTTTATCCCAAAGACCAAGTTTTTCAAGAGTCTGTTTCGCGGCAAGACCGTACGGCGCATGAGAAGGATCTGCTATTGCGATTTTTTTATAATCAGATTTTAAAAGGTCGTTTAATGATGAGATTCTTAACTTTGTTTTCACAGAGGTTGCGGCTCCGACGCGTCCGATGCCGTAGAGTTCCTGAGTATCAGGAATAATTTTTCCTGCTTTTATCAGATCATCAACAAACTTAATGTTTGCGGAAGCATATATATCAAACGGAGCTCCGTTTGCTATTTGCTCCCTTGCCGTGCCGGATGACGAGTAAATTATTTTCGTTCTGATTCCGTACGTCTTTTCAAACAGCTTTCCTATTTCACTGAATGCAAGAACAAGATCTGCTGCTGCGGCAATTGTTATATCTTTTGATTGTCTATTCTCAGGATGAAGATTCGTGCCGGATGTGTTATATAGAAGTAATAAAGTGAAGATCAATCTGAATATTTTCATAAACCACCTCGATTTATAAAATATCTTCGCATAGTAAATCGTCAAACGGATTAGTCTTTCTATTGTTTAATCAATGTAACTTTATCGTGAATTATTCGTAATCCTACATTTGTGTTTTTAATCCTACAGAAATGTAGGATTTTCGGCGTTTCTTTATGAAGTAACACCTCGGTAAAAAATAAGTATTATGCAAATGCGTATAGCCCAGGACTGTATTCACTCGTCTAATATTTCATGAATGTAAACTAACTGCCAAAAATAATTCAAATGAACTGAATTCATAATAAAAATCAAAATAACGAAAACTTGGCACACTTCTTGTTATGTAATCTTCGAAAAGATTTTTTTGCTAAGGAGAATAAAATGAGAAAAGTAGCAATTTACGGAAAGGGTGGTATTGGAAAATCAACAACCACTCAGAACACAGTAGCCGCGCTTGCCGAAGCGGGAAAAAAGGTAATGGTTGTTGGATGCGACCCTAAAGCGGATTCAACACGACTTCTTCTCGGCGGTCTTTCACAGAAAACGGTTCTTGATACTTTGAGAACAGAAGGTGAAGATCTTGATCTTGAAGATGTTGTAAAAGTCGGATTCAAAGGAACAAGAAACGTTGAATCAGGCGGACCGGAGCCGGGCGTAGGATGCGCGGGCCGCGGTATCATCACATCGATCAATCTTCTCGAACAGCTCGGAGCTTATTCGGACAAATGGGAACTTGATTATGTATTTTATGATGTACTCGGCGACGTTGTATGCGGCGGATTCGCGATGCCTATACGTGACGGTAAAGCGGAAGAGATCTACATCGTTTGTTCAGGCGAAATGATGGCGATGTACGCAGCGAATAATATCTGCAAAGGTATCGTAAAATTCGCTGAGTCAGGTGTTGTTCGTCTCGGCGGTCTTATCTGCAACAGCCGTAAGGTTGATAGAGAAGCTGATCTTATTCAGGCGCTTGCTGATAAACTTGGAACTCAGATGATTCACTTTGTTCCGCGCGACAACATGGTTCAGAGAGCGGAAATCAACAGAAAGACTGTAATTGATTATGATCCGACTGTTGGTCAGGCAGATGAATACAGACAGCTGGCTATGGCAATAGATAATAACAAGATGTTTGTTATTCCAAAACCTCTTGAAACCGAAGAGCTCGAAAAACTTCTTATAGAATTCGGACTCGAAGCATAATTGAGATAAAGGAGAAAAAACCATGTTAATGATAAGAGCAATAGTAAGACCGGATAAAGTAAACGCTGTAATGGAAACTCTCATGCAGGAGGGTTTCCCGGCTGTAACAAAAATGAACGTATCAGGAAGAGGAAAGCAGAGAGGTATTAAAATCGGAGATGTTACTTACGATGAAATACCTAAAGAACTTCTTATGATCGTTGTTCCTGATGCTGACAAGGATCTTGTTATCAAAACCATTATGGGTGCTGCAAGAACAGGTGAGCAGGGTGCTTTCGGTGACGGAAAGATTTTCGTGTCGCCGGTTGAAGAAGTTTATACCGTTAGTTCTGGTGTAAAAGAAACAAGTGAAGGTATCTCGGAGGCAAAGGCATGAAAGAGGTAATGGCGATTGTGAGAATGAATAAAATCAATCAGACCAAGCGCGCCCTCTCTGAAGCCGGCATAAGTTCAATGCATGCTAAAGACTGCCTAGGCCGCGGTAAAGGACTTGTTGATTTTAACGTTCTTCACGGTGCGGAACAGGGCTACGAAGAAGCGATAAGCCAGCTTGGAAGCACTCAGAGATTGATACCAAAGCGTATGATTTCCGTGGTTGTTCCTAACAAACTCGTGAAGAAAGTTGTGGAAACAGTTATCAGCGTGAATCAGACGGGTAAAAGCGGAGACGGCAAAATATTCGTTATGCCGGTAATGGACTCAATCAGAATCAGAACCGGTGAATCCGGCGACGAAACTCTGGACGAAGCGTGATTCCGGAGGGAGGAAAACATGACTAAAAAAGTAGATTTTAACAGCGTAAAACCGGAAGAAGTCAAAGAGGAACTGCTTTCGAAATATCCGGTGAAAGTTGCGCGTAAAAGAGCAAAGCAGATTGTTATCAACAAAGTTGAAAGCGGTGATGTGGTTCCTGAAGTTCTTGCAAATACAAGAACGGTTCCGGGGATTCTCACAATGCGCGGTTGTGCTTATGCCGGATGTAAGGGCGTTGTACTAGGACCTACAAGAGACATTCTTCAGATTACTCACGGACCTATAGGATGCGCTTTTTACAGCTGGCTTACAAGAAGAAATCAGACTAAACCGAAGACTGATGATGCGACTAATTTTATGCCGTATACAATGTCTACGGATCTTCAGGAAGATGAGGTTATCTTCGGCGGCGAAAAGAAATTAAAAAAAGCCATCGAAGAGGCAATAGGTCTTTTCAAACCTAAAGCTATCGGGATTTTTTCTACATGCCCTGTTGGTCTTATAGGAGACGACGTGCATGCGGTTGCCCGTGAAATGGAAGAGAAGTTTCCTGATGTGAACATCTTCGGATTTTCATGCGAAGGATACAAAGGAGTGAGCCAGTCTGCGGGACATCATATAGCAAACAACAAAGTATTTACTGATGTTGTAGGTCTTTCTGATAAACCCAAAGAAGGAAAATTCAGATTCAACATTCTCGGTGAGTACAACATCGGAGGTGATGCTTTTGAAATCGAACGTGTTGCCGAAAAATGCGGTCTTACTATCCATTCGACTTTCAGCGGAAACTCGGAGTATGAGGAATTTATTACAGCTCACACTGCCGATCTGAACGTCGTAATGTGTCACAGATCGATCAACTATCTCGCTGAGATGATGGAAAAGAAATACGGTATTCCTTGGTTCAAGGTTAACTTTATCGGTGCCGATTCTTCTGCGAAATCTCTCAGAAAAATCGCCGAATACTTCGGAGACAAAGAGCTTATGGCTAATGTTGAAAAGGTAATCGCTGAAGAGATGATTGAAGTAGAAAAAGTCCGTCTTGATGTCAAGAGCAGATGCGAAGGCAAAACGGCGATGCTTTTTGTCGGCGGATCGCGCGCGCATCATTATCAGGATCTTTTCCGCGAAATAGGCATGCAGACACTTTCTGCAGGATATGAATTCGCGCACAGAGACGACTATGAAGGAAGAAAGGTTATTCCTGAGATAGTAATAGATGCTGATACAAGAAACATCGAAGAACTCACTGTAGAAAAAGACGATAAGAGATTCAGCCCGAGAAAGAGCGAATCCGAAATCGAAGCGTATTCTAAGAAAGGATTCAAATGGTCTGACTATGACGGTATGATGCCGGAGATGATGAACAACACTCTCGTAATCGACGATCTTAATCATTACGAAACTGAAGTTCTCATCGAGAAATACAGACCTGATATTTTCTGCGCAGGGATCAAGGAAAAGTATGTTGTTCAGAAGCAGGGCATTCCGCTCAAACAGCTTCACAGCTATGACTACAGCGGTCCGTATGCGGGATTCAAAGGTGCGATCAATTTTTACAAAGAAATCGACCGCATTCTGAACACTAACGTTTTCAAACTCGTTAAAGCTCCATGGCAGGAAACTCCTGAACTTTCGGGAAGCTATGCGTGGAATAAATAGGGGAGGTTCTTATGTTATTAAGACACACAACAGATAAAGTTGCCGAAAGAAGCGCTCTCACAATCAACCCGGCAAAGACTTGTCAGCCGGTGGGAGCGATGTATGCGGCTCTCGGCATCAACAAATGCCTTCCGCACAGTCACGGGTCACAGGGATGCTGCGCTTATCATAGAAGCTCGCTTACCCGTCATTTTAAAGATCCGATAATGGCGACTACAAGTTCGTTTACTGAAGGAGCTTCGGTTTTCGGAGGTCAGGCAAACATACTTGAGGCGATCACAAACATTTTCGCTCTTTATGATCCTGAGATAATTGCGGTTCATACAACTTGTCTTTCCGAGACAATCGGTGATGACCTTAATCAGATCATCAAGAAAGCTTATCAGGAAGGCAAAATTCCTAAGGGTAAAAAAGTTTTCTATGCAAGTACACCGAGTTTCAAGGGTTCTCATGTAACAGGTTATTCGAACATGACAACAGGTATGGTTCAGTATTTTTCGGAAAATACCGGAAAACCTTTGAAGCAGATAAACCTAATTCCGAGTTTCATTGAGCCTTCGGATATGGCGGAAATCAAACGCATAACAACAGAGATGGGTGTTAAGTTTGTAATGTTTCCTGATACATCCGGTGTCGTAAACGGTCCGATGGACGGAAAGTTCCACATGTATCCGAAAGGCGGAACGACTATCGAGCAGATAAAAAGCGCGGGAGATTCATCTTTCACTCTGGCTCTGGGAAGAGTCGGTGCGATGAGTGCTGCCAAGCTCCTTGACACAAAATGCAAGGTTCCATGCGAGATACTCGATCTTCCGATAGGTGTCCGCGGAACTGATAATTTCATAAATAATCTCCGCAAAGTTGCGGGAGTACATGTTCCTGATTCACTGATGATGGAACGCGGTCAGCTTGTCGATGTTATGAGCGACATGAGCCAATACACATATAATAAAACAGCGGCTCTTGTCGGTGATCCTGACATCCTTGTGTCAACAGCTGAGTTTCTGGTCGATCTTGGAATAAAAATTCTCTATGTAGTATCCGGAACACCTGCCGGTCCGAAATTCGAAAGACGAATCAAAGAAATTGCAGGTGAGGGTGTCATCGTAAAAACAGGAGCGAATGCGGACATGTTTTATTTCCACCAGCTGATCAAAGGCAATAAGCCTGATCTGATTTTCGGAAATACTTATGCCAAGTATATCGCACGCGATGAAGACATTCCTCTTATTAGAATAGGATTCCCTATCTATGACAGAGTCGGACATCAGTACATGCCTGTTATGGGTTATAAAGGCGGACTTCGTCTTCTTGAAAAAATACTCACAGCGATTATGGACCGTCAGGACAGAGATGCTCCTGAAGAAAAATACGAGCTTGTAATGTAAGGGAGGACTCCATGATTGATTTGATTGAAGCGAGAAAGAATCAGGTTTATGTCAATAGAAAGGATTCTTTCAATATTGAATGCGATAAGAAAAGTGTAGCCGGTTCAGTCAGTCAGCGCGCCTGCGTGTTCTGCGGATCAAGGGTTGTACTTTATCCGATCGCCGACGCTCTTCATCTCATTCATGGTCCGATAGGGTGTGCTGCGTATACATGGGACATACGCGGTGCCCTCTCATCGGGACCCGAACTTCACAGAATGAGCTTCTGTACTGATCTCCGCGAAAACGACGTTATCTACGGCGGAGAAAAAAAATTATATAATGCTCTCATATCTCTCATTGAAAAATACAATCCGAAGGCTGCGTTTATTTATTCAACCTGTATCGTGGGTCTCATTGGAGACGACATAAACGCAGTCTGCCGGAAAGTATCAGCTGAAAAAAATATACCTGTCATCCCTGTGCATTCCGAAGGTTTCAAGGGAACTAAAAAAGACGGATACCGTGCGGCATGCGAAGCTTTGTTTACGCTCACGGGATTTGATAATGAAAGCGAAGTGCCGAAGCACAGCATAAACATACTCGGAGATTTTAATTTAGCCGGCGAAAGCTGGATAATAAAAAATTATTACAAAGAAATGGGAATAGATGTCGTTTCGTGTCTTACCGGCGACGGACGCATCGATGAAATAAAGAAGGCTCACCGCGCGTCATTGAATGTCGTGCAGTGTTCCGGTTCTATGACTTTTCTCGCTAAACTGATGAAAGAAAAATACGGAATACCTTTTATCCGGGTTTCATATTTCGGAATAGAGGATTTATCCGAAGCGCTTTATGAAGTGGCGCGTTTTTTCAAAGAAAAAGAACTAATTGATAAAGCTGCAGAACTTGTCGGAAGAGAGCTTTCGGTAATATATCCCGAAATAACAAAATTCAAATCAAGGCTTGAAGGAAAGAAAGCCGCGATATATGTCGGCGGATCTTTTAAGGCATTCTCTCTTGTTAAAGCACTCCGGCATCTCGGAATGAAAACCGAAGTCGTCGGAAGCCAGACAGGAAGCAAGGATGATTATGATTATCTCAAAGAAATCTGCGATGAAGGGACAATAATTGTTGATGATACTAATCCGCTTGAACTTTCGCACTTTATTGAAGAGCGCGGAGTTGATCTTTTGATCGGCGGAGTAAAGGAACGTCCGATTGCATATAAACTCGGAATTGCATTCTGCGATCATAATCATGAAAGAAAGATTCCGCTGGCCGGATTCGAAGGCATGGTCAATTTCTGCCGCGAAGTTTATTCGTCGGTATTGAGTCCCGTGTGGAAATATTCGCCGGCATACAGAAAACGCAAAGGAGGAACCGTATGAAAGCACCAGAGAAAGTAATAGAAAAAATAGCGGATCCCGCAAGAAATACATGCAGATTATGCGCGCCTCTCGGTGCAAGCACGGTCTTTAGAGGTATCGAAAACTGCATTCCTCTTCTTCACGGTTCCCAGGGCTGTTCGACATACATCCGCCGTTATATGATTAGTCATTTCCGTGAACCGGTGGATATTGCTTCTTCAAACTTCAGCGAATCGGCGGCTGTGTTCGGCGGAAGAGAAAATCTTCATACAGCGCTTGATAATGTTATCGGAAAGTATCAGCCGTCACTCGTCGGAATCGCAACTACTTGTCTTTCTGAAACTATCGGAGATGATGTTTCGCTTTATATAAGGGAATATAATGAAAAGAATAAATCGGAAGTTCCCATTGTAAATGTTCCGACTCCAAGCTACAAGGGAATTCATACCGATGGATACCGTGATGCTGTTATTTCATGCATCAAAACCGTTTCAAAAGACAATGAAACCGGTGATTTTATAAATATAATTCCATCATTTGTTTCTCCTGAAGATTTGCGCCACCTGAAGGAAATAGCATCTGATTTTGAAACTGAAGCAGTTCTTTTTCCTGATTATTCAGAAACTCTAGACGGCGAATCATGGGACAGTTACCGGAAAATTTCTCCGGGCGGAACACAGTTGAATGATATCGCAAGAATGAAATCGGCAAAGGCATCAATAGTTATCGGAAGCAGTCTGTCGCGCAGCGGTCTTTCGGGTTCATTATCAGAACATCTCACGAATGCTCATTTCATGAATCTTCCTATAGGAATAGATTTGTGTGATGAATTTTTTGCTGCGTTTGAAAAAGCGACAGGAAAACCGCTCCCTGAAAAATACAGCGCAGAACGCAACCGTCTGGTTGATTCATACATGGATGCGCATAAATACTTTTTTGAAAAACGCGCGATAATAGCCGGAGACGAAGACCTTGTGGTTTCGCTTGCGTCATTCATGTCGGAAATCGGAATCGTTCCGGTGATATGCGCTACGGGTTCAGATAATCCTGAAGCCGTAAAACTGATAAAAAAATACGCACCGGATGCTGAAGTCATGGCTGATTCCGATTATGCGACTGTTCTTGATAAGGCAAGAGGAATGAACTGTGACCTTGTTATCGGAAGCAGCAAGGCTTTTTATCTTTCAAAGAATCTTTCGATTCCTCTGGTTCGTGTCGGGTTTCCGGTGCATGACAGATTCGGTTCACAGAGAATTAAGCATCTTTGTTACCGCGGCACGCAGAGCATTCTTGATAATATTGCAAATGCGATTATCGAACATAAGCAAAACAGCTCAAACATAGGATACAGCTACCTGTAAGGAGGAAGATATGAGTGCAAGTGTAAATTTCGGGAATCACCCTTGTTTTAACAGAGAACTAAGGCATCAAACGGGAAGAGTTCATCTGCCGGTTGCTCCGGCATGCAATATTCAGTGTAATTTTTGCGACCGTAAGTATGACTGCATAAACGAATCTCGTCCCGGAGTGACAAGCACGGTTCTTAGTCCGCGTCAGGCTATTACATATCTTGATTCGGTCCTTGAAAAAATACCGAATATAGCCGTTGTCGGAATTGCGGGTCCGGGAGATCCTTTTGCAAATACAGAAGCCACTCTTGAGACGATGAGATATGTTCACGAAAAATATCCTGACAAGATACTGTGTCTTGCGACCAACGGAGTTGGTCTTCCTGACGCGGTTGAAGAAATATCAAGGATGAATATTTCGCATGTAACCGTTACGGTGAACGCCGTTGATCCGGAGATAGGCGCTAAGATATACAAATGGGCGCGGCACGGCGGAAAAGTTTACCGCGGTGTTGACGCTGCCTGGTTTATTCTCTCGCGCCAGATTGAAGGAATTCGCGCGCTTAAAGAGAAAGGAATTACCGTCAAAATAAACACAGTAGTTATTCCGGGTATAAACGATAATCATGTTCAGGAAATATCAATGAGGATGCTTGAACTTGGAGCTGATGTACAGAACTGCATACCTCTATGTCCGGTTGCTGAAACTGAATTCGCGAATTTGATTCAGCCGACTCCTGTGGAAATGGCAAAGATACGTGAAGGTGCCGCTTCTTATCTTCCTCAGATGAGCCATTGTGCACGCTGCCGTGCGGATGCGGCCGGTCTTCTCGGTCAGGCAAATCAGGAAGAAATTTCGGAACTTTTAAGTAAAGCTTCTAAAACAGAACTTTCAAATGAAAGACCGTATGTTGCCGTCGCCAGCATGGAAGGGGTTCTTGTGAATCAGCATCTGGGCGAAGCTGAATATTTGCGGATATACGGAATGAATAACGGTTCTCCCGAACTGATTGAAAAAAGATTTACGCCCGAATCCGGAAGCGGAGACCGCAGATGGGAAAACATGGCGGATTTGATTAAGGACTGCGCGGCGCTTCTTGTCAGCGGCGTGGGAGCAAATCCCAAAAAGATAATCGAAGGCTCGGGAGTAAAAATATATGCCGTGGAAGGTCTTATTTCAGAAGCAGTAGAAATGATAATGAAAGGAAAAGAACTTCCAAAGGTGATGATGAAAACTGCAGGAAGCTGCGGTATGGGAAAAACCTGCAGCGGCACCGGTGGAGGATGCGGATAATTGCTGATAAATAAACGGAGGATAAAATGAAAAAACCAAAGCATCATATTTTCGTCTGCGCAAGTTTCCGCGCGGGCGGAGATGCGCAGGGAGTATGCGCGAAAAAAGGAAGCATGAATCTGCTTCAGTACATGGTTACTGAACTTTCCGACAGGGGAATGGCTGACTGCATGGTGTCCAGCACGGGTTGCCTGAAAGTCTGTGACAGAGGACCTGCTCTCGTTGTTTACCCCGAGAACTGGTGGTACGGAAAGATTGAAAACGAAGCTATGATTGATGAAATTATCGATTCAATCGAGTCGGGAGTTCCGGCTGAAAAATATCTCATAGCGGATTAATCCGGTTTCAGCGTTTCCGGACTAAATACATACCGGAAATGCTGAAATTGATTTTGAAGGAGGAAGAATGGCTAACGATTGGAAGAAGTATTATGATGAAGGTCTGGCTTATATGAATTCTCTGAAGAAGCATATTGATACCGGAAAAAATTTCTCGCCTGAACTTAAATATAATATCTGTACTATGGGGATGGAGAAATTTTTTATTTCGATTTTGATTTATTATGAGATGATTCCTTTTCATCACACGCTGAACGCTCTTGCGCAGGATGTAATGGAGTTTCACGATATGGATCCCGTGCTTGTAGACAATTTAAAAAAGATTGATTCATTTCAGGATATGTGTTCTCTTGAAATTCCAAAGCCCAGAGTTTTCACAAATGCCGAGATTGATCTGACTGAAAAGACATTTGAGGAAATTCATAGTTTGGCTAAACTAATTCTATACGGCATAAATGGTGCTGACGGTGATTCAAAAAAAGAAAGTGCGGTTTCTTGATACGACTTTACGCGACGGATTGCAGTCTCCGTCTGTTCATTTTAACGATAAGGCGAAAATAGAAATTGCATGCGCTCTTGACCGTGCGGGAATTGATGTTATCGAAGCAGGTTTTCCTTCAGCTTCAAAGAAGCAGTTTGATGTTATAGATGCTATCTGCGGTGAAGTGAAAGGCTCTGTAGCCGTAATGGGACGAATGAATGAAAAAGATATATCGATATGCGCACAGTCTCTAAGAAAATCAGCTTCGGGATGCATTCACGTAAGTGTTCCTGCTTCAAAATATCTGCGTGAATCAAAGACGGGTCTTGATACTGCTTCTACGACGAAGCTTGCCCTGCAGTCGCTAAGTCTTATTAAATCATCAGGCTTCATCGCGGAAATAGGAATTGAAGACGCTGGCCGTACTGAATATTCTTATGTAGAAGAGCTTTGCCGTGTGTTATCCGAAAACGGCGCGGATATCATTAATATAGCCGACACATCGGGATTTATGCAGACTGATGAATTCGGTCATTTAATCAAAAAACTGCATTCATCTGTTTTGCGTTTTGAAACAGGAGAAACGGTTCTAAGCGTTCATTGTCACAATGATTTCGGTCTTGCAGCTGCAAATACTCTTGCTGGCATTTACAACGGCGCGTCTCAAGTAGAAACAACAATCGGCGGTGTAGGCGAAAGATCCGGAAACGCCCAGTTTGAAGCGGTGTTAGCCGCGCTCGAAGAAAGACCTGATTATTATAATGCCGAAACAAATATTGAAAAGAAGTCGGTTGCCTCATTGTGCGAACTTGTAAGAAAACATTCATGTCTAATCGAACCTGATTCCATACCGCTTTCAGGAAGAAATTCTTTTCTGCATTCTTCGGGAATTCATCAGAAAGCTCTTATAAAATCTAAAAATTCATATTCGATTATTAATCCTGAAGTTTACGGCTTTGATAAAGACAGATTCGATATAACGGTTTTTTCTGGTTCCGGAGCTTTTGTTTTTTACGTAAAGGAACTTTGCGGATTGGAAATAGAAGAGGAGACTGCATCAGTATATCTTTCTGAATTGAAAAATGAATATCATTCAAACGGAGTTATCAGTGCGACAGATATTTTGAGTTTTATTTACAATAAGGGATTATTCGCCGGCGAAATATGGTTCCTTTCATCGATTAAATCATATGAGGAAAATGCACCCGGAGAGGTTTTACTCGAAGTTGAATTAAATTCGATAAATAATTCAATTCTGAAATGCGCGGCTTCAGGCAGCGATTTCGCTGATGTTTCTGCGAAAATTATTAATGATCTATTCAATCAAGAAATAGAAATAATTCAGACTCAGACATATTCGTCCGGATCGGCGGGCAGTATTAGTTATAGATGTGATTTCAAAGCTTCATTTTCAGGGAAAATATACTATTCATCTAATGTCGCCGAAAGAATTTCGGAATCTGTTTTCAATGCTTTTCTTGATATTCATAACCAGATCGGAGGATGTAATGCGTGAAGTGGTGATAGAAAAAGCAGTTGCGGGAGATGCTCCGCTTCTTGCTGAAATGATAAAAAAGCTTTTTGATATTGAAAAGGATTTTAAATCGGATATAGCGAATCAGATAAACGGAATTGTAATGCTTATTGAAAAAGAGCAGGCTGTAGTTTTTAAGGCGCTGTCCGGGGATAAAATAATCGGAATGGTTACCGGTCAGCTGGTCGTTTCCACCGCTTCGGGAGGATACTCGGTTTTGCTCGAAGATCTTTTCGTAGATACTGATTTCCGTCTCGGCGGTGTCGGCAAAGCGCTTCTGAAAAATTTAGTAACTTGGGCAAACCAAAACGGAGCATTAAGGATTCAGCTTGTGGCGGATACTTCAAATTCATCGGCTGAATCGTTTTATACGGCAATGGGTTTTTCTCCCACCCGCATGATGGGTTGGTATCAGTATCTGTAATTTTTGCCAGCGGGAAGCTCTTTGCAGGCCATTCTGTTAAATCAAAGTTAATTTGTTGTTATACGAAGCTTGTTTTTCTGTTTTTTCTTTATGATTTGTGTCCTTTTTTGTTACTTGTTCCAAGAGGACAATATGGCACAGCAAAACAAAAACAAGGAAATTAACGAGCTTAGTCTTCTTTTTGATATCAGCCGCAAGCTGAACGAAACCATGGATATAAAAAGTCTTATCCGTCCTGTACTGGAAATGATGGCGGAAAAGCTCGAAATGATGCGCGGCACTGTCACAATTCTCAACAGAAAAACAGGCGAACTGTTCATTGAAGAAGCATACGGCCTTTCGGATGATGAAAGGGAAAAAGGCAAATATAAAATCGGAGAAGGAGTTACCGGAAAGGTTTTTAATACAGGAAAGCCGGTTGTAATTCCCAGAATTTCCGACGAACCGATGTTTCTTGATAAAACCGGATCGCGCAAAAAACTCAATAAATCGGACATTACTTTTATATGCGTTCCCGTTATAGCTGACAATGAAGTTATTGGGACTCTTTCCGCAGACAGGCTGTTCAGCGACAGTGTTGCTCTGGATGAAGATTTAAGACTTTTAACAATAATAGCTTCAATCATATCGCAGGGTGTCAGGCTTCGCCAGATTGCAGGTGAAGAAATGGACAAGCTCAAAGATGAAAACATGCGTCTTACCGACCAGCTGCGCGAAAAGCACGGTATGGGCAATATAATCGGAAACTCAAAAATAATGCAGGGGGTCTATTCTCTAATTGAAAAAGTTGCCTCGACGAATACAACAGTGTTAATTCTCGGAGAAAGCGGAGTCGGAAAAGAAAAGTACGCTAATGCCATTCATTTTAATTCAAACCGCGCCAATGCCCCTCTTGTAAAAGTCAACTGTGCCGCTTTGCCTGAATCGCTGATTGAAAGCGAACTTTTCGGTCACGAGAAAGGATCTTTTACCGGCGCTATGAGTACAAGAAAGGGCCGCTTTGAACTTGCTGATAATGGAACAATATTTCTTGATGAAGTCGGAGAGCTTCCCCTTTCGGTTCAGGTTAAGCTTCTTCGGGTAATTCAGGAACGCGAGTTTGAAAGAGTCGGCGGAAGTGATACGATAAAGGTTAATGTGAGAATAATCGCGGCAACCAACAGGGACATGCGTGAACTCATCTGTTCAGGAAAATTCCGCGAAGATTTGTATTATAGATTAAATGTTTTTCCGATTATCATTCCGCCTTTGCGCGAAAGAAAAACTGATATTATGCTGATAGCCGATTATTTCGTTGAAAAATATTCAGTAGAGCACGGAAAGAAAGTATCACGCATATCGACCGACGCGATAAATATGTTAGTCTCGTATCACTGGCCGGGGAATGTCCGTGAACTTGAAAACTGCATTGAGCGCGCGGTTATTCTGAGCAATGACGGAATTGTTCACGGTTATCATCTTCCTCCCAGCCTGCAGACAGGTAAAAAAGCCGATGAAGACCGAAAACGTTCCCTTGATGAAATGATTTCAAAATTTGAAGAGGAGCTTATAATCGATGAACTTAAAAATTCATCGGGAAATATCGCTCTCGCTGCAAGATCGCTTTCTGTGTCGGAAAGAATCATGGGTCTAAGGATCGCAAAATACGGAATTGATGTATCTCTTTATAAAAACTGATTTATTTCAGAGATATTCTGTATTTCTTTTCCATGTATTCCGGATTGTAGGAGCTCTTCGCCTGCCGCAGTGACTGAAGACCGAGATCCTGTTCAAAGTTGAGATATTTGCATTTGTCAGCAAGGCTCTTGGCGTATTCGTTGAAAATGAACTGATACGAGCCTTTATATCCTGGAATAGTTTTTGCGAAATGAAGAACGTGAGTATCGTCGGTCAGTTCTTCTCCGAGAATATAACCGATCGGATTATCGTCAGAGAAAAAAATCATCCCTTCAAGATTTAGTTCCTCAAAAAGATTAAGCGCTTCTATCGCTTCCGCTGAATCAGCAGAAGATTCTCCGGACAGGGAAGAGCTCCATTCGTGAACGATTTTTATTGCCGCGTCAGAATTATCTTTTGTGATGGGCTCGCCTCGTCCTCCGTGAATTTCATGAAACTGTTTCAGTAAATTTCTTTTGCTATGAAGCTTTCTTCCGGCGAAAGAAGCGATCTTTTCTGTGAGATATATGTAGTCAGAATCATTTTCGTCATGAGTAATTAAAAATTCATCAGGATTAAAAAGCGGAAGCCATTCTTCGGGCACAGGATATATGATTCCTTCTGTTTCGATTAACATCTTTAAGAAGTCTATGTCGGGTTCGGATTTTTCACATAGAGGAAGAAAGAAATTTTTTTTGTCAAGCGTCAGTCCCGTGATGCGGAGGCATCCGTCGTGATCGACAAACTTATATTTATGGGAATTTCTGAAAAGGTATAGATTTGCAAAACTAAATTCCGAAAGACGCGATTTTACTCCGCGCAGGCGCGAATAAAGTTTTTCTCTGTGAGACATGGAGAGTTCTTCTATCAGTACTGCCATTACCTTGCCCTTCCTTCAACAAATTGTCTGATAAACGGATTGTCATGCCGCATAAGTTCTTCCGGCATTCCGTCGAATATTACAAAACCTTCATGAAGCATAACCACACGGTGAGCAATCCGCAAAACGGATTCCATATCATGCGTTATAACAATTGATGTTATTGCGAATTTTTCATTCATTTCGGAAATCAGTCTGTCGACTGAACCCCCGGTAATAGGATCAACTCCGGTTGTCGGTTCGTCGTAAAGCATAATTTCAGGTTTCATCGCAAGCGAACGTGCCAAAGCCGCCCGTTTCTGCATGCCGCCTGAAAGTTCAGACGGCATTTTATCTTCTATTCCCGTAAGTCCGACTTTTGAAAGCAAATCAGGAACTATACAAGAAATTTTTTCTTCGGAAATTCCCTTGCGCCTTATTCCGAAAGCGACATTGTCGTAAATATTCATTGAATCAAAGAGGGCGCCCATCTGAAAAAGAACACCGAATTTTGAAGCGCATGCCGCTCTTTCATCGCCTGCCATAGCGGTAAATTCTTCTCCGTCAACGAAGATTCGGCCGGAATCGGGAGCCATGAGGCCTGCGAGATGTTTGAGAATTACTGATTTTCCGGTGCCGCTTTTGCCCACGACGCAGAGAATTTCTCCTCTTTTCACTGAAAAAGATACATCTTTCAGCACCTGTTTAGTGCCGAAAGATTTGCGCAGGTTTTCTATCGAGACGTGAAGAGAGCTTTGCGGAACGATTGAATCCGCCGACACTCTTATTTCACCATTTCGCGGAATTGTCTGAACAGATATTCCGAATCATGAGGTCCCGGAGCGGCTTCCGGATGATACTGCACGCAGAATATCGGAAGCTTTTTGTGGCGGAAGCCTTCTACCGTATTGTCGTTGAGATTTAAGTGAGTCATTTCGAGATCTTTGACTTTTTTGAATGAATCCATGTCGACGGCAAAACCGTGGTTTTGGCTTGTAATTTCAACCTTGTCAGTCAGAAGATTTTTGACCGGCTGATTTCCGCCGCGGTGACCGAATTTCAATTTGTAAGTTTTTGCGCCGAGTCCAATCCCAAGAAGCTGATGGCCGAGGCATATTCCGAAACATGGAATCTGGCTTTTTACGATGTCTGCAACAAGAGCCGGAGCGCATTGAACGGCGCCCGGATCGCCCGGACCGTTAGAAAGGAATACTCCTTTTACTCCGTCTTTGAGAACCTCTGCAAAGCTCATTGATCCCGGATATACTCTAACAGAAAATCCATGAGAGTCGAGTAGACGGAGGATGTTTGTTTTTACTCCGAAATCCATTACTGCTATCAAAGGCTTGTCTTTAGAATGGTCTCCGAAATTGTATACATAACCTGTTGAAACTTTTGACGCGAGGTCTAGTCCGTTCATTGAAGGATGAGCCTTCAGTCTTTCAGCGGCACCTTCTGTAGAAAAGAATATTCCGCCTTTCAAGGCGCCTTTATCGCGTATGTGAAGTGTGAGTTTTCTTGTGTCGATTCCTTCTATCGCAGGAATTCTGTATTCTTTAAGATAATCGCCGAGCGACGATGATGAACGGAAATTGGAGTGGCGTTTCGCGTATTCTTTTACGGCAAACCCGGCCACCTGGACTTTTGATGATTCGATATCCTCGGGATTAACTCCGTAGTTGCCGATCATCGGATATGTCATTGTTACAATCTGACCGCAGTATGACGGATCTGTGAGAACTTCCTGATAACCGCTTAGTGAAGTGTTGAAAACTACTTCTCCGAGGTTTTCGCCTTCATAGCCGAACGATTCCCCCTCGAAAACACTGCCGTCTTCAAGAATCAAATATGCTTTTTTTCCCATAAATTTCACCTGACCCGGATTTTTAACATTTGGAGATTGAGCCTGTTTATTGTCAAATTAATTTCACCGGTATTCGATTATGATATTGTTTTACGCAAGTACAGTTAATTAGCTGACTTAATGCGCTTTGACTTTTTGTTTAGAAACAAAAATATTCACAACTGTTTTATTTAAATGAACGGGATCAGGAAATTCGTGGTCACCATTCATATAAATCCCGAATCCGGATTCATGGTATGTGTGATAGTTGTAGTTTACTTTTCCGGCGGTAAGGATATCAAGCATGTCGGAAAGCCACTTTTCTCCTCCGCGGTTATTTTTGAAAGTTTCATGATATAATCCGAATTCCCCTAGGTATAGAGGAACATTTCTTTTTTTTGAAAACCGGACATATTCATCAATTATTGCTTTGAGCCCTTCTTTATTCCAGCTATATACGAGATCACAGCCGTAATAGTCAATTCTGAAGCGGAGAATTGCTCCTTTTTGAATATTTTTACCTTTAACTTTTCCTGAGATTCTGTAAGTGCTTCCGCGGTTAATTACAAATTTTAATGAATCAAGACTTGCAACCGCATCATCAGTTGTTCCGCTTGCAGTCATGCAGTTGTCTGCGGCGGCACCATCGACATTTGACTCAGAACTGATTTTTCCTGAATTATTTCTGCTCCAGAAATACCAGCCTTTGTCGCCGTCAATGGAGGATTTTGTTGTTTTTATTTTCTTTCCGGCAGAATTGAATTCTTCTATTATTATCTCATCTATCCATATCTTGCCGTTTCTGCCAATGTTTTGCAGCTGAATAACGGGTTTAGCGATTTTGAATTCTTTTTTTGCCGGTTTTACGATGCTGCCGGTTAGAGTTTTCCATTCAAAACTGCCGCTCCCTGCTTCGGGATTCCCTTCGGAAAATCCCAGCCATGTTTCTCCTTCTGCGTTTATTTTTGATGAATCAGGATACACTGCAAATTTGTTTTTAAACATTGGAATCCAGCTTACGTTCTGATGAGTAAATTCTATCGGACTGTAGGCATGATATTCATATACTATATTTTTTTTAGGAGCAGGATCTTTGATTTCTGGAAAGTACATATTCTCCCTGTCCGAAGGCGATGAAGCAAACTTGAGCCAGTTTACCCGTTCGATAAAAAGAATATGATTCGAGTCAACTGATCTGACCGCCTCGGTTATTTGCTGTGCGAGATCTTTCCATTGGTCACAGCTTTTATTGGGAACGGGTTCGTTTAAAAGTCCATAACCGATAATAATCTCTTCATTGCTGTATCTTTTCGCGATTTCTTTCCATAGCGCTGTAAGACGTGCGCGGTTTTCAGAATTTGTCCATAGTTCATCGCCATTACCGTTTGATTGATAGCCGCCCTGAGGTACGTGCATATTGAGAACAATGTAGATGCCGTGTTTCCGAGCCGCGGCAATGTTTTTATCAAGCCAGTCAAATCCTGATTGTTTATATACGTATGGTTTTGAATCACTTTCAAAAAGGGCATAATTTAAATAAAATCTTACGGAGTTAAATCCCATGGATTTAATCCGCTCGAAATCATCGGGACCATGATGTGTAAAGCCTTCACTGGACTGAGGATTTGACCAGACATGGTTTCCGAACGCGATTCCTTTTATGAGAAAAGGTTTCCCGTTTGGAGTTTTCAACAGCATGCCGTCAACCTGAATGAATTTATTTTTTCCGCCCGGTATTCCCGGATAAGCAGGCCATTCTATTTTGTCCGAGGTCAAGGATATGCTATATATAAATATTGACACTGGTATAAGTGATAATTTTAAAAGAAGTTTCATGATTCAGTTCCTGTAGTTTATATTCTTATGACTTTCCAGGAAAATGTAAAAAAGTATATTCATTCTTTTTTTTCATTGTCTCTAAAATGCTTTCACAATATATGACTTTATTATATTAGTGCTGCTATAATCAAGCAGAAAAGATTTATTCGATGATTAATGCCCTAAAATAAAAAAAGGATTATTATGAAAGCAAGTGTTATTCTGGCTCATCCATATGAAAAAAGTTTTAACCACGCGATTTTTAACAGAGTATGTTGCAAACTCGGAACGCTGGGAGTTGAACTTTTTGCTCATGATTTGTATGCCGAAAAATTTAATCCGGTAATCACTTGTGAAGAGCTCGGTTCTGACCAATCAAGTGATCCGCTTGTTAACAGATATGCCGATGAACTTTTGAAATCGGATATTATTATTTTCATTCATCCGAACTGGTGGGGTCAGCCGCCCGCTATTCTCAAAGGCTATATCGACCGCGTTATCAGACCTCCGCATGCTTATGATTTTCCGGCGGGAGATTCCGGCGGAGGACTTCCGGTCGGAAAACTCAAGGGCAAAACTGGAGTAGTTCTAAATACGTCCAATACGGAAGAAGACCGTGAGAACAATTATTTCCATGATCCTCTTGAGAATATCTGGAAGCAATCTGTTTTTGCTTTTTGCGGAATCGAAAAATATTACCGCAGAATGTTCCGAATAATTGCCGACAGTAATATGGAAGAAAGAAAAGAATGGCTTGCTGAAGCCGAAAGTATTGCAGAAAAAGCCGTTAAAGGTATAATCTGAATACGCAATTGAGGCGTTAGCGGCCGGTTTAATCATTGAAAAATGGGCATTATGTGCTAAAATGCTTTTGCAAGTATAGAGGTGTAATATGAATAAAATGAAAATTGCTTTTTTTGATTCAAGAAAGTACGATATCGAATCTTTTGAAAATATGAACAAAGATTACGGTTTTACGCTGAAGTTTTTTGAGGATCATCTTTCTGCGGACACTCTTCCTCTGGCTAAGGGTTATGATGCGGTATGTCTTTTTGTGAATGACCCTGTCAGAAAGGATATGGTTGAAGGACTTCTTGATGCCGGAGTTAAGCTTATTGCTCTAAGATGCGCCGGATATAATAATATAGATCTTCAGGCTGTTTACGGTAAAATTCATGTGGTCAGGGTTCCTGCGTATTCTCCATATGCTGTTGCCGAACATGCCGCAGCTCTGATGCTGACATTGAACAGGAAAACTCATAAATCATATATCCGTACAAAGGATAATAATTTTACTATCGGCGGATTTAAGGGGTTTGACCTTCACGGCAAGACTGCAGGGGTAATCGGTACAGGAAAAATCGGGCGTATAATGTGCGGAATTCTCAAAGGTTTCGGGATGCGCGTTCTTGCGTTTGATTCATACAAAGATGAAAAATCGGCCTCGGAAATCGGATTTGAATACGCCGATATTGATACAATTTACCGCGAATCCGATATAATAACTCTTCACTGTCCATTGACGCCGGAAACCGAGTATCTGATAAATGCGGATTCTATTTCAAAAATGAAACCGGATGTAATGCTTATTAACACCAGCCGCGGAAAGCTGATTAATACCAAGGATCTCATTGAGGCATTGAAGCAAAAAAGAGTAGGGTATGCCGGACTAGATGTTTATGAAGAGGAAAGTGATTACTTTTTTGAAGATTATTCAAACAGCGTAATTGATGATGATATTCTTGCGCGTCTTCTCACTTTTCCGAACGTGCTGATAACCGCTCATCAGGCGTTTTTTACGAAAGAAGCTCTTGAGAATATTGCCAGAACGACAATGGATAACATCAAACAGTTTTTTGAAGAAGGAATTCTTCCGAATGAAATATGCTATAGATGCGGTCAGGGTACGTCATCGTGCTCAAAAATTAAAACTGGAAAGTGTTTTTGACACAATTCGTGCTTGACACTCGTTTTTGGGGTATATATTTATACTGAAATGATTATTTCTATGGGTCTATGTAAAATTGAACAATAGCTGGGTGCAGTATGGCTGAAAATAAAAAAAAGCGTTTTATGATTCCAATCAGTGTAAAGATGATATTCATTATTTCGCTTATCATAATTCTGTCTTTTTCGCTTCTCACATATATTTCGACCTATCTTTTTACTTCAGATAGCGAGCGAAATATTGAAAGCAATACGATACAGAACGCGAACCTTATATCACAGAAGGTGAAATCCGACTTTCTTTCAGTAATTGAAAAAAGTAAAATTGCGATTTTGGCGGTTAAGGACGAAGGTGCCGGAGACGCTTCGTCTAAAGTTGATTCTGATTCAGATGACGATTCGGCGCTTTTTTCTTCTCTTCTTTTCAAAAGAGATCCGGATATGATTTATATCGGTGTATTGAGAAATGAAAAAGGTTCAGTAAAAGAAACAAAAAAGCTCTATAATGAAATTCTTTTGGCGGACTCGGGACTTGATTCTGATATATTTCTAAAAATACTTGAATCCGAAAAAGAAAGTGTTTTCAGTTCAATCAACGGCGCGGACTTTGCTCTCAATCTATCTTCCTATTTCGGAAGCGGCGTTATAGGAATTCTTATTCCGTATGAATCTGACAGCCGCGCCGCGCTTTGCATAATGTTTTCAAATGAAAAAATTTATGATGCGGTAAAATCCCCCGATCTTATAAAGTCATTTCTTGTAAACGGCAGGGGAGAACTGCTCGCTCATTATGATAAAAAAATGGTTATCGAAAACGGTTCTGTTGCAGACCTGCCTATTGTCAAAAAAATGCTTCAGAGCACAATCAATAGCGAAAAAATCGAGTATGCTGATTCAAGTTCAAAAACATGGCTTGGCGCATATAATAAAACCGGTTTTTCTGATACAGGTGTAATTTCAATAGTTTCTAAAGAACAGGCTTTCGGAATGGTCAGAAAGCTTCAGAAACAGACAGTTCTGATTGCCGTAATCGTGCTTAATCTTGCGATTCTGTTCGTCTACTTTTTCTCAAAGACTATAACAAAACCGATCCGCAGACTTGTTTCTATTTCAAACGAAATCAGAAACGGTAAGTTTGATATTTCTGTTAAATCAAAATCCCGTGATGAGATTGGAATTCTTTCGGAATCATTTGAAGATATGGCGAGAGGTCTTGCGGAACGTGAGAAAATGAAAGACGCCTTCGGAAAATTTGTGAATAAAGAAATCGCAGATATGATTCTGAAAAATGAACTTAAGCTCGGCGGTGAAAGAAAAACCGCTGCAGTATTTTTTTCTGATATACGTTCCTTTACTTCCATTTCCGAGAATCTTCAGCCGGAAGAAGTTGTGGAATTTCTGAATGAATATATGAGTATTATGGTAGAATGCGTTAATAAAACAAACGGTGTCGTTGATAAGTTTATCGGTGATGCGATAATGGCGGTTTGGGGAACTCCTATTTCAAGAGGAAACGATACTGCAAATGCCGTTGAAGGAGCTCTGATGATGAGAGAAGCTCTTAAAAAATTCAACAAAGGCAGGGGAAGCGCCAAAAAGCCGGTGATTAATATCGGATGCGGAATAAATACCGGTCCTGTTCTTGCCGGCCAGATAGGGTCTCATGACAGAATGGAGTATACCGTTATCGGAGACACGGTGAATCTTGCATCAAGAATAGAGTCCCTAAATAAGCCTTTCTGTACCGATATCCTGATATCAAGTGATTCGTATAATCTTGTAAAGGATCTCTATCTTTGTGAGCCCATGGAAAGAATTTCAGTAAAAGGCAAAAAAGACCCTCAGCAGATATATGCAGTTATATCGAGAAAGAATGACGCGAATGCGCCGAAGACTCTCAAAGAACTCAGAGAATATGTCGGAATAAAATACGTTCCGCTTAAATCTTTTGATCCTAACGGCAAAGAAGAGAAATATGCGATTGTTAAATAAAGATTTTTTTGTAGTTTGCATAAGCGGAGCAATAATCTCCGTATGCGCGTATCTTCTTTACATTGATTTAAATTCCCATATAATCAGGGATGATAAGTCTGCTGTTGCTTTCATTACTTTCAGAAAAAAAATTGCCCAGCGGCGTTACTCGGACAATTCCTTATGGGAGGAACTTTCTAATCATTCTCCTCTTTTTAATTATGATTCCATTAGAACTGATGATGATTCAAGCGCCGTAGTAACGTTTAAAGACGGCGGTGAGATTAATATTGACTCAAACTCTATGATTATCATCGTTAAAGAAGGCGACGAGGTTAAAGTAAATTTTGAAGGCGGAAACATATCTGTTAAAAAAGGTGCTTTAAACCTTAGCGTAAAAGCGGATAAAACATCCTTTGCTCTAAAAAACGGCAGGTTGAGTATTGCCAAAGATGCGAATGGTATAACGGCGGATGTAGAGGGCGGATCTGCGGATGTGGGTTTGGCAGGAGTTCTTTCCGATTCCAATTCATTCCGTTTTTCCGGCGGACAAATGAATATTGAAACCAAAAATATTATATTGAAATCTCCGGCAGACGGTGAAAAAGTTATAACTTCATCCAGTGCAGGTGATGTTGTTTTTAATTTTGAAGGTCTTTCTTCTTCAACGATTGAACTGTCTAAAACACGGAGTTTTTCGAAAATCTATAAGACAATTCCTTCTAAAGGAAATTCTAATGTTTCTTTACGCAGCGGTTCATATTACTGGCGCGTTGTTGATAAAAATGAAAAATCTGAGGTTCGCAGATTCTCCGTAATATCGGATTCTCCGGTTAAGGCAGTGTATCCTGAAAATAATTCACAGGTTTTTTTCGCTAATCAAAATTCAGTTTTTTTGCTGAGGTGGTCAGGAGCAGAATCCGCATCTGATTTTGAAGTTATGCTCGCATCTGATCCTGAAATGAACAATATTATTAATTCAATAAAAACAACTGCAAGATTTACTTCATTTCCTATAAACGATGAAGGAAAATACTACTGGGCAGTAAAGGCGAATTATTCCGGCAGTATTACCGGATCGGAGGTTGCTTCATTTTCAGCTGTTAAGCAGCTTCGTATGTCTCCGCCTGTTTTGATTGCTCCTCTTGATTCGGCGAATGTTTCGGTTTCTGCAGTCAAAACCGAAAAAGTAAGATTTAACTGGAAGGTATCATCCAAGAAATACAGGATAGAATTAGCGAAAGATTCTTCTTTTAATGATAAAGTATTTTCGAAAGAAATCTCTACCAATAAAGAAATTCTGCCGCCGGATACGGCTGTCGGAAAATATTACTGGCGTGTAGCGTCACTTGATTCTGACGGCAAAGATTCTGATTATTCATCAGTTCGCGAGTTAAATGTTCTTGATTCAATAAGTCTTCGTTTGATCTCTCCTGTTACCGGGGCTATTTCCGGAAAAGGTTTGCAGCGCTTTAGATGGAATGATAATAACATGGGATCATTATACCGTATTGATATAGCAAAAGATAATAAATTCAAGAGTGTTGTACACACTTCAACGTCATCTGAAAGAAAAACCGACGTAAGTCTTTCTAATGCAGGAAAATACTATTGGCGGGTTTTTCTTCTCGGAAGTGATGAATCAATATTAGCAGAAAGCCGAATAGAGGATTTCAGGATAACTGAAACTTTGTCATCTCCGGTTATTCTTTCGCCGTCGAACGGCTCGAAAATTGATGCAGGATCTCCTAAACCTATTACAATTGCATGGAAAAATGTTGCAGGCGCAAATACTTATTACGTTTCTTTGAAGCAAATAGTCGGCGGTGAGGAATTTCTATTGTTTTCTGAGAAGACCGGAAAAAATTCAATAACTATCAGAGATCTTTCAAAATTGAAACCGGGAAAAATCAGAGTGGAAGTCAAGTCGGTAAGTCTTAAGAACGGCGAGATCATTGCCGAAAGCAAGCCTGATAGTGTTGTGTTTGAATTCAAGTTGTCCGAAATGCTTTCTGCTCCGGAAATCAGAACCCAGGGTTTAATTTATGTTAAATAAAATCTGCCGCATCGGTTTGTTTTGTGCGATGCTGTTAATCATAACTTTTAATATTTTTTCGCAGACAACTCCTTCCTTAAAATGGGGACCTGTTGCAGGGGCCTCTGCTTATTTTATCGAAATCCGTGACAAATCGGAAAAAATAGTTTTTTCAAAAAAAGTTTATTCAACATATCAAAACATTACTTTTTTAGCTCCCGGCAATTATGAATTCCGCGTTGCTGCGGTGAATAAGTATAATCAGATGGGTAAAAAATCCAGATGGGCGAAAATAAAAATTGAAAAGGCTCTTGTCCCTTCGTTCGATTCGTCATCTTCTGTTGCCGTAAGTTCTGCCGATAAAGGCAAGCCTGTCAGCATAAAGGGAGCCGGTTTTTCTGAAAAAACTGAATTCTTCCTTATTAACGGTGACAGCAAAGTTAAACTGAAATCCAGATATGTATCTTACAATGAAGCTCTTGTTTATCCTGATTTGCCTGATGATGCAAATGGAAGTTATAAGCTTATTGCCGTTAATCCGAACGGTTTCCAAAGTGCCGGATCATTTGAAATAGTCGCCGATAAAAGTAAGGTTTTGCCTGAAATTTATGAATTGTCTCCGGAAGAAGTCGAGACGGGCAGCAAGACTGCCTTTAAGATTACGGTTAAAGGAAATAATATAACAGCGAATACCAAATTTGTTGTTTCTTCCTCATCATATAATCAGAGTATCACACCTGTAAAAACTGCCGGAAACAGTGCCGAAATTATTCTGCCGGCTGAAATGCCTGTTGGGAAGTATTTTGTTACTGCTGTCAATCCCGACGGCGGACGATCTTCGAAACAGCTGAAATTTGCCGTGGCTGATACAGCAGTGAAAGAAGATCCTATAGTTTATATTACGGTATTCCCGATGTATAATTTAATTCTCGGGGGATGGAAAGATTATTTCGAGAACTCCTATACATCTTTCGGCGGGGCTTTGTCATTTCCTTTGGCGCGTTTGTTTTCGAAAGATTCTTTTATGGGCAGGCTTTATGTTGAGTTTGAGGGCGATTATGTAAAATACAAGGCTAAGAATATTTCAAATATTGTAGACCGCAAAATGTATAATATGTCCGCCGGGGGAGGGCTCGGTTATTCATTATATAAAAACGATCTGTCAAAATCCGTCCGTTTTGAAATGATACCGAGAATTACTTTCGGTCTGGTTTATACTTCACTTGAAACAAAAGTATTAAGTAAAGTGAGAGTGACAAATTCGGTTGATCCCTATCTGTCATTATCTTATTCGTTCAGGTTTTTGTTTGCGCAAAGAATTATCGTTGAACTTGTTCCGGAATATAAAAATTATTTTTATAAGGGCGAAATGCTGAAAGACGTAAGAGCTTCTTTCCGTCTTGGTTATGCTTTTTAATTAAGAAGTATTTATTTTTTGATATTGATTAACGGCAGGTTTTCCTGCCGTTTTTTATAAGATATGCTATTTAATCATTTCCGAAAGCTTGGCTTTTGCTGAAGCAATGGCTTCGTCGGCTTTTGAGAAATCCTTTCCGCCTGCCTGAGCCATGTCTTTTCTTCCGCCTCCGCCTCCGCCGAGAATAGGAGCAACCGCCTTAATCAATGCTCCGCTGTCAGCGCCTTTTGAGACTGCCGCTTGCGTCGCAGCTGCCACGATAATAACCTTGCCATCAAAAGACGAGATCAGAATAAGTGCGCAGTCGGAAGAGCGTTCTCTGATGAGATCGGCAAGAGTCTTGAGATCATCACCTGAAAGGTTTTCAATCTTTGCAGTGATGACGTCTGTTCCCTTGATTTTTTCTGCCGAAGAAAGCAGGTTCTGTGCGGTATCTGCAAGTTTGCCTTTGCTGAAAGACGCCAGTTCCGTTTCAAGGTCTTTGTTTTTCTGCTGAAGATCTTTGATGCGCTGTGCAAGGTCTTTTTCCGCGCAATTGACGAGAGAAAGAACTCCCGACAATGATTCGTTAATCTGCGCGAATCTGTCGAGAACGCCTTTAAGTGTCAGACCCTCGATTCGGCGTATTCCTGCACCCGGGCTTGATTCTTTTAGAATCTTGAATACGCCGATTTTTCCGGTGTTATCGACATGAGTTCCGCCGCAGAGTTCGGTGCTGAAAGAGCCGGCTTTAACAACGCGGACACTGTCTTCGTATTTTTCGCCGAATTCAGCCATTGCGCCTGTTTTGAGTGCGTCGGCAAGATTCATCATCTGAGTGGTTACTGGAAGATTTTCCCATATTTTGGTATTAACGATATTTTCAACGCGCGCGATTTCATCGGCAGTCATCGCTTCAAAGTGAGAGAAGTCAAAACGCATTCTTTCGCTTTCGACCATTGAACCGGCCTGTTTGACGTGCGTTCCGAGAACTTCGCGCAAAGCCGCCTGAAGAAGATGCGTTACCGTGTGATTCGCCCTTGTGAGGTTTCTTCTTACAGTATCAATTTCCGCTGTGACTTTGTCGCCTTTTTTGAAGCTTCCTGATTCAACTGTTCCGTAATGAACAAATGTCTTATTTACTTTTTTTACATCGAATACTTTAAACACGGCATTTGAAGTTTTGATAAATCCCGTATCGCAGGACTGCCCGCCGCTTTCAGCGTAAAACGGAGTTTCGGCGAGAACCATATAAGCTTCAGCGCCGGAAGCAGCAGATTCAATAACGCTTTTTCCGTCCGAAATCGAAACGATTTTGCTTTCTGATGAATCTTCGTCGTAGCCTTTGAAAATAGTTGCTCCGCAGATTTTTGAAAGTTCGTTCATCGCGTTTTCAAACGAAGCGTCGGAACCTTTCCAGCTCTGTTTGCCGCGTTCGCGCTGTTTGTTCATTTCGTCTTCGAATTCCTTCATGTTGACCGAAATGCCTTTTTCAAGAGCGATTTCGCCCGTCATCTCAACAGGAAAACCAAATGTATCGTATAAAAGAAACGCGTCTTTTCCGCTGATTACTTTGCCGTTTTTAAGCGCTGACTCGATTATTTCATCAAGCTTTGTCATTCCGTTTTCAAGCGTGTCAAGGAAACGCTTTTCTTCACCTTCGAGAACGTTCTGAACGTTTTTCTTCGCTTCAGTAATTTCGGGATAGAATTCGCCGAGAAGCGCCGAAATAGGTTCAACCATTTTGTAGATGAAAGGCTTTGTGATTCCGAGGGTACGGCCGAATCTGAGCGCGCGTCTAAGAATTCTTCTTAGAACGTAACCGCGTCCTTCGTTTGAAGGATATGCGCCGTCGCTCATCGCGAAAGTCAGCGCGCGCGAATGCTCGACTATGACATTGATCGGAACTATATTGTCGCCTTCGTATTTGACATTGAGCTCTTTGCATACAAACTCAATCAATGTCTGAAACTCATCGGTTTCGTATATCGAAGTTTTATTCTGAACTATAGTTGCAAGGCGCTCAAGACCCATTCCCGTATCGATGCCGGTCTGAGGAAGCGGGTGAAGCTTGCCTGATGTATCCTGGTTGAACTGATTGAAGACGAGATTCCAGTATTCCATGTAGCGTTCGCAGTCGCATCCCGGTTTGCAGTCGGGTGAACCGCATCCGAGTTCAGGACCTTTGTCTATGTAAAGCTCGGAGCATGGGCCGCACGCGCCGGAATCACCGGCAGGTCCCCAGAAATTGTCTTTTTTGCCGAGGCGGACAATACGCTCAGCCGGAATGCCGACTTTTTTATTCCAGATTTCAAAGGCTTCATCATCATCCTGATAAATCGACGCCCAGATTTTATTTGCGTCAAGTTTGAGTACCTGGGTGGAATATTCCCAAGCGAAGGAAATGGCTTCTTCCTTGAAATAGTCGCCGAAAGAAAAGTTGCCGAGCATTTCGAAAAATGTGCAGTGGCGTTTTGTTCTGCCGACATTTTCAAGATCGCTTGTGCGGAGGCATTTCTGTACGGTAGTCGCGCGTGTATAATCTAGTTTAACAGTTCCGGCAAACATCGCTTTGAACTGCACCATTCCGGCAGTCGTAAACAGCAGGGTAGGGTCGTCTTTAGGCAAGAGCGAACTGGAGTGAACGTGTTTGTGCTGTTTCGACACAAAATAATCGATGAATGATTTTCTAAGATCTCTGACTTTCATTATATTCCTCTTTCAAATAATTCTCAAACTGTTTGAGCGTTCTGTAAACCGAATCGGGCTGAAAACCTCTTGAAAAAAGAAATCTTCCGCACTTCGCGCGGTCAAATGATTTGTATTTTTTCTTGAGAAGACTAAGCATAGCCTCTTCGCAAGAATCCGCACCGAATATTTCTCTCACGGCACTTTTCGCTGTAGCGGGGTCAACCCCTCTCTGGCGCAGTCTGCTTTCCGCAAAAACTGATCCGTAGGACCGTTTTTTTAAATTTTCCGCAAGTCTGAATGCAAAATCATAGTCATTAATGTATTTGCGTTCATCAAGCTTTTTCATGACTAATTGGGCTGTTTTTTTTGAAAAACCTTTTTTTATCAGACTGCGTTTCACTTCTTCGGCTGAATGAATGTTTCTGAGATACCTCAATGCCGCAAGATACGCCGAATAGTTATCCGATTCCGTTTTCAGTTCAGAATAATAATCTTCATCAATCTCGCTGCCGGCTTTCAGCTTCATGAAACGGCTTTCAACCGGAAGAACGAGCTTTTCGTTATCTATTGTAAGTCTGATGGATTCTTCTGAAAATTTTACGGAGATTATTTTCATCTTTTTATCAGGCTGAAGGATTGTTTCAGGGTCAAGAATAAATAGGCATAAAAAAAGCCGGTCGAAACCGGCTTTTGAATTGCAAAGCAATAATCATCTTTTTGAGAACTGAAAGCTTTTTCTCGCTTTTTTGTGCCCGTATTTTTTTCTCTCAACTTTTCTCGCGTCACGTGTAAGGAAACCGCTTTCTCTGAGAGTCTTTTTCATTCTTTCGTCAAAAAGAACGAGGCATCTTGAAATGCCAAGTCTCATCGCACCGGCCTGACCGCTCCATCCGCCGCCTGTTACATAAGCGTCGATGTCGAAGCCCGCAAGTTTATCAACAGCGCCAAGAGGCTGTTTGATAACGAGTTCGAGAGTCTGTCTTCTGAAATACTCGTTAAGAGGTTTTTTGTTTACCATGATGTTGCCCGAGCCGGGTTTCAAGTAAACTTTCGCGATTGAAGATTTTCTTCTTCCTGTTGCGTATAATTTAGCTGCCGCCATTTATATTACTCCATTACTTAAATATCAAGTTTTTCGGGCTTCTGAGCCGCGTGAGGATGATCTTTTCCGGCATAAACCTTAAGATTGTTAGCAATCTGTTTGCCGAGAGGACCTTTAGGAAGCATTCCCTTGACAGCGTGCTCGATGATAAATTCAGGCTTTTCAGCTCTGTATTTCTTAACGCTTCTGAATCTGTCTCCGCCGGGATAACCTGAATGAGAGAAATATTCTTTCTGATCTTCTTTTTTACCTGTTAGAGCCACTTTTTCGGCATTAATAACGACAACGAAATCACCCATGTCCATACTTGGTGTGAATTCAGGCTTGTTTTTGCCTTTGAGGATAGTCGCGATCTGGGTTGCAAGTCTGCCCAGAACTTTACCTTCAGCGTCTACAACATACCATTTTTTTGATATTTCAGACGCCTTCATAGAATAACTTTTCTGCATAATAACTCCTGATATCTGCAATAAAGGAAAATTTCAATATTGATTGGGGTCAATAGTGACAAGCTATTTGGGAGTATGTAGTTGTCAAGAACTTTCCGCACGGAGGCGGAAAGGTTGCCCGCGAGATGGTCGAAGACCATAGCGGGAGAACGCAAGTATTTCCTCCGAGTTTGAGGTGTAAAGTTAATTTTCCGTTGCATTCGGAGCGAACAGGAGGTTCGCGGAGAAATACTAGAAGTATATTGAAAATATTGATAAATTCCGCACGGAGGCGGAAACCGACGAGACGCTTTTATCGCGACTTTTATAATCAGGATGATGGATACGAGACTCTGCGCCACGATGGCGCGATAAAGAGTCGAGCAGTCGCTTGTTGAAGCGTCTCGTTTGTCGGGATCGTTCCGACTGCCCGCGAGATGGTCGCAGACCATAGCGGGAGAACGCAAGCATTTCCTCCGAGTTTGAGGTGTAAAGTCAATTTTCCGTTGCATTCGGAGCGAACAGGAGGTTCGCGGAGAATTAGCAATAATTTCATGAAACCGAGGGTAAAAGCTCCCTCACAAGGCTTCTTGCGATGCCTATTACTGCAACCTCCTGTTGCGAATTGTAGGCATCGCTTTGCAGGGATCGTTCCTGCTGCCTTATGGAGCCTATTTTCTGCCCAAGAGTTGGGCTTACTTCAAAGGGCATTTCATGCCCTTTGACCGGTAGATGCATGGTGTCATGCAATAAAATCAAAGGCTTCGCCTTTGAAATCCGGTTTGTCCGAGAGTCGGACGTGCTTCAAAGGGTGTTCCACACCCTTTACCCGGTTTTGTCCATTTCTTTTGCATCGCCCAAAAGAAATGGACGAAAGAAAAGGGCGCCGCTGCGCGGTGCTAATCGCGACAGAACTATCGCGCATTTCTTCGAAATGACTGCGATAGTCTGCGCTTATAATGTATTCGGCTTCGCCGAATGGTTTAGGTTTAATTAGTATCATTCAATACATGCTTAAGCGCTAGACTGCTTCTCTTCCTCTGCGCCAGGATGGCGCGAATCCAACGCGGACAGGAAGTCCGTAAGCGTTGGACAGAGAGATCCCACTCCTGGCTCTTTGTCGGGCGAATTCCTCGCACCGGCTTTTCGCCGGATGCTGCGGTCGCCCGTTGCGAGGCGCTTTATTGCAAACTTTGAGCCATCACGATGATGGCAACGAGACTCTGTGCCAGGACGGCACAAAAAGAGTCGAGCAGTTTGCGTGTGAAGCGCCTCGATGGCGGTTCTCGTACCGCCTTAGTGTCCGACTGCGTCGGACGATTTAGGTGTTCTTGGTATCATTTAATACATGCTGAAGCATTAAAATAATGATAGAAAGCCCTCTCCCGGGAAAGGTTTTTCTTTTTTGGCTTCGCCAACTTTCGTCTCATTCTGGGTGAGGGCGCACGTAATATTTTCTATGGTGGGGTTGCTTATTTTGGATTTGACTTTTTCGGAAAGATTACTCATAAAGATTTTAATGGTCATGGAGCTGTGATTTTTTCGGTTCGACGGTGAAAATTGATGAGGCATGAGAGAGGACAGAGGAAAGGGATTTGAAGGAAATAATCGATCCTTTTGATCGCATTTGAATTGCGTGTATTACTTGAAATTGGAATGATATACGCAATGCACATATCATTCCAAATCGGGATGTTTTGCGCATTGCGTATATATGTAGTTGTGCGAAACGGCCAATAAAACTTTTCCGGCGCGTCCGTGCGCCGGTTTTGAGGAGATGAAATGAACTGTAAAAAGAGTACAATATTGATCACATGTATCAGTCTTATATTCCTTTTCAATTGTAGCAAGAAAACTGAAGACATGTCAATATTTGACTATCTGGAGCAACCAGAAGAGAACTGGAATATCGGCGTTACTGCTCTCATTCTATCGAAAGACATTTATCCAGACATTGAATTTTCACAATATACGAATATAATTGAAGGCATTGCCGCAAGAGTGCAAGTTTATGTAAAAGATAGAACAGACCCGGAATATAGAATCGCGGCAATAAACACGGTTCTTTTCCGTGAATATGGCTTTAGTTATGATACAGATGATTTTTTAGGGCGAAAGCCTTATAATCATTTTATTTCAAGCGTATTGGATCGCCGAAAAGGTGTCTGTACTTCATTACCTTTGCTTTATATGATTGTCGCTGAGAAGTTAGGGTATCCGATATACGCGGTAGAGGCGCCAGATCATACTTTTTGCAGATATGTATTAGAGAATGGAAAATATCTCAATATTGAAGTAACGAGCGGTGGCGGAGAAGTGCCCGATCTTTTTTACGTTGATGACATGCATATTCCAAAGCAGGCTTTTAAAAATGGCGTATATATGCGAACCTTGTCTAAAAAGGAATACATCGGTTCACTGTTGCATAAAAATGCTGTATCTTATATGATAAAGGGCGATTTCAAAACTGCTATTAAATATCTTGAAAAATCCGTCGGCCTTCATCCAAAGAATTCACATAATCATAAAGTTTTGGCTCATTGCTATGGTAAAATATGCAATAGTCTTGAATCGTCCGAAGAAAGAAAGCCTTATTATTTCAAGGCAATAGAACATGAAAAGATAGCCGAAAATCTTGGCA